>Ga0213841_1001403_pt1 | contig 12021 bp, 5 predicted proteins | sample SWPATP23_FD_160125 | JGI IMG/M metagenome (GOLD analysis project Ga0213841, IMG submission 160125) | Coastal seawater microbial communities from Marineland, Florida, United States - SWPA TP2 #3 | ecosystem: Environmental > Aquatic > Marine > Coastal | place: USA: Florida | collected 2016-08-14 | reverse complement strand
GCGTGTTTCCATGTTGGGGGCCTTGGCGCTCCACTCGTCCAGCAACCGTTGGAACCCGCCGAGGAGGAAGTGCCCTGACCCGCACGTCGGGTCGATGAGCTTGAAGCCCTCCAATGGGCGCTCGGCCAACGCAGGGGTGAGAGTCTGGTCGAGGATGAACTCTTCGACAAACTCGGGGGTTTGGAGCAGGGCGAATGTCTTCTTCGCGTACTCGGAGAGGTCCTGGTAAAGATCGCCGAGGAAGCGGGTGGAGAGCCCGTTGTCCTGGAAGTCGTAGAGTGGGACGCCGGCTTCGTCGGTGGCGCGCCAGAAATCCAGGATCTCCTTCGCCATGGCGCCGGAAGGAGACACCTGCCACAGGGCCGCATGCTCGTCGACCAGGGCCGCGGTGGCCGGGAAGGACTGCAGGTGGGCGATGCCCTCCATGATCCACTCACGCCAGGTGTTTTCCGGGTGGGCGCGGAAATAGGCGTTCTCGGCGTCGAACGCTTCCTGTCGGCGGGCGCCAGGCCCCGCGATCCAGACCTTGGAGAGCAGCGCGTTGTCCTCGCAGAAGCGCAGGAACACGGTGGTCAGGACCCAGCCGACGGCGGCCTGTGTGATGCGGTCGTCACGCCAGCTGACCCATGCGGAAGAGGTGCGTTCGGCGCGCAGAGCGTCCACGTGCTCGGACTGCCAGCGGGCCTTGAGCTCCGCGTCTTCGTCCAGCCGGGTGCGCAGGTCGTCTTCGACCCTGAGAACCAACTTCTGCAGCTTGGGGGTGAGGTCCTTGCCAATGGTCATACGGTGGCTCCTTCGACGGCTGCCGGGATGAGGTTTGTAGGGGCGTCGATCCATGCGGTGTCGACACGGAGATACTGGTTGGGTGAGGTCTGGACCGAGACGCCGTCAAGCAGTGGCCCCCGGCTCGCGCCGACCTGCGGCAGGATCACCCACACCGCCTGGCCGCGGCCGGTGGCTAGGTCACTCCAGTGCCGGAGGATGTCCGCGCGTCCGTAGCGGGCCAGCGGGGAGGCCTCGACGATGACGACCGGCCGGGGTTCCTGTCCGGCGTCTGCGGCGGCCGCGTTTATGGCTGCCTCGACAACCGGTACGGCGCGCTTCACTGCTGCGGCTACGCCGCGGGTGGCCCGGTCGTTCTCGGGCTGTGCGTCGGCACGAACGAGTGCTTCCCAGGACGGAAACCCTGCCTCCAGGCTCAGCGACTTCAACTCGTCCAGCAGCAGGGCGGTGACGTCGATCCGCTGGGCGTGAAACTCCGTTTCCAGCCGCACGGCCAGCGTGTCGCAAAGGTCGGCTCGGGCTCCCAAAGCGAGGAAGGACCGCTGGCTGATGCTGTCGCGCAGCCTTGACTCCGGGGTGGATTCGCTCGCGAACAGGCCGCCGGTATGCGTTCCCGTGGCCAGACGGGAGGAACTGCCCGGGGACGGCTCCGCGATGGTGGGGGTGCCGTAGGTCCCGGATGCGGGGTCGTGGGCGAGGTCCAGGCCGGCCTCGCGGAGGAGTTCCGCGAGGCGTCCCGACGTCGGAAGAGCCGGCACGGCGGGGAAGCGGACGCGGACGCGGTCAACGATTTCGCGGGGCGAGAGGCGCTGCGGGCCTGCCACGCCGCGCAGTGCGAGCCCCAGCGCCTCGATCTGGGAGAGGTTTTTATCGTGCAATTCGCCGCTGCCGGACGCTGCCGCTTGACGGGACAACCCGGCGGCCAGACGCGCCAGCCGGACCCGGTCGCGCAGTAAGGCGTCCTCGATGCCCGCGGCGTCGAGGAGCGCGGACAGCCGCTGGTGGACGCGTTCGGCAGGAACTACGGCGGGCTGCGCCGTCGACTCGGCGAGCAGTAAGTCGGCTTCGCGACCCAGTCGTTCTGCCGCATCCAGCAGGGGGGTCTCACGAGCGATCAGCATTACGTTGCCGTCCCGGCGGCGCAGCTCCAATGGTTCGTCGTTGGATTCCGCGCGTTTGAGGGCGCGCTGGCGGTCCACGATAATCCGCAGCAGGCCCCGGGCGATGCGTTCATTCTCGCCAGTGCGCTCGGACTCGACCGTGGTCTGGGCCAGCACTTCCATGGCGAGTTCGTCGATGGTGGCGGCCCCACCGAGCGCATTCAGGCGCTGGTTCACTACAGTGGAAAGGTGGCGCAGGAAACCCAACACCGGTGTGTCTTCGGCCCAGGCTGTCTGGAGTTTCCCGACGAGCTGGTTGGCGCCGGCGGCGGTGACGGGGTTCGGCAAATGCGCGCCAAGCTGTGCCTGGGTGGCAAATGCGTCCACGTCGCCGTACGTGCCGAGAATCAGGCCCGCGGCCGCGCGGGACTGAAGGGCTTTCCGTGTGCCGGCGGCCTCGATGAGCCGTTCGGCGAGGGCAAGCACTGAGGGAAGCGGTGCGGTGCCCGCGGTTCCCTGCTTGGCCTTTTCGCCGAACTTCTCTCGCCACGCCATGGCCCGGGTGGATACCTCGCGTTTGGTGGCATGGGCTACCCCCCGCAGGGCGTTCAACCGGACCGGATCAACCGCCGTGAGTTCGCCGACCGTGCTGACGCCAAGCGGTTCGAGAGCGGAGAGAGCGCGAGCAGACAGCCCCGACTGCTCCAGCGGGGTGGCCGGTGTTGCCAGTGCTGCGAGTTCGTCCGAGTTCTCCGGGGCGGTGGTGGCATCCGTCGGGAACGCAGCCCGCCAGTTCTCCAGCATCTCCGCAGCAGTGTCATAGCGTCGCTTGGCATCGCGGGCCAGCGCCTTGCGGAAGAACGACTCGAGGCGTGGGGCAACGGCCCGGTCGAAGTCGTGGGCCTCGATGCTGGCTTCGTCCGGCACGGAGGAGGGGTTGGCCAGCGGATCACCATAGAACGGCGTGTGGCCGGTTGCCATTTCGAACAGCACGACCGCGGCCGAGTATCGTTCCGCGGCGGAATCGAAACGGCTCCGGAGACCGCCGAGGAACGGATCCAGATATGGAGGGGTCCCAGCGGCAATGTCCGACGCCGCGGCGCGGGACAAGGAAAAGTCGAAGAGCACGAGGTGTTTGCCGCTGCGCTCTGCACGAACGCCCAGGTTGCCCGGCTTGATGTCCCGGTGATCAACACCGTCTTTGTCCAGCTGTACCAGTGCCTCCAGCAGGTCCCGACCCAGCCGTTCCAACAGGTCCAGCGAAAGACGTTTACGCTCGCGCAGCAGCTCGCTGAGCGTTTGATCGCCGGCGCTCTCCAACAACAGGGCCGAGCGGTCGCCAAGGGGGAGGGGCCCGTCGAGGATCTTGACCAGGCGCGGGCCGGAGAGTGCACGCAATACCGCGGCCTCTTCGTGGAGCCGCTGTGCCGCCTTGGAGTCCACCGCAACCTTCAGGACCCGATGGGCGCCGGCGTCGTCCGCGTCTGTGACCAGCAGCCCGACGGCAGTCGAACCGCGCCCGAGCCGGCGAAGGACAGTAAATCGTCCGTCAGCCAAAACCATGCCAGGAGCAGCGTCGACGGCGTCGACGTCCGCACTGGCCACGGCGGAGGGCGCTGAAGAGTCGAACAATGCGTCCAGGAACTTACCGACGCCGTCGAACCGCTCGCCGGGGGCAGGCCTCGTGGCACCCAGCACGGCTTCGCGAATGCTCGGCGAGATCGAGGGCAGCTCGAGGGACAGGTCCAGGCCACGCTGGTTCCTCAGCCGCTCCGCAAGGACCAGCGACGAATCAGCGGGACGCTGCGCCGCGAGGATGAAGTAAGCCAGGGCGCCAAGAGAAAAGACGTCCACCCGGATACGATCTGCTGATTCCGGCTGCCAGCGCCCCTCTGGGGCTTCAAAGGCTTCGGTCAGCCATGCGTCTGCCTGATTGGGGTCCGGCCTGCGGTCCAGCAGTGAAGTGACGCCGTCGGCGGCGTGGCCGGTGAGGACCTGTCCCGATGCCAAGCCAGCACTTTGCCAGTCGCCGATAAGGACCTTGGGCTGTCCGTGAACCGTCTTGACCCAGACGGCCTTCGGACTCAGGCCACGGTGGACCACCTGGTTGCGGTGCGCGTAGTCGAGGGCTTCTGCCAGCTGACGGATGATTGACAAGCGCTGATCGAGGGGCAGCCCGTTAGGCTGCCCGGCGAGCCAGAGGTCGAGACGTTGCATGCCATCGGAATAGTCGTAAACCAATCCGACACCGAGTTCGGAATCGACCAAATCGCGCGGCCTCAACAAGCCGTCGTGTGAGAGGCGACTCATGAGCCGGAACTCATGTTCGGCGATCTTGTAGTTGCGGCTGGCTACGGACTGCGATGTTCCCGGCGGCGTGACCTGGAAACGGATACGGACTGTTTCCTGCTTGGAGACCTTGTGATAGCCGCTCCAGTCCTGCCAGCCCGGGCCCTCGTCGAGGGCTCCATCCTCAATAATCCACGACCCGGCCTCGCGTTCGCGGCGCTGGACCAGGCCGATGCGGGCCATGAGGTCTACGAGGATCGCTTCTTGGTTCTGACCGATGGCGGCATTGGCACGCGGTTCCTGGCCGATCAGGTCGCTGATGCCGGGAAGATGGCTGGCAGCTTCCCCTTCATCGAGCCCGTAGAGACCGAGCGCGGAGGAAGGCGGGAGTTCGCTGACAAACCTTGGGTGGTGAAGGAAGACCGCCTGATTGACGAAGGGGACAAGGCCGCGCACTTCGTCGAATCCAATGCCCTTTTCGCGTGCCCAATCAGCCAACGCGTCTTTGAGCTTTGAGGCCAAGTACTGGGCCTTGCGCCTGGCTAGCAGAAGGGGTGAGGGTTCCGCGCGTCGTCCGTCGCGGAGCCATTGCGTGTCATTGCCGGTCAGCCGGCCGGAATAGTACTTGAGCTCCAACAGGTGCAGGCCGCCACGGCCGAGCAATAGAGCGTCGACTTCGTGCCAGCCACCGCGGCCGTCCCGAAACTCGAAGTTGCTCCATACCCGGTAGGGGCTCTGCGCCGGGATCTTGCTCTTGAGGTAGGCGAGGCCCTCGATCTCATGCGAGAACTGCGAATCGCTTACTTCGATCCAGCGGTCTTGCTCCACACCAGTTCCCCCATGAGACTTGCAACCAAACTTTGAGACACCACTGGTCTACATTACCAACGTTGCGGTGGGTATTTGAGGTCCGGCCACGCGCCGTAACCGGCGAGTTGTGGGGTTTCGGCCGGGGGAGCCTAGAGCTTGTCGATCCAGGTGTCTTCTTCGCGGTTGTCCCAAGCCGAGCCGGAGACGGCTTCCGACTGGCGACCCCACCGTTCGATTCGCGCCAGAACCTGACGCACTTCGCGTGAATAGAGTTCTCTGATGTTCGAGATCTTGCGGATCACGCAGCTCTGAATGACCTCCTGGCGTTCGGCCATGCCGGCGATTCCCGCGGCGTCAAAGGCGTTGCGAATGCTCGCGATCTGCTCAGGCGAGATCAGAGGGTCTTCGATGACTGAAGATGTGGGTGCTGCCTCCGGCAAGTCGAAAAGGCCGGGTTCCTCATGAGTCATGGTGCGGGTGATCCTTTGTGTGGCTGGGGCGGGGCGCGACCATATTATCCAGGTCGGCGGTGGGAGCCCATTTGCCGGAACCCTTCGTTATCCATCAAATAGTCTCTGCTTCAGAGGTACTCAACTTCCTCGACGACCCATTAGAGCGCTTGCCGAATGTGGTCTGGAACCCGACTATCCTGGGCAAATGACACTTGTGGGGGAGCTGCCGGGAACTGACTTTGACACACGATTGCGTCAAGAGGCGATGGCTTGGTTGACTGTTCGCACCAATGACGGATCAGATTGGCTCACGCGCGAGGACATCCTCGACTTCACGCTGGACGGGGAAACTCGACGGCTGCAACCCACCCAACAGGGAATTTGGAAACCGCGGGACCTTCCGGCTGCGCTGTCGTTTCAGACCGTTTACCGGGCGCCGGGTAAGGAACGTCCGTATAACGATGAACCGGGCCCGGACGGGATGCTTCGCTACGCGTGGCGAGGGGACGATCCAAACCAGGCCGACAACCGCTCCTTGAGGGCCGCGATGGAGCTACAAAAACCACTCATTTGGTTTTACGGTGTCGGGATGGGGCCAGCCGTTTTTCAGGCGATTTTTCCCGTTTACATTTTGTGGGAAGAGCCGGAAAACAAACAATTCATCATAGATCTGAATGTTGGCCGCGGTATTGTGAATCAGAGCAGCCCTGTCGAAGAGCACCTTCGGCGCTACCTGACGGTCGAGACCAAACGTCGACTGCACCAGCCCGTTTTTCGCTCCACTGTTTTGCATGCCTATCGGTCCAGGTGTGCGGTGTGTTCATTGGCCCATAGGGAGTTGCTGGACGCGGCCCATATCGTGCCAGATCGCCACGAAGCCGGTATAGCTTCCGTGGTAAACGGATTAGCCCTGTGTAAGATCCACCATGCCGCATTTGATGCTCACATTCTCGGCATCCGGCCGGATCTGGTTGTCGAAGTGAGGGAAGACATCCTTAAGGAAGTCGACGGGCCTATGTTGCGACACGGGATCCAGGAACGCCATCGGCAGCCTTTGATGGTCCTGCCCGCTAACCGGGCAGAAATGCCAGACGCTGATCTGCTTGAAGTCGCGTATAGGGACTTTCGAAGCGCCTAGCTGGATCCTGCCATCCAAGCTGCTGGAGCTTACGGCGTTGCCGAACCGTGGTTGAATGCCTAACGGCTCTATCAGCTGGCATCACAGGTGACTTTGAACGTCCTGAGTTTCGAGTGTCGAAGCGCGCCGCCGCGGAGATTCCTAGTCAACTGTGGTGGAATGCCGTACCGCGGTTTCTGAGTCTTCGAAAAACGGATGGGATCTAACATGAGTGCGTTCCGAGTATCGCGTTCGCTGGTGCTTGCTATGGAGCGACTCAGTTGACGGACGTGTTGTGGGGCGACTTCATGGGATTTGCCGCCCAGTTCGCGGAGACCGTCGACCTGAATGCAGAAGAGTACGACTACAAGCTGGCTTTGGCTGCGCGCTTGGGCGCAACACGAGAGGCCTATCTGGCGGGTGATTCGGATTGGTTCGAGATGCTGCGCCGGGACATCTCGTCGTCGAATCTGATGAATCAGTACTTCATGATGCGTCTGGTCGACCTGGGACGTACTCGCCCCGAAGAGCTGCGGGCGATCATCGACGTCCTCTGGACTAACAATCCCGAAGTAGCGAAGCTCGACCAGTTTACCGAGCAACTTCGACCGCACAACCCGGAACAATTCTCGGTTGGTGGGATCGTCGGATTCGCTTCCATTCTTCTCCTTGGCCGAGACCCTCACGTATTTCCGCCGTACCGTGCCCGCGCCGTCAAGAAGTTTCTCAAGCTCGTCGGCTGGGAAGACCGAGGCGCCAACGGTACGCCTGCAGAGCGTTATCAGCTTCTGCTCGATGCCCTGGACGAAATGCTTCGTGTCGCTCCCGAGTTCGGGATTCAGCTTCGAGACAGGCTCGACGCTCAGGGGTTGATGTGGACGGTGATGAACGTCGATCCGACGTCTTCTTGGGATTCGAAGCAGCGAACGACTTTTCAGCAATGGAGGGGAGACAAAATGAACGTCTCGGAAACCAGTGCATCGGAGCCGCCGATCGTCACGAACGCGCCTCTCGTCGAAGCCGCCGCAGGAGAGATTATCGAGGCCGGAATACTGCTTAAACCTTCCCCCTTCGGCGGGGGCGAGGCGACGTGGACTGAAGAGAACGCGGCGGAGTTGCTTCGCCGCGTGTTCGAGAATTACGACGGTGGCGACGGCTCTTTCATGGAGAAGCTGGAAAAGCAACTCGCTGGTGCCCCGACGTCAGTCAAAGTTCTTGCCGCTGAATTGCTGACGTTGCAGACTCTGCCCTTGTCCAACGTAAGGGGCCAGACCAAGATCGGGAAGATCGACTCGGTCCTTGATTGGGCAGGGAACGGAACGCTACTGCCGGATTCCATTCGGCGGGGTTTGGAAGCAGCAGGCTCCTTTAACGGTGGCACTGGCTTCAACATGAACCAGTGGAGACATCTATGCTGGCTTGCCCGATTTGTTCTCCAACTTCGTAAATCAGATACAGATCATAACGATCTACTTGAGAATCCGCGGGCGTTTATGCGGATGACTCAGTCTGTGCCTGACGAAGTGCCAGCGATCCGTTACTCGCTGGACTATCTTGCGTGGCCGTCGTTCTTCCCGCCAATCGTCAACAGGGACCACCGACGACGAATCCGCAATGCGTTCGCCGCAATCATCGGCGGACCCACGGGAGACTCCGAACTCCAAATTGCAGAGGATCTTCGAAGTATCCGGCTGGCACAACAAGGCGAATCCGGTGAGTGTGTCGAATGGTATGTGGAACCATATTTGAGCGAATGGCAGTCACCAGGGGAAGATCTAGGGCAGCGTGCTTGGCTGGTACGCCAGAGCCAAGGCGGCGCTGCGATGCACGCCGCCTGGTTTGAAGGCGAATTCGTATCCACTCGTGCTCAATACCTCGGTTCGCCGAATCCTGGTTCCAGCTTTGACCAAGTGCAGGCAGCTGTGAACAATGGCTACCAGCACATTGACTATTCAGAGCGCAAAGTCCGGGCTCAGGAGTATTACCGCTTCCTGAGCCAGATGAAAGTTGACGACTTCGTCCTCACAGCCTTCGAGGACAAGCTCTACCTGGGCGTGGTTACGGGCGAAGCCGAGTATGTAGATGAAGAAACGTCCAGGCTGAGGCGCGGAACCGCGTGGCGGAGCCAGCCGATTGAAAATGCAGACCTACCGTCTCCGTTGCCTCGGCTGCTTGAGGAACAAGGTTCCGTCGTGGACCTAACGGACGGCCTTTCCATCATTAGCGCTTGGTATGCGGAGATTGAACCGGGGGACGAAGGGGCCGACTCGGAGCCGCCGGCGCCGCCGCAGGCCGCTGTCGTGCCACACCTTCGTGAGGCCACACAAGCGCTGGCCGACACGCTGCACGTGGAGCAGCAGGACTTGCGAGACGTCATCAGACTGCTGCAGACGCGCCAGCAGATCGTTTTCTACGGTCCGCCCGGGACAGGCAAGACATTCCTGGCCGGAAAGATAGCCCGGTTCCTTGCAGGTGAAGAGCATGGCGACCACGTCAGGACGGTCCAATTCCATCCTTCATACGCGTATGAAGACTTCTTTGAGGGCTACCGTCCGGCAAAGACTCACGGAGACAACGTCGGGTTCAGCCTCGAGCCTGGACCGCTGCGAAGGATCGCGGCGGAAGCATCCCTCGACGGGAATCGCGACAAACCGTATTTCCTGATCATCGACGAGATGAACCGCGGCAACCTGGCGAAGATATTCGGTGAACTCTATTTCCTGCTGGAGTATCGGGATCAAGGAATCAATCTTCAGTACAACCCGGAACAGACCTTCGTGCTGCCGCCGAATTTGTTCATAATCGGAACCATGAACACGTCTGATCGCTCGATTGCCATGGTGGACGCTGCCATCCGGCGTCGATTCGCCTTCGTCGAGCTGCACCCGCAGGACGGCATGATCTCCGGACTCCTTGAACGCTTCCTCAAGGCGAATGGAAAGCCCAAACTGCGGGCGGACCTGCTAAACGCGCTGAACCGCGAGATCGAGGAGACGAACCGCGATCTCATGATCGGTCCGTCGTACTTCATGAAGCCTCACGCAGAAACTGACGAAGGCCTCGAAGAGATATGGAAGTACGAGCTTCTGCCTTTGCTCGAGGAGCAGTATTTCGGGCGGTTGAAGCGAGACCAGGTCCGAGAGAAGTTCGGACTCAAAGCCATGCGTCGCAAGGCTGACGGCGTTACCGGGGCCGTAGATTTGTCGCGTCACTCTGTTGGGGTGCTGGATGAGGAATCGGTGCACGTTGAGACCGACGAGGCGCAAACGAGACCGGATGAAGCGCAATCCTGATGACTCGCGAGATCGTCCTCAATGAGCTGCAGTCCTCAACTGAACCTGTTGAGTTGGATCGGGACGTTGCCGCTTCTCTAGGGAAATCGGGTCTGGTGTTTGCTCTACCCGCTCATGGCGGCTTATGGACTTTGCAGCCGGCTGGTCGAGTTGGCGCTGTCCAGGTGGGCGATTTGCTGGTGCGAGTCAGACCCAAGGAAAAGGTCGGCCTGAGCAGGCTTCTTTTCTTGCTGGGCTACGCACGCAATCCAGAGTTCCGACCGGAATACGTGACCGGCGAAGAGGACGACGACTTGTTCGCCGCTCTGGGCGAGTCGCTCAGCAGGCTCTGTGAACGCGCTCTGGACCGTGGAGCGCTGAATGGTTACGTGCACGTCGACGAAGCACTTCGAACCGTTCGGGGCCGCATCCGCGTTGGTGACCAGATGACCCGCCGTCCTGGAATGCTCTTGCCATTAGAAGTGTCCTACGACGACTTCACAGTGGACATCCCAGAGAACCAAATCCTGCGGGCTGCCGTTCGGCTCATGATGCAGGTGCCTAGGCTCTCCAACGATGTGCGTTCGAGGTTGGTCCACTTGGATTCAAAGCTGGACGGAGTCTCAGAGTTACGCTTTGGCGCAGCATTGCCCGTCTGGGCTGAAACTCGGCTAAACGAGCGCTACGTTCCCGCGCTGCGTTTGGCGGAGATCGTCCTCCGGAACATGTCAGCGGAAGCCGGGCTGGGGCGGCACGCCGTTGCCTCTTTCGTAGTAAACATGGCGACGGTGTTTGAAGATTTTTTAACCACAGCGCTGAAAGAGGCACTAGACGGGTATCCGGGGGAGACAGCCGGGCAGTATCCGGCGTTCTTTGACGAGGACGAGCCGACAGGGCGCACGGCCGATCGCGTCCGAATGTTGGTCGACATCGTCCATTCCGTTGATGGCTTGCCAGCCATGGTGTTCGATGCGAAGTACAAAGCGGCATCGAGCTCCGGCGCGTACCCAAACGCTGATCATTATCAGATGCTGGCCTATTGCACGGCGCTGGACGTTCGAACAGCCTGGCTAGTCTATGCCGGGCCAGGGCGGGCCCGAACCCGATGTATCAGAAACTCAGAAGTTTCCGTTGTGGAGTACCCCATTGACCTTTCGCAAACGCCGGAGGGTTTGCTGGCGCGAGTGAAGAAATTGTCGGTGACGGCATTCGAGGAATGGCTTAGCAGTCAGCGAAACGCTGCATTGAGCGCATCCTAGGTCCTGGGCTGGAGCCGGCTGCATACAAGTGCAACCCCGCGGTTAGACAAGTGTCGGTCGAGTGGAAACACATTCGATCTGTGCCGGCGGGTGCGGACCTGCCCTGGTGATGGAAGGACGCGCACGGCGCAAATCTTACTGTTTGCTTGAATGTGAGGTATACGACCCGGGCACCCGTCCGACGAGGCGGCTGTAGGGAACAATTGCTAATGCGGTAAAGCCTTCGGCATTTTGTTAGAGTCTGCATGGTCCGGTCGCTTGCTCACTAAGTCGTGGGCAGAACTGAAAATTGGCGGCGCTAAGCCGCTCACCTTCGCTGGTGTGCTCGCATGCGGGTATTGATTGATCGCAAGACGCTTCGGGAAACCGTTGAGCGGCCGGACCATGCACAAAGGGGGAGCCGTATTGAAATCACTGGAAAAGCTGGAGAGCCGTTCCTACACGTCATACAAGGGACGTATGCATGCGTCCCAACGGCTAGCTTTGAGAGACAAGGCGTGGAATACGTCGCTTCTGTCTCTCACGGTAGCAACCACGATCGCCTCAATTGGCCTTCTGGCGGACACCGAGATGTACGGTGCGACGGGCCCAACGATTTTTGTCTGCCTTGCCGTCCTGTCGCTAGTAATTTCGCTCGTTGTGGCGGGCCTGAACTATGGAGCACGCAGCCGCGACCTGTTCAACAATTATCGTCGTCTTCAGCGTCTCTCGACTGAAGTTGAGCACTTGCGCGACCACGCTGAAGAACCCAGCTTTTCTGAGGTCAAGATTCTTCTTGACCGTTACAACGACTTGCTGGACGATTCGGAGAATCACAACGCTGCCGACTACGCCCGTGGGATCAGCTCCGGTCAACTATCATGGGTAGTCGCAAAAGATTGGGCAATTTCGGCACTACCTTTTGTCACGCTCCTGATCCCTATTTTCGTGATGGTACCG
>Ga0213841_1001398_pt1 | contig 12088 bp, 11 predicted proteins | sample SWPATP23_FD_160125 | JGI IMG/M metagenome (GOLD analysis project Ga0213841, IMG submission 160125) | Coastal seawater microbial communities from Marineland, Florida, United States - SWPA TP2 #3 | ecosystem: Environmental > Aquatic > Marine > Coastal | place: USA: Florida | collected 2016-08-14 | reverse complement strand
CGGCACCGACGACACGGCGCCGTACCAGGTCTTCCATGACGTCTCCGCACTGACCGCCGGCACCCCCGTGGAGTACCGCGCCGTGGTGCTGGACAACGGAGCGCACACCTCCGTGAGCCATCCCCGCAGCGGGACCGTCCCGTCCGCGGCGCTCAGCATCGTGAACCCGAAAGAAGGCAGCAGCGTCCGCGGCAAGGTCGAGGTCAGCGCCGTCGCCACTCCGGACAAGGCCGACTACGTGGTCCGGTTTGAACACAGCATCGACGGCGGGGCCTGGACGAAGTTCGGCGAGGACAGCTCCTCCCCCGCCTACACCGCGGTGGACGACCTGTCTGCGCAGTCAGTGCCGGATGGCACGCAGCTGCGGTACCGCGCGGTCCTGAGCGAACCGGGCACCGCCGACGTCGTCAGCGGCATCCGCACCGTCGTCGCCGGGGATCTGCCCCAGCCGGATTCGGTCACCACTGCGGGCAGCCTCAACTCGGAGATGGGCTGCCCCGGGGACTGGCAGCCGGCCTGCGAGGCAGCATTCCTGAAGCTCGATCCGGCGGACAAGGTCTGGCGGCTTACCGTTCCCAACCTCCCGGCCGGCAGCTATGAATTCAAGGCCGCCATCAACGGCTCCTGGGACGAGAACTACGGCACGGGCGGCGGAGCCAACGGCAGCAATATCGTGCTGAACCACCCGGGCGGAGCGGTGACCTTCCGTTACGACCACAGCACCCATGTCATGAGCGCCGTCTACGCCTCGCAGCAGCCGGCCGCGGTGGCTGCTGCCGGTGACCTGGATTCCGAGCTGGGCTGCCCGGGCGACTGGATTCCGGACTGCCCGCAGGCCCAGCTCTCGCTCGATCCGACAGATCTCGTCTGGAAGCTGACGTTCCCGGACCTGCCGGCCGGCACCTACTCGTACAAGGCTGCCCTCAACCGATCCTGGGCCGAGAACTACGGTGCCGGCGGAGTTCCAGGCGGCGGAAACATCAGCCTGGTGCATAAGGGCGGCCCGGTCACCTTGCGGTATGACCACTTCACCCACCTGATCAGCGCCGGCTAGCGCGGGCGCCCCAGGGCTGCGGGAAGAACGCCGAAGGCCGGCATGCACGGAGAGTGCATGCCGGCCTTCGGCGTATCTGGAGTCGTGGTGGTGGAGCCCCGAAGCCTTAGCCCACCAGCCGAAGCGGCGGAAGGGCCCGCCCCAGTTTGGCCGCCAGCTTCTGGGCTGCCGCCGCCGAGGGCCTGGCCGCCGGATCCATGGCGGTCATGGCTTTCAGCAGGGAGACCCAGCCGGCGCCGAGTTCGGCCGGGATTTCCGGGCCCCGGAGGGTGCGTGCCACGAGCGACTCGACCGGAGTTCCGGGGTAGGCCTTCACCCCGGTCAGGCACTCGAGCAGCACCAGCCCCAGCGCGTAGACGTCCGTGGCAGCGTTGACGGGGTGCCCTGCCGCCTGCTCCGGGCTCATGTAATGCACGGTGCCCGACGAATCCCCCGGTTCGGGGGCGGTCCCGGCCGGCGTGGCGATCCCGAAGTCGGCGATTCGTACCGAACACCTCCGGAGCGCGCTGAGCAGGATGTTGGCGGGCTTGATGTCGCGGTGCACCAGGCTTCGGGCGTGGACGTGCGCCAAGCCGGAGAGCGCAGCGGCAGCCCAGCCGGCCACTTCCTCCGACCCGGCGGCGCCGCCGCGGATCCGCTCGGCCAGGCTGCCCCCGTAGGCGAATTCTTCGACCAGGAACGGGCGCCCGGCCCACTGGTCGCCGGGCGGTACCGTGCCTGCGGCGATGAGGCTGACCACGGCGGGGTGGTCCAGGGAGGCCAGCACCCGCGCCTCAGCGTGGATCCGGTTGGCGTCCTTCTCGGTGGGGCCTTCGGCCACCTTGATGGCCACCGGACGGTCGGTGAGCAGGTCCGTTCCGCGGAACACCGTGGCGGTGGCCCCGCGCCCCAGCAGCTCGTGGACCAGGAAGCGCCCGCCGGGGGCGTCCGGCAGCGACAGGATTTTGGCGTTGAGACCCGGGGCGACCGGCGCTGCGGGTCCGGCAGCGGGGTGGCTCTCCACGGCGGCAAGCACGGGAACGGCGCTCATGAGAGCGCAGCCAGCGCGTTGGACGTATGGACGATGCCATCGAGCTGGAACCCGCAGGAGCAGCGCCATAGGGGCGGGAGCTCGGCGGCGCCGGTTCCGGCGTCGAATGAGTAGGCAGACATGGCGTCCAGCGCCGGGGCCGTCCATTTCATCGGGGTTCCGCAGTGGCTGGGTGCCTTGCTGGCGGGGGTCAAGGGCAGGGTGGCCGCCGTGGCGCCCGCCTCTGTTTCGGAGTCCGGCGCACCCAGGGCGGCGGCACCGGCTCCCGGGGTTCCGGCGATCGTCAACAACTCGGTCACGACTCCTCCATAAAAACGATTATCTGACACAAGTAGTAAGCATACATATCACTAGTCCAACTAGCTAGTTGCTGTGCCTAAATATCCGTTGCCGGTCGGGAAGGTCGGGACGGTGGGTCAGTGGCGCGCGGCTTGTTCGTTGAGGGCCTCGGCCATGCGCCGCAGGAATGACACGATGACGCGGCTCTCCTCAGCGCTGAGCCCCTCTGCTACCGCCAGCATTCGCCGGTGCATTTCCCCGAGCGTCTCGCGGACTTCGGCGTCCGTCGCCGCGGTCGGGACGATCACCAGGGACCTCCGGTCCGTGGGGTGGGGTTCGCGGCGCACGTGGCCGCTGCTGACGAGCCGGTCGATCAGAGAGGTGGTGGACGCCGTGGTGATGCCGAGCATGCGGCTGAGGTCCTTGGGGCCAACCCGCTCCCCTGCGGCCTGGGCGCGCAGCAGGTACCGGAGGGCCAGCAGATCGGTCTCGCCCATGCCCATCGAGTCCCGCGTCGAGCGGCGGGTGGCAACTTCGGCGGCGCGGTATCCGCGCAGCGCCTGCAGCACGGCAGTGGGCGGGTCCAGCCGCTCATCCGGTCCGTACCAGTATCCTGAGCCTTCGGCGCTGTCCGAGTTCATCCAATAATCCTAGCCGAACTAACTACTAGGCAGGCTTGCTTACCCTATTGGACGCCGCGCCTTCGGGGCAGGACGCAAAAAACCCCCGGCTTCCTGTCGCCAGGATGCCGGGGGTTTATCCACTCTTCGCTAAAAGAGTGGGCCCTGTGGGGATCGAACCCACGACCCACGGATTAAAAGTCCGATGCTCTACCAACTGAGCTAAAGGCCCCAGCCGACAGCCCCAACCGGCGGAAAAACCCGCTGTTGACAGGCGCGTCGGCCCAGTCCATTTCTGGACGTTAATACTGTACCCCAGACGCAGCCGTCCTTTGGCACGACGCCCGGGGCGGCGCCGTCGTCGGCTTTTCCGCGGCAGTCCCCGCAGCGGAGGGCATGCTCGATTCCCGGAATGCACAGGAGTAGCGTGGTGGCATGAGCGAGCAAGCAGGAGCCAGCAGCCAGGGACCGCACCGTCACCACAAGCCGAAGCCCTTCGCGCCGATCGACTTTGAGCCGTTCGCCGGGGGCGCGGATCCGGCGCGGGTTTCCGAGGCGGCCCACCTAGCGGCCCAGGCGCTCGTCCGCCGCGGACGGGACAGCGACGACCCCAAGATCACCCGGCGGCTGGTCAAGCTGGCCGATGAACAGGGCCTCGATGCCATTGCCGAAATGTGGGCGGAAAGCCCGGCCCGGTCGCTCCCGGGCGCGCTGTGGCGGCTTTACGCGCTGCGGGCCGCCACGATCCGGGACCCGGAACGGATCTCGGTTTACTTCAAGGCAGGGAAGGACACCGCCCAGGTGTCCCATGTGGTGGCCGGGGCAGCGGAGCCTCCGGGCGCCGACGAAATGAAGTCCATGGCGGACGCCATCCTTTCGGGCGCGTTCGACGGCGAGTTCGACGTCGCGCTTGAGCGTTCGGCCGCCTTCTGCCGGGTGGTGGCGCTGGGCCAGGCCACTCTTGCCGACGGCGCGGAGCATAGCAACGCGAACCACGCGAGCAAGCTGACGCGGAATTCGCATCTCCTGGTCAAGACCGCCGAGGACCTCGAGCATGCCGCCAATGCGTGGCGGCTGGGCGAACTCGACTAGGCCGTCCCGCGGCTGGGGGCGTCGCAAATCGGCCAATTACCCCTGCCAAACGGCCCTTCCTGTACGCACGCCGGGGCCCGGCTGTCAATGTTGACTTGGCCCTTCGGAAGTAGAAAACTAAAGGCGGTGCCGAGCCGCGAAACCCCCGGGCTTCAACAATTAGCCGCCTAGAGCGGCCTACCGCCGAGAGGCGTATCCGGTTCGGCACCATTTTCATGCCCGCTTCCAGGCGGCCCGTTCGGCCGGCACGGCGCACGCCCTTGGTCGGCACGGCGCATGCCCCGGGTCACGGTTCCCGGCGGCTGAAGTCCGGGCGGTAAAGTAAACCCCATGCGCGGGTCATCATCAGGTTCCAGGGCCGGCAGAAAACACCCGTGTACGCCTCGTCCGGAGACCGGTAACCCCACGTGAAGCTGCGCCTTTTCCCCCAGGAGCCCGCAGGGCTGAACCTGCTGTCCCAGATGGCCCACCAGATCGCACTGGCCACGGGTACGCTTTCGGAGATCCTCGGCGCCCCGGCCAGTGAGCATTCCCGGCTCGTGGAGGACATGCACGACCACGAGGCGAAGTCGGCGGAACTGCATTTTGCGCTGCTGACCCACATGCGGACCAGCTTCCTGAATCCGCTCCCCCGCGAGGACATGTACGCCCTTTCCCGCTACCTCAACGAGGCGATGGAGAAGCTGGATGCCGCCGCGGACCTCGTCTTCCTCTACAAGCTGGAGCGGCTTCCTAAACGCGCTGCCGACCAGCTGGAAATCATCAGCCGGCAGGCCGAGCTCACCGTTGACGCCATGCGCCAGCTGGACAACCTCGATGACCTGGAGGACTACTGGATCGAGGTCCTGCGGCTCACCAAGCGGGCCGAGCGCACCCACCGGGTCTGGGTGGCGGACATGATCAAGGACATGAAATCGGCCCAGTACGCGCGTAACCGCGACATCGCCGACCAGCTCGTGGAAGTCACCAAGGACATGCGGCGGATCGCCACCCAGGTGGGCAGCATCATCGTCAAGGAATCCTGAGGTGTCCCTCGTCTTCTTTGCCCTGGTGGTTCTCCTCGCCGGGGCGTTCGCCTTCCTCAACGGCTTCCGCGACGCATCTTCCTCGGTGGCCCTCGCCGTCCGCACCCGGGCCCTGACCCCCACGGTCGCTGTGCTCCTCGCCGGGCTGTTCAACTTCATCGGCGCCGGGCTGAGCGCGGCCCTGGCGCTGGAGGTCAGCCGGACCTGGGTGCTCCTGCCGCCCGGCGGCAACGGCCTGACCATCCTGATCGCCGGCCTGTTGAGCGCCGTGTTGTGGGGTATCTACACCTGGTGGCGCGGCATCCCGGCCTCCTCGACCCACGCCCTCGTGGGGGGACTGGCCGGCGCCGGCGTCGCCAGCGTTGCCGTGGGTGGAAACGCCGTCCTGGGCGTGGACCAGTCCCTACTTGTCCAGGTGGTTCTGCCGCTGCTGATCTCCCCGGTGATCGCCTTTGCCGGCGCCTACCTGCTCGTCTGGCCCGCGACGTGGGCGGCGCGCTACACCCCGCCAAGCGTCGTGAATACCAGGTCCAGGCGGGCCCAGGCCATCGCCGCGGGCGCCGTCGCTTTCGGCCACGGCCTGCAGGACGGGCAGCGCACGAGTGCCGTGCTGATCTTGGGGATGCTGGCCGCGGGACTGCCCGACGGCGGCACCACGCCCGTCTGGGTGGCACTGCTGACCGCGGCCATGCTGACGGCGGGCACGCTCGCGGGCGGCTGGCGGATCTCCTATACGATCGGCTACCGGATGATCCGGGTCGATCCCCTGCGCGGCTTCGTTGCGCAGCTTTGGAGCAGCGTCATCCTCCTGGTCGGTGCGATCGGCCTGCACTGGCCGATTTCCACCACTCACACCGTGACCTCGGCCGTCCTCGGCGCGGGCACGAACCAGGGCTACACGGCGACCAACCGGCGCCTCGTGCTCCGGATCCTCGCGTTCTGGACGCTGACCCCGCTGGTCACTGCCGCGGCCGCCTTCGTGCTGGAACTTGCCCTGTCCCCCATCTCGGGGTTCTAGCCCGTCGACTGCTCCGTACCCGCCCTTTTAAGGGGTCAAAACGGCACTTCCGGAGCACTCGATGGGCTGGAGGCTTTATCCGAAGCGGCCGGAGACGTAGTCCTCGGTGGCCTTGACGGTGGGGTTGCTGAAGATGGTGTGCGTGTCGCCGAACTCGATCAGCTTGCCCGGCTTGCCGGTGCCGGCGATGTTGAAGAACGCCGTCTTGTCCGAGACGCGGGCGGCCTGCTGCATGTTGTGGGTCACGATCACCACGGTGTATTCGTCCTTGAGCTCGTTGATGAGGTCCTCAATGGCGAGCGTGGAGATCGGGTCCAGCGCGGAGCAGGGCTCGTCCATCAGGATCACCTGCGGCTCCACGGCGATGGCGCGGGCGATGCAGAGGCGCTGCTGCTGGCCGCCGGAGAGCCCCGAGCCGGGCTTGCCCAGGCGGTCCTTGACCTCGTTCCAGAGGTTCGCGCCGCGCAGGGAGCGTTCCACCAGGGAGTCGGCCTCGCCCTTGGAGATCTTCTTGTTGTTCAGCTTCACGCCGGCCAGCACGTTGTCCCGGATGGACATGGTGGGGAACGGGTTGGGCCGCTGGAAGACCATGCCAATCTGCGAGCGCACCGTCACGGGGTCCACGCCGGGACCATAGAGGTTGTCGCCGTCGAGCAGTACTTCGCCCTCGACCCGGGCGCCCGGAATGACTTCGTGCATCCGGTTCAGGGTGCGCAGGAAGGTGGATTTGCCGCAGCCGGAGGGACCGATGAAGGCGGTCACCGACTTGGCGTCGATGTTGATGTTGACGTCCTCGACGGCCAGGAATTTGCCGTAGTAGACGTTCAGGTCTTTGACGTCGATGCGCTTAGACATGCTGTTCCTTCACTTGGGGAGGTAGGGACCGGGGCCGGCGGCGGGCTAGCGGCCGGCCTTCGGGGCGAAGATGCGGGCCACCAGGCGGGCCACCAGGTTGAGCAGCATCACGAGGATGATCAGGACCAGGGCCGCCCCCCAGGCGCGCTGGTCGGAGGGGCCCGGGTTGGACGGCGAGGTCGGGTTGAGGATCTGCGTGTAGATGAAGGTGGGCAGTGATGCCATCCAGCCTCCGAACACGTTGTTGTTGATTGACGTGGCGAAGCCCGCGGTGACCAGGATCGGCGCGGTCTCGCCGATCACGCGCGCGATCGCCAGGGTGACGCCGGAGGCGATGCCGGAGATCGCCGTCGGGATGACCACCTTCAGGATGGTCCGCCACTTGCGGACGCCGAGCGCGTACGCGGCTTCGCGGAGTTCGTTCGGGACGATCTTGAGCATTTCCTCGCTGGAGCGGACCACCACCGGGATCATCAGCACGGAGAGTGCGACGGCGGCAACGGCACCGGTCTTGGTGCCCGGGCCGACGACGACGAAGAAGAACGCCGCGGCGAACAGGCCGGCCACGATCGAGGGGATGCCGGTCATGACGTCGACAAAGAAGGTGATGGCGCGGGCCAGTGCGCGGTCCTCGCCGTATTCGACGAGGTAGATCGAGGTCAGCAGACCCACCGGGACCGAGATGACGGTGGCGAGCAGGGTGATCTGCACGGTCCCGATCAGGGCGTGGTAGATCCCGCCCAGCACCGGCGCGCCTTCTTCGACGCTCTTGTTGTCGAAGGCGCCGGTGACGCCGTTCATCGAGGTGTTCAGGAAGCCGGGGTCAACAAGACCGGGCAGGCCCTTGACCAGCACCGTCCAGATCACGGAGATCAGCGGCAGCAGGGCGACCAGGAAGGCGCCGACGACCAGGCAGGTGGCCAGCTTGTCTTTGGCCTTGCGGGAGCCCTCCACGGCGGCACTCCAGCCGACCAGGCCGGCGGTGAAGAGCAGCGCCGAGACGATGCCCCAGCCGAAGGCGTTGAAGCCGGCGAGGGCTAGGATGGCGGCGCCGACGACGAGGGCCAGGACCAGGACGATGTACGGCGCGGCCTTGGGCAACTGTCCCTTGGTCAGGGCGGAGCGTTTGCGGACCGGGGTCATGGTGGAGGTCATTTAGTTGGCTCCCGAGAATTCTTTGTGCCGGGTGATGATCCACCGGGCAATCATGTTCACGCCGAGGGTGATGACGAAGAGCACCAGGCCGGCAGCGATGAGCGTGCTGACTTTCAGGCCACTGGCTTCGGGGAAGTTCAGGGCGATCTCGGCGGCGATGGTCTGGTTGCCGGACTGGATCAGGCTCGCCGTGAGGGCGCCGGAGGAGAGCACCAGGGCGACGGCCATGGTCTCGCCCAGGGCGCGGCCCAGGCCCAGCATCACGGCACTGACAATGCCCGGGCGGCCGAACGGCAGCACGGCCACCCGGATCATTTCCCAGCGGGTGGCGCCCAGGGCCAGCGCGGCCTCCTCGTGCAGCTTTGGGGTCTGCAGGAAGATTTCGCGTGAGAGCGAGGTGATGATCGGCAGGACCATCACGGCGAGCACGATGCCTGCCGTCAGGATGGTTTTGCCGGTGGCCGACGCGGGGCCCTGGAAGATCGGCAGCCAGCCGAGGTTCTTCGCGAGCCAGTCGTACGCGGGTGCGATTTCCTTGGCCAGGAACGCGGCACCCCAGGCACCGTAGACCACGGAGGGGATGGCGGCCAGCAGGTCCACCACGTAGCCAAGGCCGGAGGCCAGCCGGCGCGGGGCGTAGTGCGAGATGAAGAGTGCGACGCCGATGGCCACGGGGGTGGCGATGACCAGTGCGATCAAGGCCGCGATGAGGGTGCCGATGACGATCGGCCAAATGTAGGCGAAGAAGCCCTTGCCGCCTTGGATGTCCTCTGCCGGGGCAGTGAACGCCGGAATGGCCTGGACGACGAGGAAGAGCGCAACGCCGAAGAGGACAGCGAGGATCAGGCAGCCGGCTGCCAGGGTGGCCCCTGAGAAGACTTTGTCCCCGGCACGGCCTGCGCCCTGGGGTTTGGTCAGGGAGGTGGAGGTCATACCTGGCCCTTCGGTGTCGGTGTTGCGGATGTACGGAAGTTACTGCCCGTCGCGGAACTGCGGGTGACGCGGCTAAGTTCCCCGCCCTGCCTTGCGGCGGGGCGGGGAACTCGGCCGTTCAATTCAAACCTTACGACTTGACCTTGATGGTTTCGATGGCCTTGACACCCTTTTCGGCGAGGGTGGAGGACAGCGGAGCCGACTTGGCGGACTCGGCTGCGGCCTTCTGGCCCTCAGCGGAGAGGACGTACTTCTCGAAGCCCTTGACCAGGTCAACGGTTTCCTGCTTGTCGTAGGTGCTGCACAGGATGTGGTACGAGACCAGGACCAGCGGGTAGGCACCGGCCTCGGTGGTGGTGCGGTCCAGCTTGATGGCGAGGTCGTTGGCGCCGCGGCCCTCGACCGGCTTGCCCAGGTCCACGGCCTTGGAGGCCGCTTCAGGGGAGATCTTGACGAACTCGGAACCGACCTTGATCTGGGCGGTGCCCAGCTTGCCGCTGACTGCCGAGTCGTCGGCGTAGGTGACCGCGCCGGCGGTGTCGGTGACGGTCTTGACAACGCCGGAGGTGCCCTTGGCGTTCTCGCCCTTCAGCGAAGCAGGCCACACACCGTCAGCCTTGTCCTTCCACACGGCGGGGGCCGCGGCGGCGAGGTACTCGGTAAAGTTCTTGGTGGTGCCGGAGTCGTCAGAGCGGTTGACCGGGGTGACCTTGAGGTCCGGCAGCTTGGCGTCCGGGTTCAGCGCCGTGATGGCGGGGTCGTTCCACTTGGCGATCTCGCCGCGGAAGATCTTGGCCGCGGTTGCGGCGTCCAGCTTCAGATCCGTCACGCCGGGCACGTTGAACGCGATGGCGATCGGCGAAATGTAGACCGGGACCTCGATGGCGCCGTCGGGGCCGCACTGGCCCTTGGCCTTGGCGGCTTCTTCGTCCTTGAGGTAGGCGTCCGAGCCGGCGAACTGGGCCGAGCCGTCCAGGATGGCCTTGCGGCCTGCACCGGATCCGTCCGGGGAGTACTGCACGTTGGCGCCCTGGTTGGCGGAGGCGAAGTTGGTCTTCCACACGTCCATGGCCGCACCCTGCGCGGAGGAACCGATACCGGTCAGCGTGCCGGTGACCTTGGGTCCGCCGGCCGACTGGGTGCCCGCGGTGGTGTTGGTTGCGTTGTCCGAACCACATGCGGTGAGCGCGAGAGCGCCCGCTGCGATAACAGCGATGGCCGCGTTGCGGCCGAAGCGTGATGCCTTCACTAGATGTACCCCTTCCAGGGTTATTCAGATGCGTGTCGGACCGGAGACGTCCGAGGGATAAAGACGGTGGATACGTTTTGTACCTTTATCGAAGTTAGGGGCCCCAGGTGAAGAGAATTGGGGTCCAAAGTGAACGGAGGGTTAACGACGCCGGACTATTGGTCGACGGCTGACGGGTTGGCCTTGCGTTGGCTGCGTCACAGTCGTAAGGGCCGCGGCCGTCGGCCCTGCACCGCGGTCAGCAAATAGACTGGTGGGCATGGGCCCCGCTACTGGATTCACCGCAAGCGCACGATTCCTGCGCGGCCGGGTCCGCACCGGTTTCGTCCGGAGCCGTAATTCGCTGCTACCCGCGGTCCAGATGACGGCTTGCGCGGTGGGTGCCTACGCCTTCGCCGAGTACGTCCTGGGCCACAGCGGACCATTGTTTGCCGCCACCTCCTCCCTGATCGCCCTGGGCTTCTCCCGGGATCCGAGGCTTCGCCGGGTCGTGGAAGTGGGGCTGGGCTGCACCATCGGCATCGTGGTGGGCGACCTGTTGCTGCACTGGCTGGGCGCGGGGATCTGGCAGGCCGCCGTCGTGCTTCTGTTCTCGATTCTACTGGCCCGTTTCCTGGACAGCGGAACTATTTTCACCACCCAGCTGGGCCTGCAGTCCCTGCTGGTGGTGCTGCTGCCGGCCCCCGCGGGAGGACCCTTCACCCGGAGCATCGACGCCGTGGTGGGCGGCGTTTTCGCGCTGGCCGTGACCTTCCTGATCCCCAAGGACCCGCGGCGCGAACCCCGCAGCGACGTCAAGAAGCTGCTGCATGAACTGGCCGAGGTGCTGCGCGAGTGCTCCTCGGCCCTGACCCACAGCGATTCCACGCAGGCCTGGCACGCCCTGATCCGCGGCCGCAACTGCCAGCCCTTGGTCGATGCGATGCGCCAGACCCTGCGTTCCTCCGGTGAGGTGGCCACCTTGGCCCCCGCCTACCGCCGGTACCGGGACGAGCTGGACCGGCTGGCGCAGTCGGTGGACTTCATCGACCTCGCACTGCGCAACAGCCGCGTGTTCGCGCGCCGGCTGACCAGCGCGATCAACCATGCCGCGCTCTCGGACGAGGCCACGGAGAACATTGCCGAAGTCCTGCTGGAGACCGCGGCGGCGATCGATAAACTCGGGCTGGGCCTGGCAGAGGTGCACGACGGCGTCCGCCGCGCCCACCTGCGCACGGCCAGGGTGGAACTGAGCGAAACGGCCGGCCGGCTTCACCCCCGCCTCCTGGATGTGCAGCGGCTCGAGGGCGAAACGGTGGTCATGCTCTTCCGCCCGCTCATGGTGGACCTCCTCGAGGCTGCCGGCATGGATCCGCACGAGGCCCGGGACATCCTGCCGGCCCTCTAGCCCGGGTGGCAGGCCCGGGCCGGAATGTCACGGCCCCCCGTTAGGGTGGAGCAATGGCAACAAAGACTTCCCGCGCCGCCAAGGCGCCGGGCTACAAGTGCGCGGAATGCGGCTGGACCACGGCCAAGTGGGTGGGCCGGTGCGGCGAGTGCCAGGCATGGGGCACCGTTGAGGAAACCGGCGCCGCCGTGGCACGGACGACGGCGGCCACCACGGTCCTGGAGCCGGCCCGCCGGATCGCCGACGTCGACGCTACGACGGCGGCGTTCCTCCCCACCGGAGTGGACGAACTGGACCGCGTGCTCGGCGGCGGCCTCGTCCCAGGGGCAGTGATCCTGCTGGCCGGCGAGCCAGGCGTGGGCAAGTCCACGCTGCTGCTGGATGTCGCGGC
>Ga0213841_1001397_pt1 | contig 12094 bp, 10 predicted proteins | sample SWPATP23_FD_160125 | JGI IMG/M metagenome (GOLD analysis project Ga0213841, IMG submission 160125) | Coastal seawater microbial communities from Marineland, Florida, United States - SWPA TP2 #3 | ecosystem: Environmental > Aquatic > Marine > Coastal | place: USA: Florida | collected 2016-08-14 | reverse complement strand
TGGCCTTTCCGGTGGCGGCCGGGGACCCGGTGTCGGGCGCGCTCGCCATGGTCGCTTTCGGCCTCGGCACGGTGCCTGCCCTGGGCTTTGCGGTCGTCGGACTGCGCCGCATCACCGCAGCCAGCATCGGTGCCCGTCGCGCCCTCGCCCTCGCCGTTCTCGTCTTCGGACTCGGTACACTGGCACTGAGAGGCGACTTCACCACGCCCGGCAGCTGGCGCACCACCGCCGACGCCGAGTGCCACTGACCCATCCGCTCTACAACCCCACTGGAGTCTCGATGTCCGACACCCATCCCTTCGTCAACGTCCTCGTTCCCACCGACTTCTCGGAGTCCTCGGTCGCAGCGGTGCGCCTCGGCGTGGCGATGGCCAAGGCATCCGGCGGCCGCGTCACGCTGATGCACGTCGGAGTGGTCCCCCACGTCTACGCCACCGAGTGGGGCATGAGTGGACACACCGGTCCCCTCTTCCATCAGCTCGCCGAAGAGGTCAACACCGAACAGCGGCGCCGACTCGATGAGCTGGCCCGCGCCGAGGTGCCCGAAGGCATGGAGGTCGTCACTCTCATCCGCGAAGGCTTCGCCCCCGAAGAGGTCAACAGCCAGGTGGTCGACGGCGGCCACGACCTCGTGGTGATGGGCACTCACGGCCGTACAGGCCTCAAGCGCGCGCTGTTGGGCAGCGTCACCGAGCGGGTGGTGCGCGAGTGTCCCGTCCCCGTGATGGTCACCAAGTAGCAGAGGTCGGAGAACGCCGTGCGCAAGGCTGTCCTCAGCATGCTCGCGCTCGCCTGCACCCCCCCGTCCTCCTCGAAGGACACCGGGGCGGCGAGCGCGGACACGGCCGACACCGAAGACACCCAGGACACCGACGACTCGGGCGATTCCGGCGAGGATACCGTCGACTACATCACCTTCGAAGGCACCCTCGTCTACCTGTACGGAGACGCCCAGGCCGCTCCGCGGGAGTACGACTGCCAGCTCTACTGGGACGTCGACCCCGAGGTCTACCCGGTGGTGGTGGAAGACTGTCCCGACTGCGTGTTCGCCTTCACGGTGCAGTGGAAGCTCGACGACGTGCTGAGCCGCGGCTCCGGCGGCGCGTGTGAAGGGGACCGCAACGGCGACTTCGCCATGGACCTCGGCTTCCGGGCGGTCGACGAGCTCCCCGGCACCTACACCGGCTACATGCTGGAGCGGTTGGACGGCAGCTGGACCGACCAGGCCATGGCCCTCTTCGACGCCACCGACGGGCAGTTCGTCTTCGCCATCGGAGAGCTCGATGAAGCCCGCGACGACGGGGGCACCACGGTCTTCGACTCCGACCAGTGGTACGGCACCTCCACCGTGTGGGATGGCAGTATCCGTCCCGAATACGAAGCCCGCTGACGCCTCTGCCACAACAGGGTTAGCTCCGCGCCCCAAGCCTGCCGGAGCCCCCCCTTGAAGATCAGCGCAGTCCACACGGCGGCTCCCCCGCACTACTACGACCAGGAAGCCCTGCTGGCCGCCTTTCAGGCCGCATGGGCCACCGAGCACCACAACCCGCGTCGGGTCGAGCAGCTCCACCGCGCCGTGAAGGTGGGGGGCCGTCACCTGGCCCTGCCGATGGAGTCCTACCCTGGCCTCACCTTCGGCCAGGCCAACGATGCCTTCGTGCGGGTGGGCACCGACATCGGGGCCGAAGCCGTCTCGGGGGCGGTGGCTGCCGCAGGACTCGAGCTGCGCGACGTCGACGCCATCTTCACGACCACCGTCACCGGAGTGGCCACCCCCTCCATCGACGCCCGGCTGGTCAACCGCCTGCGCCTGCGCACCGACATCCGCCGCGTGCCCATGTTCGGGCTCGGCTGTGTGGCCGGCGCCGCCGGAATCGCCCGCGTCGCCGACTACCTCGCGGGTCATCCCGACCATGTCGCGGTGCTGCTGTCCGTCGAGCTGTGCTCCCTCACCCTGCAGCGCGCCGACCTCAGCATCCCCAACCTCATCGCCACCGGCCTGTTCGGCGATGGCGCGGCGGCGGTCGTGGGCGTGGGCGCGAACCGCTCGGTGGCGGCCGGCATGCCGCGCGTGGTCGCCAGCAAGAGCCGCTTCTACCCCGACACCGAGCGTGTGATGGGCTGGGACATCGGCGACACGGGCTTCAAGATCGTGCTGTCGGCGGGCGTACCCCAGATGGTGGACAAGCACATGGGTGCCGACGTCGACGCCTTTCTCGACGAGCATGGCCTCGCCCGCGCCGACATCTCCCGTTGGATCTGCCATCCGGGCGGTCCGAAGGTGCTGCAGGCCTTCGAGCGCACCCTCGGCCTGTCCCAACACGACACGGGCCTCACCTGGCGCTCCCTCGAGGAGGTGGGCAACCTGTCGAGCGCGTCGGTTCTCCATGTGCTGCGCGACACCCTGGCGCAGCGGCCGTGTGCACCGGGGGACAAGGGCCTCGTGCTGGCGATGGGACCGGGATTCTGCTCGGAGCTGGTGCTGCTGGAGTGGTGAACGGGGGTAGAGTCCCGCCATGCTCATCGCCGCACTGACACTTTCTTTCGCCGCCCATGCCGCCTGTCCCACCGGCGCCGAGCCACAAGGGGACTGGTCAGACAGGGTGGCAGACACCCGGGCATCCGCCGAGGCCGCCGCCGCGCTGTCCGCCTTGGAGTCCTACGCCTTTCCCGAGGTGATGGACGAGGAGGGACGCACCGGCATCCGCACCGACGGCCTCGTCATCGTGCGCAACGGCGCGGTGCTCTATGAGCGCTACGGCCGGGACTGGACCGCCGAGATGCCCCACCTGCTGTGGTCGGCGACCAAGGCGGTGGCCGGCACCACCGTCGGGATGGCCGTGAAGACGGGCGAGCTCGACATCGATGCGTCCATCTGCGACAGCATCGACGTCGGCAACCCCGAGTCCTGCAAGGTCACCACCCGCCACCTGATGGAGCACGCCACCGGCTGGGCCTGGAGAGAGACCTACGAGGGCCAGTCCCCCACCGCCTCATCAGTGGTGGGCATGCTCTACGGCGGCGGCAAGGACGACATGGCCCACTTTGTCACCAGCCACGCGCTGCGCGACCTGCCGGGCACCTCCTACAGCTACTCCAGCGGCAACACGGTCGTCCAAAGCGCCGTTGCCCACGCTGTTCTCACGAAGACCCACGGCGACGACTACCTCGACGAGCTGCTGTTCGGTCCCCTCGGCATCACCTCGGCCAACTTCGAGCGAGATGGCTCCGGCGTGCCGGTGGGCAGCTCCACGCTCTACCTCAACCCCCGCGACATGGCCCGCTACGGCGTGTTTCTGCTGCAAGACGGCTGCTGGGACGGCGAGCGGCTGGTGCCCGAAGGCTGGATGGCCCGCTCGGTCACGCCCGCGGCTGTGCTCGACGGCAAGCTGGTGGACCCTCCCTCCGGTCCCAACCCCGGCTGGAACCTCTGGCTGAACACGCCCCATCCCGCCACCAACGACGGCGGACTCGCCTGGCCCGACGCGCCCGCCGGCTCCTTCGCGGCGCTCGGCCATTGGCGGCAGTCGATCTATGTGCTGCCCCACCACGGCGTCGTCGTGGCGCGCACTGGAGACGACCGCGATGGCAGCTTCCAGCACAACGACTTTCTCGCCAGGGTGACGGCCCTGGTGGAGGCTCTGCCCATGGCCATGGCCGGGCCCGCCGAGGAGAAGGCCGACGAGGGGCCCGACGACCCGGTCTCCGAGGACGATGCCGAGCTCGTTGTGGCGGTTCTTCCACCCGCCCCGGGGACCTTCACGGAGGCCGCCTTCCCGCCGCCGAAGATGGGACCCGTCGCCGACAGCAGCACCCAGCCGCCCGACAAGTACGACGTGGGCCTGCTGAGCATCGGCACCTCCTTCGCCGCCATGCACGGCTGCGCCTGTCGCTACATCGCTGGTCGCTCCGAAGACGCCTGCCGGGCCTACATCAAGATTCAGCCCGACATCGCCAAGGCCCGCTTCGACGACGAGACCCAGACCGTCACCGCCAAGGCGCTCGGCATGGCGAAGACCCGAGCCCGGCCGGCCGGCGACGGCAAGGGCTGCGCGCTGGTGCCCTGATCTGGTCAACCACCGGTGGGTGACCGCAGGGCCAGCTATGGTGGGGCGGGGGACGCGGCAGACGCCCCCGATGCGAGGAGGGCGGGCGTGCATCCCGTCGAGAAGATGGGCTGGCGGCTGTGCGCCGACCCCATGTCCCCCGATGACCGCGCCGAGCTGGCCGAGGTGCTGCGCGGCGTGCGGGATGGCCTGCGAGCAGCGGGTGAGCGCCGTCTGCTGTGCCATGTGCAGATGTGCCTGAGCGTACACGAGCTGTTTCGCGGCAACCTCGAGGCAAGCCGTCCGCTGCTCGACGAAGCCATCTCGCTGGCCGACCGCGACCTCGACCGACAGCAGTACCTCACGGTGCTCCAGATGGAGGGCACTTTCTGGCTGTTCAACCGCGACCCTGCGCGGGCCTGCGAGGCATTCGTCACGATGCGCCACGAAGCGCAGGCCGACGGTGTCGCCACCAGCCTGCGCGTGAAGTCCACGCTCAATCTCGCCTACGCCCTCGCCTGCCTGGGGGACCTCGACGGCGCTCTCGCGCTCACCCAGGATGCCGCGAGCGAGGCAGGCTCCGAACCCAGGCGAAGGGGTGAGATCGGTGCGGTGCGCCTGGCCGTGCTGGTCGACGCCCGCCGCTGGGACGACGCCGGACGGCAGCTCGACCACCTCGAGGCCGAGCTGGCCAGAGGCGCGGACTACGACCGACGGGCCCGGGCCCTCACCCGACTGGCCGGCGCCCGGGTGTGGGTGGAGCGCGGAGACCTCGACCGAGCAGAGGCCGATGCGCGGGCTGCCCTCACCTGTGAGATGAGCCAGCTTCCCGAAGATTGTGCACTGAGCCACACCGTGCTGGGTGAAGTGGCCCTGCGCCGCGGGGACCTGGCCGGAGCAGTCCGCGCCGAGCTCAATGCCCGACTCGCCCACGAACGGGCCGCCCACGGACCTCGCCTTGCCGCCACCCTGGCACTGCGGGCCCGCCTCCTCCACCGACAGGGCCGCACCGACGCCATGTTCGCGCTGGTCGAAGACAGCCTCGCGGCCTCCCACACCGCCGGCCTGGCAGGTCGAATGCTCCACCGCACCCTGCAGGATCACCTCGTGGAGCTCCACCAGCTTCGTGAGGTGGAGCTGCGGGCCACCAACGACGCTCTGCGACGGATGCACCGGCAGGAGTCCGAGGCACGGGCCCAGGCCGAGGAGGCCGCTTCCGCCCGGCACCGCTTCTTGTCTGCAATGAGCCACGAGCTGCGCACCCCCCTCACAGGCGTCGTCGGGGCGGCAGCACTGCTGGAGCAGACCGAGCTCACGGACGAGCAGGCCCGGCTGGTGGGCATCACCCGACGCTCCGCCGACCTCACCCTGCGCATCATCGACGACATCCTCGACCTCGGCCGCATCGAGTCGGGCCGCCTGTCTTTGGAGCACCTGCCCTTCGAGCTGGCCCGTCCCATCGAGGACGTCCTGTCGATGGTGCGTCCCCAGGCCCTCGCGGCGGGCGTTCAGCTGCTGCAGGCCCTGTCCCCCGACCTCCCCCGACTCGTGCGCGGCGATGAACGGCGACTCAAGCAGGTGCTGCTCAACCTGGTCAGCAATGCCATCAAGTTCACCCGAGATGGCAACGTGGAGGTGCGGGTCTCGGTGGCCCCCGAGGGGCTGCCCACCCTGCGCTTCGAGGTGTCGGACGAAGGCATCGGCATTCCCGAGGCGGCCCAGTCGAGCCTGTTCGAGCCCTGGACCCAGGCCACGGAGGACACCGCACGGTCGCATGGCGGCAGCGGACTGGGTCTCGCCATCTGCCGCAGCATCGTCGAAGCCTCGGGCGGGCTCATCGGGGTCCACAGCCAGCCCGGTAAGGGCGCGACCTTCTGGTTCGAGCTGGCCTTGATGCCCACCGTGGCCCCATCCACCACCCCTGCGCTCCACCCACCTCCGACGTGGCGAGACCACAGGCTCTCCGGCCTCCGGGTGCTCCTGGCCGACGACAACGCGGTGAACCGCCAGCTCGGCGCCATGCTGCTGGCCAACCTGGGCGCGGAGGTGGAGACCGTGGACGACGGTGTCCAGGCCATCGAAGCCGCCACCCATGGTCCCTTCGACCTCGTGCTGATGGACATGCACATGCCCCACATGGGCGGCCTGGAGGCCACACGTCACCTTCGGGCCGCTGGCTACATGGGCGCGGTGGTCGCCCTCACCGCCGCAGTGCTCCCCGAGGACCGGGCCGCGGCCCTCAACGCCGGCATGGATGCCTTCGCCACCAAGCCCATCGAGCAGAGCGCCCTGCTGCAGGCCATCTCCAGCGCGCTCACCCACCGACTCCCCCTCGCGCAGGTGTAGGGTGCCGGTCGGAGAACGCCCGTGTCCGACCCCATCCCCCTGCAGCTGAGCTTCCTGGGCCACCAGTCCTGGAGCATTCGCGCCGGTGACGTGCATGTGTTGGTCGACCCCGTACTCGGCGACACGATGGGCCACATCACCCGCCTTCCGGTGCATCCTCCGCGGGACATCGACCTCGCCCCCCTGCTGCCGGTCGACCTCGTGGTGCTCACCCACGCCCACGACGACCACGTCGACCTGCCCTCCCTCTCTCGCCTCCCCAAAGACACCCCGGTGCTCGTGGCGCCGCTGATGCCCGAGGTGGTGGTGCGGGCCATCGAGCGCCTCGGGGGCGTGGTGCACCGCGGGGTGCCGGGCCTGCCCCTCACCGCAGGTCCCCTCACACTCACGCTGCTGCCGGGTGCATCCCGCGCGCCCGTCTCCGAAGGACGCGTCGCCCAGGTGCTGGTGTCGGTGCCAGCCGAGCCGAGGCCCATCTGCGCGCTCCTCGGGGTGGACACCCCCATCGCTTCGGCCACCCGCACCCTCATGAGGTCTGGCGCGCTGCCGGCCCCCGACGCGGTCATCGTGGCGAACAACACGCAGGTGCCTCCGCCCGGGGTGGTGGGCTCGGGTCGAAACCTCCTGCAGGACGACCCAGCGGACGGCTTTGTCGGCCTCGACCTCATCCGAGAGCTCTGCGTGGACTACGTCGCCGGACTGCCGGGAAGCCCGGCGGTGGTGCTGTGTGGCGGCGGCTTCCTCGACGCCCATGAGCTCGGCACGCCCTACGCCTACGACGACCACCGGGCCCTGGCCGCCTTGGCCACCACTCTGTCCACGGGCAGGCAGGTGTTCGGACCGCTTCCGGGCGACGTGCTCTCCCTCCAGCACGATGCCACAGGTGCCTGCACATTCACCCGCTCCCACGACGCCGCGGTTCGTCTTCGGGAGGCCGAGCTGGCGGCCCGGCGGGCACGGGTCCCACAGTCTGGCCCGCTCCCCCTCCGCTCTGTGCTCGACGACCTCAACCCATCGGACTGGACGGCGGCCCTCGCACGGGTGGACCAGGCTCTCGACGCACTGGTTCCGCAGCTGCTCGCCCATCCGATGGGCGACGCCATCGTCGGCTGCAATTGGTGGCGCGGACGCTGGCTCGGGGGACGGCGTCTCGCAATCCGGCTCGTCGGCGGTCCAGACGGACGAGAAACGTGGCGCGCGCTCGACCTGCCACTCGGCCGCTTCGTCGCCATCGAGCCCCCTGACACGACGCAGCTGCTCGACGACCATCCCTTCGGCCTGGAGGTGTTCCTTCAGGACCTCGACGCCCTGCTACAAGGCCATCTCGTCGTCTGGGACGTGCTTGGGGTCGCGCTGCGGCACTGGAGTCCACCCGGGCCATCACTCCCCGCATTCCTCTGCGTGAGCTTCGCAGAGTCGATTCGGGTGGAGGGGACTGCCTGGCGCCTCGCCCAGACCCTCACCCAGCTCGGGCGCCCCACCACAGCGTGCCAGTTGCTGGAAAGACCCGAAAATGGCCCTGTCGACGGCGTAGACGTGGATTAGTATGGGGGGTGGAAGGGTGGATCCCCCCACCCCTTGGTTCGGGCCCGGCAACGCCAGCCTCAGGCCGCCCCACTTGCTCACCCGGAGGTCGACATGTCGCTCGTACCATCGCTGGTCAGCAATGTACCGACCGTCACCGCGAACACCGCGGGCCTGCTCTCCTCAGCCGTGGCAGCAGAGGCCGCGCCCCAGGCGAAGGCGAATGTCGCAGTCGAGCTCGCAGCCACCTTGCGGGCGGGCATGGAGGGAGTCACCCAGTCCACCGAAGTGGTCACCACTCTTGCCGACCCAGGTCCGGCTGCAGTGGGCCGCTTTGCCACCACGCGACGCACCTCGGCCCCGCCACAGAAGAACACCGGCGGCGACCACCAGGCCGAGGCGAAGGACAAAGACACCCTCACGGAGCTGTTCGCCGAGGCGCGGCCAGAGGTGAAGGCGGGCGTGGGCCGCTTGTCCGGAGGCCTCGCACGCTCCAGCCGCCGTCAGCCCGGCGACGAGCAGGTGGGTCGCTTCCAAGCGCAGATTCTGCCGAGAACGCGCAGCGAGCCACTGTCCGACACGCCCATGGCCCACGCATTCGCCGACGGCATCGGCCGCTTCCGGCCATCGGTGCGCAGCCTGTCGGGCGCCCTGCAGCGGTAGACCCGGTCTACTCTCCGCCGCCGCCCTGCATCGCCGCAAGCACGTCGCCGGTGACGTCCTTGCCGCCGCTGAGGTTCGTGAACAGCGACATGATGCTGTAGATGGGTCCCCACGGAATGCCCCACCAGCCAAAGAAGAAGGTGATCATCGAGTAGGGAAGCGATGCGCCAAAGGTGCCCTCGCCGGCCTTCACGAAGCGGACCGCCGAGGCCCGCTTGAAGGTCATCAGGATGATGCTGATGGTGTACTCGAAGACGACAAACCTGCCCCCGCGGTCGAGCTCACGCGCAAGGTCTTCGTTGCTCATGCCTTCGAGTCCCTGAATGGCGCCCATGGCGGCCCTCCTTGTGCTCCCGGTCCGCCGGCAGCGACGTCGATCCTACTTGGTGTCGCGCCACAATGCCCGATGGACGGGCGGTTGTGACCGGTCTGCGCAGGACTGCGGGCGATTCGGCCCCAGCGCGCTGAGCCAAGAAACACGAAAGCCCCCACACCGTGAGGCGTGGGGGCTTTGTGGACACTGTTGCTGACTGAGCGCGGTTCCCTTCAGAGGTTTGAGCGATGAGCTGGTGGCTTGATCGACTGGCTTCGCCAGCCTTCAAGCTGCCACCCATGACGTTTCGGTCGTCCAGGGGCCGGGCCGGGCGGAGTCTTGTCAACTCACTGCTTCGGCTCGTCGGCGCGCGGGTCGTGGCTCGCTTGGCCTTCACCACCGACCACCTCGGTCTTCCCGCCTCGGGACCTCCTCGGACTTCAGCGTCCGCCACCCCCAGTTGCCCGGTGGTTGCGGTGGACTCGCTGTCATCGTCGGCCTTCCCGGGCCGGACCCTCGTGGCCCTTCCCGTCGCCTTCGCCACTGCGTATCGGACACAGTGGCCGGTCCCCTGGCGCGTTGCCGTCGCCTTCGGTGACCCCGCAAGTGCTCCCGGACTGCCCCGGTCTCACCTGCGGCTGCTGGAGTGCAGTCTCCAGCTCTCGCCGGCATCCTCACGTCGCTTGCCGTCGGTCGCTGGTCGACCTCCGGCTGCGCCTCGTGCGTCTGCCTTCCTCTCTTGGGATTCCAAAGTTCGCCCCTCCGTCGTCTTCCATGGTGCAGTCCACTCCCAGTCCTTCCGCGGTCTCCCGCTTCTGGACCTTCGGCCGAGCCATGCCACTGGCTCCGCGCGTTCCGTCCTCGTCGTTTCTCACGACCTCGACGGCTTCCTCCTGCTCCAAGGCTGCGGGCTTGTTGCATCCCGCTTCCGACCCTGGGGTCCGTCCGGTTTCCGGTGACTTCTTCCCGAGGCCCGCTCCGTGTCACTGCCCTTCTGTCTTTCGACCGTCTGGCTGATTCACGTCGCTCACCAGTCCCGTTCCAGCAGGTCTGGTGCTTTGCCTCTCGTCTGTCCCCGTCCTCTCGGACGCCACCACCCTTCGAAGCTTTTCCCGTCCACGCAGTCGCCTGCTCGGTCACTTGCATCGCTCCCACTCGCCTGGAGTGGGGACCGCCGCGCCCGCTCGTCTCGGTCTCACAACCGTCTGGTTTCCCAGCCGCCTGCTCCTCCGTCGTCGCGCGACCTCGCTCCGCCTGCGCCTCGCTTCCGTGCCCCGCCCAGTCTCCCGGTTGGTGCTCGGCTGCTCGCCGCACTTGGTGCGCTGTCTGACGCCTTCCCTTCCTCAGCTCGCCGACCAACCGCTCCCGGTCTTCCCAGCTCCCAGTCTCCTGAGTGCTCGGCATCCCGCTTGCTGCCGGCCGACTCCCTGTCTCCAAGTCGTCGCCGCCGCCTCGGCCTGCTTTGCAGACCACCCGTGCTGCGTTCCTCCTCGTCGTTTTCCCTGACCTCTGGCCGACGCTCCTCCCCCTCCGGTTTCCCGTTGGAGGTCTCCCGCCTGCCGCCGATCTGGTCGCGACCCCGAGGCTTTCGCCGCGTGTCCGTCCGTTCCCCGACCTTCAGTTTCCCGAAGTGCCGGAGTCGTGGCTCCCTTGGGCTTGCTTTGCTTCGTCGTCTCCGCGGGTTCCGGGTCTGCAGACCCTTCCTCGCGCAGTCCTGCTCATTCTCTTCCGACTCCCTCTCGGGTCTCGGGCCAGCGACTCTCACGAGCCTTCCTCCAGCCACCTTCTCAGGCTGCTGTCCGACGACCCTTGCGGGCCTCTGGCGAGCGTCGCTCCCGCACTTCGAGCGGCGCGCATCTGGTCCGTGCCCTCTCGGGCTCGGCTCCCTCCCTCCGGCGGCTTCCCTTCCCTTGCGGGCCGGGCTTCATGCCGACTGGATCCGAACTCCCCTCCCTTTCGGGTCGGGCGCTCTTGCCTCCTCGGTGCGAACTCCCTTCCCTCGCGGGTGGGGGCTCGTCCTCTCGGTCGGCGTACCTCTCCCTTGCGGTTGAGGGCGCGTTCCTTCGGAGTGGGCCAGGCTGCGTGTCTCCCGCCATTCCCCTCTCGGGGCCTGGCGTACGTGTTCGACTCTTGTGGGCGTCCCCAGCGCAGGTGCCTCCATGGTCCGTTTCCGTGGCTGCTTTCGGTACCTCCGGCATTCCCGCTGCAGTTGCATTCTGCGGCGGGCCTTCCGGCGGCCTCCTCGGCTCACCTCGACTCGTCTTCCATGTCCGCGACCCTTGCTGTTCCGATCCCGCCACCGTCCGGTCCAGCATGCTGGCACGGCGCAGTCGGCGCGGGTGGACGCCCTCCAAGGAGGAGGACGAAGCAATGGTGTTCAACGTCAAAGAACCGTTGGGTCGCCCCACCTCTCGGTGAGTCTTCCCGCCGCGCCCATGCCCGGGCCAGTGGCCAGGAGCGCGAGTGCGGCTCTTTCGGTCGACGCCCGGTCAGTGCCGGTGTCGCGATGGATGAATGCAGGTGCCGTGCCAACTTTTCCGGCGACGAAAGCGGGGGTTCTCGGCGCTCGTATGGGAATCAAGATTCCCAGGCCGGTCCCGCGATGGGTATCGGATTGCCCAATCAGTTGGGGGCCACACGATAGATACGCCATTCTCGACCAGTCCCGTCACCTTCCCGTTGAGGACTGATTGGGAATCAGCTTTCCCGGTCGCGTCGGCGCCCCGCCGCGAAGACCGCACCAAACAAGCCAAGCCACCCCGCCGCCGCACCCACCGACGCACAGCTCACGCCGCCCTGCTCCGCCACGAGGTCTGCCACGGAGACCTGTGGCAGCGATGGTCCCTCCTCCTCGACATCGGTGTCTGTGTCGCCGCCCGGATTGACGGGGTCATCCGGTCCGCTGCCGGGGTCTGGCAGGCCAGAGTCCACGCCAGTGTCGGAGGTGCCACAGTGGACTCTGGGGTCCAGGTCGCCTTCGAGGTCGAGCGCCTCTGCAAGCGGCGACAAGAGCATGCCCGAGACCCCCGGCTCCTCACGGGCCGCACCACAGGCATCCTCATCGAGGAGCCCATCCGCCACGACCACCGCCTGGTCGGCCAGCTCCCCACCACCGCGGGGCGAGGGGTCCCCGTTGGCGAGGTCCTCGAAGCAGCTCGTCTCCGAGGAGCAGGCCACGTTGCCTTCCCAGGGGAGCGCCCCG
>Ga0213841_1001390_pt1 | contig 12139 bp, 16 predicted proteins | sample SWPATP23_FD_160125 | JGI IMG/M metagenome (GOLD analysis project Ga0213841, IMG submission 160125) | Coastal seawater microbial communities from Marineland, Florida, United States - SWPA TP2 #3 | ecosystem: Environmental > Aquatic > Marine > Coastal | place: USA: Florida | collected 2016-08-14 | reverse complement strand
CGGTCTGGTGGCCTATCCGCGCGGGCTGAACGCAGCCCAACAGACCGCGACCCGGGCCGCGGTGCCCGCCGCCACCCTGTTTCGCGAGATCGACAGCGAACGGGAACGCGCCACGGTGATCACCCGTTATCTGGACCGTGCGGCCTTTGCCGCCGGACAGGAAGGCGCGGTGATCGTGGTGGGGCACACCTATTCCGACACGGTGACGGCGCTGTTTTCCTGGGCGCTTGGCAGCCGGTCCGAGGCCGTGGCACTGGCACCTGTTTCGGCGGTGCTGACGCGGTAGCCGCGTGGGAGGGCCGCCCCCGGAAGGGGCGCGAAGGTCCGCTGTTGGGCCCTTTGGCACCTCATTCGGCATGCCATTGACAATACTGGTCCCCCTTGGCCTACATGAGCCGAACATTTGAAAGAACAGCCCATCTTCGATGGCTCGTGTGTCGCAACCGTGATCTAGGCTAGGGGCCTATAGAATGGCATTTGAAACTTGGTTTGCTTTCGTAGCCGCCTCTGCCGTCTTTTTGATCTTCCCGATTGGTCCGACAATCCTTCTTGTGATTACGCTGGGTCTCTCAAATGGGCCACGCATTGCACCGGTCGCCGCATCTGGCGTTGCGCTGGGGGATATGGCCGCAATGACAGTCTCACTGGCAGGTCTGGGTGCGTTGATGATGGCCTCGGCTGAAGTTTTCACGATGTTCAAATGGGGCGGAGCGGCCTATCTCGTTTGGCTTGGCATTCGAACAATCCGATCGGCCAAGGGCGACGGTCAAGAGGCCGAACCGGCTGGACAGCGCATCAGTTCGCATCGGATATTCCGTCAGTGTTTTGGTGTGACCGCATTGAATCCCAAGCCCATCGCGTTCTTCATTGCGTTCGTGCCTCAGTTCATCGATACAGCAGCCCCGCTTTTGCCCCAGTTTGCTGTCGCCATCGCAACCTTCACCTGCATGTCTGGGTTGAACGCCTTTTTCTATGCGCGGCTTGCCAGCAGAATGCGGGGCGTGATCCGCCGTCCTTCCATCATTGCCTGGTTCAAGCGCGTCAGTGGCAGCATTCTGATCGGTATGGGGCTGGCAACGCTTACATTGCGGCGTTCTTCGGCCTGATCACCCTCAATACGATTAGCCGATATTGCCCCGGTCGAGGTGCCTCTAGTTCCCTAGGCACTCGTCTCGCTCCGTTTCGGCTGCCTGGTTTCGAAGGCAACGGGCGACAGCATGGCGTTGTTCGCGTGCTTTCGTTTCGGGGCGTAGAATAGCGCGATGCCGTCGAAGATATCGGCGCGGGCTTGTTTCCCTTGTCCGGTCGGTTTGCGGTCTGAAAACCCGGCTTCGATCAATCGTCGGAATTTTGCAAACCGCAGCTTTTCCTGCATTGCCGCCATTGGCGCATGGGGCTGCCTATATCGTTCTTGAGCAACTCCATGGTCAGGAAAGGCCCCGCCAATGATCATAGCGGGGCCTGTTTTTCTTTACGGCAGGTTCGCTGCCCTCAGCTCAGTGCCGCGCAGAATTCCTGGATGCGGGTGCAGGCCGCTTTCAGGTTTTCATCCGACGTGGCGTAGGACACGCGGAAGTTGGGGCTAAGGCCGAAGGCGCCGCCGAACACCACGGCCACGCCCTTTTCCTCCAGCAGCGCCGTGGCGAAATCCTCGTCGGTTTCGATCACTTTGCCGGCAGGCGTGGTCTTGCCGATGCAGCCTGCGATGGAGGGGTAGACGTAGAACGCCCCTTCAGGCACCGGGCAGCTGATGCCCTGGGCTGCGTTCAGCATCTCGACCACCATATCGCGGCGGCGCTTGAAGGTCGCGTTGTTGGTGGCGATGTAATCCTGCGTTCCGTTCAGGGCCTCGACCGCGGCCCATTGGCTGATCGAACAGGGGTTCGATGTGGATTGCGACTGGATTTTGCGCATCGCGGCGATCAGCGGCACCGGGCCCGCAGCGTAGCCGATCCGCCAGCCGGTCATCGCATAGGCCTTGGACACGCCGTTGCAGGTCAGGGTCCGGTCATAGAGGCCCGGTTCCACCTCGGCCGGGGTGCAGAAGGTGAAATCGCCATAGACCAGATGTTCATACATGTCGTCTGTCATCACCCAGACATGCGGGTGGCGCATCAGCACATCGGTCAGTTCTTTCAACTCGTCCCGCGTATAGCCCGCGCCGGTCGGGTTCGAGGGCGAGTTGAAGATCAGCCATTTCGTCTTGGGGGTGATTGCAGCTTCCAGCTGGTCCGCAGTCAGCTTGAATCCGGTCTGGATCGAGGCTTCGGCGATCACAGGCTCGCCGCCGGCCAGCAGCACCATGTCGGGGTAGGACACCCAATAGGGGGCAGGGATCACCACCTCGTCGCCGGGGTTCAGCGTGGCCATCAGCGCATTATAGAGGATCTGCTTGCCGCCGGTGCCGACAGACACCTGGTCGGGCGTGTAGTCCAGCCCGTTATCGCGCTTGAGCTTGGCGCAGATCGCGTCCTTCAGCTCGGGGATGCCATCGACGGCGGTGTATTTGGTCTTGCCCTCGGCAATCGCCTGCACAGCGGCCTGTTTGATATTTTCCGGCGTGTCGAAATCGGGCTCACCCGCGCCCAGACCGATCACATCCTTGCCAGCCGCCTTCAGTTCGCGCGCTTTGTTGGTGACCGCGATAGTCGGCGAAGGTTTCACGCGGGCGAGGGTTTCGGACAGGAAGCTCATCTGATCTCTCCAAGGTTGAGAAGGGGCCGGTCAATCGGTCCGGTTTACATCGGCTCGGGTCCTGCTTAGGGTCGCGTCGCTCAACGATCAAGGGGCCAAAATGCCCCGTGGAAGGAGACAGGATGACCGACACGCCCCCTCTGCACGAGGATTGGTTCAGTGAAGAGATAGCCACCTTCGGCGACCGGCTTGCCGGTGCGCGCGAGGCATTGGGGGTCAGCCAGGAAGATATGGCGCGGCGGTTGGGCGTGAAGCTCAAGACCGTGGTGTCCTGGGAAAACGACTGGAGCGAGCCGCGCGCCAATAAGCTGCAAATGGTGGCGGGGCTGTTGAACGTGTCGATCCGCTGGTTGCTGACCGGCGAAGGCACCGGCCCCGAAGACCCCGATTTCGTCGATGTCGAAGGCGACCTGAACCAGATCATCCTGGATCTGCGTCAGATTCGGCAGGAACATGGACGTCTGGGCGAACAGATGGGGCGGTTGGAAAAGCGCCTGCGCAAGACGCTGGCCAAGGAAGAGGGCCATTCATGACCGGCGAATCGAGAGAGATTCGGATCAAACGCCTGCGAATGCGCGCGTGGCACCGGGGCACCAAGGAAATGGATCTGCTGCTGGGGGGCTGGGCCGACAAACACCTGGCCGAGGCCGATTCTGCAGCGCTGGACCTGTTCGAACGCGTGCTGGAGGAGGAGGACCAGGATCTGTACCAGTGGATTTCCGGTCAGCGCCAAGCCCCTGAATATATGTCGGAATTTGCAAAGGAACTGGCAAGTGGCGCGGCGGCGAGCATAGGCTCGTGAAAAACTGACGCGCGTTTAACTCATTATTTGGACTTATCGGCAACCCTGCTGGGCAAGCAGATATGCGGAGACCATGATGAGTTTGCACAGCCCCCTTGGCGAAACCTCCCGGCACGGTGTGATGCCGGGATACCTTGAATCCTTGTCGCTGGTGGAACGGCTGCACAGGCTTTTGCTCGACGTCATCAAGGACGAGTTTGAGAGGGTGGGGGTGCTGGATATCAACGCGGTTCAGGCGCTGTTGCTGTTCAATATCGGCGATCACGAGGTGACGGCGGGCGAGCTGAAATCGCGTGGCTACTACCAGGGCTCGAACGTGTCCTACAACCTCAAGAAACTGGTCGAGATGGGCTATATGCACCACCAGCGTTGCGAGATCGACCGCCGATCGGTGCGGGTGCGCCTGACCGATCGCGGGCGCGAGGTGCGCGATGTGGTGACGGGCCTGTTCCGCCGCCATGCGGAGACACTTCAGGACAAAGGCGTGCTGGGGCCGGATGGGATTGATCAGGTCAACCATTCGCTGAAGCGGATGGAACGGTTCTGGACCGACCAGATCCGCTACATCTACTGACCCGGTCGCAGGTGTCGGATTGGCAGGGTCCACGTGTGGTCCTTGCCAGGCAGCCCTCATGACACTGGCCCGGTTCCGGGCCTGAACACCCCGCTTGGCAGCGCCATGGGGCGCCGGACCATCGGTATTCATCGTCGCAGTCATATGTCCACAGCTTGCATCGATCTGACCGGCCCAGCCTTGTCTATGGGCGAAGGGGCAAGCCTGCCAGACGGGCCGACCAATTGCCGACCGACTGCCGCCGGGCAATACGGCCACAATGATAGCTGGCAGTGGCTGCGCAGGCGATGGATATCCATCGCCCCCGCCGATCTCTTGCGGCATCGGGGCCAACAGCAACCGGTACCTTCGGTGCGTATTGGGGGCTGTTGGCGCGGACGGTGCCCTGTTAGCCTCTCGCAGCGAGCGGACGCGGATAGGCGAGGGAGGCTGCAGTGAACATCCTGTTCATCATGTATGACCAGCTCAGGTTCGATTACCTTAGCTGCGCAGGGCACCCGCATCTGCACACCCCGAATTTCGACAGGGTGGCGGCGCAAGGCGTGCGCTTTACCAATGCCTATTGCCAGTCGCCCATCTGTGGGGCCAGCCGGATGAGCTTTTACACCGGTCGCTATGCGTCTTCGCACGGGGCGCAGTGGAACGGCTATCCACTGCGCGTGGGTGAACAGACCCTGGGCGACCACCTGCGAAAGGCGGGAATGGACTGCTGGCTCATTGGCAAGACCCATATGAAGGCGGATGCCGAAGGCATGGCGCGATTGGGGCTGGAGCCGGACAGCATCATCGGCGCGCGACAGGCGGAATGCGGGTTCGATGCCTGGGCGCGCGATGACGGGTTGTGGGCGCAAGGCCCCGACGGGTTCTATGACGAAAAGCGTTCCCCCTATAATGAATACCTGAAATCAAAGGGGTATGGGGGCGAAAACCCTTGGGCGCATTACGCGAATGCAGGCATGAAGGACGGCAAGGTTGCCTCAGCCTGGATGTTCGAAAACAGCGATCTGCCCGCCAATATCCGCGAGGAAGACAGCGAGACCCCGTGGCTGACGCGCCAGACGATTGAGTTCATGGAGGCACAGGACGGCCCCTGGTGCGCGCATGTCTCCTACATCAAACCGCATTGGCCCTATATCGTGCCCGCGCCCTATCACGACATGTATGGCGCCAATCACGTGCCCGCCGCCACGCGGTCTGACGACGAATGGCGCGACCCGCACCCGGTCTTCCACGCCTTTTTGAAGGGCAAAGTGGCCGAAGCGTTTCAGCGCGAGGAGGTCCGGCAAAAGGTCATCCCCGCCTATATGGGCCTGATCAAGCAATGCGATGACCAGTTGGGCGCGATCCTGGATTATCTCGACCGAACCGGGAAGGCAGATGACACGATGATCGTGCTGACCTCGGACCATGGCGACTATCTGGGCGATCACTGGATGGGAGAAAAGGATCTGTTCCACGATCCCTCCGTCAAGATCCCGATGATCGTTTATGATCCGCGCCCCGAGGCCACCGCCACGCGCGGCACCACCTGCGACGCACTGGTGGAATCGATCGACCTGGCGGCGACCTTCGTAGAGGTCGCGGGCGGCGAGGTACCGGGGCACATTATCGAGGGCCGCTCGTTGCTGCCGTGGCTGCGGGGCGAGACACCGGAGTGGCGCGATTTCGTCATCAGCGAATACGACTATTCCGCCCGACCCTTTGGCGAAACGCTGGTCAGCCGCAGTGCCGATGCGCGGCTTTTCATGGTCTTTGACGGGCGGTGGAAGCATGATCCATGCAGAGGGCGGGTTCCGCCCGATGCTGTTCGACCTGGACACAGACCCCGATGAACTGAATGACCTGGCGCGTGGGCCAGGATATGAGGATCAGATCACACGGCTTCGGCGGATGCTGGCCCAGTGGGGTTTGCGCCTGTCGCAACGGGTGACGAAATCGGACGCCGATATCGCCGCCATGCGCGGCCGGTCGATGCGGCGCGGGGTATTGCCTTTCCTTTATGACGGAACGGAAGTGCCCGCCGAGCTGGTCGAGAAATATCATGGGACGGCGCAGGCGGATTACACGCGCGAGAATGATGAGTGACCCAGGACGGATAAAGGCGGCCCTGATGGCCGCCGTTTTTTGTTGGTGCTGACTGTCTGTGCCGCTTACTTGAAGTTGCGGCTTTCCTTGATCTGGTCCCAGGCCCAGACCACCTCTTGCAACTGTTCTTCCTGGCTGCGGTCGCCACCGTTCATATCCGGGTGCAGCACCTTGATCAGCGCCTTGTAGGATTTGCGCACCTCGGCCTTGGTCCAATGATCCTTGGCCTCCAGAATCTCGATGGCGCGCCGTTCGGTGGGGGGCAGGCGGCGGGTGCCGGTGATGCTTTTGCCCGGATTGCGGGTGGCATTGCCGCCCAGAACCTGATGCGGATCATCGACGCCAAGTCGCGACCAGGCGCGTTCCTCGACGGATTTCTTGAAGGTTTTTGTCGGCCGGTCCCAAACCCGGTCACGCTCCATCTGGGCTTCCATTTCGGCCTCGGTCGTGCCGTCGAAGAAGTTCCACTTCAGGTTATATTCGCGCACATGTTCCTTGCAGAACCACAGATAGTCATCCAGCACATCGGGCGATTTGGGCGCGCGGTACTGACCGGCCTCCTGGCAGCCCTCGTGGTGGCAGACCCGCTGAGAGGTTTCGAACGCGCCCGACATGCCACGCCGCCCGCCGCGCCGCTTTTTCTTGTCGGTCGAGACTCGGAGATCGAAATTGAACGGGTCATTGTCGGCCATGGGTCACACCTTCTCGACTCGGAACAGGCAGTCTAAGGTTTTTCGCAGCGGATTGAAGGGGGCGGGACCAGAAAAATGATGCGATCGGAGAAAATCCGCGACCGGCTGGACCGCGCCTTTGCGCCGCGTCATCTGGAGGTGATTGATGAGAGCGATGGCCATCGGGGCCATGCCGGGTATCAGGATGGTGGCGAGAGCCATTTTCGCGTGGTGATTGAAGCCGCGGCCCTGGCTTCGCTGCCGCGTATCGCCCGCCATCGCGCGATTCATGCCGCGATCGGAAAGGATTTGATGAATGAAATCCATGCGTTGGCGATTGTTATTCGGGTCTGACCCTATTCAGCGGCGGCCTCGCGCCGTAGGTCTTCCTCGGTTGTGACGTCCGGGTCGGATGGTGGCCCCTCCGCATCTTCCTGGTCTTCCAGTTGGTCGTCCCAAGGGGCGGCGTCGTCCTCGGGGGCGGCCAAGGCCAGCGGTTCCTCTGCGTCTTCCAGTACCGGTGCGGGGGGGCTTTCGGCATCTTCGGGCAGATGGCGCCGGAAGATCAGCATATTGTGATAGACGGTCTGTTTCGAGGCGAGGCCCGAGCGTTCCTCGGTGGGCAGAATATCGGCGCGGACATAGTCCCAGCCATCGGCCCCAAGTTCGTTCATCAGCGTCGACAGCGCCAGCGCGAACCGGTCTTCGGCGCGTTTTACGCCCTTGGCCTTGAGACCCCGATTGGGGGCCGGCACGACCTTGTATTCAAATCTCGGCATCCTGAACCCGTCTGTCTGAAATCGCATTGCGCGGGACATTAACCGTTTCGGGCGAGGCTGTAAAAGGCCCAAAATCAGGGCGCACCCCGATACCGGTTGTACCCCCCCGTGCCCCCTGTGCAGACAAAACCTGCGTGGCGTCGCGGGACGGCCGGCTCTTGAGGGCTTGCCGCAGGCGGGGTGTCGCGGCAATCTTGCGTCCATGCGTATCCTTGCCCTGACCCTGACCCTTGCCTTGGTCCCCGCCCTTGCCAGCGCCGAAACTCGCTGCGGCTGGTTTACCAACCCGACACCCGCCAATGTGTTTCTCGACGATGCTCATGGCGGTTGGACCCTGTCGGCGCAGGGGCGCGGCGGGGTGCCGGGGTTTGACGAGGCCTGGGCCGAGGCTGGAAGCCCGGAAGAATGGGTCATGATGCAGCCCGCCGGCTACGGCTATGGCTGCGCCTGCGTAGAGGGGGATTTCGGCCCCGTCGGCAGCCAGGAGGTGCTGGAGGTGCGGCGCTACTGGCACCGTCCGCTGGCCGCCTGCAACAGCGACCCGGCGCTGGAGCCGCGCGACCTGATCCCGATGTGGGAGGGGGAGTGAGGGCCGTGGATGGTGGGCAGAACTGCCCACCCTAGGGGGCGGGTCATTCCCCGCGAAAGCGGGAATCCCAAGAGGCGCACGTGACGGTATGGGCTCCCCGTTTTCGCGGGGATGACAGGGGTTGGGGTCAATCCGCCAGTTTCTTCGCCACCAGCTCGTTCACCGCCTTGGGGTTGGCCTTGCCGCCGGTGGCTTTCATCACCTGACCGACGAACCAGCCCGCCAGTTTGGGGTTTTCTTTGGCCTTGGCGACCTGGGCGGGGTTGGCGGCGATGATCTCGTCCACGGCGGCCTCGATGGCGCCTGTGTCCGTCACCTGCTTCATGCCACGGTCTTCCACGATCTGTTCGGGGTCACCGCCTTCGGTGTAGACGATTTCGAACAGGTCCTTGGCGATCTTGCCGGAAATGGCGTCGGATTTGATCAGACGGATGATGGCGGCCAGTTGTGACGGGCTGACCGGGCTTTCGGTGATGTCGTGGTCTTCCTTTTTCAGCCGCCCGAACAGTTCGTTGATCACCCAGTTGGCAGCGAGCTTGCCGTCCCCGGCCTCTGCCGCCACGGCCTCGAAGAAATTGGCGTCGCGGGTTTCGGCGGTCAGAACGGAGGCGTCATAGTCGGACAGGCCGAAATCGGTGATGAAGCGGGCCTTCTTGGCGTCGGGCAGTTCGGGCAGGCTGGCGGCGATGTCATCGACCCAGGCCTGTTCGATCTCCAAGGGCAGCAGATCAGGATCGGGGAAGTAGCGATAATCATGCGCCTCTTCCTTGGACCGCATCGACCGGGTTTCGTTCTTGTCGGGGTCGTAGAGCCGGGTTTCCTGATCGACCTTGCCACCGCCTTCAACGATTTTGATCTGGCGGCGCGCCTCATACTCGATGGCCGCCTGGATGAAGCGCATGGAGTTCATGTTCTTGATCTCGCACCGGGTGCCGAGATGGCCGAAATCGCCAGTTTCGCGGTATTTCTCATACGCGCCGGGGGGGCAGATCGAGACGTTCACATCCGCCCGCAGGTTGCCGTTCTGCATGTTGCCATCACAAGTGCCGAGATAGCGCAGGATCTGGCGCAGCTTGACGACATAGGCCGCAGCTTCCTCCGGGCCACGAATGTCGGGGCGGCTGACGATCTCCATCAGCGCGACGCCGGTGCGGTTGAGATCGACGAAGGACATATGCGGATCCATGTCGTGGATGGATTTCCCTGCGTCCTGTTCCAGATGGATGCGTTCGATCCGCACAAGCCGCGCGGTGCCGTCGCCCATTTCCACCAGCACTTCGCCCTCGCCCACGATGGGGTGGTAAAGCTGCGAAATCTGGTAGCCCTGCGGCAGGTCGGGGTAGAAGTAGTTCTTGCGGTCGAAAGCGGAGAAGAGGTTGATCTCGGCCTTGAGGCCAAGCCCGGTGCGCACCGCCTGCGCCACGCAATAGTCGTTGATGACAGGCAACATGCCAGGCATGCCCGCATCCACGAAGGCGACGTTGGAATTGGGTTCCGCGCCGAAGGTGGTGGAGGCACCCGAGAACAGCTTGGCATTGGAGGACACCTGGGCGTGGACCTCCATCCCGATCACAAGTTCCCAATCCTGTGTCGCACCGGCGATGTTTTTGGGTTTCGGGGTCTCATAGGTCAGGTCGAGCATGGGGGCGGTCTCCGTTCGTGACGGAGAGGTTCTAGGGCAGGGGGAAAAAGGGGGCAAGGGGGTGCAGGTGCGGTTTCGCCGCCTTTGGCGTCGACCCGCGAGCGGCCCTCCTCACCCCCCGGCTTGCGCCGGAGGCCTCCTCGGGCCGCGTTGCCACGGGAAAGCGGCGAGGGCGGTGCCTCGGGATGGGCGTCGGTATGGGCCTTGCGCATGGGATGCCTCCGGCGGGGGTATTTGGGCAAAGAAGAAGGGCAGGATCGGCGGGGCTTTGCCGGATTCGAGAGGGCGGATGGGGGGTGGCTTTGCAAAGGGCGGAAACGGGCGCAAAGACGGGCGGTCTGAAACATCTGGTGAGTCTGGCCATGCGGCTGTCTTTCATTCTAGCAGGGCTTTTGGGCTCTGTCCTTTTGTCGGCTTGTGCAATGAGCCAGCCTGACCCCGATACATTGCCTGCCACGCGCTGGGATCACCGGCCCGAGGCCGAGATATGGACGCGGGCCTCGATCGACATGCTGGAAAGCGATGCCGCTGTGCTGACCGCCATCGTGCCGGAGGATGCCGAGCTGTGGTGTCCGGGATATGAGACCGCCAGCGATGAGGATCGGGCTGCGTTCTGGGTTGGGTTCGTCTCGGCGCTGGCGCGCTATGAGAGCACCTGGAACCCCGATGCGGTGGGCGGCGGCGGGCGCTGGTTCGGGTTGATGCAGATTTCGCCTGCAACGGCGCGCTATCGGGGCTGCGAGGCGGGGTCGGGCGCAGCGCTGACAGACGGCGCGGCAAATCTGCGCTGTGCGCTGCGGATCATGGCGGTGACGGTGCCGCGTGACGGGGTCGTCAGCCAGGGCAGGCGGGGTGTCGCTGCCGATTGGGGGCCGATGCGGCAGGCGCATGTAAACGCCGAAATGCGCGACTGGCTGCATCAGCAAAGCTATTGCCAGGGCTAGGCGCTTGCCAGCGGTGACCGGCACGGGCAGCATGAACGCGAGGAGAGGGCGCCGAATGCGGACCTTGATACTCTGCCTGTTGCTGTGTTGGGCACCGGCTGTCTGGGCGCAAGACCTGGCCCCGGCGGACAGTCCCGCGCCGCCCCCGCGCCCGGGTTTTGCGCCCGATACAAGCCCCGCGCCCCTGCCGCGCCCGGCCTTGGCGGTGCCGCCCTTGCATTGGGATGACCCGCGCCCCGGCATGGAGGCACCCGCGCGCCCCGCCTGGGGACCGGCCCTGTTCCGGGCGGTGCTGGCGCAGGAGGGGCTGTTGGACGTGGTGCCGGAGGATATCGAGACCTGGTGCCCGGCCTATGCCGAGGCGGGACCGGATCAGCGGGCGGCGTTCTGGGCCGGGCTGGTGTCGGCGCTGAGCTGGTATGAAAGCACCCACAGGCCCGATGCGGTGGGCGGCGGCGGGCGCTGGTTCGGGCTGGTGCAGATCGCACCCGCCACGGCGCGCTATCGCGGCTGCGCGGTGGGCACGGGCGAGGCGCTGATGAACGGGGCGGCCAATCTGCGCTGCGCGGTGCGGATCATGGCGCAGAATGTGGAACGCGATGGGGTCGTGTCGCGGGGAATGCGCGGTGTCGCGGCGGAATGGGGGCCATTTCACAGCAGCCAGCGGCGCGAAGGGATGCGCGCCTGGGTGTCGGTCCAGGACTATTGCACGGGCGATTAGAGGGCGCGGACCGGAATGCCGCGTTCGGTGGTTTCGCGGATCAGTGCCAGGCTGTTGCGCAGCACCTGATGGGGCAGCGCCACCTCTGTGCCGGATCGCAGGACGATGGCCGCACTATTGGCGGTCAGGCGCAGATGATCGACACCGGCAAGCGGCAGGTTCTGCCGGGAAAAGCCGTTGAAGATTGCCAGCGTTCGGGCGGAATAGCCGATGCCGTAAGACGGGCGCAGGGCAATTTGCAGCACGCAGATCAGGACGCAGGGCGCCAGCAGGATCCAGGCCCATAGCGGCGCGCCCCGCTCGGCGGCCAGTGCCAGCATGGTCAGCCCCGAGCCGAGGCCCATCCAGGCCAGGCCCGAGCGTTGCCGCACCAGATATGTGTATCGCGCTGTCATGGGCGCAATCTGCCCCCGCAATCGGCCCTTTTCATGGCAAAGCCGCGGAAAGCCCGTGGTGCCTGCGATCAGTCTGTCAGCATTCGCCCCACCATTTCGGCCAGATCGCGGCTGAGCCCGTCGCTGTCCGCGATGCGCGTCAGCTGATTGCGGATCATCTGCTGGCGGTCGGTGTCGTAGCGCCGCCAGGTTTCAAAGGCGGTGGACAGGCGGGCGGCGGTCTGCGGGTTGGCCTTGTCGAGC
>Ga0213841_1001369_pt1 | contig 12318 bp, 15 predicted proteins | sample SWPATP23_FD_160125 | JGI IMG/M metagenome (GOLD analysis project Ga0213841, IMG submission 160125) | Coastal seawater microbial communities from Marineland, Florida, United States - SWPA TP2 #3 | ecosystem: Environmental > Aquatic > Marine > Coastal | place: USA: Florida | collected 2016-08-14 | reverse complement strand
CGGCTTCGGCGTCGCGAAGGCGCGCGAGCCGGATGATTTCGGCGTGCTGGGCCACCGATCCCCGGGCGGCAAAGGAACCGAAGCGCATCCGCTCCACGCGGCGCAGGACCGGGGTGGTTTGTTCCAGGAGTTCCTGGAGCACCGGGTTGCCGCTGGCCGTGACAAAGACGGCGTGGAAATCGTCGTCGGCCCGGAGCGCGGACTCGACGTCGGCGTCCTGCAGGGCCCGCTCGAAGCGCGCATTGGCCTCGGCCATGCCGGAGAGGTGGTCCTCGGTCAGGACCGGTACGGCCAGGCGCGCGGCCAGCTCGTGCAGCCCGGCCACCACCTGCTGGGTGCTGACGGTTGACGCCTGATCGTAGGGGGCCACTATGGTCGACTTGCCCGGCAGCGCGATGACCAGGCCGGCGCGTTCCAGCCGCAGCAGCGCCTCCCGGATGGGCGTCCGGCTAACGCCCAGCCATGCTTCCAGTTCCGTGTCCTTAAGCCGTTCGCCCGGCTCGAACGTGCCGTCCACAATCGCGTCCCGGATGGATTCAAAGACATTGTCCCGCAGCAGCGGCCGCTTGTGGACTCCGGCGAGCGAGGGAACGGGCATGCAACATATCGTATATCGCCCTTGCCCTCCGGGAGCTCGTATCGGAGAATGCAATATATTGCATGTTGGATGTTCAAAATGCCGTTTCCCACCGCGAGCAAAGGACCGTCGATGGCCATCACCGATTTTGAGCGCTACCCCCTGATGTTTGGACCGAGCCCCGTCCACCCGCTGCCGCGGCTCACCGCGCACCTGGGCGGGGCACAGATCTGGGCTAAGCGGGAGGACGTCAACAGCGGCCTCGCGTTTGGCGGCAACAAGACGCGCAAGCTGGAGTACTTCGTCCCGGAGGTCCTGGCGCAGGGCGCGGACACCCTGGTCTCGATTGGCGGCTACCAGTCCAACCACACCCGCCAGGTCGCCGCGGTGGCCGCGAAACTCGGTCTCAAGGCCCGCCTGGTCCAGGAAAACTGGGTCGACTGGCCGGACCCGCTCTCCGACCGGGTGGGGAACATCCTGCTCTCGCGCATCATGGGCGCCGACGTCCGGCTGGACAGTGCGGGCTTTGACATCGGCATCCGCAGCAGCTGGGAACACGCCATCGAAGAGGTCAAGGCCGCCGGCGGCAAGCCGTACGCCATCCCGGCCGGCGGGTCCGACCACAGGCTGGGCGGCCTGGGCTTCGCCAACTGGGCCTACGAGGTGGAACAGCAGGAGCGCGAGCTCGGCATCTTCTTCGACACCATCGTCGTCTGCACGGTCACGGGCTCCACCCACGCCGGCATGATCGCGGGCTTCGCCGGCCAGGACAAACCGCGCCGGGTGATCGGCATCGATGCCTCGGCCACCCTGCAGAAGACCCGCGACCAGGTTGAACGCATTGCCCGGAACACCGCCGAGCTGATCGGCCTGGGCAGGGAACTCCGTGATGAGGAAATCAACGTCATGGAGGGCTGGGCCGGGGACCTCTACGGAATCCCCGTCGATTCCACCCTGGAAGCCATCCGCCTGGGCGCCTCGCTCGAGGCCATGATCACCGACCCCGTCTACGAGGGCAAGTCCCTCGCCGGGCTGATCGACCTCGTGAAAAGCCGGGACATTCCGGCCGGCAGCAATGTCCTCTACGCCCACCTGGGCGGCCAGATCGCCCTCAACGCCTACAGCGGGCTCTTCCGTTCCTGACCACTGTTGCGCTATCACCTAGGGTCGTTCTGAGCTCTGAGAACGACCCTAGGTGATAGCGCAACGGGTGGGAGCACAATCCGCCCGGGCTTGATCACCGCAGCGACCGGCTGAAAAAAGAAAAAAGAAATATCCGATCGGTGCGTAACCTTTCGGGCCACCCCAGCGATTACTCCTTATGTAAGCGCCGCCGGACTTTGGACCCCCCACCAATCCTCCGGCCGGCCTTCCACCGTAAGCGCCGGCCGGCGCCTGCCCCCATCGGGCGCCGGCCAGCCTTCCACGGCGAGAGCGGGCTGTCTACTGCCCCATGCGGCCTCAGCCCGTCTTCCACAAAAACAAAGGATGTATGTCTGTTATGAAGAGTGTTAGCAAGACCACCAAGATTGCTGTCGGCGCCGCCATCCTGGCCGTCGGAGGGTTCTCCGGCATCGGACTGGCCAATGCGGCCCAGCTCTCCAGCGTCCCGCAGTCTGACGTGACCCACGCTACGCCCGCCACCCCGGCCACTCCTGCTGTACCGGCCACCCCCACGCTCCCGGCGAAGCCCGCCGTCCCGGCTACGCCGGCCGTCCCGGCGGTTCCGTCTGCACCGTCCGCAGATGATTCCGCCAAGGGCGAAGGCTCCGCCCCGGGGGACGCCGACGTCGACGGCACCGAGGGTGCCGGCGAGGGCTCCGTTGACGCCGACCAGCACGGTGTCGACGCCAAGGGCGACGCCGACGTCGACGGCACGGAGGTTGCCGGCGAAGCACACGCCCACGCCAATATCAAGGCCGCTGTCCCCGCGGTTCCGGCTGTCCCCGGCGCCCACGGCGTTCCTGCAACCCCGGCTGTTCCGGCTGCACCGTCCGCCGAGCTTCCCCAGCACGACAAGTAAATTCCGGCTGTTTGGCCTGGACCCGGCAAGGGTCTGCAGCGACGGAATGAGCCCTCGTTTTGAAGGGCTCGGGGGTGCGGCCGCTAGACTTGCGGGGCCGCACCCCCAGCAGTAACGGAAGGACAGCCTCTTGGCAGAGCAGCTAAGCGACGACGATTTGTCAGCCGCATTAGCTGGTGACCCATCAGGTTTTAGCGCCGTATACGTGGCGATTTCCCCGGCCGTCCTGGGCTACTTCCGGGCCCGGGGGGTGGACGACGCCGAGGCCCTGACCCAAGACGTGTTCGTGGACGTCCTGCCGAAACTGGCCGGCGTCACCGGCGGTCACGCGGGTCTACGGACGTTCATCTTCTCCGTCGCCCACGCGCGGTTGGTCGACTACAGGCGGCGGGAAGAACGCACGCCGCATCTTGCCGAATACGATCCCCTCGATGACGCTCGCTATGCGGCATCCGCCGAGGACGAGGCGCTCGGCTCTTTGGGCGGTATCTCCCACACTCTCGCGAGGCTCAACGAGGAGCAGCGGGAAGTTCTGGTCCTGCGCATCGTCGCAGACCTTTCCATCGAACAGGTGGCCGGCATCATGGACAAGACGCCGGGTGCCATCAAACAACTTCAGCGGCGCGGGCTCAGTGCCCTGCGCGAACTCGTAACCGAAAAGGACCACGCAGCATCATGACGGGCACCCGCGATCCCCAGCAGGATGGCAGCATCCAGGCGATGCTGAGCGACTCCGGCCTCGAATCCGCGGCCGAGCTCCGCGGCGCGCTGGAACAGCTCCGCGCCGTGATCCCGTATGAGGCTCCCGCGCCCCGCGCCGACCTCGCGGCACTTCTCGCCGCGGGAGCGGCCGGCCCTGTCCCGGCCGGTCGTGTCCCAGCCGGCCCTGTCCCAGCCACGACGACGGTGCTGCCCATGGTCGCGTCCGCGAACGATTCCGCCGACGAATCCCTGCCGGCCGGCGTCACGAGCCTCGCCGGGCGCCGCGGCCGGAAGCGCCGCCTGGCGATCGTCGGGGGCGCCGTCGTGGGTGCCATGACCCTCGGTGCCGGGGCCGTGGCGGCATCCAGCGAGGATTTCCGGCACAGCTTCAGCAACACCGTCGGCGTCATCTTCCGGCCCGCGGGCCACGCGACGCCGGGCCCGGAGCACGCTGAGCCGTCCCCGGCATCGGTCCCGGCTATTCCCGCGCCCGCAACTTCCCCCGCCGGGACTTCGGGCGCCGCGCCGTCCAGCGGCTCCCCCTCCACCGGCTCTGCCGCCGGCGGTGCTCGCCGTGGAGCGGGACAGGACGGCGGCAAGGAGTCCGACGAGCAGGCCGGACACAGGCCGCCGATCACGCCTCCCGCCGTCGGCCGTGACGGTATCCTGCCGGTTCCGGGCCAACGTCCGGAAACGCCGGGCCTGCCAACAGCACCCGGCCAGCATGGCGGAGGCGACGACGGCGAGGACCTGCCCCGCGTTCCCGGCCGCATTATGCCGACCCTGCCGGGGGCTGTCCCGACCAAGGCCCCCGACCACTCCTGAAGCGTCAAAACTGTTGCGCTATCACGTGGGGTCGTTCACTGAGCGCTGAGAACGAGCGCTGAGAACGACCCTAAGTGATGGCGCAACGGTGGGTGGGTGGCGGCGGACGTTAGGCCAGGACCTGCCGTTTGGAGGAAATGACGCCGGCGTCGAAGCCGGCCAGGTGCAGGCCGCCGTGGAAACGGGCATGCTCAATCTTCACGCAGCGGTCCATCACGACGTCGAGCCCGGCGGCTTCCGCTTCCTTCGCCACGTCCTCGTGCCAGGAGCCCAGCTGCAGCCACAGTGTCTTGGCGCCCGCGGCGACGGCTTCATCCAGAACGCCCGGCAGGTCGTCGTGCTTGCGGCCGTTCGGCGCGCCCGCGGGTCCTGCGCGTAGGCTTTGCTCATGCCCCATGTCAATGATCCCGCAATCCTCGAACGGCTGATGCGCACCAAGGGTAGGTGGGCCATCGTCGGTCTCTCCACCAATGAATGGCGTGCCGCCTATGACACTTCCCTCTTCATCAGGGACCGGCTGGGCATGGAGATCATTCCGGTGAACCTGCCGGGGGATCCCGTGCATGGCGAGACGGGCTACGCCAGGCTCGCCGATATTCCGGAGAGCAAGCGGCCCATCGACGTCGTGGACTGCTTCGTGAATTCGCAGAAGGTGGGAGACGTCGTGGACCAGGCGATCGCCGTCGGCGCCAAAGCCGTCTGGCTGCAACTGGGTGTCATCGATGAAGCGGCTGCCGAGCGAGCCAAGGCCGCGGGCCTCGACGTGATCATGAACGCGTGCCCGGCCCAGGATGCCGTGCGCTTGGGTTTGTAGCCTCCGAACCGGAACCCGGGCAGTAGGCTCGATGCATGGACGCAGCTGCACTCCGCGAGCTTTGCCTCGGGTTTCCCGGGGCCTTCGAGGATTTTCCCTTCGGACCCGAAACTTCGGTCTTCAAGGTCCGCGCCGCCGTCTCCGGCGGGCTCCGGCATGAAGCCAAGATGTTTGCCCTCTCCGCGATGGACGAGTCCGACTTTTCCGTCAGCCTGAAATGCGAACCTGCCTTGGCCCAGCAGCTGCGGGCCGCCCATCCGGAGATCACCGGAGCGTGGCACCTGAACAAAAAGCACTGGAACGGCGTGCGCCTGGACGGCTCTTTGCCCGATGCGATGGTGCGCGACATGGTGGAGGACTCGTACGACCTCGTCGTGGCGTCGCTGAGCCGTCGCCAGCAGGAACAGCTCGGCTGGGCCAGGCTGGTCAACGGAGGCCGGGAATGAACGCACGGATCGCCGGTGGTGAACTGAACTATGCCGGCATCGGCTCCACCGAGCACGGCCAGGCTCCGGAAGGCTTTGCCTGCCTGGTGTCCCGTACCTACCTCGGCGACGGCCAGGCGCTGTACCGGCGGGTGGCTGAGGGCGTCCTTGCCTGGGAGCTGCAGAAGCGGTCCGGGCTGCGCGTCCGTACTGATTCGGCCACAGTCGTGCCCGGCGCGCGCGTGGTGAGCGGGTTCGGCGTCGGCCCCTTCCGGATCAACGCCCCCTGTGAGGTTGTGTGGGTGCGCCCGGTTGCACCCGACAACGGGCCGCAAAGCGCCGGGTTCGGGTACGGCACCCTGCCGGGCCATCCTGAGCGTGGCGAGGAGGCCTTTGAGGTGGAGATTGATGCCGCGGGGCGGGTGCTGCTGAAGATCACCGCCTTCAGCCGGCACTCCAACTGGTTCTACAGGGCTGGGGGCCTGGCGGCCCGGGCGGCGCAACGGCACGTCACTTCCCGATACATTAGGAGTGCCCAAGAACTGGCCGCAGGTGTGAGCTGAGCAGGAGCCTTTGGATGCTTGATCAACAGACCCTTGACCGATTGTGGAACTTCGATGACCCGGCGCTCTCGGAATCCCGGTTCCGCGAGGCCACTGCCGACCCCCGCTACGACACCGACGAACGCGCCGAGCTCACCACGCAGCTGGGCCGAGCCATCGGGCTCCAGGGCCGCTTCGAGGAAGCCGATGCCCTCCTCGACTCCGTGGACGGCGACGAGCCCACTGTTGCAGTGCGGGTGCTCCTGGAACGCGGCCGGGTGCTCAACACCAGCGGCCACCCCGAGATGGCCGTGCCGCTCTTTGAACAGGCCGCCGAACTCGCGGACCATCTGGGCGAGGAATTCCTGGCCGTGGACGCGCTGCACATGCTCGCCATTGCCGACTCAGCCCACGCCGAGACCTGGACCAGGAGCGCCCTGGAATACGCATCCACGGTCCACGATGAACGGACCAAACGATGGATCGTCTCACTCCACAATAACCTCGGCTGGACCCTGCACGACGCCGGCCGCTGCACCGAGGCCATGGTGGAGTTCCAGCTCGCCGAACAGTGGGCCGGCCGGATCGGGACCCCGCGGCAGCAGGAACTGGCCCGCGAGGCCATCGAAGCCTGCTGATCCCGCCCTTCAACTGCAACGCGGGGTCACTTACGGCCCATAGATGCCCCCGGAATGGGCCGAAAGTGACCCCGCGTTGGGTTATTGCAAGAATGGAAGACCGTCCCGCCGCACCGAAAGGCATTTTTCCGTGATCTTCATCGTCGTCAAATTCAAGGTCAAGCCCGAGTGGTCCGAACGCTGGCTCGGCCTCGTGGACGATTTCACCCAGTCCACCCGGCAGGAGCCGGGCAACCTCTGGTTCGACTGGTCCCGCAGCGTGGAGGATCCCAACGAGTTCGTCCTGGTCGAGGCTTTCAAGGACGACGCCGCGGGTGACCATGTCAACAGCGGGCACTTCAAGAAGGCCATGGCGGACATGCCGCAGGCCCTGGCGGAGACGCCCCGCATCATCAGCCGGCAGCTCGACGGCGACGGCTGGGACCGGATGGGCGAACTCACCATCGCCTAGGGTCGCCAGGGAAGGAACGTGCCATGTGGATCGGCTGGATCGAATTCGACCTGCTCCTCGGCGACGTCCACAGCCTGAAGGAGAAACGCTCCGTGGTGCGGCCGGTGCTGGCCGAGCTGAAGCGGCGCTTTGACGTCTCCGTCGCCGAGACGGACCTCCAAGACCAGCACCGGCGCGCCGTGATCGGCGTCGGGCTGGTCTCAGCGGACCGGGCCCACCTGATCGAGGTGCTGGCCGCCGTCGAACGATTCGTCGCGGCCCGGCCGGAACTGGAGCTGCTCAGCGCCCGGCAGCGCGAACTCCGCAGCGACGACTGAAAAGCAACGCGGGGTCACTTAGCGCCCATCCCGAGGGGATTTATGGGCGGTAAGTGACCCCGCGTTGCTTTGAGGAGGAGACGCTAGCCGAAGTACTTCGGCAGGGTGGCCTCGTGGGCGTCGCGGAGGGCATCGAGGTTCATGGTCTCGACGCCGTTGATCTCCAGCGTGCCTCCCTCGGCGTCCACGACGCCGATCCGGATGTGCGCGAAGCCGCGGGCGGTGCACATGTCCGTGAAGCGGATTTCCTCCGAGCGGGGCACCGAGACGACCGCGCGGCCCTGGGTTTCGGAGAACAGCGCCGTGAACAGGTCCACGCCGTCGCGGTCCAGGACGTCCTGGAGTGCGATCCGGGCACCCACGCCGTAGCGCAGCGAGGACTCCACGAGGGCCGCGGCGAGGCCGCCTTCGGAGAGGTCATGCGCGGAGTCCACCATGCCGTCGCGGGAGGCGTTGATCAGGATCTCGCCCAGTGCGCGCTCGGCGGCGAGGTCAACCTTGGGCGGCAGGCCGCCGAGGTGTCCGCGCAGGTTGGACCATTCCGAACCGTCCAGCTCCGCCGCCGTCGTGCCCAGCAGGTAGATGGCCTGGCCGTCTTCCTTCCAGCCCGACGGCGTGCGGCGTGCGACGTCGTCGAACTTGCCCAGCACCGCCACCACGGGGGAGGGGTGGATGGGGGTGGTGCCGGTCTGGTTGTACAGCGAGACGTTGCCGCCGGTGACCGGGATGCCGAGGACCATGCAGGCGTCGGACAGGCCGCGGATGGCTTCGGCCAGCTGCCACATGACGTCGGGGTCCTCGGGGGAACCGAAGTTCAGGCAGTCACTGACGGCCATCGGCACGGCGCCGGAGGTGGCGACGTTGCGGTAAGCCTCGGCCAGGGCCAGCTGCGCGCCGTGGTAGGGATCGAGGTAGGTGTAGCGGCCGTTGGCGTCGGTGGCCAGGGCCACGCCCAGACCGGTTTCCTCGTCCACCCGGACCACGCCGGCGTCGTCCGGGAACGCCATGGCGGTGTTGCCGCCGACGTAGCGGTCGTACTGGTTGGTGATCCAGGACTTGCTGCACATGTTCGGCGAGGCGACGAGCTCGGTGATGGCTGCGGCCAGCTCCGCGGGGGCGGAGGGGCGGCCGGCGTCCTGGACGGATCCGGTGAAGGAGTCGGCCTGCACGGCGTCCTGCCATTCGGGGCGGGCGTACGGGCGGTCGTAGACCGGACCGTCGTGGGCGACGGTGCGCGGGTCGACGTCGACGATGACTTCGCCTTCCCACGTGATGATGAGGCGGCCGGTATCGGTCACCTCGCCCAGCCAGGAGTACTCCACGGCCCACTTGTCCATGACCGCTTCAAACGCGGCGATGTTCTCGGGGGTGACCACGGCCATCATGCGTTCCTGCGACTCGGACATGAGGATTTCGCCCGGGGTCAGGGTGGGGTCGCGGAGCAGGACCGAGGTCAGCTCGACTTCCATGCCGCCGTCGCCGTTGGAGGCGAGCTCGGACGTGGCGCAGGAAATGCCCGCGGCGCCCAGGTCCTGGATGCCTTCAACCAGCGAACCCTTGAACAGCTCCAGGCAGCACTCGATCAGGACCTTCTCGGCGAACGGGTCGCCCACCTGGACGGCGGGGCGCTTGGAGGGCTTGGTGTCGTCGAAGGACTCGGAGGCCAGCACCGAGGCGCCGCCGATCCCGTCACCGCCGGTGCGGGCGCCGAACAGCACCACCTTGTTGCCCTTGCCGGAGGCGTTGGCGAGGCGGATGTCCTCGTGGCGCATGACGCCGACGGCGAGCGCGTTGACCAGCGGATTGCCCTGGTAGACGGAGTCGAAGACCATTTCGCCGCCGATGTTGGGCAGGCCCAGCGAGTTGCCGTAGCCGCCGATGCCGGCCACGGCGCCGTGCATGACGCGGGCCGTGTCCGGGTGGTCGATGGCGCCGAAGCGCAGCGGATCCATCACGGCCACGGGGCGGGCGCCCATGGAGATGATGTCGCGGACAATGCCGCCGATGCCGGTTGCCGCGCCCTGGTAGGGCTCCACGAACGACGGCGAGTTGTGGGACTCGATCTTGAACGTCACGGCCCAGCCGTCGCCCAGGTTGGTGACGCCGGCGTTTTCGCCGATGCCCACGAGCATGTCCTTCTTCATCTCGTCGGTCACCTTTTCGCCGAACTGGCGCAGGTGGTTTTTCGAGGACTTGTAGGAGCAGTGTTCGCTCCACATCACGGAGTACATGGCGAGCTCGGCGCCGGTGGGGCGGCGGCCCAGGACCTTGACGACCTCGTCGAACTCGTTCTGCTTCAGGCCCAGCTCGGCCCAGGGGAGTTCGGTGTCCGGGGTCTTGGCCGCGTTCGCGACGGTGTCGATGTTGAACTTCCGGGCGGTCTCCGCGGGTGCCGCCACTGCGGGTGTCTCCGTCATTTGTTGCCTCCCACGATTTTGTTCAGGACAGAGGTGAAGAAACCGAGGCCCTCGGTGCCGGAGCCGAGCTCCGGGCCGAAGCCGGCCTCCACGGCGTGCTCCGGGTGCGGCATGAGGCCCACCACGTTGCCCGCGGCGTTGGAGATGCCGGCGATGTCCCGGCGGGAGCCGTTCGGGTTCCACCCGACGTAGCGGAACACCACGCGGCCTTCCGCCTCGAGCGCATCCAGGGTCTTCTCGTCCGCGATGTACTGGCCGTCCTGGTTCTTCAGCGGCACAGTGATTTCCTGGCCGACGGCGTAGTCCCCGGTCCAGGCTGTGGCGTTGTTCTCCACGCGCAGGATCTGGTCGCGGCACATGAACTTCAGGTGGTCGTTCTTGATCATCGAGCCGGGCAGCAAGTGCGACTCGGTCAGGATCTGGAAGCCGTTGCAGATGCCGAGGACCGGCAGCTTGGCGTCCGAGTTGGCGGCGTCGATGATCTTGGACATCAGCGGCGCGAACCGGGCGATCGCGCCGGCGCGAAGGTAGTCACCGTAGGAGAAACCGCCGGGAATCACGACGGCGTCGACGTCACCCAAGGTGGTGTCCGCGTGCCAGAGTTCCACCGCGGTGGCGCCTGCCAGGCGGACCGCGCGGGCGGCGTCGCGGTCATCCAGGGTGCCGGGGAAGGTGACGACGCCGATTCGCGCACCCGCGAGCCTGCGAGCACCAGGAGCGTGCTCGGCGACGGCAACAGCCTCGCCGATCAGGGGGAGTTCAGTCATGTCAGGCCTCAACGACCTCGACGTTGACGACGTCCTCGATGACCGGGTTGGACAGCAAGGTCTCCGCGGCGTCGCGGGCCTGGGCCAGGATCTCCTCGGTCACCTCGCCGTCGACCGTGAGTTCAAAGCGCTTGCCCTGGCGGACAGAGCTGAAAGCGGTGAAGCCCAGCCGGGGCAGCGCACCGACGATGGCCTTCCCCTGCGGGTCCAGAATCTCGGGCTTGGGCATGACGTCGACAACGATCCGGGGCATCCGGCAACTCCTGTGCGTGAGCATTGGGTAAGGGCGCAGCGGAGTACTGCCGTCTCACGCCGATCCGCTGTGTTGAGGACTGCCTGGTGAATACAGCGTGAAAGGGCGCTCCGCGAGCTTGCAAGCCCATTCTACCGGCCGCGGTGCGTCCGGCCGCATTCGGGCTGGGAGTGTGAACGCGGCTTCCCCGGCAGGTCCTTGAACTGGACAAACGCCGCCGCGGGGCGGCGGCGCGCTATGGCCCCGGGCTGCCGCGGATCAGTAGGATGTGCGCATGGCTGAGAAACCGAAATCCGTGCTGTTGCCCGTCGTTGCCGCGGCAGTGTTCGCCGGGCTGGGCCGGATGGTCCTGCAGAAGATCAAAGCCGACCGTGCCGCCAGGCAGACCAACGTGGCCGGCCCGCTGGACGAAAAGACCCGCGCTTGGATCAGCGAGGTGGTCCGGACCCCGCGGCAGTAGGCCGGTCCGCCCGGGCGGCAAGATCCTCCCGGCTGGCGGTCGCCCGGCTTTCCATCGACGCGGCTCAGAAGCCTCGTCGACGCATCGTGTCGTATTGCATGACAAATTTTAAATAGCTCCTTGTGGTGTATGTCATATCCGGCTCTCAGTCTGTACTGTATGAATCGGCTGGTATCCGTCGGGGCAGGCCGGGCGATCGCCCGGTGCGGCCCCGCCAGTCCGCTGGGCCCGGTATTGAAGCCGGGCCGTTCCTTTACGAAAGGTTCATCACTCGTGACATCACCAGGAAAGAGCTTCCTTCGAAGCGGGGGACTCCGGAGGGCCGCGGCGCTGACCCTGGGCTTGCCGGTTCTTCTGTCCAGCATCGTGATCGCCCCCGCCAACGCGGCCCCGGCGCAAGGCCCGGCCCTGGCCGGCGTCGCACAGAAGAATGTTGATCCGAACAATTACAAGGACGGCCGCTACATTGTGGTTCTGGCGGAAAAGCCGTCCGCCACCTACGACGGCGGAACGGCCGGACTGCCGGCCACCAAGCCCGCGTCCGGCAAGAAGCTGGACGCGAACAAGGCCGAAGTCAGGCAGTACGGGGCGCACCTGGAACAGAAGCAGGCCCAAGTGGCCGGCCAGCAGGGCGTCAAGATCCAACGCCAGTTCACGGCGGCCCTCAACGGCTTCAGCGCCAAGCTGACGGCGGACCAGGCCCTCAAGCTGGCCAGGGACCCTTCGGTCCTGGTGGTCGCGCCGGACACGGAGAATGCACCCGACTACTCCAGCACGGACTTCCTGAAGCTCAGCGGACCCAACGGCACCTGGAACACCAAGTTCGGCGGCCAGGATGGGGCCGGCAAGGGCGTCGTGGTCGGTGTCATTGACACCGGATACACCCCGTCCAGCGCCTACTTCGCCGGCCAGGAGGTCAAACCGCCCACCGGAGCTCCCGTCGTCGGCGTGCCGTACCGCGACACGGACGGCAAGATCGCGATGCTCAAAGCGGACGGCGAGCTCTTCAAGGGCGAGTGCCAGGCCGGCACCGACTTCGACGGCACCGCCTGCAACTCCAAGGTTCTGAGCGCCCGCTACTTCGGGGAGGACTTCGCTAACACTGTC
>Ga0213841_1001366_pt1 | contig 12360 bp, 12 predicted proteins | sample SWPATP23_FD_160125 | JGI IMG/M metagenome (GOLD analysis project Ga0213841, IMG submission 160125) | Coastal seawater microbial communities from Marineland, Florida, United States - SWPA TP2 #3 | ecosystem: Environmental > Aquatic > Marine > Coastal | place: USA: Florida | collected 2016-08-14 | reverse complement strand
TCGCTGTTATAACGGCACTGGTGCCATTGACGCGCATAATCTTACCGCGCGCCTGTTTTTGCAGATTCTCGACCGGCAGCGAACCCACAGCGCCTGGTGTAACCGTCAGCGTTAGATCGTCCAGGTCATTGTTGAGAATCATATGGAGGTGCCGGTCTAGGCCCATAACGTTAGCTCCATCCTTCGTTTACCGACTCGCTTGTTAATACCAATCACTCTTGCATCCCTGCCTGCGCTCCAGCCCAGTGCCGGATAGGTCAGGTTGACCGTTTCCCCAAGGCTGACCTCGGAGGCCGACAAAAAGCCAGTCACGGTCCAGGCACGCCGTTGTACCGAGCGCAGGGCCGCCCGACGGTCGCACTCCGATTGCGCGTCCGTCTGACTGTCAATCAGAGTGTCTACCCTGCGGTCTTGGGCGAGCGGCTTGGCGTTATCCTTGGTAACAGTGAGATAATCAACTTCAAAGTCCCGTTTTTGAGTGGCGGTTAGTGAAGTAGATAACGAGTCAGCGCTTTGCGGGCTCCAGTTTTTGCGGTAGCCCAGCGTAAAGATATTCACCGGCAACTCATTGGCGGAAAGACGCACCCCCCGCTCCACAATGTCATCGGCGTTCAGCTTCAGCGTGGCCGTGGCCGGGGCCTCCAGGCGGAATATCTGCAATTCACCCAAGGCATTAAACCGGTAGGTCGCTCCCACGCTTGACAGCACAGCTGACAACAACCCTTCCAACTCGCTCGGCTGATCGATATAAAGCCCAAGCGCTGCAGCATTAGGGAACGCCGTCAGGTTTGCACTATCGACGCTAATCCCCGCCCTGGTGCAGAGCTCATCAACAATATCCGCCGCGGACTGATCGGCCTGCACCACATCGCACGTAACTTGGCCCGCGGGGTCTTGGTTCGCACCAAAATTAAACTCACCGTTGGCCAGATCGACAGTCGCTGGCGTTACCTCAATCCCATTGTCTCGCACCGTGATCGAGGTCACTGCACCATCATGGACTTTGTAGGTAAGCGTGACGGCATCGATCAGCACTGGCTTGCAGTTATACACCTTGCCCAGGACAATAGGCGCCAACACATCGCCAACGCTGACTCGGAGCGTTTCCGTTCGGTCATACAAGACCCACTCCAGCCGGTCATTATCCGGCGCCTCTATACCGCCGTTAATGCCGTCAATCACCAAGCGGAAATCGTCGCGACTCCAGGCTACATCCCCCAAAAATACCTTGAGCGCATAACGCCGCCAATCCAGGTCAAGCCAGCTATCCAGGCTGCCGTCATTGACCAACAGCAGGTCACCAATAGCGGCGCTGTCCAATCGATCGTTACTCTCAACGTCACCAATCAAGATATCGGCATAACTGGTATTGGCCGGCGTATCGCTGGCGCCAGACACAAACGGCGCCGAGGCAACATACTCCACCCCTGCGCTGTGCGTCGCCTCCACCAGGATAACCGGCTGGGCGTCATCAGACGCCAGCCATTCCGTGTATTGTTGGTCGGTTATGCTCAAGCCACAGCCCTCGTGTTAACGTCGCGTTTAATGGTGTTTTTCAGACTTTGAGCATCCTTCTCGGCCTGTTCTTTGGCGTCCTGCCGCTGTCCGGCCGCATGCTCGGCAATCGCTGCGTTGTCCTCGCGCAATTGCTTAACCTCGGCCTTTAGCTCGTCAACCAGCTGTACCAATTGTTTTTGATCCGCAACCAGCTCATCACTTGCCACTGTTGAAACAGGTGGCGAGCTCAGAGTTACCGGGATAGTGCGACCATCAGGCAGCGGAACCGCCGCCTCGGGACCCGCCTCACCAAAGATTGACGGCTCGTTGGCAATACCACCTTTGGCATAAAAGCCGCCAAAGCCCCAACTGAAATTAAGCGGGTTATCGGCAAGCCAGTCGTTGTAAGCCTCAGTAAAGTCCGGCGTCCAACCATCCGCCACACCAGCGGCCAGCCAGTCGGCCCAGGTGTCATAGTCGTACGCTGGCGCTGCAGGCTCTGGCGGTGGTTCATAACCGACAGCCTCTTGGATCGCAATCGGCAGCACGGCCAGGTTGATATCCAGCTCCTCGGCCAATGAACCGATCGCCAAGTTAAATACATCACCCAGCGCCCTCAATTCGTCCGTCATGGAGACATCGAGGCTGCTTAAGTCAACGCCAAACTCCTCGGCCAATCCCGCCAGGTTCTGCCCCATGCCCTCCAACAACTCAAGGTTGCTAAGGCCGCCCATGGCGTCACCAAGCGCCTCCAGCTCGGCTTTCATGTCGCCACCCAAGCTGTCGATTTCCAAGGCCAGGCTACCCAGCAGCTCGCTATTGGTTAGATTGAGCGATTCCCCCAGATCAACAAGCGCTTTTGCTGTAGTCGTATCAAGATTTTGTATGTCTACGCCAATTGCTTTGGCCAGATCACCAAACTCAATACCCAGCTTTTCGAGCAAATCCCGCGACGATATGCCAAGCGCCTTTGACAGTTTCCCCAGGCGGTTGGCCATATCCGTGGCCATATCACTGACACCAAGGGTAACGGCTGTTATCTCAACGCCCAGGGTATCTGCTAAGTCGGCAAACTCCCCAACAGTCAGCTCGCCAAGGTCAATGATGTTTAAACCCAGTGCATCCGCAGCCCTGGTAAACTCACCAACGGTTACCTCTGCAAGGTTGTTTATGTCGCCGCCAAGGACATCAGACAGCTCACTGAAATTAACGCCAAAGGTATTCAGCAGCTCATCAAACGATAGATCAAAGGCATCAGACAACTGGCCAAAGGTCTGGGATATATCAACGCCAAGGCCGTCAAGGTCAATGCCAAAGTCGGACGCTAGCGCGTCTAAATCAATCCCAAAGGAGTCCATTAACTCAAAGATTGACAGGTCTTTGGCTAAGCCAAGATCGGCCAGCGCTTGAGCCAGATCGACAGCAGAAAGCTGCCGCCGGTCTTCCTCCGCCTGCGCCTGCTGCTCTGCCAACTGCTCATACAGCGAAGCCAAGGTGTCAGACTCGCCCACGGTCGCCTTTTCAGGCGCTGAGGTGCCGGCAAACTGACCAGCCAATCCACCTAACTGTTGGTTAACGCCCAGGAAAATCTGACGGTAATCGTCGCTACTGGCGTAAAAGTCCCGCGCTATTTTCAAGTAACTGCTGGCGATGCGGGTCGCATCCTGAGCCGCCCCCGTATCGCCGGCCTGAGCCGCAGCAACTGCCGCCTCGAATTGTGCCCGCGCCTCTGCTAGCTGTTGGGTCGGCGATAGCACCGACAGCTCGCCCAGTTGCAGCGAGTCGACATAATCCGACAGACGCTTTTCAGCGGCCAGGGCATCACGGTAGCGCTGCTGCTCGGTGCGATAGAGTGCATCCGCCGCCCGCTGCTGGTCGGCAATACGGGCCTTTTCCTCAGCTATCTGTTGCTCAAGGTCGGAGCCAGTGCCGTAAAGCTCATCAATCAGCGATTTAATACCCGACTCCAGGCCGCCGATCAGCTGCTGGTGCTGCTCCAGTGCCTGGAAATATTCATCCATCACCGGCACCAGCGCCATATAAGCCGCGAATTGCTTCTGTGCCGCCTCGTCAGCCAGGTCCAGGGCCTCGACCATGGCCTGGAACTCGCGCCGGGTTTCGGGCAGCTGCGCGTTTAACTCCGCGAATGATTTCTTCATCCCATCCTGGAATGCCACAAAACGCTCGCTATCGGTCATAAAAGCCGTAGCGTAGTTGTTTGCAGCCGCCGCAAACGCATCCACGCCGCCAAACAAGCCGGTCAGGGTATCGGCCGCCCTGAGGCCGGCCTCGTCCAGCGCCAGGACTTCCATGCCCAGGCTGTTAATCACTTCGTTGGCGCCTACCAGGTTGAGGGACAACCGGGTTAGCGTGGTCGCCGCAACCTCGCCTTCCTGGATTAAGTCGGCAAACGGGAAAGCGCTGACGGTTTTATTGAGTTGACCGAACCAAAATGGCAGATCGCTGGCCACCTCTTTGGTGTCATCCAGCGTCGGCACAAATGTATCCAACACCAGTTTGAGGTCGCCGGTCGCACTGCCCACCAGACCCACGGCTGAGATAATGCCGCCGGCATGATCGCTGATCTCTTTCATGGAAAGACCAGCGGTCAACATATCCAGGGTTTCGTCAAACTTACCGCCCACGGCATCACCCCAGGCTGTCACAAACTCACCCGCCGCCTCTTCAAGCTGAGCTGAATCGACCTTGTTATACTTTGCAGAGCCGAAAAACGCCCCGCCAGTGTGGCCGGCGTCTACATGCTTACCTGTCAGCGATACCTCGGTCAGGTCAACCGTTTGGCCCAGGGTTTCCGCTGCCGCTACCATGGTGGAGTCCATGAGCATAAAGGCATCCATCATGTCGCGGGCAGCTTGATCTCCTTTTTTGCCAGCCCGGCGCGAGATAGCGGTAAACTCTAAGCCGGACTCTGCCTGATCTGAGCCAACCCGGTAGCGCCCGCGAATATCCGGCGCAGCATGGACGCCAAGGCTAACCCGCTTTTTACCGTCGCCACCAAAAGCCACGTCAGCAAGCGCACCCAGGGCCGCACCAATCAGCGCACCCACAGGGCCCGCCCAAGCACCCAACTGCATGCCCATCACCGCGCCAGAAGCTGCGCCAGCAATACCGCCAATAGTGCCGCCTGCGATTTGTCCATAGCTGTGCTCGGCTTCTTTGCCAAACAGCCCCTCACCGATCGCGTTACCGGCTTGGCCGCCCACGTAGCCACCTGCAGCGGTCAGCAGGCCACCGCCCGCCAAACCGCCGGGAAGCTGCGACATATTGGCCGCCGCCGATACCATGGTATTAGCCGCGCTATTGAACCCAATGTTGGTTAGGAAATCCGCCGCGTAACCGACACCGCTCCACAGCGTGCCATTGATACCAGCCAATGCACCGCCGCCCTGCATCAAGTCAGTCAGGCTAAAGCCGTTTTGCGCCGCGCCCACTAAATCCCCGGCGCTGATACCACTACCGCCGGACGCAAACGCACCACCGGAGCTGCCCAGCCCCAGGGAGATTAAAATCTTTTTGGTGGTCGCCTGGTGGATCAACTCGGCCAGCAGCTGCTTGAACGCGTTTTTGATTTGATCCGAAAAATCCTCAAAGGAGTCAAAGGCGCCCTTCCAGGCGTCGGCAAACGCAGTATCAATGCGTTCAGTGGCTGTCTCCCAGGCTTGAGCATAAGCATCCGCCTCCGCGGCCTGCGCCTCCAGTGCCATTTGCTGGTCATAAATGGCACCGGTCAGCTCGCGGATTTTATCCGCCTCTTCACCGGTCAGGCCCACCCCTGCACGTTGCAGGTTAAGCCGAATCACCCGCTCGCGATCCGACAGGCCCATCACCTCTTTTTCGAACTGCAGCTGTTTGATCAGGGCTGCCGTCGATTTTTTGTTACGCTCCCGGGTGTCAGCCTGGTCTTGTTCCGCCTTGATCTGCTTAGCCACCTTGGGGTACAGCAACTCATACTGCCCCTGCAATTGCCGCAGGCCCTCGGTCTCGTCCTCAATGGCCCCGCTTGCTACCAACTTGTCAAAGATGGCTTTCTGTTCGTTATATTCACGCTGCTCTTTTTTCAAGGGGAACAGGGTGTCCAGCAGCTCCTGCTGACTTTTCGCCAGCTCTTCGGCGTCATTGGCGCCCTGTTCAAAGAGGTTACCCAGCCCAGCATCCAGTAGCAGCTTTGCAGCCTTCTCCAGGGCCTGATATTGGGTGCTGAGTTTCTCTACCTCGCCCTCTTGGTCACTGATCGCTGCATTTAATCGATGAAAGGCATCAACGCCCTTAGCGCTGATAAAGCGATTGACACCATCCTCCAGTGGAGCCTTGAGATCATCCAGCTTCGTTTGCGCGTCGGTCAGCTGCGCCATGACTGTCGACATTTGAGGCCCGATGTCACCGAGTGACAGATTCCCCAAGCCTGCAGCCAGGCGATCGACCTCTTTCGCCAGCCGCTCGGTTTTTTCTTCAGCGGTCTCTATCGAGTCGATGTACTGCCAAATCGCATAACCTGCCAGTACAGCCACACCGGTCGGACCACCCAAGAAGGCCATTGCCGATTTAAGCCCAGTCACAGCCCGGGCACCCACGCCGGCCGCCGCGTTATACCGCTGCTGCGCCATTGTCAGCTGATCGGTCGCCACCCGGTAGGCCTGGCCCGCCGCCGCTGCGCGCTGCATCGCACCCGCATAAAGCTGTGTACCCTTGGCAGCCTTGGCCTGCACTGCAGCCGAGCGCAACACGGCCTGCGCCTCAACCTGAGCCGTCTCTGCAACCCGCAACTGCGCAGCCGCCTGCGCCGAGGCAGCCCGGGTATCGTTCACCCGCGCTGTAGCCGATTGCGCAAGGGAACTCGCCAAGCGCGAACCATACAACACGGCTACCGCCTCGCCGGTCGTCATCAGCACTGACATCGCCGCATCGACCTTACCACTGTCGCGCAGCAGGTCAGTCAGCCCCGCGGAAAACTCGCGGATCCCAGGAGCCAGCTTAGCCGTGAGGTAACTGCCCGCATCACCGAGCGCTGAGGTCAGATCTTCGACCGCCCGCCCGGCGTCCTCCACCTGCACCGCATCCACATCCGAAAGGATGGTGCCGTATTTACGCGCCTCTTCTACTAGCGCCTTAAAACCGGCTGCCTGGTCATCCAACAGGTCCACCAGTGCAACACCGGCATCCCCCATCAACTGATCCAGATAAACCAGCTTTTCACCGCGGGTTGATACCTGATCCAGCGCCTCAGCAACTTTAATGAGCTGCTGGTCTGGCGACAGCCCGACAAACTCGGCTGCATCCACATTCAACTGCTCAAAAAAGTCCGCTGCCTCACCGGTGCCGATTGCCGCAAACTCATTAATGCGCACCGACATGTCGCGCAGGGCATCGGTAAACTCTTGCTGTTCCAGGCCGGCATTGCGGGCTGCCTGTCCATAGCGCTGCAGCTCGGCATAGGAAACCCCCAGTGAGCGCGCCGCGCGAACATTGGCCGTGACCATCTCATAGCTGGAGCTGACATAAGCGGTGACGGCACCCACGCCCAGGCCACCCAATAGCGCACCACCATAGCGCTTGACCGACTCGGTCAGGTCGCTCTGGCTGTCGCTCAAGTCGCGGTTGGCGGCTTCAGCCTTATGCGCGGCCTGGGCATTTTTATTCAGCGCTTCGCGAGTGTCCTTCAACGCGCGAATGCCGCCGCTGGCATCGCCAGCAACAATGAATCCGACTTTATACTGCCGCTCGTTTGCACTCATGGACTGTTTACCGCTGCTGTCGACGTAGTTCGGAAAGCGCGCCCTGTTCGATCAGACGCACTTTATGAAAGGTGACGGGGACATCTTCGACACCGGTGAGGCGCATCACCGACTCCAGTGCCGTATAGTCCAAGCCGTTAAGGGAACCCATGGGCGAGACTCGCCACTGAGTATGACAGGCGGTGAACACCTCCAATGCCTGCCAGTTCTCGGACCAAACCTCGAACGTTGGATCGCGGGCCGCTTTGAGGAAGTCCCGCGGCAGGCCAAACACCGCCACATCCTCCTCGAGTTCTTTGTCACCGGCAGCGTTGCCACTGGCCCAGTAGCGCCCCGCCTCAATCAGTTTTTTTCCGCTTCCTGCTTCTGACCGTTCTGAGCGCGCCAAAAGCTTGCGATCAGCGGGTTTAGCACATAGGTCATATTCAGCAGGTCATCTCGCACGGATTCGCTGTAGGGAATGTCCTGGCCTTCCGGCGTCTTGATCCCTTGAATATCGAGAATATTTTCCCGCACCACGTCTCGCATGGAGCGCTTCGCGCCTTCTCCTTTGCCCAATTCCTCCAGCTCGGATACCGGCAGTTTCTTATACTTCACATCCAAATCTGCCTTCTCAGTCCTGCCGTAGTCACCGGGTACCTCGATCTCTACGACCACGCGGATTGCTTCAACTGGTGCCAATACGAAACCCATAATCTTTTCCTTCTGTCCGTTACACATGTTCGTCCGTTAAATAGAGAGGCCGACCAGGGCACGGACGAACACCCCAGCCAGCCAAACCTTATTTCACCGTAATTTTTAGCTCATCATCACCGGCATTGGGGATTAGCGAGAGGTTCATCCCCAAGGTGGCAATGCCGTTGCTCTCACCAATATTGGGCTGCAGCAGCTGCACCGCCGGCGCGTCAATCTCTACGATATTGCCGCTGGTGGCCCCGTGCACGAACTGCAGTGCACCGGTGGTATGCGCCGCCATAATAGCCTCGTAATCCTTGGCGGCCAGTGTCGGCTTATCGATGGTGCAGTTGCCACTCGGCGCGCGGTCGCTGATCAACACGCTTTCGGAATTGACCAGGTTGCGGTAGACCACGTCGTTGGCGATATCCAGGCTCAATGACTCCAGCACCGCAGCGTAACCGTGCAGGGTGAAGGTGGAATTTGCCTTGTTCACCGCGATCGGTTTAGTAAAGCCGCTCACGTCACCGGCGGGCAGTGCCGAGGCTGCTGCTGCCACGCGCAGACCGGTAAACTCGAAACTGAGGACGGGAATCTGCTCTTTATTCAGACCCAGCTTGACGGTACCGCGCGCACCCAGCAGCTTGTGGAGCTCACCATCAAGGTTGTAATAGAGCGTGGCGGACTCGAAACCGGAACTCACCGGGTCGTAAATTACCTTCTCCAAGCCCATCGTTAAATCAATGGTTTCACTGAAACCGCAGGCCCGCAGCAGCGGTCCATACCCCGGCGCGGTACCGGCCGCACCGGAACCAGAAATTTCCACATCAAAGCTCAGCTTGGTAAAAATACCGGTGTGATAGGTGATGTCGTTGCCCAGCATTTCGCGATCGATGTCGCGATTGACGGTAGCGCCCTGCAGGGTTTGAATCGACAGGCCTTTGGTCAGGATCGCGTTGGCCGCGCCTGTAGGATTGGCGTCAACGCCATAGGTGCTCTCAATTTTGGCGAGCAGTGCTTTTTTGCGATAGAGCATGGTCTAAGCCCCGTTATTTAGTGGATTTAGTGGGTTTTTCCGCTGGCAAGACCGGCGCCGCAGCGCCCTCCTCACCCGCTGATTTTCCCGTGGGTGTCATCCCGGCCTTGGCCGGTGGAGCCTCCCGGGTGCGGTGATTGAGTTTTTTTTTGCCATCTTTTTCGTTGCGGGTGTAGCTGCCGCCTTGGTTTGCCATTGTGATCAATCTCCAAACAAAGAATGACTACCGCCCGCAGACGCGGCCGGATTGGTTGATAAATACAGCTGAGGAATCTGGACCGACTGAAAAATCAGGCCTGTCGAACGTGTGTGCGGGTAAAGAACAGAATTTTGCGCGAATAATATTCGCCGGTAATCTTGTGATTGTCCGACTCCACTGCCTCCATAGCATAGTGCTCGGCATCATGGGTATACCCGATAACGGTCTCCACCACCAATTTTTCCAGGTCGTGTAATTGGTCGGCGTTGCACACCAGTAGCGCAATCACGTGCTTGTCCACGGCCTGCTGCACCAGCATGTCGGCCTCGCTAGGCGCATACTTATTGGGTCCGTAATAGAGAATGACCGCGGGTGTATCGGCCTGAAAGTCATCCAGCGGCTCCATCTCCTGGGCCAAGTGCACATAGTTAAACTGGCCCGTATTGACCAGGGCGGTTTTGAGAGCGTTGATCATTTTCCTAATTTACCCAAGAAAAAATCCATTGCGTGATCGAACTCTTTAGGCAACTCCTCTTTAGTCAATAGAAATGCCGTGTCGATCACTTCTTTATTGCCCACCATTTGCGGTATCGACAAGCTATAACGCGCCCTTAGCGGTGTGCGCGCTTCGGTAGTACGCGCAAATACATGCCGATTGCCCGAACGGCCTTCGGCGATAAACGCCGGTACCGCGCTGACAAACTTACGAGGCCCATCCCGGCGCACCTTGACGGTGACACCAACACGTTTGATTTTGCGCCCGCGTCGACCGGTGATCCGCACCACCTTGGGTCGGCTGGAAAAGTTGATCAGGCCAATGCGCGGCCCTAGGTACTTAAGCATCGCATCCGGCTTCTGCAGCTTGGCCGCCGTCAACGTCACACGACGGTTGATCGATCGGGCGGTAACGTTGTAGCGCTTGCGCACCTCCAGGCGGATCCGCGTGCGCAACTTGCGCTGGGTTTTGTTGACCGCACTGGTCAGTGCCCGGGATACCACCTTGGGATCAAACTGATCGTAAAGTACGTCCAGGTCGCTGAGGTCGTAGTGCTGGTAGTATTGCCGCATCAGTGCATCTCATAGCGGCGGATATCGCCGCGTTGGTCGATCAGGCGCCCCACCTTGTAGGTGCGCCCGTCCAGGGTCACCTGGTCACCCTTGACCGGTTTGGCAATATCGGCAACCGAGATACCCACCACGTGCTCAAACACTGAAAGGGTGCCATCGTCGCCATAGAGCTCCACCTGCCGGTAGTGACGCACCTGCAGTGTCAATGGGTCACCCCCGGTAACCAGCTGATAGCTGGCAGTCTCGCCGAGCTCCACCAGCACTTCGGTCGCCAGTTCGGCGCGGAGATCAGCGAGCGACACTACTTATCCGCCTTTGTGGCTTTTGTTTCCGGTTCCGCCTCAGCCTCGTCCTCTTCGACAACAGCTTCGCGAATTGCACCGAGCTTCAACAGCCGATTGAATTCGGCGGTTGCTTCTTTGTCCTTGGCGTCCGGTTTTTCCATTTCGCTGCCCGGCGCAATGAATTCCTCAGCGCCAACGCGAATTTGATTGACTGCATAATATTTGGTGGTTGACATGATACTTGGTCCCATCCGTTTCCAGGGTTAATCGAAAAAGAAAGCAAAATGCGGAGACCCGCCCAGCGAGGCGGGCCTCCCACCGCGAAGATTAATTCACGGTAACCGCGAGACTCGCATCCGGCCGTGGCGGAATCACCAGTGGTGCAGACTGCGATTCAATCTGCTCAACCTCCACCTCGGTACCCACAAAATGACGCGGGTAGAACTCCATCGGCTGGTACCCAGCGCTGGGTGAGAGAATCGCCCCAAAGGCCTGCACGCCCTCAATGGCGTCGGAACCGAGAATCACATCGTTGTCGCCGATGAAGGGTTGCATGTTGCCAGCGTCGTCTTCGTATTGGCCGGTATAGACCCAGATCTCCAAGTCCGTACCCACGGTACCCTTGAAGGAGATATCCTTGCCGTTGTTGGGACCGGTCTCCAGCTGGGAGCGCGAACCGCGGCGGGTTTCCAGCAGGTCCTTGGTGTCGGTATCCTTGCGGAACAGCTTCCAGGCGCCCTTACCCATCACCACAGTGTTGACCGGGGCCTCAGCCTCGTCGCACCAAGACTCCAAATCGTCCAGCGGCACAATGCCTGCCTGTCCCCAGCGCGAGGCGCCGGACAGGGTTTTTGTCAGGGTCGCGGTACGGCGAAAATCCACCTCGACCTTGGGGTAGTTGTCGCCCTCAACTACAGTCTTGCCGGTCAACAAGACCTGCGCGGCCATCCACTCCAAACGACGCAGCACCATACTGCGGTGATCGCGCAGGATGTCACCAATAATTGCATCGCGCCGCTCGGCCGGTGACAGGGTGCCGCCGAAGCCTTCACCTGGGCGACGCACCAGCAGGCGCTCGGGATCAACCACATTCTTGGGCTTGAGATAGGCAGGCTCAAAGCTCAGGGTTTCTTTGGCACGCTCAATCTGCGCCTTACCGGCCACCATGGGTGACACAAACGGGGCCAGCTTCAGGCCTTTGGCCACCTTGTCGATCGCAATCGACTTGGTATCAAACGTCACCACACGGCTAAAAAACAGCTGCAACAAAAACGGCTGAAAGGGCTCGACCTTTTCCACAACGCCAAGCAGGGTATCAGTGCTATAAGTATCCAAGACTTTATCCTCGTACTGATTAAATAAATTGGGTTAACAGAACCCGGCTTATGCCGGTGTCTGCAGCATAATGGGCGTACCGTCGAACGCGCCGGCCTTTTGCGCTGCGGTCCAGGTACCGTCCCACGCCACCAGATCGGCATTGAACTTGCCGCCTTTGTAGATCGGATTGGCAGCCGCACCGCCACTGGTATCAATCGCGTGCACCGCAATGGCGACGGGTGTTTGCGATCCGTCAACGGCGCCTGGCAGTGACTCGATCAGCTCGCCGGACGCTGTGACGCGTCCCAGAGGGGCGTACTGCGCAATAGTTTGTGCATTAGCGACCGTTTCACTGTCGGTCATGACGTCACCACCCAACACAAAAGTGCTGGGCGTATCTGTTTCTAAGGGCTGCGGAAAAAATAAATTTTCCCATTTTGGGCTGGATCATTGCCACCGAATTTTTTAAAATCCCATTTCCAAAACGACGGAAAAATACAATGAAGGCGATATAGAATTATGGAAAAATAC
>Ga0213841_1001365_pt1 | contig 12364 bp, 10 predicted proteins | sample SWPATP23_FD_160125 | JGI IMG/M metagenome (GOLD analysis project Ga0213841, IMG submission 160125) | Coastal seawater microbial communities from Marineland, Florida, United States - SWPA TP2 #3 | ecosystem: Environmental > Aquatic > Marine > Coastal | place: USA: Florida | collected 2016-08-14 | reverse complement strand
TCAGAAACACGTTTTTTTGCTTGTCAGCAAAAAAACGAAAATCGAAGAGGTCTCGAAATGTCAACTACTTTTCAAAACATCGTCACATTATTGCTTGGCATCGCTATAATCAGTCCAAAGTCCAATTAGTTAGGGAATTAGCGATTCCTGCCTAGGCACTAATTGTCTCATCAACTAATTGGTGCTAAAGCTAAGGAAGCTCAAGGTCACCAGCAAAACACAGGATGGATTGACCTAGGGTGCTCTTTCGATTTTGGCTGATTTGAATCCCCTTCTGGTAGGATAGAAAAAACAAGAATTTCTTCAGCAATCTCTTTGGAGTATATTTTGCGATGCAGGATGCAATGAAAGTATTGAATAAATTGACCGTAGCAGGTGTTCACGTTTGGCTGGATGGGGAGAATATTCGAGCCACTGCTCTTAAAGGCGTAATGACCGGAGAAATTCTCACCTTGCTACGTGAAAACAAGGCTTCCTTATCCATACTACTACAGGAAATGCCGCGCAAGGCTTCATTGGGCGAACGCTCGATTCATAGTGTCGACAGGCCCGTCATCAAAAAATGGCCTGGGCGCGAAGACGCTCCGGTTTCTGTAACTCCGTTTCCATTGTGGCCCCGCATACAAAACGGGCACCTCTCGCCTGTTGAGACTAACATGATTCAGTGTTTCACGATTGGTGAAGATTTAGATGTCGCGGCCCTCAAGCAGGCGCTCTCATGGATAGAGGAGCGACATCGCATTCTTGGCGGAAAGATAGTCGATGTCGGCGGGGAACATTTTTATCGGCTCGATGGCGAGGGCTTGCAGATCGAATACAGGGATATTGACACTGAATCACCAGACGAAAACTCCGAATACTTGGGTATTTGCCAAGATTTTTGCTGGAAAGCTTTCGATGTCAGTAAGTCTTTGGCTCGTGCATTGATACTTCGGCTTACAGAGAATAGTTACATCCTATGTCTCGTTGTTCATCATTTGGCGTGCGACGGAGCGTCAAAACCTGTCATTCTTGCAGATTTGAAACGGTTCTACGGCCTAGCAAAGAGCGGTGGGTCGCCGAATATAGACCATGCAAATGAGATAAATTATCTCGATTATCTAAACAGTCTTAGCGAATGGCTACATAATAAGGAGATCGAGAGACAGACCGCTTCCCTAGTTCATCGATTAGCAGACTTTCCGGATGCGAGTTTGACGCCGGACATCCAGGCCCCTACCTCTAATGGGCAGCAGATTACTTGTTCGTCTTTGTCAGAATCCATTTCTGGCGATTTCATGTATATGTTGCATGAGGTGTGCCGGCGAGACTCTGTCACCAGCTTTGTAGTGTTTCTGGCTGCTCAGAGTCTCGCGATTATGCGCGATTCAGGGAAGCGGAAATTTGCATTCCGCGTAACAACCGCGAACAGGCAAGTTGAAGGCACATCTAATCTTGTAGGACTTTTGGCAAATCATCTGATCGTTCCCATATCCGCGCCGGAGGAAGCGACTTTCTTGGAGTTCCTGAGGGAAATTCGTTCAGCCTGGATTGATGCCCTGCAATTCGACAATATTCCGTCCGATGAACTTGCTCGGTGTTATCCCAACCTGTCCGCGACGGTATTCAACTTTGTACCTATGGACGAGGTGAAGAGCAATTCCACTGCAAATAGGTCATCTGAGTTGGCCTGGAAACCCCTATCCGTTCCTTATATGCCCCGCATGGGCGATAGGAAAAGTGTTGGTCAGGAATTGAGCGCACACGCAGTCTTCATGACTGAAACGACAAACGCGTTTATGATTTATGTACTTTATACTTCATACTATAGTGAAGGAAAAATAAGGACCTTTTTGAAGGACGTAGTGGGATTTGTGGAGGATCTTTATTATTTTCCAGACAGAAAAGTAGCCGAAAGAAAATAGGAAGTGGTCGGCAGAGGGACGAGCAGGATCTTTTCATAAGCTGTTCGTTCCAGCTATTATAAGAAGTTCTACATTTTCTCCGAATTGAATGATAGTAGCCAACTAATATCTGGTTGACATCTATCCTTATCGGGCGAGGCAGTTAAAGCCAAATTACTCGATATGTGACGATGCCAAAGAAACTTGAAGCCTGATTAAATAACCTGAGATATTATGGAAGCTGATGCTGTTGAAACCCTTCTGACAAGCACAGAGGACGGCTTTGCTAAGGATGGTGGAGCAGCTGTTCGAGGATCGCATCTTCGGGGACCCACAGTCGGTAATTCTTGGCGATTTGATGTCACGCCCTCCGAGCGAAGTTCCTGCCAGATCGTACCTCTTGCCCCTGGACAGAGTTATAGCACGATCCGCTTACCACTGGGTGAAGACGTGCCTCTATTAGAACTTGACGGTCCTGCGAGTATCGCTATCAAGCACTCTACTATTTCCGCGGACATGTCAAAGGCTTTGCGTTCTCAGTACAAGATCTCCATTGATTTGCGCAAGGACTGGACTGGCGCGTTTAAGCGCGGTATCGGACTAGCATTATATGATTGAAAAATATTTTGAGCTAAGCTTTGTCAGATGGTGAGTATTAAGAACTACTAATCTCGAGACAACAACAAAAGAGGGATTGGTTGTAATAAAGTTATGCAACTATGTTTGAATTAGCATGAGCGAAATTTGATTCGGTTTGAGTAATCGACGCAATTTGGGTAAATAAGAAAATGACAGAAATCGAACTCACTGAAACCCTACAAGGCATTCTCAATGAGATATGGTGTGAAATTCTAGGTATCGACGATATAGCGATCGATAGCAATTTCTTTGAAATTGGGGGCGACTCCCTGCTAGCCACACGCATTTTTGTTTGCGTTCGTGACCGCTTTGAAGGAGATATAGAACTTCGTGCCTTGTTCGATTTTCCTACGATTCGTGAATTCTGCCAATATCTTAAAGGCACACTCGCTTTCAGTGGTGAAGATTAATGTATTTGTAGGCACTGTATTCAATTAGTAATCGGTAGAGGTTTAGGATGAAGTATCAGGATAAATACAATATCGATGATCCCGCCTTGGGTGCGGGAAATATACTCTATTGGCTTCGGGACAGGATCGAAGATTTGGATCGGCCGTTGATTTGGCTGGATGGCCCCTGGCAGTCTCCTAATGGATCCGTTCTTGACCACGTTTCGTTATCGGAAATGCTTGAGGGCGTGGAGTCTCTAAGGGCGATGTACCGCGATATCAGCATTCATCGACGAAAGCCTTTGGTCATACAGTTCAGTCATCCGTTCGAGGTCTATTTGCACTGGGCCGCGCTTGCGGCGGAAGGTGCAATTGCGGCACCGGTAAATCCGAATTTACCAGACGAGATTGTCCGTGATTATGCTCAAAGAATAGGAGCTTCCGGCATTATGTCCCGCATGGTGGTGGGAGTGCAAAACGATGTTGGGCAAGGCGTACTGAGCTGGCGTCCTAGTGCTAAATATTCCAAGGACGATGTGAATGCGGTCAGTCCTCCTACACAGGTTGATTCGGCACGAGAACACTATGCCTATGAACAGGACGACATTGTCTTGCTTTGTCACACGTCTGGAACCACGGGTAAGCCCAAATCCGTGTCAGTAAGACATCACGGCTTTATGACTGGCATTTGTAGCGAGTTGAGTCAACCCGCGTCTCCATTGTTGAGGAAACGGATGCTGAACGCATTACCAGCGGGACATCTTTCATCCTTGTCAACAATAGTTTGGGCACTACTTGGGCAGATAGAGCTCGTAATTGTGAGAGATCAGTCCGCTCAGGTTCTAGTCGACGCTGTCGAGCGTTATGAGCCTAGCGCCGTCACGTCATTTAGTTGCACACTTCGTGATGTGGCCAGGCTCGGCCTTGAAGAAGGGGCGTTGCGTTCCGTCGGTATCTGGATGTCGACAGGGGACGCCTGCCGGCGTAGCGATATTGCAAACGTGACCAAGCTAGGAACCCATCCACAGAGAATAGAAGACGTTATCGTTACAGGGTATGGCATGTTTGTGCTCGACTGCTTTGGGTCATCTGAGCTCGGTCATATGCATTTTTCGTCCCTCCACGCCCCAGGCCGACTCCAGAAAGCGAGATGCATAGGTCGACCTGTATCCTTCGTGACGGCAGCCATTCTCGACGGAAAGGGGAACGAGCTGCCCGCCGGAGAGGTGGGTTTGATCGGCGTACGATCTGCCTCCGTGACGCCCAGTTACTGGAACGATACCGAGAGAACGATCAACTCGCAATTTGGTAACTATTGGATTACGGGTGATGTGGGGTTCCGGGACGAATATGGTCGGTATTTTCACTTGGATCGCAGTTCCGATGTAATTGAGACACCTAACGGTCCTGTCTATTCTGTTCAGTGTGAAGAAGAGCTGCTGCATGCCTTCCCGGAAATAGAACGATGCGCAATTGTGGCGCGGGATGATGAGATGGGTGGCCTAAAGACTGTCTGTCTGATCGAAACCCGGGATTCGGTGTATAACGATCAGGCATGGCTTCAGAAAGTGAACGAAACCTCAAAGGCGGCATCCATGGTGACTATCGACGAGGTCGTCATGCATCCGGTCGGCGGACTGCCCGTTGGCCCCACCGGGAAGATCCGCAAATTCAAGAGCCGCGAAGCTCTGAGGGTCTGACAGACACCGGAATGTTTCGCGAAATAGAAATCCAACCATTGGAGAGAAAAATATGAATGTACTTCCTGATAAATTCGTTTCAGTAGTTCGGCAAACCCTCGTGCAGGACAATCCCACTCTCAACATTACGCCTAGTTTATCTCTTGCCGATCTGGAGTTAGATTCACTTAGTGTCATGATACTGATCAGTTCGATTGAATGCGAATTTGGAGTCACTTTGCCGCCTGATGGTCTCGTTCGAGGTTTCGACACGACCATGGGTGATTTACTTACATTTGTCTCAAGTGCAGAGCCAGCATGAATCAGGTTTGTGATACATGGAACTTTCCGGCTACACTTGAGCTGGTCGTGTCTCAATACGGGGCTCTAACTGCCTTTCGTACCAAGCATCGCGAAGTGACTTATTCTGAGCTTGGTGCGATAGTTGACATGAAGGTCAGAGCCTATCGTGCCAGCGGCGTAGGCCCGGGATCACCAGTTGGAGTCATCGCAGACGACGTAGTCGAGTTCTTGGCCGATGTCTATGCGCTTTTGACTCTGGAAGCGTTCGCGGTATTGCTCTCGGCCGATATGACGGCCTGGGAATTCCAGAGGTTATCCAAGAACGTTCGATTAGGCATAACTGTGTCCCGATCGCCCATGTCTTACCTGTCTAAGCCCGCGGTAGCGGCCGGTAACCGCTTTATAACTCGGGTGGAAGATGATGTTCGACCAATCCTGAAAGGCGGTGCTGTCGGTTACCTCACGTCCGGAACCACCGGTCAGCAAAAGGTGGCGATACGTACCGCGGAAGCCTTGTTTTGTGAGGCGATGGCGATGGGCGCCGAACTTGATCTAGTTCCCACGCGCCGAATAGCCTCGATTATCGCCCTTCATCATTCTTTCGGTTTCGGCGTCATGGGATTGGCGGCGATACTAGCGGGTGCCGAAGTTTGGATTTGCGATCAGTTGCTGCCAAGTGGCATACAGAGGTTTTTGCAGAACAGCAGCGCCGAGCTTGTGCCACTCGTGCCAGCCCAGCTTAGGCTTCTTGCTCAGGTTTGCGATGCCCCTGTGTTCAAGGGGCTTTCTGTCCTTTCTGCAGGGGTGTCACTTGATGTGGAAACGGCCATTCGCGCGAGCGAGAGACTTGGTTGCGCGATTGGCCAGGCCTATGGCTCTACCGAAACCGGGATCATGACGGTTGCTGCTCCCGGAGAGGGGATTGACAATGTCGGCAAACCTTCATGCCACATGGAGTTGCGCCTGGATCCGCTACCTGGTGCCTGGGAAACAGTAGGAGATGTTCCGGGGAAGGAAGGTATTGTCGCCGTCCGGACCCGCGCCTTGTTCGAGGGTTATGTAACCGCTGACGGAATCGACAGCTCGCAAATCGAGCAGGGATGGTTCTCTACGGGAGACCGCGCGCGCATCGTGAACAACCGGGTGCAATTGCTGGGACGGATTTCGACGGCCATCAATGTCGCCGGAGTGAAAATTAGTCCGGAAGAGATTGAAGCCGCAATTCTCGAATACCCGGGGATACAAGCCGCTCTTGTACAGGGAGTGTACGATGCGCAGGCCTATCAGAGACTGAAGGCGTTTGTGGCTCCAGCCGATGTCGATATTCCCGCATTGAAGAGCTTTTGTGAGGATCGCCTTTCCGCATTGAAACGACCGCAGTTCTTCGCCGCAGTTGACAATCTGGCGATGACACCGAGTGGAAAAGTAATCCGTAGTTGCCCGATTGGGAGTCGGATAGGTGGAGCACCCTGTGCAGAGTCTTAAATTGGAACGCGTAGACCAGGGCTTTGTCACTGTTCGCGCGTCAGGCGAGATACCGGGCGCAACGCCACAGATAATAATGAGCGACGATGGTGCACCACTTAATGTCTATCAATGGGGACAGGGCCACCGCGACTGCATCGTGATTTGCCAGCCCATTGGTGTCTTGAGTGTTCTCATGCGGTTGTTTATCGAATATCTGGCGAAACGTTTTTGGGTGATTACGTGGGATACGCGCGGTTACCCCAGTGTGAATGAAAATTTCCACGAGACAGACTGTTCTTTATCCCGTCATACGGCCGATCTATTCAATATAGCCGATCAACTGGGCGTGGAACGGTTTCATGTCGTTGGGTATTGTACGGGCGCGCGCATCGCCCTGAGAGCTGCTAGGGCTCGTCCCGTCGTGGTAGGCAAACTTGCGCTGATATCCGGCCGATTTGTCTTTTCTGAAGACAATAGCTCAAGTTCGCCGCGCGGTTCCTATTTCAGTGGCCCCGCGGAAGACATCGCACTGGCCGCCAAGGCCGGCGACGATCTATGTGAGCTATACAGAAGAGGATTTCATGATCCAGTTCTGCAAGGCGTGGAAGATCTCGATTTTTTCAAAGACGCTTCGATGTATGTCTTTTCATCGGCTGACACAATGCAGAGATATTCGCAAATGGTTATTTCTGCTTTACAGGGCGAGAAAGATGACTGGATCGAAACCCTCGAAACCGAAACCCTAATACTTGGGGCTGAGGACGATAAGTCAGTCCGAATGCCCATTATTCGCGGTGCACATTTTAAGATGCCCAATTCACAAATTATCACATACGGCGTTGGTGGGCATTATGCTGTTTATAAACCTGAATACATCGACGCAATTGGAAATGATATAGCTTCATTCCTTACATAGTTTATGGATGTATTTCGTTGAATCACCTGAAATTACAGGAGGTAATATGTCTGAGTGTTCCGTTAAGGGCAGACTGGTCTTGACAGGACCTTCAAATGAACAAGCCATGTCCCGCATTCGGAGCGTTATCGCTGGTGGCGGTAGCAGCAATATGCGGAATTTAGGAGTCCCTCAGCCGCTCGTCGTCAAGGAAGCGCGCGGCTGCATGATAGTTGACATCGAAGACAACGAACTCATCGATGTGAACATGGGCTACGGCCCGCATATTTTCGGATATGCCGATGACGATGTGCTCGGGAGCCTGGCTGGGCAGTTGAAATCGCTGCATATGACTGGCCTGCCAAGCGTTCTCGATGCGCGCGCAGCCGAGCTCATTCATGAGTTCGTGCCTTCAATGGAGCAGGTGCGTTTCGCTAATTCTGGAACAGAGGCCATCGCGTCGGCCTTGCGACTTGCCCGTGTCATTACCGGCCGTTCCTTGGTTGTGACATTCGAGGGGCACTATCATGGCTGGAGCGAAACGATCTTGAGGAAGGTTGCCCCAGGAATAGGACCACAAAAAGTTCTGCCCGGCGCACTCGGTATGGTTCCCGAGGCTCTGCAGAACACGCTCCAGGTGGCTTGGAACGATGTGGAGGCACTTGAAGATATCTTCATGAGTTTCGGCGGTTCGATAGCGGCCGTCATTCTGGAACCGGTTCTAGCCAATGACGGTGTGTCCTCGCCAGCGGATGGGTTCCTTGAAAGTGTCAGGGAGGTGACACGCCGCCATGGCAGTCTTCTCATCTTTGATGAAGTCATTACCGGTTTCCGCGTGGCTGCCGGCGGTGCACAGGAGCGATATGGTGTCGTTCCGGACCTGACGATCTTTTCGAAGGCAATGGCCGGTGGTTTTCCGGTGTCGGCGTTCGGCGGATCGAAGGAGGTTATGGATCCGCTGGCTCGCAACGAGGCGTTGCACGCCGGCGTTTTCGCCGGCAACCATCTGGCCATGTGCGCCGTCACGGCGACGCTGGAGAAAATTCGGGCGAGCCCATCCACATACGATCGGCTTGAGCAGCTTGGTCAACATGTTGAGGATCGACTTCGCGAAGGAACCGTGAATAGCGACGTACCGGTTGAGATCGAGCGGGTGGGGTCGGTGATCGGTTTCAGTCTTCTTACCGAGGAAGGCGTCAAGACGGAAACTGGTGCGCGCCTTCGGCCCCGCTTTGACATGGAGGCGCATCGTCGGCTTCAGATGCGATGCCAGGAACGCGGCGTGTATTTTCATCCGAACCCGCGTGAGCCCTGGTTTCTGTGTACGGCGCACTCGATCCCCATCCTAGATATAATTGTCGATACCATTTTGGAGGCGCTTTCCGAATGAACGAGAAATTTGACATCAACCTCGTCGCTGATGACATAAACGGTTGGGTACCCGGCGCGGTGGATGCCTGTGCCCGGGTCGTTGATAAGCGCGGCCTGGAAATCGAACGTTGGGGCCGGCTACCGGAGGACGTGGCGAAGTCCCTTCGGGACAGCGGATTGCCCGGTCTTCTTGCGCCCAGTGAGTTCGGCGGGGCTGGAGGTGACTGGCTTTCCGGTTTTGCAGCCATCGAAGGTGTGTCCCGTGCCGATGGCTCAACAGGCTGGAGCCTAATGATCGGTATGGTAGGCAACATGCTGACCGGCTATGTCGAACGCGGTACGGCGCTTGAGATTTTCTCAGGTGCCCAGTCTCTTTATCTCGCTGGGGTATTCGCGCCTAAAGGTGTCGCTCGCGCGGTCGGGCAAGGCGACACCTTCGAAATTAGCGGAACCTGGCCGTTCGCGACCGGAATTCATCTTTCGGATTGGTGTTGCGTTGGGGCAATGTCACGCGATGCGAATGGTCCAGAGGTCAGGCAGTTTGTTTTGCCGACAAGCGCGATCACGATAAATCCGAACTGGGATGTAACTGGTCTTTCCGGTACGGGCAGCGATGACGTTGAGCTTAAGGCGATGCATGTGAAGCGGAACCTCTCATTTACGTTCGATGACAGGCCTTGGCCTGACGAATGGCTTTGGCGCGTGCCTTTCTTCACAGTCGCGTCATCGCTAATGGCTGCAGCCGTGCTCGGTATGGCGAGTAGCGCGGTGGATATTGTCCTCACCAGAGGCTGCCTTCGCGAAAGCCGCTTGGGCTTCGGCAGAAGCGGCAGTTTCGAGTCGGAAATAGCTTCCGCCTATGCAACGGTTCGTTCCGCACGGGCCTTTGTCCGCGAGTGCATGGCTGAAATCATCGCCTGCGTCAAGCGCGGCGATGTACCGGCGGAGAGGCAACGCGCAACGCTGTGGCTTGCCTCGGTCCAGGCGGTTCAGAACTGTGGAAAAGTGCTCGATCTACTCATCACCAGTGAAGGAGCGTCGGCCATCCGCCACAGCGCGCCGCTTCAGCAAAAATGGCGCGATGCCCGTGCCGCAGGACAGCATGTCCTTGTGTCACGTCAACGCCTAGAGGCGATTGGCCGGGTCATGCTAGGCGCCCCGCCCGAAGCGAAACCTTTCTTGTGAACAAAAGCGGAAACGGAAACATGGGACAACGCGATATCAATACCGATGCCAAGGTGCTCAGATCTCTGCATGTACCGGGCGAGCCGTTACTTATAGCCAACGTCTGGGATGCGCCCACAGCCAGCATTGCACAATCTGCCGGGATGCGCGCGATCGGAACGGCCAGTGCCGCTCTTGCGCCCGCAAACGGCTATCCAGACCATGGAAAGCTTCCGCCGGACGTGGCGTTCCAGGCACTGCGCCGTATTGTTAATGCTGTCAAGTTACCTGTGACGGCGGATCTTGAGGATGGCTACGGTCTAACTGCGCGCGAACTCGTCGAAGGTCTCGCCGATGTGGGTGTGTGCGGGATCAATTTGGAAGACACTGACCATTCGACTGGCCAGCAGATAGATAGGGACCGGCAGGCAGAGCGGATTGAAGCGCTCCATTCTGCAATGCGGGAATTGGGTGTGCGGATCTTCATCAATGCGCGTATCGACATATTCTTTCATCGGCGCCCAGTTGAGGAAGGCCTACAAAGAGCGGAAACCTATTTCAAGGCAGGCGCAGATTGCGTCTATCCGATCTTCATTTCAGACCTTGCTGCGATTCGCGATTTCGCTGCGCTGGGTCCGACCAACGTATTGTGGCGGCCCAAGAGTACCTCGCTCTCCGATTTTGCCGAGGCTGGCGTATCGCGGATAAGTGCCGGCCCGTTCTTCTTTCAGCTCGTTTTGCAACAGCTTAGAAAAGCAGTCGATGCCTTCCAGTGCATGGAGGACGGTATTTTAGCAGGTGGATAGGCATTTATCCCGGTGTGTAGAGACTTCTTCGCTGATGATAGGCGCGCATTTCGTGACTCCAGGACAACACGAAAGCCACAATTCAGACAAAATTGATAGGCCCGAGGCAAAGCTCTCTCTTCGAAAAGAATAATTGATTTGAGATAAATGTAATGACTGTTATTTCTCCGATTAAGAAAGGTGGATCTCCTCAACTCGTCGTTCAGGTTCGGCCGGACGTCGTGCCGCTATCCTGTGCCCAGGAACGGCTCTGGTTCCTAGAGCAGACGGACATGGTCGGTACCTCATACAACGTTAGCTTGAGCCGCAGGATCGAAGGTGCACTCGATGTCGAGGCGCTGCGTGCCAGCTTGGATGAGATCCTTCGTCGGCATGAAGCGCTACGCACGCGTTTCGTTTCGGTCGGTGGCGAGCCGATGCAGGTGATCGATCCGCCAAGCCCTTTCGACTTCGAAAAGATCGACCTTTCGCACTTGTCCGTCCCGGCGCGTGAAAACCGTGCGCGCGAACTGGTTCAGGCAGACTTCGAACGCGGTTTCGACCTTGAGTGCGGGCCACTCTTGCGGGCCATGCTGCTGCAACTTACCACCGAGCAGCATGTGCTGTTTGTCAACCTGCATCACATCATTTCTGACGGCTGGTCGCTTGGCATCCTGAAGCAGGAGCTGGGTCTGCTTTACGAGGCTTTTAGTCAGGGGCGGTCCTCGCCGCTGGCCGATCTTCCAGCCCAGTATGCCGATTATGCCTTGTGGCAGCGCGGTTGGCTGCAAGGAGATGCGCTTGAGCGTCAGCTTGCCTACTGGCGTGAGCAGCTGCGCGATGCCCCGCCCGGGCTCGAACTACCAACCGACCGACCGCGTCCGGCAACGGCAAGCTTCAAGGGCGGCACTGTACACGTTTCCTTCCCGCGTAAGCTGACTGACCAACTCGTGGACTTGACGCGGAACCGGGGCGCGACGCTTTACATGCTGTTGCTGGCAGCCTTCCAGGTCGTGCTCGGGCGCTGGAGTGGGCAGGAAGACATCATCGTCGGCAGTCCGATCGCCGGCCGCACTGATCGCAAGCTGGATCAGTTGATCGGCTTTTTCGTCAACACACTGGCGCTGCGCACGGACCTGTCCGGCAACCCGACGTTTCTGGAGCTGCTCGATCGGGTCAAGGATACCACGCTGGAGGCCTACACCCACCAGGACCTGCCTTTTGATAACTTGGTCGCCGAACTGCAGCCCGTGCGTGATCTGAGCCGCCATCCGATCTTTCAGGTGATGTTCGCCTTACAGAATGCACCAGATGAGGGGCTGGATTTGCCGGGGCTGATGTTAGACGATTTTGGCATCAGGGGCATTACCTCCAAGTTCGATATCGTTGTCAGCCTTACGGAGCGGCCAACGGGTCTTGAGGGCTTTGTCGAATACGCTTCGGATATTTTCGACGTTGCCACAATCGAGCGGCTGCTCGGGCATATGCGGCAGGTGCTGGAACAGGTTGTCACGACCCCATCCTGCCGCTTGGACGAACTGGACTTGCTCACGGAGGAAGAACGCGAGCAGCTCCTGATCGAATGGAACGCGACCGCATCTGACTATCCGCGCGATGCCTGCATCCATGAGCTGTTTGAGCAGCAAGTCGTGCGGGCGCCGGAAGCAGTAGCATTGATCTTTGAGGACATATCGCTGAGCTACGGCGAACTCAACCAGCGTGCCAATCGGCTTGCCCATTATCTGTCGGCGAACGGCATAGGGCCAGACTGCCATGTAGCGATCTGCCT
>Ga0213841_1001344_pt1 | contig 12557 bp, 8 predicted proteins | sample SWPATP23_FD_160125 | JGI IMG/M metagenome (GOLD analysis project Ga0213841, IMG submission 160125) | Coastal seawater microbial communities from Marineland, Florida, United States - SWPA TP2 #3 | ecosystem: Environmental > Aquatic > Marine > Coastal | place: USA: Florida | collected 2016-08-14 | reverse complement strand
GGAACTTGACGATCGTCTCGTCGCGGTCGGCCTGGGTGGCCTTGTCCATGCCCGGGGCGAAGTGCAGCGCGTAGTACAGCACGGCCGGGATGATGCCCGCGGCGCCGTTGGTGGGTGCGGTGACCACCCGGCCGCCGGAGGCGTTTTCCTCGTTCACGGCCAGGGCGATCAGGTTGACCCATTCCTGCCAGTACTTCGGGTCCCGGTAGTCGGGGTCCTGGTCACGGCCTTCCTTCATGAGGCGTTCGTGCCAGTCCGGGGCCCGGCGCCGGACCTTGAGCCCGCCGGGCAGCAGGCCGTGACGTTTAAGGCTGGTTGCTACGCATTGTTCCATCACGGAGTAGATGTGCAGGAGGCCTTCGCGGATCTCCTCTGCCGTCCGGCTGTCCTCTTCGTTGGTCCGCATCACTTCGCTGATGCTCAGGGAGGTTGCCTGGCAGTGCGCGAGGAGCTCGCCAGCGGTCCGGAACGGCAGGGGCAGCTTTTTCCTGGATTCCTCGAGCTCCTGTTGGTCTGTGGTCTCCTCGCCTTCGCGGACGATGAAGCCGCCGCCGACCGAGAAGAACGTCGCTGTGTGCAGGACGTTGCTGTGGGCGTCGGAGACCGTGAAGGTCATCCCGTTGGTGTGCCGGGGCAGGATGGTCAGCGGGCGCAGGATCATGTCCTTCACGCCGTAGGGCAGCGGGAGGGAACCGGCCAGTTGGATGATGCCGGTCTCGGCGATCGCCGCCAGCCTGTCCTCCATTTCCTCAGGCAGGATCAGCTCGGGGTGGAAGCCCTCCAGGCCGAGCAGGATCGCCGTCATGGTGCCGTGGCCGTGCCCGGTCGCGGCGAGGGACCCGTACAGGTCAACCCGCAGCGACGCCACCTCTGCCAGCTTGCCGGAGGCGCTAAGCTCAGCGTTGAACGCCGCGGCAGCCCGCATCGGGCCTACCGTATGGGAACTCGATGGGCCCGTACCCACCGAGAAGAGATCGAAAGTGCCAACAGCCACAGGCCGTCCTTCCGTTGTTCAGAAATGTGTAGGGCCTTATTCGGGCCTTGAGGTGCGGCGCTGGGGGACCAGGAGCCGACTAAACTGGGCTTTTGACGCTTATCAGCCGTCCGCTGTTGAGGTCGTAGGTGGCGTGGTATCCGTCTTCGCGGTGGATCCGGACGAGGCTGGATTGCAGGTCGACGTGCAACATTCCGTTGCGGTGGGCGAGATCGCTGAAGGCTGCGATTTCACCACGCCTGAGGTACTCGCCTTTTCCCTCAGGGGAAGGCTTGGCGGAATCCGGCGTCGTCCCGGCCGTGGCCGGCAGCGTCGAACCTTGGTTTCCGGGATTATTCACGGTGCTTCCCTTTCCATGGGACGGGACGGGTTTCAGAAGTCATAGGGCCGCGAATCTGGCCAGGTTGAATTTGGCGAGGGACTGATGGCGGGATCCGCTGAGGACTTCCTCTGCAACGACTTCCGCGAGGTGCGCCGCGAGGGTGACTCCGCTGTGCGTGGCTACGGCGTAGATTGATTTGTCATCGGTGATCCAGTCCGCGATCGTCAGGCCGTCTTTGGGGAGCACGCGGATGCCGAGACGAACCGCTTCCGTTGTTGCGTTTTCCAGGGAGGGATACAACTCACGGGCGCGATCCAGCAGCAGTGCCGGTATCGCCCAGATCCTGGGGTCATCCAGATCCCATGTGTCGGCCGTCGGATGTTCAGTGAACGTAATTCCGCCGTTGCGGGCGGGCCGGAGCACGATGCCTTCACCGGAAATGATGTGCCCGATGCCGGAGCGGACGGGGCCGGTGGTGCCGATGATTCCGACGGACGGAGTCTGGCTGCGGTTGTCCGTAGGGTCGATTGTCGGGAAGTCCACTCCCGAGGCCGCGAGGATCTTTCGGTTGCCGTTGCCTGCCGCGAGGATGACAACTGCGGCATGGTAGTTACGGTTGCGTCCATCACGTGTTGTTGTTGTCACCCGGTTTCCTTGGATGTTGGTGACCGTCTCGTGGGGGACAAAAGATGCCCCGGCTCCGATGGCCCGGTCAAGAAGGGACGTGCACATCCTCTGCACATCGATCCACCCTTCCTGGGGAAAGAACGCCCCGCCGGTCAGGTGGGGTGGCTGCAGGGATGGTTCAAGTTCCCGGACTTGAGAAGGGGTCAGGAGTCGGGCTTCGATCCCGTTGGCGGCGTGTTCCTGGACCTTCTGTCTAATGGCAGCCATGTGGTGTTCGGTTTGGGCAATTTGCACGTTGCCGGTCTGGTGAAACCATGGTGCCCGGTTGAGAGCAACGGAGCGTGCCTGGCGCTCATGTGCTTGTATCCCGAGCAGGTTGAGGTTGCTGTACTCGACCGGTGTCTTGTCGTTGGAATTGACCCAGGCAAAGGTCGCTGCGCTGGTGGCAGACCCCGCCTCGGCGGCGTCGATCACGGTGACCGAGGCACCCCGGCGGGTAAGTTCATCGGCCAGGCCGCAGCCGATCACGCCTGCGCCGACGATAACAATGTGTTGGTTCACCTTTTGATCAGGCCCTTCAGGGTTTAGAGAGTTCCCGCGGACGCGAAGAAGTTCTTCGCACAATCCGCGCGGGGATTGTGCAGCACTTTCGAGGTGTGCCGCCTTCGAGGTTCGCCGCTTTCTCTGATCGGCGGCCGTGCAGCATGATGGCTGTCGGTCTCGTACCGCTGTGGCCGGGCTGCCCGGGAAGGGGAGCCCGGCCACGGTGGTGCCAGGAGTCAAGGTCTGCGACGTCTGGCGGTTCTTTTGCTTTGGAATCGCACCGGGTTCCTGCGCCGGTTTGGAAAGTCCTCAAGAAGAGAGGTTCCGCCCGGAAGTAGCTCGTGGCCGGTGCTGAATTTCTGGTGGAAGTTTTGGTTATGCCGTGACCAGTGGGGTCACGCCGTCAAGGAACGCTGCTCTGATGGCTTCGGCGTCCAGCCCCTCCAGGCCAAGGATGTCTGCTGTGCGTCCGGCTGCCTCGAAGTCGGTGCCGCAGATGATCCCGCTGACCTTGATGAAGGAGTCTGTGAGCGGGAGGGGAAGGCCGATTTGTTTGGCGAGGGAGCTCCAGATGACCAGGCCGAAGGGGATGTCTTCGGTGAAGTAGCGGTGGGTCAGGGAGTCGGGTTCGGGGAAGGCCTGGCGTCCGTAGCTTTGAACGACCCGCTCCACGTATGTGCCTTCGGTGACCCCGTAGGCGCTTTCAAGAAATTCCCAGAAGCTGATTGTTTCTACGCCCAGTGCCGCGGCCAGGGCGAGCCGTTCCTGGTCCAGGGCGTGGATGACCTCTGCGACGCGGGGCGTGACCAGGGTGTGCAGGGGAAGACTGTCCCCGTCTTCGACGGTCTTGATGTTTAGCACTGCCGGCGGGACGTGATAGATCGCGTTGCAGTTGGCGAGCCCGACCGAGAGGGTGTCGCTGCCGGGCACGTAACTGTTGCCAAAGTAGTGGCTGAGACGGTCCAGGACGGTCCGGGTGCTGGCGTGGGGGATGGCTGCGAGGTGGACTGCCTGCTTGATTGCGCCGATGAATACCTGCGCGGGGCCGCGGAGACGGCAGGTGTACAGGCTCGTGGCGGTCTCGGCGATGAGGCAGGGAGTCCGCTGGGCCAGGGCAAAGTGCCGGGTGAGTTCCACCGCGCTTCCCAGCACGCTGGGTTGGAACACGACCAGCTGGTCAGGCTCCAACAGCGTGGCCAGGTGTTCCGAGAGGTACGCGTGGGCGAAGGCCGGGGCGGCGACGATCACAACATCCGCACCGGTGACGGCTTCGCGGAGATCTGTTGTGAGAAGGGGCTTCCCGGCGTGACCTTCGACATCGCCCGAGAGGTCGATTCCGTCATTTGCAATGATCGCCTCAAAGTCCTTTTCCCAGCGGGAGAACAGCCGGACGTCGTGTCCGACCAGGACCATGTGCCCGGCGATGGCCTGGCCGACGTTTCCTGCTCCAACAATTGCAATACTTCCCATTGATGTTTTTCCTTCGTTGTAGGGTGCACGGAGCGGAGGCCCTGTGCGGGTAAGAGGGGCCGTCTGGCGGGTTAGCGGACGGGGACGCCGGGGCCGAGCGGAATGCCCAGCGCGTACCAGAGAACAAAGAACGCCGACCACACGACCAGGACGCCGATGGCGAGCGGGATCGTGAACGAGAGCATCGTTCCGATACCGGCACCCTTCCGGAACTGCTGGACGTAGCCGAGGGCCAGCACGAAGTACCCGTTCAGGGGCGTGATGCAGTTCGTCACGGAGTCTCCGATCATGAAGGCAACCATCGATGCCTCCGGCTTGAGGCCCACGTACATCACCATCGGGATCACGACCGGGGCAAGGATTGACCACATCGCCGAACCGCTGGAGATGAGGATGTTCAGGATGCTGATCGCCAGGACGATGACGAGCAGGATGACCAGGTGCGGTGCTTCCAGTGACTTCAGAGCCTGCGCGCCGTTGACGCTGATGACCGAGCCGATGTTCGTCCAGGTGAAGTACGCGAGGAACTGGGCCACGACAAAGAACAGGACGAGCACGGGCGCAAGTGTGCGAACTCCTTCTGCCATGGCCGGAGGGACATCACTAAGCGAGGGGATGGATCCGGTGATCCTTCCGTAGACGATTCCGAGCAGGGCGAAGATGACGCAGATGACGATGGCGATGTTCTTCACGACGAGGGATGTCACGACGTCGCCGTCCTTGCCCAGGAAAGGCGAACCGGGCAGGAGCATCACAGTGAGGACTGCCAGGCATGCCAGGAACACCAGCGCGGTAACCCTCAGGGCGCGGTTCTCGGTTGCATTGAGCTTAATGGGCTGCGTTGCTGCACCACTGGTGTGGTTCGCGATGTTGAAAAGCTTGTCAGCCTTCGCAAAATCCGCGTCCAGGGTATTGGCCCCGAACTCCGGACGGCGGGCTAGGAAACGATCAACGATCAGGGAAATCGCCAGCGCCAACACAACCGACGAAGCCGCCGTGAAGAAGTACGTTGCCACCGGGGTGATGACGTAGTCCTGATCGACGATACGGGCGGCGGCCGTCGACAGAGACGAACGGATGGCATCCTGCGGGGTGACCAGGGGGCTCGCATTGAATCCCACCGCTGTTGCCGCGTAGGCGACCATCAGACCCAAGACAGGGCTGCGGCCGGCGGCACGGAACGCCAGAGCACCCAGCGGAATCATGATGAGGTAGGCCGAATCGCTCATGATGTGGGCGATCATCGAGCTGAAAGCAATTGCGAACGTCAGCATCGCCGCGGGAAGACGTCCAATGGTGATCCGCAGGAGCGCGGTGAGAAGTCCACTGCGCTCGGCGACGGCGACTCCCAGCAGAACAACGACGATGGTTGCCAGGGGCGGGAACGTGGCGTAGTTCGTTAGCGCCGACTCAATGGCGAACTTGGCACCATCTATGGAGAAGAGGTTTCGGACGGCAACAGTTTCGTCCTTCGCGGGCAAAGTTACTGTGACGTTCAGGGCAGCCAACACGGCGCTTATCGCGCCCAGCAGCAGGCACAGAATAACGAAGAGCCAGAACGGGTGCGGGAGTTTGTTACCGGCCCGTTCGATTGCGCTGAGCGCTTTGTAGAGGCGGTTTGTGGGGACGTCGGTCTTTGTCTCGACGAGAGTTTGTGTCATCTCGGAAGCCTTCTCTGATCCAGGGGATAACGCCGGACGGGGGGAGGGGGATTAAAGGGGTGTGAAACGAACGCTACGCCTGTGGAACGGAGACACCAGATGCTCACCTCTGGTCCTCAAGCGGATGCGAAGCCTGCCTGCATCCGTCTACCATACGCGTGATATATTTCAGGAATGTTTAAAGGGTCCGTAGGCCGAATTCAGCCGCTGTTGGCATCCGCATAACATCCTTGTGATATATAACATGGATGTTATGCGGATCACCTTTGCAGTGTCAAGGGTCGGCGAACAAAATCCTTGAGGCGGCGTCGGCCGGCATTCGGTGCCGCGGAAGCCGGGTGAGCGGTTGGGGACCTTCGGGTCGGCTTATATTACTGACCAGTAGCATAGGCCGTGCAGCCTGGCCCGTCGCCGCTGATCGCAAGTGAAGGAGCTCCGGGTCCACCGGTTCGAATGTCGGGGTACTGATACCCAGCGGCTTCCGGAGGGGTCTGTAACCTCCGCGCCGGGCAAGTCCACATTGACCCCTGCCAACTGATCCAAACGTGCGTCTCGGCAGCCGCCGGACCCGTCAACCTCGAAAATCTGAGGAGCACCTCATGTCTGCAATCAAACCCAGCAAAATCACTCCCCAGTCAGAGGCCCGGACGCGGCCGGGAAAGCTCGCCGAATCCGGCAGCCCCACGGTCCGTCCGCCGGCCGCCGCCCACCTGACCGACGAGCAGGTGGCAGAACTCGGCCGCGAACTCGACGCAATCCGTGACGAAATCCTCGCCAAGCGCGGTGCCGAAGACGCCGCCTACATCCGCCGCATGATCAGAATCCAGCGTGGCCTGGAGATCTCCGGCCGTGCGGCCCTGCTGATCAGCAAGAACAAGGCCGCTTGGGTCACCGGCACCGCCCTGCTCGGCCTGGCTAAAATCCTCGAAAACATGGAACTCGGCCACAACATCCTGCATGGCCAGTGGGACTGGATGCGCGACCCCGACATCCACTCCACCACCTGGGAGTGGGACTTCGTCACCCCCTCCCGCGCCTGGCAGCACACCCACAACAACCTGCACCACCGCTGGACCAACGTACTGGGAAAGGACAACGACATCGGCTATAACATCCTGCGCATGGACGAAAACCAGCCATGGAAACCCCTGAACCTGGGCAACCCGCTCTACAACGCTCTCCTGGCTCCCGTCTTTCAGTGGGGCATCGCCATCTACGACCTCGAACTCAGTGAATACAGAGAGGGCACGAAGAGCAAAGACGCCCTGCGCAAGGACCTCAAAGCCCTGGGCCGCAAGGCGCTGACGCAGTTCACCAAGGACTACGCCGCCACCCCCGCCGTTGCCATGCTCACTGGCTCCGGTAAGCAGGCGCTCTGCGGCACCCTCGCTGCGAACACCATTCGCAACCTATGGACCCACGCCGTCATCTTCTGCGGCCACTTCCCCGAAGGTGCCGATACCTTCACCGAAGAAATGGTCGACGGGGAGACCCGCGGCGACTGGTACATCCGCCAAATGATCGGCTCCGCGAACATCTCCGGGTCCAAATTCATGCACACCATGACCGGAAACCTCTCGCACCAGATTGAGCACCACCTCTTCCCGGACCTGCCCTCCAACCGGTACGCCGAGGTGGCACCGAAGGTCCGCGAGATCTGCCACCGCTACGGCCTGAAATACAACAGCGGCCCACTGCTCAAGCAAGTGGGCTCGTCCTGGGCGAAGGTCTTCAAGCTGGCCCTCCCGGGCAAATCCGCAAAAGCCTGACCTCACAGCTGCTCTGCCGGCGCTCGGCGACCGGGTGGGCGGTGTCGTCCCGCTTCGGAAAGGCACGCCCCTGAGGTTTGCCAGGAGCAGGGCTCTTCGGCCGGCCACTGACAGCCGCTGTCCGCTAGCGGTGCGGGTTTCTGCTTGAGGTCCCGACGGCGGCACGCGAGTCATCGAAACGATGAACGCAGGGTCTTCGGATCCTAAGACCCGCCGCCTGCCAGCGTTACGACACGCAAAGCCCTGCATTCACCTGTTATTCTTTTTATATATCACAAGGATGTTGATGAATTACACAAGAGTGTCAGGCTTGGCGGACAGAAGCGCTGAACCAGCGGCAGCAGACGACCTGCCTTTACCATTCATGCGGGAAAGTGGAAAGTGATGGAAAAGCCAGCCTCAATGGCAGACCGGGCATACGAAATGCTCAAACGCGATATTTTGCGGTGCCGGTTTCGGCCAGGTACCGCCATCGTGGACACCTACCTGGCCACCGAGTATGGAATGAGCCGAACCCCGATCAGGGAAGCCGTCAATCTGCTCCGCCGTGAAGGACTTGTCGTAGTCATTCCCAGACGCGGGACGCTCGTGAAGCCCATCGATTTCGGCGAGCTTCAGGACACCTACCGCATGCGCGAGTTGCTTGAACCCGAAGCCGCCGTTCTAGCCTCCAGACGTGCAAGTGCTGCGGAATTGGACGCCCTTGATGAGCTTAGCGCAGCCAGCGTCAGCCCCGACGCCGATGCCGCAACGCTCAATGAAATGAACCGCCTCTTGCACGTCCGCATTGCCGAACTGGCACGCATACCCGTCCTGACTCAAACCGTGAATGCTCTTCATGAAGAGATTGAGCGCTTCCTGAATTTCAGAGGCAAACAAGGGCGCCCGTACACTGCCACAAATCACGGACGGCTCGTCAGCGTCATCCGGGAAGGCTCAGAAGAAGAAATCCGCCACACCGTATCCGCAGGCATTGAACGGGCCCGCACCCACATGCTCGAAGGGCTACTGAAAGAGGGCAACGGCCGCGCAGAACACGCCTCCTAACATGGCCGCGAACGCGGCCGCCTGAAACACCAAGCTTTCATTCCCACATCCCGGTCAACGATCGACGCCGTGCTCCCAGTGAATCCCACGCAGGCGCGCGCCGAACCGCGAGCCATCTCAGGCCAGTCAGCCAACCATGTTCCCTACTCACGAAACGGTGACAGCGTGGACCTTCACCCACAACCGGATTGGCAGCGCGTCCAGGGTCAATCCGTTGAAATTCGACGCTACGGGAAGACCGACGCTGACCGCCGAGACCCAGCCGAACGCCTAAAAGTCCCGGACATCGGTGGCGGTTGGTGCAGGCGACTTCAGCCAAACCGACGGTTTGTGCAGACGGCTTCGAATGTTTCCGTGTCAGGAGTCGTCTGCACAAGCTCCGTAGTGCCGCGGAATCCAGTGCAGACAACTCCTGAAACTGACAATTTTTCACGGCGGGGAGCGGGCTCGAGGGTGTCGCGGTGGGGGGACCGGCTCGCGGGCAGGAACGAAGGAGCCTTTCGGCTCGCCGGTACGCTTTGGCCATGCAGATTCGTGAAGCCACCCTGGATGACCTGGGACATGTGACTGCCGTCTGTGATGCCAGCGGCCGAACACGCTGGACCAGCGAGATGATCGCCCCCAACGAACGACCGAGTCGTCTTGGTGGCTGTCACACAGGGCGACGTCGTCGGCGTGGCCAAGACGCATATCCACCCGGATCCCGAAGGCAGCTCGCCCGCGGGCAACTATCTCGGGGGCGTGGTGGTCGCTCCGGGATTCCGCCGGCGAGGAGTCGGTCTTGACCTCACCCGGGCGAGACTGGATTGGATCTGGCCTCGGGCTTCGACCGCTTACTACTTCACCAAATCGCGTCCTGCCCCGAGAGACCGTAGCGTGCGGATCAGGCGGCAACGCCGACAAGCTACCAAAGCCCCAAGAGACGGAACCAGCTTGAAGAATTCGAGTGACAACGAGTGGGCTCTTCGAGCGGGTTCCACCGCGATAACAAGCCTTCGCAGAGCAAACCTCTTCCTGATGCTGGGCCCGGCCGGCGTTGCCCTTTTCCTCCTCGGCCTTTTCGTTACCAACCAAATGGGGCCGAGTTCACTGCCGATCCTCTGGACCAGCACCCCGGTGGGAGTCATTTCCGGGTTCGTGATCTCACCCATTGGGTCCTACTACTCGGGGGCTCCGAGGCGCCCGTGAAGCGGCCGAACACATAGGCCTGTCCAATTACTCTCGTCGGAAGCGGGTACCGAAGCCGGCTCTTCGGTCACCGCGCGAATTCGACAACTTCATGCTGGAGGACGGAATCCCTCCACTTCCCGGCTACACCCCGGACCCGGCCCCTCGTGCCTACGCCTTAGCGGAGAAGATGCGACAAAAACGCGAACGAGCACTTCAAAAGCGATAAGCCAGATGACCGCCCGCCCGTTGCACACGTTTGTCCCGTTGCAGGATCCTCAAACGGGGTAGCCGCGGCATGTGCCATCCTTGGGGTATGGCACGAACCTGGTTGTCGGTGACGGTGGAATTGCTCGGTGGTCGTGGTGAGGAGTTGTGGCCGTGGCCCGGGCGCATCTTCGCGGTCGGACCGTCGCACACCTTTATGGATCTCGCCGGTGCCATCAACGATGCCTTCGCCCGATGGGACCGCTCGCACCTGTCAATGTTCACCCTGGCCGATGGCCGGGTAATCACTGATGAAGAGACGGGAGCCGAGATGGCCGGATCGATCCGCGGGCCGATCATCGCACCAATTGACATTGCTGCTGCCAAAGTCGCCCGGACGGTGGAGCCGGGGGATGAGTTTCAGTTCACGTTCGATCTCGGTGACGCGTGGATGCACCGGTGCGTGGCCGGCGAGAAGGTCGACCCGTTGGAGGTATTGGGTGTCCGTCCTGATGCCCCTATGCCGTACTGGGGCTGGGGCAGCATCCCGGACCAGTATGGGCGCCGGTGGGCGGCCGACGACGGGGAGGGCCGGGTGCCGGGGAAACCGGGCCGGCCGCACCCGATGCTGCTGCACGCATGGCCCGCACAGGTGCAGGTTCCGGGGCTCGACCTGTCCGAGCTGCGGCAAGCCATTGCGGCGGCAGATGCGGCCCGCTTTCTCGCGGCGGTGACGGGACGTGACATCGATGATGCTCTGCAACAGGTGGGGGCGGGCATACCGATGGCGCTTCAGCAGAGACGACGGGACGCCGAGCCGGTGGCAGTCTCGGTCATCAACCGGCTCACGTGGCGCGGCGGCGCTGGTGACCGGTTGCTGGCCGAGGACCTGGTGGCCGGTCTGCGCCGCGAGCCGCCGGCAGGCCGTGTGGTGCCGGTAGACCTGGACGTGCTCAGCACCGTGCTGGACGGGGATCCCGAGCTGTCGACCGGCGGCTATCTCGACCTGCGCACCGGGCAGGTGTACGACGAGGCCGCCACTGATCCGATGATGGTCGGGGAGGACGCCGCCATCGACGTGGAGGAGGAGCCTGACCGTTGGCTTCGAGTCGACCGCACCGGATCGCAGAACGGCTGGGAGGACATGGCCGCCTTCGCCGGGCGGCAGCACGATGCGGCCCTCCGAGAGCGGCTGGAGCGGGCGATCGAGGGAAAAGGTGCCTTCTACCGGTTCCGCGACCTCGTCCACGGCGCGAACCTTAGCGACCAGTGGTATGTCTTCTCCACCGACCGCCAGATGGGCCGTGCCCGCGAGTTCCTCGCTGACAATGGCCTCCGCATGGGCTGACGAGCCGGGCACGATCAGCGCCGGCGCAAGTCGGCGCCGTTGCCGCACACACTCAACCGTGGAGCAGCCCAGTAGGCCGTTCGTGAAGTCTAGCGCCAGCCTTAGGGTCCCAGTGCAGGTTCCGTAAACGGAACGGCAAACCGGAACACTTTTGGCTGGGGCTCCACCGATATCCCGGGTGACAGTCCCAATCCGTGCACCGTTGCAAGTAGTCGAGTAAGTGGCTGCTGGACCGGCCACGTAGTAAGTCGAGTGTTCACATTCAACATGAAATGCGGCCACAATATGACGAGCGCACCCGGCCTGGGAAGTGCGTCTGTTTCTGGGGGTGGTTGTGGGTAAGCATCATGAGTCCGGCCGGATAATCCGCGTCGTACTCTCGAGACGCGTTTTCCTTACTGCCACCGTGATCGTGGCTGCTGGCTCTGGTCAGCGCGAACCTGGCCTGCGTGCCACCGGTGGTGCTGCTCCCGGCATGCTAGGGGCATTGCCCACAAGTTCGTCGTGGGGTCCTGTGCCGGCGGGCGACAACGCCACGGTGTCCTTCGAGCGCTCTCAGGTCCAGACGCTCGGCAAGGACGGAATCGGGAACCGCAACGTCGCTTCGAGTTCCCTAGACCGCCCGAGCGCCGGGAAACTGTACGCACCGCTTGAAGTGCTGGTTCGGAGCTCTCCCTTCGGGTTCAGGATCGACCCCTTCACAGGATTGTCGGGGGAATTCCACTGGGGCCAGGACTTCGCCGCGCACTGCGGCACCCTCGTCTACGCGGCCGACGCCGGCGTGGTCCGGGCCGTGGGCTGGCACCCGTGGGGTGGAGGCAACCGCGTGGAAATCGACCACGGCAACGGCCTCGTCACCACGTACAACCACCTGCAAGGAATCGCCGTCGCCAACCGGCAATCGGTACGGGTGGGTCAGGTCATCGCCAAAGTCGGAACCACAGGTTGCTCCACAGGCTGCCATCTGCACTTCGAGACCCATCTCAACGGCGTCTATACCAACCCGATGAACTGGACGTTCCTGCCAACCAAGCAGGTGGATCCCCTCGGTGCCATCCCCATGGTCACCTATCAGCCAGGTTCCGCAACCGGGACCTCGCCGGGGTCTGTCTGGTCCGTCCCGGGAGCCGTGCCCACTGACCCGGGGGCCGCGCCGCCCACGCAGACCGTCACGGGCGGCGTCCAGGAGGGCAAAGTCCCGGCCCGGCCGAGCACCTCGCCTCCCGCGTCACCCAGCGCAACTCAAAGCCCCACGGGCACGCCGACGGGGACGGGCTCACCGACACGGACGCCGACGCCGACGCCGACGGGGACGGGCTCTCCGACGCCGACGCCGACGGGGACGGGCTCTCCGACGCCGACGCCGACGGGGACGGGCTCTCCGACGCCGACGCCGACGGGG
>Ga0213841_1001329_pt1 | contig 12770 bp, 7 predicted proteins | sample SWPATP23_FD_160125 | JGI IMG/M metagenome (GOLD analysis project Ga0213841, IMG submission 160125) | Coastal seawater microbial communities from Marineland, Florida, United States - SWPA TP2 #3 | ecosystem: Environmental > Aquatic > Marine > Coastal | place: USA: Florida | collected 2016-08-14 | reverse complement strand
CATCGCCTTCGGCAAACTGCGCAAGCCCGCCAGAAAGGCGCTTGGGCCGCTGGCCCATGACCCCGATCAGTTCGTCACACGGGCCCGCCGCGACCTGCAGGAACGCATCGCCAAGCACCTGCAAGCTGCCTGAGACCCCTTGTTTTCCACATGACGCGCCCCTCGGCCCGTGCTAGGCCGAGGGCATGAGCCAGATCCCCACCAAAGACCAGATCCTCGCCTGGATTTCCGACAATCCAAGCCATGCCACCAAACGCGATATCGCCCGGGCCTTCGGTATCAAAGGCGCGGCTCGGATCGACCTCAAGCGCATTTTGCGAGAGCTGGAGACCGAAGGCCATCTGGAAAAGCGCAGCAAGACCTATCGCGATCCCGACAAGCTGCCACCCGTCGCGGTGTTACAGGTCCTGGCCCCCGACGATCTGGGCGATGTGTTCTGCCGCCCATTGGAATGGCTGGGTGAGGGGCCTGAACCTCGTATTCTGTTCAACGCCAAACCGACCGATCCCGCCCTGGGTGAAGGGGACCGTATCCTTGCCAGAATGCAGGAAGTGCAAGGGGATGATCACCAATATATCGCCCGACTGATCCGGCGGATCGGAACGAACCCGCAGAAGATTCTGGGTGTGTTCCGCAAAGGGGCCGAAGGCGGGCGGATCGTGCCGATCGACAAGGGGGCCGACAAGGAATGGATGGTGCCCGCCGCTGCGACCGAGGGCGCCAAGGATGGTGAACTGGTCGAGGCCGAACAATCCGGCCCCAAGGGCCGCATGGGGCTGCAAAAGGCCCGCATTATTGCGCGGCTTGGCGACCCGAGCCAGCCCAAGGCGGTGTCGCTGATCGCGATTCACCAGCACGGCATTCCCGACGATTTCCCCGACGATGTGATCGCCGAGGCGGACGCGGCAAAGCCTGCGGGGCTGTCAGGCCGCGAAGACCTGCGCGACATGCCTTTGCTGACCATCGACCCCGTCGATGCACGCGACCGCGATGACGCCTGCCTTGCCCATGAAGACGACGACCCGAAGAACCCCGGCGGTTTCGTCATCTGGGTCGCCATCGCCGATGTGGCCCATTACGTGCGCCCCGGATCGGCGCTGGACCGCGAAGCGCGTAAGCGCGGCAATTCCAGCTATTTCCCCGACCGCGTGGTGCCGATGCTGCCCGACCGGCTGTCAGGCGATCTGTGTTCCCTGCATGAAGGCGTGCCACGCGCCTGCATGGCGGTGCGCATGGTCATCAACGCGCAGGGCGAAAAGATCGGGCATCGCTTTGTACGCGGATTGATGCGGTCGGTGGCCTCGTTGAATTATCAGGAGGTTCAGGACGGCATAGACGGGCATCCCAATGACAAGGTCGCACCGCTGGTCGAACCTGTCCTGAAGCCGCTCTTCGCCGCCTATGGCGCGCTGAGGCTGGCGCGATCCCAGCGCCAGCCGTTGGACCTGGACCTGCCCGAACGTCAGATCATCCTGTCGGATGAGGGGCAGGTGACATCCGTGGCCTTCAAGGATCGGCTGGATGCCCACAAACTGATCGAAGAATTCATGGTGCTGGCCAATGTCGCCGCCGCCGAGGAACTGATCCGCCTGAAAACGCCGCTTCTGTTCCGGGTGCATGAGGAACCGAACCCCGACAAGATCTCGGCCCTGCGCGAAACGGCCCAGGCCAGTGGCTTCAATCTGGCCAAGGGGCAGGTGCTGCAAACCCGGCATCTGAACAGCCTGCTGGCCGCGGCCGAGGGCACCGAGTTCGACGAACTGATCAACATGTCGACCCTGCGGTCGATGACGCAGGCCTATTACAGCCCGCAGAATTTCAGCCATTTCGGGCTGGCGCTGAAGGCCTACGCCCATTTCACCTCGCCCATCCGGCGCTATTCTGACCTGATCGTTCATCGCGCATTGATTGCCGCCCATGGCTGGGGCCGCGACGGGCTAAGCCCCGAGGAAATTGACCGGCTGGACGACACGGCCAAGCACATATCGGACACCGAGCGCCGGTCAATGATGGCCGAACGCGACACCACCGACCGCTATCTGGCGGCCTATCTGTCGGAACGGGTGGGTGACGCCTTTACCGGCAAGATCAGCGGTATCGCCCGGTTTGGGGCGTTCGTAAGACTGGATGACACCGGGGCCGACGGGCTGTTGCCGATGCGCGCCCTGGGGCGTGAATATTTCCACCACGATGCCGAGGCGCAGACCCTTGTGGGCGCAGACACCGGCCTGACCATCGGTATTGGTCAGCGGGTCACCGTGAAACTGGCCGAAGCGGTGCCCGTCACCGGCGGCATGACCTTGGAGTTGATCGAGATCGACGGCAAATCCGTGCCGCGCGGGTCGCGCCACGGTCGGGGTGCCGGGCCACGGCGCAAGGCCGGCAAGGCGCGGGCCAAGGCCGCCAAGGTCAAGAAAAAGGTACTGCGCAAGCGCCGCTAACCTGGCCTAACGAAAGGCGATGCGCTGCATCAGGGCATCGTCCTCGTCCACGAACCGGCCCATCTGATGCCGCTCCGCGTCGCTGTCCAACTCCTCCAGCAGGGCCTGCCAGCGGCTGCGCGACGGGTCCAGCGGGCCGGGATTGGCGCGTTTGGTGGCGATTTCAGGCCTGGCGCCCAGAATCGGTTCAAGATCCGCTTCGATCTTGTCAAATTCGCCAAAGCGATAGATCGCGGTCAGGGCACGGCTGTTTTCCTCGGCCCGTGTCAAAAGCTCATCCAGCGACAGTGCCTTCATCGGGCCACGGCGGCGCAATGTTCGTGTCGCCAGATAGGTCACGGTCAGATTGGCCCAATGTTCCTCGATCATGTCCCGCACCTGCGGATCGTTCGAAAAGAATACGGAAGACGCGCTTTGCAGCAGTGCCCGATGCACCAGCGGCAGCTTGTCTTCACCATTGGCATCCCGATTCTTGCGGGCTTCTTCGCGCATGAAAAAAAAGAACGATCCAAGCCGTTCGCGCGGGTCGCGCAGAACCATGAAAGAAAACGGATTTCCGGGGATCGAGTCCAGCTCGGTCCAGTGCAGATGCCCGGAATGCATCCGGTATTCGGGCGGAAAACTGGTCTTTCCCGTGGTCTGCACGTGCAACCGATACGGGCTGATATTGGCGCTGCCGACATGGGCACCAACGGCGTGGTGAATGGTCTGCCCGCCGGTTTTGGGCAGATGCAGGAACACGATAGGGCGGGTCAATGGATCGAACTCGGTCATGGCGTGGAGATACAAGCACCGTCGCAACGCGCAAGCTTTTTTCGCGCCGTAAAGAAAGAAGTAACCCTGTTGGCGGACAGTTGCCGGCAAGGCTCCGCCGAGGGGCGGGCGCTACCGCTTCTGTCAACCGGGAGAAGCGCGTATATTCATCGGCAACCAAGCACGACAGGCATGAGCATGTTGAAACCCACCGCATATCTGACCGGCATATTGGTCCTGACAACGGCCATGGCCGGGGCGACGCCTTCGGCCGACATTCGGCCCGTTCCGCGGCCAGGCGCCATTGTGCGCGCCCCCGCGCCGCCGACCGAATTGGCTGTAGAAGTGTCCGTGCGCCCAGCGATGCGCGTGGCAGCGGCCAATATTCCGCCGGTCGCGGTGCAGGCCGCCCCGGTCAACAGCGCCGGGTTTCGTGCCTGGATCGCCGAGTTTTCCCGCCATGCCCGATCCGAGGGTATCCGGCAGCAGACACTGGACCGGGCCTTTGCCGGGGTCACGCTGAATGAACGGGTGATCGAACGGGACCGCAACCAGTCAGAGTTTTCGCGAACCTTGTGGGATTACCTCGACAGCGCCGCCTCGGATGCCCGCATCGCCAACGGGCGCGCGGCGTTCCGCGACCATCGCGAAACCCTGGCGGCAATCGAACGGCGCTATGGCGTCGAGGCCGAAATCGTGGCCGCCGTCTGGGGCCTGGAAAGCGCTTATGGCACCTTCCGCGGGTCCGTCCCGATCATCGAAGCGATGGCGACGCTGGCCTATGAGGGCCGCCGAGCGGAGTTTTTCGAGACCGAGCTGATGGCGGCACTGCGCATCCTACAGGCCGGCGATATCGACCCCGCGCATATGCAGGGGTCCTGGGCGGGGGCGATGGGGCATACCCAATTCATGCCCACCAGTTTCCTGGCCCATGCCGTGGATTTCACCGGTGACGGACGGCGCGACATCTGGGGCGACGATCCGGCTGACGCCCTGGCTTCGACCGCGCGCTACCTGTCGGAAAACGGCTGGACCCGTGGCCAGCCTTGGGCGCTGGAGGTCGACCTGCCCGAGAGTTTCGATTTCACGCAGAGCGGCGAGCTGATCCAGCGCAATGCGGCCCATTGGAATGCCATGGGCGTGCGGCTGGCCCGGGGGGGCGGGAGGGTGCCGGAACACGGGCCGTCCTCGATCCTGCTGCCGGCGGGGCATACGGGCGTGGCACTGGTGATCTACGAAAACTTCCATGTGATCGAGACCTATAACCCGGCGGATGCCTATGTGATTGGCGTAGGGCATTTGGCCGACCGGATCGCTGGCGGTGCGGCCTTCCGGGGCGGGTGGCCCCGCCAGGACCGGGCGCTGACCAATGAGGAACGATTTGAATTGCAAAGGCGTCTGACCTCGGCAGGGTTTTCGACCGAACGAATTGACGGCATCGTCGGGCCTTTGACGATTCAGGCGGTACGGGAATACCAGGCGGCCGAAGGGCTGGTTCCCGATGGGTATGCATCCGAGGCCCTGCTGCGACGGCTGCGACGCGGCTGAAAGGCAGAACCGGCGTTGCCGGGATCAGGCGGCCATTTCGATCTGTTTTACACAGCGCCTGTCAGCGCAGCCAAACCTCGACCCGCCGGTTCACCGCGCGCCCCGCGGCGCTGTCGTCACAGGCCATGGGCAGCGCTTCGCCGAACCCCGTAGCCTGCAAACTGACGCGGTTCAGGTCGCCCTCTTCCGCGGCAGCGATGACGGCCAGCCGCACCGCCTCGGCCCGGCCACGCGACAGGCGCAGATTGGCCCCGGCACTGCCTTGCCCATCGGAAAACCCAACAAAAATCAGGTCCCGCCCGTCAAAGGCCCCGCGCTCAATCTCTCGCGCCAGACGCGAAACGGCGGACAGCGATTGCGGATCCAGCGCGGTGGTGCCCTCCTCGAACCGCAGGGTCGTTGACAGCCGTTCGGCCCCGGCCATGGCGGTAACGAGGTCCTGCAGATCGTCCAGTGAGATTTCATCGCCTGCGGCGACAACGGCATTGGCCAGACGTTCGCCCTGTTCGGCAAGAGGTTGCGTGGTGATCCCCTGATTGACGAAGCCCAACCGGCGGATCACCCGGTCGGCATCCTGGCTTTCAAAGAACCGCATGAAATCACGCACCATCATCGGCATCCGACGCACCGGCAGGTACATCAGCAGAGGGGCGGTCAGCGGGTAATCCTCGGATTTCAGGCTGCTGGCGGTGGCGTTCTGAACGAACCCACAGGCACCGCGCAAAGGCACCGGTCGGGCGTTTCCGGTGCGAGAGTAGCGGCCAATCCCGATGGCATAGGGGTCGCGGGCAACGGCATCGGCAAGGTCGGTGGCATCCGCGTGCTGTTCGGCGCTATCGCTGATCCGCAGGTCGAACGGTGCCATGATCCGGGCCGCCACATCCTGCGTATGTCCACTGGCCATATCCATCAGATGCACGGCAATCGGCGCGTCCGGGCCGCCCAGATCCTGCCAATTGGTAATCTCACCCGCGAAGATCCGCGCCAGATCTTCCAGCGACAGGGCGTCGATCGGGTTTGTCGGCGCCACCAGCGGCATCAACGCATCCAACGCCAGCACCCGGCTGCGGGCCACCATGGACAGATCGCCCTGATCGGCTGCTTCGGCGGCGTTGGCCTCGGTGTCATCCGGCGGGCGCAGGGCCAGCGCAACATCGGTGTCGCGGTCCAGAAGCGCCTGAAGCCCCGCATCGGTCGTGGTGGCGGTGATGTAAAACCGCGCGGCAAGGGTTTCATCCTCTCCGCGCATCAACGCAAAGAGCGACCGGTTCTCGGCCAGGATCTGCCGCCGCACCGTAAGCCCGCGCGCATTGGCGAAGCGTTCGATCAACGCCGGGAAAAGCTGTTCCGCGATCACCGGCGCACCCATGAACCGCACCTCGGCCACGTAGTTTTCAAGGTCGGGGCAACCCGGGCCACGGCAGATGACACCCTGCGCATTCACGGTCAGGGGCCCGAAGATTGAATCGATCCGGTAGTATTCCCCGTCAAACCCAATGATCGTGCCCGACAGTTCCACCGATCCGTCGAGCGAGCGAAGCTCCACATCCTGTGCGGAGGCGAAGCAGGTCATCATCAAAATGGAAAGAGCGGCCATTACGGCCGCCCTGACATGAACAATCATGAAGCGTGGTGCCGGTGAAGATCAGTTTGACGCGACTCTCAGGTCATGCAGCAGATTTTGCAACACCAGATAGTCACCCACAGCGTCACAGCCCGGCAATGTGAAGGTCAGTTCGATGACCGACACACGCCCGTCTTCCTCCAGCTCCAGTGTGCGGGCCAGCGTGTCCTGACCGCAATTGGTTTCGGTGACCGGGGCCTCGATGGTCAGACGCACATTGCCGGTGTCATCCAGCGTATCCCGGGGGAAGGAATAGATCTGCGCCAGCATCGGGTTGTCCACATCGGCGCTGCCCACCTGCATGACAAAGCCCCCTTCGCCTGAAACAGCCCGGTCGATGCTGCCGGCATGATCCAGCCAGATATGGCCGGGATCGCCATAGGTTGCCCCGAATTCCATCGCGTGCAGTTCCAGCGCGCGGTCCTCGTTCCACTGCAGACCCACGCGGTAATAGCTGTCGAGATCAGGCACGAGGGCGAGCGACGAATCGCTGGTCCCGTCGGGCATCCGCACGGTGAAGAAGGCGGGGTTCTCGAACACCGGCACATCCATGGTCAGCAGGCCCATCACATCGGTGCGCCCGGTCAGGTTCAGACCCGAATGCTCGATAATCACGCGGGAATGGGGCTGGCACGGGTCCATGATATCCAGCGCGACCATGGCCCCTTCACTGGCCGTGGTGCTGACCGACAGACCGCAGGGCAAGCCGAAGGGACTAAGCGCCTGATCGGTCATGGTCGTCGTCGCCTCGGCGGCTTGGGCCAGTTGCCCGGGCTGTGGCAGGGTTGGCGGTTCGGGTTCGTCCAACGGCAGGATCAAATCCTCGTCCGGGCTGATGCCACCGGATGTCAGGCCATTGGCAGACATCGCGACGGTTTCAAGGCTTTCGGGCGCAGTATCCTGCTGAAACAAGCTGCGCGCGGCGGACAGATACAGTGGACGAGAGGTCGCGGTGCGCGCCTCTGACATGAGGGTGCCGAAGGTAAAAACACCCAATCCAATGGTCGCAATGGCAATAACGCGGGGTGAGATATTCATAACAGTCTCCGGGGTCTTTTCCCGGAAACAATCGCCCTCAATTGGGGCGATATTGCGGAGATGCGGGGGAAATGCAGGGGAAACGGCGCGCGGCAGAAGGGGCAGGCGACAACGATGCCACATGCCCCGATCCTGTTTCGTCACAACCAAACAGGGGCCGTCACTGCCCCAGGCGGTGCCTGATTGCCGCGATCACAACCGTCCGTGGCAATGCTTGAACTTCTTGCCCGACCCACAGGGGCAGGCGTCATTCCGGCCGGGGTTTCCCCAGGTTTCGGGGTTGTTTTCATCGAAACCGGGCGCGGCATTCGAATCCGGGTCCGGCCCGGCAGCCGCGGCAGAGGCCGCGTCGGCGGCCCCTTCCATAGCGGCCTGCGATGCGGCCTGGCGTTCCTGCATCTGGCGCATGATTTCCTGCTGCTGTTCGGGCGTCAGCGGCTGAATACGGGACAGTTTCTCGGTCACGTCGGCGCGCAGGCCGTCGAGCATCATCTCGAACAGCTGGAAACCTTCGGTCTTGTATTCGTTCAGCGGGTCACGCTGCGCATAACCCCGGAAGCCCACGACCGACCGCAGATGTTCCAGCGTCAGCAGGTGTTCGCGCCACTTGGTGTCGATGGTCTGCAGCAACAGCTGCTTTTCAATCTGACGCATGTTTTCCGGGCCGAAATCCACGGCCTTCTTGGCCATCTGTTCGTCCGATGCCAGCGCGATGCGTTCGCGCATCACGTCATCATCGACGCCTTCCTCATCGGCCCAGGCCTGAACCGGCAGATCCAGCGCCATGGCTTTTTTCACCGCCTCATGCAGCCCGTCGATGTCCCACTGATCGGCATAGGACCGGGGCGGCATGTAGGTTTCGACGATATCGTCGATCACCTGATGGCGCATGTCCTGGGTGATCTCGGCAATGTCTTCTGCGGCCATGATTTCCAGACGCTGGCCAAAGATGGCCTTTCGCTGGTCGTTCATCACGTCGTCGAATTTCAGCAGCTGCTTGCGGATGTCAAAGTTGCGGCCCTCAACCTTCGCCTGCGCGCGTTCCAGCGATTTGTTCACCCAGGGGTGGACGATAGCTTCGCCTTCCTGCAGGCCGAGTGTGGACAGCATCTTGTCCAGGCGTTCGGACCCGAAGATGCGCATCAGGTCATCTTCCAGCGACAGGAAGAAGCTGGACCGGCCAGGGTCACCCTGACGGCCGGACCGGCCACGCAGCTGGTTGTCGATGCGGCGGCTTTCGTGGCGTTCAGTGGCCAGAACGAACAACCCGCCTGCGTCCTTCACCGCCTGTTCATCGGCGCCGTGCGCCTCTTCGATGCGGGCGCGGATTTCGTCGGGGTGACCTTCGGGATCGGCGGCGATGGCCTCCATAATCTTGAACTCGACATTGCCGCCCAGTTTGATGTCGGTGCCGCGGCCCGCCATGTTGGTGGCGATGGTCACGGCCCCCAGCTTACCCGCATCGGCGACGATCTGCGCCTCCTGCTCGTGCTGGCGCGCGTTCAGGATGTTGTGGGGCAGCTTGGCCTGCGTCAGCATCTGACCCAGCATTTCCGATTTCTCGATCGAGGTGGTGCCGACCAGAACCGGCTGGCCCTTTTCATGGGCGGCGCGGATCTCCTCGACGATGGCCTCATACTTCTCGCGGCCCGTGCGGTAGACCTTGTCGTCCTCATCGATGCGGGCAACAGGGCGGTTCGTGGGCACTTCGACCACGCCAAGCCCGTAGATAGAGCCAAATTCCTCGGCCTCGGTTGCGGCGGTGCCGGTCATGCCACCCAGCTTGTCATAGAGACGGAAGTAGTTCTGGAACGTCACACTGGCCAGCGTCACGTTTTCCGGCTGGATGCTAACACTTTCCTTGGCCTCGATCGCCTGGTGCAAACCGTCCGACAGACGGCGACCGGCCATCATGCGGCCGGTGAATTCGTCGATCAGCACAACCTCACCGCCGCGGACGATATATTCCTTGTCCTTGGTAAAGGTCTTGTGGGCGCGCAGGGCATTCGTCGCGTGGTGCACGATGGTGGTGGATTCGGGATCATACAGGCTCTGCCCCTCAGGCAGAATGCCGACCTCCAGCAGTTTTTCTTCCAGAAAATCGTTGCCCTCGTCGGTGTAGGTCACCTGACGGGTCTTTTCGTCATGGGTGTAGTGTTCGTCCTGAACGAACGGCATGACCTCGTTCATCTTGGTGTAGAGGTCGGATCGGTCGTCGGACGGGCCCGAAATGATCAGCGGCGTCCGCGCCTCGTCGATCAGGATCGAGTCCACCTCGTCGACAATCGCGAAATTGTGACCGCGCTGCGCCATGTCCGACAGATTGGCGCGCATGTTGTCGCGCAGATAGTCAAACCCAAGCTCATTGTTGGTCGCGTAGGTGATATCGGCCTTGTAGGCCTCTCGCTTTTCGGCGTCGGGCTGGCGTGGGTAGACAACGCCGGTGGTCATGCCAAGGGCGGTGTAGACCTTGCTCATCCATTCGGCGTCACGTTTGGCGAGGTAGTCGTTGACGGTGACGATATGCACGCCCTTGCCGGTCAGCGCGTTCAGATAGGCCGGGAAAGTGGCGACCAGCGTCTTACCCTCACCGGTCTTCATCTCGGAAATATTGCCCTGATGCAGGAAAAGCCCGCCCATAAGCTGTACGTCAAAGGCGCGCAGGCCCAGGGCGCGGCGGGCGGCTTCGCGGCAATTGGCGAAGGCTTCGGGCAGCAGATCGTCCAGCGCTTCGCCGTTCTGTGCGCGATTTCGCAGCTCGGCGGTTTTCTCGACGATGCCGGTATCCGTCAGCTTTTCAAACTCTGGCTCCAGCGCGTTGATCTTCTCGACGGTGGGGCGGGCGGCTTTGATCTGACGATCATTTGGCGTGCCAAAGACCTTCTTCGCGAGTGTTCCAAGCCCAAGCATAATATTTTTCGCCTTCCGCACCGTCGCGCCGCGAATTGCAGCCGCAATCTGTCAAACCTTAGGGCATCGGGTTGTTCGGCTCCTTGCAGGCGTCTAAAACGACCCCAAGTCAGGCTGGGCCCCGATGCCAAACCAGAAAGGGACATAAGGGGCTGCCGGAAATGTGTCAACGCGGCCGGGGGTCTTCCCGGTCATCCAATATGGGAATATCCTCTATGACGAAAAGAATTCTTGCCGGTGCGGCCCTGTCCGCGCTTCTGATAACGCCCGCCATGGCGCAGGACGCAGACACGGTGCTGGCCACGATCAACGGTCAGGACATCACCCTTGGCCATATTATCGTGGCGCAGTCGCAACTGCCCGAACAGTACCAGGCGTTGCCCGATGACGTTCTGCTGACCGGTATTCTGGAACAGCTGGTGCAGCAGGAAATCGTCGCCACCGCCGCACGCCCCGACCTGTCGACCACCATGCGTCTGGGGCTGGAGAATGAGGAACGCGCCTATGTCGCCGCTTTGACGCTGGACGATATTGCGATGGCCGATATCCCCGCCGAGGACCTGCAGGCTGAATATGATGCGCAGTATGGCGCGGTGGAGCCTGTAACCGAATACAACGCCTCGCATATCCTTGTGGAAACCGAGGAAGAGGCGCAGGCCCTGGTAGAAGACCTGGAAGGCGGCGCCGATTTTGCTGAACTGGCGGTTGAACATTCCACCGGCCCCTCTGGTCCCAATGGCGGCCAGCTTGGATGGTTCACCGCTGGCATGATGGTTCCCGCGTTCGAGGAAGCCGTGTTCGCACTGGAAGTCGGTGAAGTTTCGGCCCCCGTCGAGACCCGCTTTGGCTGGCATGTCGTCATCCTGAACGACAGCCGCGATCAGGCGGCGCCGACACTGGAAGAGGTGCGCGAGAGCCTGGAAGAAGGTCTGCGCCAGGCCCGCGTCGATGCGTATATCGCATCCCTGACCGCCGAGGCTGAAATCGACCGTCCGGAGCTTGACATTGACGCGGCACTGATCCGCAATCTCGATCTGTTGGACAACTGATTTGCCACAAGGGGCGGGCATGGCCAAGAACGACAAGACAGCGAATGAGGGCGAGGCCACCGATGAGGTGGCCGAGCTGAAACGCAAGCTGAACAAGCTGCGCAAGAAGCTCAAAGGAGAGCGGGAAAGCGCAGAGGCCAGCCCACCCGCGACAACACCGGTGCCCGCGGTTTCGCCGCTGGCGCCGAAAGACGGCTTCCCGGCGATACCACCCATTGAGGGTGTGCGCCTGTCCGCCGTCGCGGCCGGGGTGAAATACAAGAACCGCAAGGATGTGATGCTGGCCGAACTTGCGCCGGGCAGCACCATTGCCGGTGTCTTTACCCGGTCCTCGACCCGGTCCGCCCCGGTGCTGGATTGCGAGGCCAAGCTTGCGGCGCTGAAACCCGGCGCGGCCAAGGGCTTTGCCTTTATCGTCAACGCGGGCAATTCCAACGCCTTCACCGGCCATGCGGGACAGCAGACGGTGGACGAGGTTACCGGATCGCTGGCGCAGCTGATGAACTTGCCCAAGGGGCATGTGTTTTCATCCTCTACCGGCGTCATCGGCCAGCCCCTGCCGCCCGAGAAGATCACCCATGCCCTGACCGACCTGCGCGACGGCCTGGCCGAGGGCAACTGGGAAGACGCCGCCCGCGCCATCATGACGACCGACACGTTTCCCAAAGGCGCGGTGCGAGAGGTCGACCTGGGCGGCCAGACCGTGCGGATCGCCGGTTTCGCTAAAGGATCGGGCATGATCGCACCGGATATGGCGACGATGTTGGGCTATGTCTTTACCGACGCCGCTGTAACGCAGCCCGCGTTGCAGGCGATGCTGAAATCCGGCACGAATGTCAGCTTCAACGCGGTCACGGTCGATAGTGACACCTCCACCTCTGACACGGTTCTGGTTGCGGCCACCGGCATGGCTGGAAACAGCCCCATCACCTCCGCCCGGACCGAGGCCGGACGGGCCTTTGCCGCCGGTCTGACCGAGGTGCTGCAAGACCTCGCGTTGCAGATCGTGCGCGATGGCGAGGGTGCGACCAAACTGGTCGAGGTGCGTGTGACCGGCGCCAAATCCGCCCGCGACGCCGACAAGGTTGCCCGCGCGATTGCCAATTCCCCACTGGTGAAAACCGCAATTGCGGGTGAGGATCCGAACTGGGGCCGCGTCGTGATGGCCGTGGGTAAATCAGGGGCGGCTGCGGACCGCGATCTGCTGAACATCCGTTTCGGCGATGTCCTGGTGGCCGAAAAAGGCTGGGTCGCGGAAAGCTACACGGAAGAGGCGGGGGCCGCTTACATGAAACAGGACGAACTGGTCGTTGCCGTGGATATGGGGCTCGGGTCTGGCGCAGCCACGGTCTGGACCTGCGACCTGACCCATCAATACATCACCATCAACGCAGATTACCGGTCGTG
>Ga0213841_1001319_pt1 | contig 12870 bp, 11 predicted proteins | sample SWPATP23_FD_160125 | JGI IMG/M metagenome (GOLD analysis project Ga0213841, IMG submission 160125) | Coastal seawater microbial communities from Marineland, Florida, United States - SWPA TP2 #3 | ecosystem: Environmental > Aquatic > Marine > Coastal | place: USA: Florida | collected 2016-08-14 | reverse complement strand
GCCCGACGGAGCTCGAAGCCGCCAGCCTGACCGCAACGACGGCCTTCACCGCTGCGCGTCCTGCGAGCGGTTCACCAACGTGCAGCGCGCGCGGGTGTCACCGATGGGTGCCCGGGGCGGTTCGCGGATCCCACCAGTAGGCGAGCGCATTCGCGTTTCACCAGTGGGCGAGACCCGCGGACCGCACCGGTGGGCTTTGGCGCGGGTTGCACCGATTGGGCGCGGATTCTGGAGAACGCCGACACGCCCGAGGTCTGCAACGGCGAAGACGATGACTGTGACGGTGTTCCAGACGACCCGCCGACGTCGGGGGATGGAAGCTGGTACGTCGACCTCGACTCGGATGGCTACGGCGATGGCTCCAGTGAAGAGACGAGCTGCGAGGGTGGCCCGGGAATGGTGGACAACGGGCTGGACTGCAACGACAGCGACCCTGCGGTGAACCCCGATGGCACGGAGGTGTGCAACGACGGGGAAGACAACGATTGCGATGGCACGCCCAATGCGTGTGTGTGGCCGTCGACGCTCGACATGGGGGACTACTACGTGGTCGAGCCTCGCTGCAGTGTCGGCGAAATGGGGCGCCGTGCGGTCTATGTCTACGATGGGCCCATCACTGCGGGCACAGATCCCTCGACTGCGTCATTCTCGATCTATGGAGAGGCTGTCTATGGCGGCATCGGCTACGAGTTCGACTTCGTCGACTTGAATGGCGATGGCTACGAGGACATCCTCGTGGCGGAGGCGGGGCTTGAGCGCAACGGGACTATACACGTCGGTGCGTTCCATCTCGCCTACGGTCCGATCTCGACGACGGTCAGCAGCGGGGACCTTGCGGACTGGACGGTTTGGGGACCTGATGATTCCGAATACCAGTCATTTGGAAACGTGCTCACGACGGTGGGGGACGTCGACGGTGACGGCACCGCAGATTGGTCCGCCGCCACCCACTACCTCACGCTCGACACCTCTCGCCAAGGCGGCGCTTGGCTGTTCACTTCCTCGGGCACGGGCACCGACGACGCTGAGGACGTGGCCACAGCATGGCTCTACGGGACCGAGGCCAGCGAGAACGTCGGCTCCGCCACATGCGGCGCCGATCTCGATGCCGACGGCTACTCCGACTGGATCGTCACCTCCGAATCCTACCAGGCGTCGTCCAGCAGCACGGTGAGTGGTGGCGCCCTGATCCTCTACGGTCCAGTGAGCGGGGCCCATGAACCGAGTGACGTCGATCTCATCTTCACGGCCGAGTCCTATGCAAGCGCGATGTCCTTGAATTGCCAAAGCCTCGGCGACCTCAACGCCGACGGCTACGAGGACTTCATCACCGGGTCGTCCCCCACTGGAGACGGCGCCGCCTACGTGATCTGGGGCTCCACCTCACTCCAAGACATGGCCATCTCCGACGCCGACATCAAGCTGCGTGGCGACCAGACCCCCCAACAGTTCGGCTACTACACAGGCTCGGCGGGCGATCTCAACGAAGACGGCTGGACAGACATTGTGGTGGGCGAGTTTGGACTCCAACCCAAAAACGTCTACGTCTTCTACGGCCCCCACACAACCCGCGGGACCTCCTACAGTTCCAGTGCTGATGTCATCATCTCTGGCAATGGCATCGACGACGGCCACTACCAAGCCATCCTCGCCGGCCATGACCTCACCGGCGACGGTGTCCCCGACATGGCCATCGGCAGCCACTTCGCCAGTGACTCGGACGGCGCCTTCTACATCATCCCGGGCGTAGGCCACTGACGCGGGCCTGCCATGCGCTTGCTGCCGGGATGTGGGACCTTCGTTCTACTGTTGGTGGCGGCTGGGAGACCCACACTCTACGTTGCCGGCTTCTGTGGAGCTGTCGTGGACCCTCGCTGTCGTATTCTTGTTGTCTACACCCTGTTGGTCGGGGTTCTCGGTTGTCGCCAAGGCGACGTGGCCATCGTCGTGGGCGGCAAGGCCGACCCGGACAGCGGCGCAGTGGACGCCGACGACGGGGCGCCCGTGGATTCGGACGATGATGGCCACGACAGCGTGTCCGACTGCGATGACGGTGACCCGACCATCTACCCAGGGGCGCCGGAGGTGGCGGCGGACGGCGTCGACCAGGACTGCGATGGCGTCGACAGCCTCACCGAGTATGGCTTCCGCGACGACGAAGACACCACAGTGCTGGTCGAGAACTACATCATTGGCAATCAGGTCGTGCTGGATGCGCCGCTGGTGGTGACCCACCTCGGCATGCTGCAGCGGTCGGAGACCTCCGCCCAGGTGCGCATGGCACTCTACGAGGACGATGGCGGCCGACCGGCGGCGCTCGTGGCCCAGACAGGGGACCACACGCCCGGGCTGGGAGTGAACGAGCTGGCGCTCGAGGCCCCCGTCGAGCTGGGCGCGGGGGACGTGTGGGTGATGATCGTGGCCGAGGGCGCGGTGGAGATCGGCGCGGGTCCGGATGAGCTCGTCGTCTACCGCGAGCTCGACTATGCCGCAGGCATGCCCGATCCCTTCGGGAGTAGCACGGACTACGAGGGACCGCGCATCTCGGTCTTCGTGTCGGGTGAGCTGCCGGACGGCTGAGCGGAGGGGCCCAGGGGAGCCCACGCCGGTGCGTCCCCGACGGCTCGGCCCGGATCGTTCGCATCCCCGGCGACGCACTCAGGCCGGCAGCGCCATCCGCTCGGTGCGACGCGACCGTCGGCGTTCTGGAACCGGCTCGGTGACCGAGTCGCCCGGGTAGAACTTCTTGCGGCAGCTCGGGCACTTCACCGGCTTGTCGGGGGCGTAGGACTGCCCCAGGTACACGAAGCCGCGGGCGCCCTTGAGCGCCTTCGGGTGGTGTCCTTCGCATCGGGCACGCACCACCGCGCTCACCTGGGCTTCCGTCCAGGTGCGGGGGGTCCACTTGACCCGCTTGAAGCCACAACACGCACACGTCCACAACATCACAGCCCCCAACGTGCCCGGCTGGCACGTCGACCCGGCCTCCGTGAATTCGGAAGCACCTTCGTGTTGCGCAAACCAATCCAACGCAGGAACGATGCTCCTCCGCAGACCGGCTTCCGCTCTCGACGCTCGCCGAGCGCCGATGGCCTCCTATCGTCCGGGTCGTCCCCGAATGGAGCGATGCGTGTGGCCCGTGATGGCTGTTGACATCCGGTGACAGCGTCTCGGCGGGTGAGACTGAAATCCGTCCGAAATCACGTCATTGTGGACATTCTCGTGGGAGCTGTGCGCGGGGTCCTACGGATCGATCTCGACATCTGGCACGCTCGCCGACTGACCATCGCAGGCCACCACCTCGAAGATGGCCACCCGGTCGTGGGGGTCGGTGCCGAAGCCGAATGGGGCGTAGACCTCCCGGGGTGGCCGGGCCGACAGCATGTGGGCGTGGAGGTTGGCCGCGACGCTGTAGGTGTGGGTGCGGGGCAGCCACGGGCGGCTGTCCGCGGAGAAGCGGGCGCGTTCCTCGAAACAGCCGGCGGTGGGGTCCTGCGGCCACGACACGGCCGACACCGCCCACAGGGTTCCCACCGCCAGGGGTTGGTCCTCCTCCACCGCGGTCCAGCCCCGGGCTTCGAGGTGGTGCTGCCAGCCCCAGTGTCCCGAGAATGCCCGCTGCTGAGCGGTCTTCGTCTGGCCATCGACCAGGATGGCCAGCTCTTCCTGGGCCTTCGCAAGTCCCATGTCGTCCACCGACAGTGCGAGCGCGAGTGCGGTGGTGAGTCCCACGGCGGTCCAGCGTCGGGCATCGCTGGCGCGTCCCAACACTGCCAATACGCCGGGTGCTGCGAAGGGAAGCCAGTAGCGGGCGGCCGTGAACCGCAGCTGCAGCAGGAAGGCCAGTCCACCGAACAGCCAGGCGGCCAGGAGCTTGTCGTCGTGCGAATCGAGGCGGGCCGCCGTCCCCAGTGCTGCACCGCCGGCCACGCCACAGGCCACCGTCCACACGGCGCTCAGGACGTCGAGGCCCGAGATGGCGGCCCCCAGTCCCCCCAGCACTCCCCCCAGCGCACCTCCGACCGCTGCCCGGCGACCCTCGGCCAGCACAGGCAACACCAGCACCCCGCCATACATGCACACCGCAGCGATGAGCTTTCTCAGCACATCCCGCGCCCCGCCCGACACCGACTGGAAGCGCGACATGGCGGCCACATGCCACTCGCCGTAGGCGTGGAGGTCGTGGAGGAGGAGGCCGAGGGTGGGGAGGGCGGCGAGGCTGGTCCACTGTACCGCCCGCTTCCAGTCGCCCCGCAAGGCTGGCGCGAGGCCGACCAGTGGGATGAGGGCCACGCCGCTGTACCGAAAGCAGGCGGCCAGGCCCACCAGCACCGCAAAGCCCGCCCGGCGGCTCGTCCACAGGCCTCCCAGACCGGCCAGGGCGCAGGCGTAGAGGGGCAGGTCGGGGGTCCAGGCGGTGGCGGCCAGGAGGGCGGCGGGGTTGGCGCACAGGAGGAGGATGGCGGCCCAGGCGGGGGCTCCGAAGCGACGTCCGAGGGTGGCGGCTCCCCAGCAAGCCAGGAGCAGCCAGGGCCACATCCAGAGGTGTCGGACGATGTCGGGGGCGTCGACCACCGGGGCCAGCCACCAGCCGATGCCGGGCGGGTTGCTGAGCACGTCGAAGGCCCGCTCGGTGGTGCCTTGCCAGTTGATGTCGATGGCGTGGGGGCGCCACAGGTCGAGGCGCGCGCCGCGGGCGAGCACCAGAAAGTTGGCGTCGTCGATATGGGGTGGACGCGTGAGCGACGGCAGGGTCGCAGCCAGCACGACCGCGGCGGCCAGGGTCGAGCTTGGTCGGGGACGCTGCACCCGCGCAGACTACCCCTCCGCAGCCGTCCTCCGCAGACGACCGAACAGCTCCGAGAGTCCCTCGGCCAGGGTCTCGTGTACCTGTACACCCTTGCGCAGGCAGGTGACCCGCACGTTGGTCGAGCGCCAGTAGCCGCGTGGGCACACCACGATGAGGCGGTGGGCGGGGCGCTGGTGGAGCATCGCGCCGAGCTCCAGCATGGAGACGGGGGCCAGGCTGTCGGCGGACAGGTGGAAGAACACCTGGGTGGCGCGTTCCAGGTGGTCGAGCTCCCAGTGGATCTGCGCGGTGAGGCGGGGGTCGCCGTGGGCCGACCAGCCGGCGTCCCAGTCTGGTCTCCGAGGATTGTAGAAGATGACGTCAGGCAGGTTGTTCTCGTTCATCGTCCGCCGCACGACCTCGGCCTGCCAGTCGGGCGCCTGGCCCTGGTCGATGCTGCCGGCGAGAAAGACGGAGGCTTCGCTGGGGCCCGGGAGTTGGGGAGGGTGGCGGACACGAACCATGGGACACCTCTGATAGTGTCATGGTGACACAATATGGGGTCGTCGTCCATGTCCTTCAGAACAGCACGCCCGCGTTGAGGTACGGACCCAGCCGTTGGTCGGTGCGCTGGTAGACGGTGGTCTGGCCCGTCTCTTCGGGGAAGCGGGCGGTGAACTGCAGGTCGGCGCGGAGGCCTGCACGCCCGAAAGCGCCGGCGCCGCGGTACTTCTTCACACGCTTGTAGGCGACCAGTCCCAGGTCGACCTGTGCCGCAGCCGCCGCACCATTGGCCGAGTAGGTCTGGCCCGCCTCCACTGCCTTGAACTCCGCTCGCGCCAGGCCCAGGCCGAGCGAGCCGTCGAGGTAGGGCCGGAGCCGCTGCACCTCGTAGCGGCTGATGTAGTCAAGGGCCGACCAGCCGAAGACGAGCTGGCCGGTGGTGAAGTCGCCGGCGGCATCCACGGCGGCGGTGACGGTCTTCTGGTTGCCGCCCTGCACGAGGTACAGCTCCTGGGGCGCGTTCCACTGCCGCATCCGCATGCCGAGGTAGGTGCGGCTCTTGCCGGCGTAGCGCAGCTCCAGCTGTTGGTCGCTCATGTCGACGGAGCGGGTCTGGCCGTTGGATGCCCGAAAGGCCCCCGACTGGCTCGACGACCGCAGATGCACCGAGGTGGTGGCGCCAGGCCGGGGAAAGTGGCCGAAGCCGACGCGTCCCATGAGGTTCTGGACCTTGTTCGTGAGCCCGCCACCGGCATCGGAGCGGCGGTCCATGAACTCGAGCCCGAGGTCCACTCGCCCGATCTGACCGGCAAAGCCACCTTCTGTCGCCACCCCGGGCGTCAAGGTGAGCTCGCCTTCGAGGGGCTGCACCCCCTGCGCATAGTTGAGGTCATCGGTCTTCTGGGGCGCCATGCTCTCGCCGGTCCACTCGTTGAGCCAGCCGCCGCCGTAGACGACGAAGGTGGTGCTGCGGTGGTGGTCCGTCCAGTCGCCCACGTCGGGAATGGTGGCTGCGCGGGCATCATCGACCGAGGCCCAGCGCTGGAACTCGACCTTGCCCGTGGACGTGTTCCTGGCACCCACGGTGAGCTCGCCCGAGGGACCCACCACGAGGTCGGGCTCCCAGCCGATGTTCTCGTCGGCCGACCGCAACAAGGTGAAGGACTCCCACTGCCCGGAGTCGCCCAAGACGCCCATCATCAGGCCCTTGTTGAAGGCGTTGCGCCGGTAGTACCACACGGCCACGGGGGTGCCCTCGGCGGACAGGGCCATGTCGCTGTGCCAGCCGGATTCGGGGGAGCCCACTGGGGTCAGCGCGCCGCCGAGGGTGCCCGCGACGGCGCTGTTCGCCTTGGGGTCGTGGGCCAGGATGTGCACACTGTCGCCATCCACGACGCCCGAGACCTGGTGCCACAGGCGCCCATCGACCTCCTGCACGGTGCCGTCAGACGACACCACCTTGGCCTTGCCAGCCTCCCGAAACAGCAGAGTCGGCGTGTCTGCATCGAGGAGGCGGAGGTTGGTGGCGAGCTGCCCGGCCTGGGTCCACTTGGCGAGGTCCTTGGCGTCCTCGTCCCATCGAACGATGCCGGTCCAGGTCTTCTGCATGCTGTTGCCGATGACGAACTGCGCCGCCACCGTCCACTTGCCCCCATAGAAGGCGACCTGCAGCTCTTCATGCCGACCGGAGAAGGCCGGTAGCTCTCGGGTGCTCCAGCTGCCGTCGGGCGCTCTCACCGCGATGTAGAGGTGGGACTCGGTGCCGCCATCGACCGAGAGGTCCTCGCTGAGGATCAAGGCCACGCGACCATCTTCGTCGACTGCGATGCCCGCGTCCACGATGGTGGCCCCCTGCCAGCTCTGGAGGTGCTCGGGTGGGGCGGGCACTTCCGTGGTCCACTGGCCATCGGACTCGTGGGCATAGACGATGCTGGGCGCGTCGGCTGCCCCGAAGAAGCGGTCGAACAGGGAACCTTCGCCCACTGTGCCCTTCCAGGCGACCATATGGAGCGCGCCATCGGGTCCGACCCCCAGGCCGCCGGCGCTGCGGTAGTGCAGGCCCTCAGGTGCCTCGATGTCGGAGGCACCCGCGAGGCCGGCCGTGAGGCACAATGCAACCCAAGAACTGAACATGTCGCCTCCGAGGGCGACACGCTACCAGACTCACTCGCTGCAGCGGGGGTCCTTGGCGGTGAGCTTGAGCGCCTTCTTCACCACGAAGCCGGGCAGTGGCTTGCAGCCGTGGCCTTCTGCGCACACCCAGTCGTGGTCCTGGCGGGCGGGTGCATGGCATCCGGCACAGGTGCCTCCGATGTTCTTGATGTCGGTGGTGCCGCGCTCCAGGATGATGGTGTCCTGGCCCTTCACAGCAATCTTGAGGAACTCCCAGTCGTCGGTGTCGGGGGAGAAGCCGGGGCCGCGCTTGACCATCGCCTCGCCTGGGAAGAGCTGCACCACGGTGCCCACCGGGTAGGGGCCGGGAGCCTTGCCTTGTGCGATGGCGACGACAGTCTCCTGCCGTCCAGTCAGGCTCGAGTACCAGGAGCGGGCGACCTGGGTGCCCTTGCTCAGACAGTCGAAGTGTTCGGCTTCTACGGCGATATCGGCCACCGGCACCTCGGAGTCGGCAGGTGGGACCGGGTCTTCGGCGAGGGCGGCGAGCAGGAGCAGGGAGGCAAGCGGCATTGTGGGATTCCGTGGAGGTTGGCGGCCGGCAGCCTATCTCGATGGCCAACGCCCCGATTCGACTGAGGGTGGTGGCGGTCCGCGTGCGTTGCCTTCGGTACGCTGCCTGCGACGGGCAGCCGAGTCCCCCGAGGCGGATGGTGGAGGACGGATGCGTTGGATGTGTTGGGCGGGCTTGAGCGTGTCCCTGGCAGGGTGCTCGCTGGACCGGGACACCTTCCACTGCGAGCGTGCCATTGCCCACCTGAACACCTGTTGTGACGACCTTCAGGCCGACCGGATCTGTGGCGACGGGGTGTTGACGGACAACCAGGTCTCGCTCCACGACGACGAGGTGGAGTGCATCCTGACCACTCCCTGCAACAAGGCCCAGCCGGTGTGCGAGGCGGTGGAGGTGCTGCAGCTCGAGCTGGAGGACTCATGGGGCTCCACTGGTCGCCTTGACACGGGCAACGCCGAAGAGCTGGAGGCGGTATGTCTGTGATCGCGCTGCTGGCGGTGAATGTGGCAGTGGCCTCCTCCCCGCTGGCCGACACGGTGCGACAGGCCCACGCATCGACGGGAGCGCCTGTGGCGGTGTGCACGGTGGGCAGCTCGGCGCGCTCGGCGGCGGAGCGGGCCCTGGCCGAAGTGCCGAAGGGCGCCTGGGTGCAAAGGTCGGTGGCCAAGGTGGGCGACCCCGAGGCCGAGATGCGCCTGACCATGGAGCGAACGGGAGCAGCCTGTGCCGTGCGGGTGTGGGTGGACGGGGGCCTGCAGCTCACCACCTTCGGGGACTGTGAGCGGGCTGCGCCCGGGGCCGCGACCTCGCGGTGGGTGACCGGGGCGAGACGGTGGACTGGGTGGTGCGCGTGGGTGGCACCGTGGGCCAGACGTCCGAGGGACTCAAGGTGAGCTACGGCACCGTTGGCGGCGGGCTCGAGCTCAGCGGGGCCGTGGTGCGCGTGGGCCTGGGCCTGCAGGCGGGCAACTCCCGCTTCGTGCGGGCGACCACGGGAGCACCGGAGAACCTGGTGGGCTGGGGTCCTTACGCGGCGCTGCGGGTGCGGGTGGCAGACCTGGATGGCACGGCGCTGGTGGCTTCGGTGGTGGGAAGCAGCAACCTCTCGGGGGGCACCCCGGGGGTGGCAGCGCTCACCCTCGGTCTGTCCAACTGACGGGAACGTGCGGCACCACACCTTGCCCAGCGCGCTACTCCACCGCTGGGACCACCCCGAAGACTGTCGTGTCGAAGCCCGCCGGCACATAGCTCCGGCTCCAGATCTCCCTCTGACCATCTCCATCCATGTCGGCGGCCACCACGGCTTCTGCCAGTCCGGTCCGGTCCGGTCCGGTCGAGGTGACCACCTCGAACTCCCGGTCGCTGAAGGCGTCGACCACGCCGCTGAGGTCGCTGGCGCCGCCCAGCACACCCCCGATCCAACCTCGCCGGAGCGACGTGCTGGTGGTGCTCTGGTGCGACGTACCCACTGCGAGGTCGTTGACGCCGTCGCCGTCGACGTCGCCCAAGCTGTGGGCGCGCATCAGGAAGGAGCGGGCCAGAGAGCCGGCGAGGGTGAGGTCGGCCGCTTCGGTGTCGAGCCGGGCGGGCACGGTCGTGCTGCCCAGAAACACGAACACGGCGCCGCCGTAGGTGGCGAGGTCGCTGTAGCCCGATGCTCCGACCGCGATGTCGGCCAGGCCGTCGCCGTTGATGTCCCCGATGAGCTCGGTCGAATCGCCGATGCACAGGTAGGGGGTGGGTGCGCTCGACGTGATGGTGGTGTCCGGGGGCGGCGTCGTTCCCGACACCGGGCCCATCCAGAGCAGCGCCGTCCCTTCCCGAGACGTGGTGTCCTGGTAGGTGTTGTCGCCCACGATGATGTCTGACAGGCCATCTCCGTCGATGTCGGCGCCGTCGACGGCCCCGTCGGAGCCGAAGTTGTAGGTGAGGAAGCCGGGCTCGAGCGATCCACTGGCCACCGTGGTGTCGAGGACGCTTCCAGAAAGGCGGCTGGTGCTGCCTTGGATGAGGTAGGCGGTGGCGGCGCCGTGGGTGGTGGTCACCACCAGCAGGTCGTCCAGGCCGTCTCCATTGACGTCGCCCACGCCGGCGTGCTCCTCCCCGATGGCGGTGGTGGTGTAGAGGGTGGCCTGGGCCGCCGCTGCGATGGAGAGCGGTCCGGACAGGGCGGTGGCCGAGCCATAGACCAGGTGGACCTCCCCATCGGAGGGCGCTCCCAGCAGCAGCTCGTCGTAGCCGTCGCCATCGAGGTCTCCGGGAGCGCCGTAGGACGTGATGAGACCATCGGCGGACGCGCCGGCATGCAGTTCTACGGGGGTGGTCCAGGGCACCTCACCGGAGGTGGCGGAGCCGTAGAGCACGTACACTGCACTGTCTCCGGTGCCCGTGGCAGGTGGTCCGGACACCAGCAGGTCGTCGAGGCCGTCGCCGTTGAGGTCTGCGCCGACCATGCCGCCGTCGCCGGAGGGCACCACGCCGTGGAAGGGGGTGCTCCAGCCCACCTGGTAGCTGTCGCGGAAGCCGCAGTTGTCGATGGTGCCGTCACAGTCGTCGTCGACGCCGTTGCTGCAGTCCTCCACCGCATTGGGTCGGATCGAGTCGGCGGTGTCGTCGCAGTCGCCGTAGACCTCGCTCTCGCCGGTGCCCGCCTCGCACGCGAGGTCGCCCGGGGACCCCTGGTCGCCGTAGCCGTCGTGATCAGCGTCGGGATAGACGAGCACCGCCGAGGTGTAGTCGGGACTGGCGTCGTCGAGGTCGATGTCACCGTCGCAGTCGTTGTCGATGCCGTCGCAGACCTCGGCCGCATGGGGACGGATGGTGGGATCTGTGTCGTCGCAGTCGCCGGGCCGCGATGCGTAGCCCGAGCGTCCCCAGGCGTAGCAGTCGTAGACGATGACGTCGTCCACACCGTAGTTGTCGCCGTCTTCGTCGAGGTAGTAGGCGGTGCCGGTGGTGGGGTCGAGGTCGTCGTCGTCGGTGTCGATGAGGCCGTCGCAGTCGTCGTCGACGCCGTTGCAGGCCTCCACGGCGCTGGGAGAGGTGTCGGGGTCTTCGTCGTCGCAGTCGTCGTCGGTGAGTGCATGCCCCTCTCGCAGCGCGCAGCCCAGCACGGAGGTGGCTCCGATGGCGGCGTGACCGTCGCCGTCGGCGTCGCGGAACTGGCGCACCCCCGCCGTGTCACCGACCCATACCGAGCCGTCCTCGTCGTCGAACCGGCCGTCACAGTCGTCGTCGATGCCGTTGCAGACCTCTCGGGCGTCGGGATGGACAGCGGGATTGCTGTCGTTGCAGTCGTCGTGGTTGGGAGCCAGCCCGGGCCACTCCGGGTCGCAGCGCCAGACCCGCGGGGCGGTGGCGCCGAAGCCGTCGTTGTCGGCATCGGCGAACAGCAGCACGCCGTTGTGGACCGCGTCGACATCGGCGTCGTGGTCGTCGATCGCCCCGTCGCAGTCGTCGTCGATGTCGTTGCAGACCTCCCGTGCGTCGGGGTGACGGTGCTTGTTGCGGTCGGCGCAGTCCCCGCTGAAGCGGGAGGTGGGCAGCGTCTCGGCCTGGTCGGGGCACAGCCATGTGCCCTCGTGGCGTCCGTAGCCGTCGCCATCGACGTCGAGGTAGAGCAGGTCGGGGCCGCCGATCTCCGCGTCGAGGTCGTCGCAGTCCTCGGTGGCTGGGACGCCGTCTCGGTCGCCGTCGAAAGCGGGTCTCTTGTCTGCACCGATGCAGGCGCTGGCGAAGAGCGCACAAGCGACGGCCCGTAGGGTGGTGGGGAATCGCCGCATCAGTAGAGGTCTCCGCCGGAGATGAGCGACACCGTGCCGGTGCCCAGAGCGCCGAGGGGGTCGGCGAGAAGCAGGTCGTCTTGGCCGTCGTGGTCGAGGTCGCCCAGCCCGTACACTGCACCCAGCTGTGTGGTGGAGCCGACGGGGTGGACCTGTGCGTCGGGCTGCTCCAGGTCGATGCTCGCGGCCAGCGGGCCGAAGTAGACCCTCACCCCGGGATCAAAAGGGTTCCGGTCTTCGTCGTAGTGGCCGAGGACGAGGTCTTGGAAGCCATCCCCGTCGAGATCGCCCGCCTGGAGGGGGAGGCGGCCGGGGATGCGGCAGTTGCTCACTGCGCAGTGGAGCCGGGCGACATGGTCGTCGAGGGAGACTGGGCCAGACAGAGGACCTGCGAACACCAGGAACCCGTCGTAGTAGCGCGCGTCGTAGTCCGTCGACCAGATGGCGAGGTCGTCGTGCCCATCCCCATCCTGGTCGCCGATGGCCGTGGGCATTCCGCCCGCGGAACGGTCCGCGTCGCCCCCGTACATCCACGCCGACGCTGCCGACTCGTCGACGCTGCCAGTGAGCGGGCCCGAAAACACGAAGGCGGCGCCGTGGGGGGTGTGGTGGGCCCCGTACCCCACCACGAGGTCGTCGATGCCGTCGCTGTCGAGGTCTCCGCCTGGGCGTGCGGTCTGTGGGGTGACGCCGTTGAGGCTCGTGAGCGCGATCGTGGTCACGCCGTCGGACACCGCCACCTCACCAACCGAGGGCGGACCGGAGTGGATGTAGGCTCCCTCCATCTGGTGCAGAATCAGCTCGTGGAGGCCATCCCCGTCGAGGTCGAGGCGGCTGGGCCCGAGCACATCACAGAGGGTGTCGGCGTCTGTCGAGCCCGTGAACACCGTGGTGGCATGGTCGACGGTGGTGTCGGCGGTGATGGGGCCCGACAACAGCCAGGCCACCCCGGCCACGGCCCCCCAGGTGGGGTCTTCGTCTCCGCAGATGAGGAGGTCGTTGTAGCCGTCGCCATCGATGTCTCCGGGGGACTGCATGGCCCGGCCCGTCGCCATGCTCGAGGCCACGCCCGAGACCCGCACCGCAGACGACACCGAGCCGCTCGCACC
>Ga0213841_1001312_pt1 | contig 12937 bp, 10 predicted proteins | sample SWPATP23_FD_160125 | JGI IMG/M metagenome (GOLD analysis project Ga0213841, IMG submission 160125) | Coastal seawater microbial communities from Marineland, Florida, United States - SWPA TP2 #3 | ecosystem: Environmental > Aquatic > Marine > Coastal | place: USA: Florida | collected 2016-08-14 | reverse complement strand
TTCAGAAACACGTTTTTTTGCTTGTCAGCAAAAAAACGAAAATCGAAGAGGTCTCGAAATGTCAACTACTTTTCAAAACATCGTCACATTATTGCTTGGCATCGCTATAATCAGTCCAAAGTCCAAACTTAATTCATTCAGTTACTCCAGAAAGAGTTCTTTCTCTTCCCGCAGGGGTATTCACGGCAAGAACAGCTCACTCATGATGGAGAACGCCAAGATGAGTACTGTAACGCGCAAAGGTTGGTTTTTCGGCGCCTGCACAATCTGTTGGTTGGCATTCATTCTGCCAGGTTGTCTGCCTTCCGTTGGCATCAAGCCCAAGGCTACTTCGGCGCCCTCCATGCAACAAACTCCAGCACAGAACCAAATGGCAAGGATCGCGGTCGCCCGGTTCGAAAACAAAACCGGCCAGACTTGGTGGACCGGTTCAATCGGGGATGGCATGGCCGACCAGTTGGCCACGGCCCTGGTCAACACCAACCGCTTTATCGTGCTGGAGCGCCAGGCCTTGGAAGATGTCCTCAAGGAACAAGACCTGGGCGCGACAGGGCGCATCCGCAGTGATACCGCTGCAGCCATCGGTCAAATCGAAGGAGCCTCATTGTTGGTGCTGGGCGCTGTAACTGAGTTTGAAGGTGCGACCTCCGGCGGTAGCGGCAGCGCCAGTGGCAGCGGAAGCAGCATCATTGGTGCGATCCTCGGTGGCTTTGAAAAAGCCCATATGGCTATCGACTTACGGATTATCGACACGAAAACGTCACGGATACTCGTAGCGAAATCCGTGGAGGGAGCGGCGACGAACGTCAATCTGAAAGGCCTGTTGGGCGCTTATGATAACAACGTCCTGAACAGCAACCTATCTGCCTGGCAGAATACACCCACGGAGAAAGCGCTTCGAATCTGTATTCAGGAAGCTGTGAAATTGATCGAGAGCGAAATTCCTGAAACCTATTTCCGTCACGCGCCATAACACGACAAGGCGCAGGTATATAGGATACAGGCATTAACGACTTAGCTTTAGACGCAATCTGAAATAAACCGCATAATCTTGGGTAGCATGTTCAAGTTCTGGCAGATCATCATCACTCTTATTGTGATAGGCGCCGGGCCAGCCAGCTCCGCGCCGGACCTGGAAGTAAGTGTTCGGACAATCGATTGTTCCGGCAATCAGGGCTTCGCCACGTTTAGCGCCAGAGATTTGCACAAAGTCCAGACCGGTGACTGTACCGATCCTCAAACCGGTCAGAAACTGCAGCAGGTTTTGCTCAAATCCCAGTCCGGGCTGGTCCAATACGAGGTGTTATGGATCACACAGGAAGAGGCCGGCAACCTCTGGCGCCAACTTAAAGGTAGGCCTAACGCCTTTCCAGAGCCTCCTCCCCCTCCGCAGATGATCATCCAACATGAAGAAGTCATACGTAACCAACAACCTGCCATACCCGTTGTTTCACAATACGTTGACTTGCCCGGCCCTGTTATCACGATAGTTGACCCGCCAATCGCCAATACCCGCTCCATCACCAACATCATTACCCCAACAAGCAGGCGGACTGTGGTGGGTAAAGTTGTTACCTCGGCACGACTTGTCTCGCTGACTATCAACGGCCAGTCCCAGTCGGTGGACGAACACGGCATGTTCAAATCTGATGTAACCGTGACAGGTTCTAGGGCTCCGGTCACCATTGTCGCAGTGGACAATCAGGGCAAACGGAGCAGTGTGGAGTTTCGCCTCTTGCCAGCCCCACCACCGGAACCGACGGCAGCTTCAGCCGCTGACGTTGAACATGACGTTTTTGGCAAGTATCACGCCTTAATCATTGCCAACAATGAATACAACACACTTGATGACTTGAGCACACCGCAAAATGACGCCGATGTCATTGAGCAGATCCTCACTGACCGTTACGGTTTTAAGGTTACCCGCCTCTACAATGGAACACGCTACCAGATCCTATCCGCGCTGAACAAACTGCGTCGGGAGCTGACGGAGCAAGATAACCTGCTGCTCTATTACGCAGGTCATGGCGACTACGACAAGATCAATAATCGAGGCCATTGGCTGCCCGTGGATGCAGAAAGCAACAGTACAGCCAACTGGATATCCACCATCGGCATCACCGACATCATCAATCAGATGTCGGCCAAGCATGTACTGGTGATCGCCGATTCCTGCTACTCGGGCGCCCTGACACGCGCCACCAACACCCAATTGGATCCGGGGATGACAGAAGAAGCGCGCTCAAAGTGGCTGCGCATTATCGCCAAGACTCGCTCCCGCTTTGTATTGACCTCCGGCGGTGTGAAACCCGTGCTCGACGATAGCGGCAATGGCCACTCCATGTTCGCCAACGCCTTTATTGAGGTGTTGGATAAAAATCGCGGGGTGCTCGAAGGTTCCACACTTTTCCGGGAAATCAAATCCCGCGTCGTCCAACGCGCGGAGGAATTGAATGTGGAGCAGTCACCGCAGTACGCACAACTGAAACAAACCGGCCACGAATTCGGTGAATTCCTGCTTCGGGGGCAAGGCCTCTCCGGCCATTAATCCTTGGGAGCTAGCAACCATTGAGCGACACAGATCGGACAATAACGGTTCACACCCACCCACCAGTTCCAGGAGATAAACTCAACGACCGTTTTGTATTGGAAAAGGTGATAGGACAGGGCGGCATGGGAGTAGTCTACAGGGCCCGTGATCTTCGCAAAGAAGAAGCCAGGGACCGAGAACCCTTTGTCGCGATAAAAGTGTTGAATGAAACCCTGCAGGTTAAACCAGATGCCTTTATCGCTTTTCAAAGAGAAGCCAAAAAGGCGCAAAAACTGGCACACCCCAACATCGCCACCGTTTACGATTTCGACCGGGATCACGACACTGTCTACATGACCATGGAGCTATTGGAAGGCGAGTCGGTGGACGAACTGTTAAAGCGGCTAAAACCTCGCGGACTTCCCTTCGACAAAGCACTTTCGATTATCGAAGGGATGAGTGCCGGGCTGGATTATGCGCACCAAAAAGGCATCGTGCACGCTGATTTCAAACCCAGTAATGTTTTCATGCTGAAAAACGGCGAAGTAAAGGTGCTCGATTTCGGTATTGCCAGGGCAGTCAAACCACCCGATCAAGAGATGAGCGAACCCACCGTTTTTGACCCCGGCAAGTGGAATGCCCTGACACCGGCCTATGCCAGCTGCGAGATGTTCGAGCAGGCCGCACCGGACCCCAGGGACGATATCTATGCCCTGGCCTGCGTCAGCTACGAGCTGCTATCCGGACACCACCCGTTTGACCGGCAGCCAGCCCACTTGGCGCGCAACAGAGGTATGGAGCCCCTTCGAGTATCATCACTGAGTCGCAAACAGAACCAGGCACTGAGAAAAGCCCTGGCGTTTGAGCGCGATCAGCGCACCCCAAACATCCCGCAGTTTCTGGCAGAGCTTAAAAATAGAGATCCCTCAACGCCAAAAACCTGGACGCGGACTGGCACTTGGGGCACCGGGCTGCTGGTAGCCAGTATGTTGATTGCTGGTGCTTTTTTCCTGCTAGAGCGTGAGCAGGAGCCGGAGCCGGAGCTGGAGCAACCTACCCCGCCAGTCGATCAACAGCCCGCCACACCGCCGCCACAAGATCCGGAAACCCTGGCGAAGATCGAGCGACTGCTGGAGGTCGCCGATCTGCATCTTTCCATTGGACGCCTGGTAGAGCCGAAAGGCAGCAACGCCGCCGAGGCCTACCGGGCCGTCCTTAATTTCCACTCTGGCAATACACGGGCACGGGCGGGTTTGGAGGAGGTCGCAAGCCGCCTTGACCAACAGGTCCGTCAAGCCCTGGCGCGGGATGACCTGACACAGGCACAGTCGTTGGTTGAACGGGGGCAGCAGGTGCTGCCCAACAATGCCCTTCTGCGCCGTTTACACAAGCAGCTGTCCGAAGAAAAAGGGAATTAGCAATACTTCAAAAAAAAAAACCGGGAGACAAGCTCCCGGGCAGTGCATGAAGATTCTGTAACACAAAAATTTACAACAACAACTCACTATCCATTAACTGGCATTGGCCTCCGCAACCGGCAGGTCCACCTGCAATACGCCGTCCTCATCAAAGCGGGCCCGGGTGATAAAGCGAGGTTTAAAGAAACCGATCCAGGCAGGCACAAGCAATACTGCGGCCAGGGCGTTCAGGATCAGCATCACCACCAGCAGCAGGGCAGCGTCCGCCTGGAAACGCAGGTCGGAGATAAATACCCACATAATCACGCCGCCGATCAGACAGGTAGCCGTAAAGGCGATGGCTTTACCGGTACTGGACAGCGCCTTGACCAGCGCCTGGCGCAGGTCGCCATTGGCACGGGCAATCTCTTCGCGAATACGGTCCATCATGTAGATGGAGTAGTCGATGCCCACACCGATACCCACTGCAATAATGGGGACTGTGTTGACGTTTATACCGATCTTGGCCACACCCATGTAGGCATAGGTGGCGGTGGTACAAAAAGCCATGGCCAGGAACATCAACCAACCGGCATGGAAAGACCAGTAGAACCAGGTCACCACCACAAAGATAAAGGCCAGCACCAACGGAATAATGGTCATATTACTCTCGAAGGCAGACTCGTTCATGGCGGCGGTCACACCTACCAGGCCGCCGGCCAGTTCGATCTTCAGGCCCGGTACCTGGTTGGCCGGGTTGTTGATCCACGCCTTGGCTTGGTGAATGGCCCGGCGAATGGTTTTGGCCTGGTGGTCCTTGTAGAAGAACACAATATTGGCCACCTGGTCATCGGTATCCACGAACTCCTTAAGGGCGCCGGGAATCGGGCTGGAAGCCATATAAGCAAACATCAAACCGCCGACATAGGAGTCCGTCTCCGGGATAATGGCCCAGCGTGGATCATCACTGTGGAAGATGCGGTTTACCTGCTTGACCAGATCCGGCAGCGCCTTGGTGCCACCCAGTTCCGGGTCCAGCAGCATATGGCGCTGGAAATCGGCAATGGCCTTTAACACTTCCGGGCGTTTCATGCCACCGGGTTCTTCGGTGCGGGCGACAATGTACAGTTCCTCCGAACCGGGGAAACGTTCGTTAATCACTGCCGACGAGACATTGTAATCGTGGTCCAGATACAGAATAGGTGACCCCGGTTCCGATTCACCGATTTGCACCCGCGAGCTGTAGTGGCTACCCACCAGCAGCGTGGCCAGACCCAACAGCAGCACGGTCAAGCCACCTTTGGGGCTAGAGACCAAGCGCGCCACATTGTGCACCACACCAGAAGTCTTCTCGGCCTGCTGGGCTTTGACTTTTGGTGCCGGCAACAGTGACAGTAACAGCGGCACAGTGATCAATACAGTGAGTACCACACACACGGCCCACAGGGAGGCGTATATCCCCAGTTTGACGTTGATGGGCACCGAACCCAGGGCAATCAGCAACAGACCAATAGCGTCGGAGACGATACCCAGGGTTCCGGGCCGGAACAGGGAATCAAAGGTGCGCTGAGCCGCTTCCCGGCCGTTGCCGATCAGATCAAATTCGTCGTAGTAACGCTGCACCAGCTGAATACCGTGGGACATTGCCCTGGCGGCGATCAAGAAGGGAATCACCAGGGTCAGCGGATCCAGGTTGTACCCCAGCAGCGACACAATACCCACCCCCCAGACGCAGGAGATGGTTATGCCAAACAGCGGCAGCAGAATCCCGTAGGCGCGACGGAAATAGGCCACCAGCAATGCCAGCATAATGGCGGCGGTAGTACTGAAGATCAAAAAGATCTGGTCCAGGTAGCTGTAGACCCAACCCCACAACATGGGCTGACCAGTGGCATAGATGTTGATGCCGTCGATCGTTTCTTCAGCACGGATCGCCTGGATGCCGTTAAAGATCTTTTCATAGTCCAACTGCCCTTCGTTAAACTGGGCTTTGATCAGCGCCGCTTTCAGGTCCGGAGAAACCAACAACCCAAACACCCGCGGGTTGGCTTTCACATCCGCCCGCAACTGTTCCAACTCCGCCACTGTCACGGGTTGCTTGATCGGGTCGTAATAGGGCTGGGAGTTTACGTCTCCGGTTTCAGTCAACCAGACCTTGCGCGAGGTGCGGTGGGTCAGACTGCCCAACAGGTTGTGGTTGACGCCGGGGAGGTTGTCCACCGCCTGGGTGACGCGATGGATGCGCGCCAACGTATCGGTGGTAAAGATATCACCCTGCTCCACCTCAATGGCCATCACCACATTGTTGGCACCGCCAAAGGTATCGCGAATCGAATTGTGCAATTTGATGTAGGGGTGTTCCTGGGGCAACAAATCCGCAAAGTCGGAATACATCTGCACCTTGGGGACCTGCATGGCAAAGAACACCGTGACCAGGGCGATCAGCCCCAAAAACAGTTTGGGGTAATGAAAAACGTAGTTGTCGATATTGCGCAGAAAATGCGTAAATCGGTGTAGGTGCTTCATAGTTGGGCCCCCTCTGAACTCTGATTGCCTTGGTCTGCCACTACGGTGTCAACCGGCTGCTTATCCACGATAGACTGCGCCACCGGCACCACCGCCAGAGAGCCGGCACCACCGGCCACCAGCAACTTGTCCTGAGTCAAAGGCGCCATGGCAATAAAATAGGAACTGACCTTGGTGTTGTGCTCGACCGCGCGCCACTGTTCTTCGGCCAGCTGCAACAGGGTGCCGTTGTCACCGGCGGCGTATACCTGGTCACCGAACCCGATCAACCGGTACAGCGGCGCTTGGGTAGCGGTGGTTTGGCGCTGCCAACTCTCGCCACCATCGAGGGTATGCAAGATGGTGCCACTCAAACCCGACACCCAGCCGTTGTTTTCATCGCTAAAATAGGCGGCCAGGGGGAAAAATTCGTCGGGCAGGTCGTTGCCCCGCTCCCAGGTTTGACCGCCGTCCCGGGTTTGCAAAAACGCCCCGAACTCACCGGTAATCACACCATGGCTGTCACTGACAAACTGGATGGTACCCAGCTGCATATCTTCATCCAGGGACACCGCCTCCCAGCTCTGGCCCAGGGTCTTGCTGGAGAGGATAGTGCTGAAGCTGGCTGTCACCCAAAGCTTAGCCGTTGGATCACAGGTAATCGCCAAGGGGGTTTCCTCGGTCTCGATGGTGCGGGATACCCAGACATCGCTGGCAGTTTGTGAGGGTTTGGAAACCCACACCTTGCGTGCCCGGTCCAGGGCCACCACACTGCCGTCGGGACAGGCGGTAACATCAATCAATGCCGGCTTGCCATTGAGGTCGATGCGCGTCCAGTTGTGTCCCTCATCGTGGGAGCTGAGCACCACACCGTGATCACCCACCACCACAATGCGATCATCGGTGGCGGTGGCAGATTTGAATTGATCAAACCGGCGCACGGATTGGGATTTCTGGTCATCCACCCCGGCTAGATCCAGGGGTGCTTCACACCCACTGAGCAGGCCCCAGGCAAACAACAGCAGGGTAAACCTGCCGGTTGCCAACTTGCTGAATATCATCGCTCTCTCCTCTTATCGCTTTGGTACTTCTACGCTGGTCTCTGCTGTCCAGCGCACGGGATAGGAGTGTTAATGCAGAAAGCGGGCCAAATTATAACTTATTGATTTTTAACTAATTTTTATTGGAGAGTGCTCATTTGATCAAGCATGTCCAGCCAGAGGGGTGATGAGAAGGTGATGAAATGATGATTTGATCCAAATCATCAAAAGGGCGATTTAATCCGACAACAGCATCGCCACCGCTTGATTCACATCCTCGGCGAGCAGAGCCCCGGGCAGTTGTATCCGGTTTTCATCCCCGGCCAGGTATTTGCCGGTTTTCACCAGGCAACCCTGCAACCCGGCGTTCAAAGCGCCCTCCACATCGCCGATGGCATCGTCGCCAATCATCAGCACCTCAGCAGGTTCGACGCCGACACTGTCGACCACCAGTTGAAAAAAGGCTTTGGCGGGTTTACCGATTACTGTCGCCTGGGTATCGCTGGCGTATTCCAGCGCGCGGACAAAGGGGCCGGCATCCAGCAGCATCTGGCCCTGGCTTTTAAAGTAGCGGTTTTCACCAATGGCAACCAGGTGGGCACCGTTGAGCAAATACTGAAATGCACGGTTAAGGTGGGCGTAATCGAAACGCTCAGCGGCATCGGTCACCACCACCGCCTGGGGGTTTTCGCTCAAAAACGGCACCAGTTCCTCATCGATATTGGAGTGGTTAACGGCGTAGATCCCATAACCCTTTTGCCGCAGGTATTGTTGCAACGCCACCGTGGCGGTAAACAGTTGCTCCGGTTCAATGTTAAATCCCATCGCTTTGAGTTCATTCAACACCGTGGCACGTGTGCGGCGGGAGGTATTGGTGATAAAGCGCAGCGGCAGGTCGGTTTGCTGCAGCCGGTTAATGGTCTCCACGGCACCGGTGATTGCCTGATTGTCGATATAGAGAACGCCGCTCAAATCGAAAAATACCGCTTTGATCATATCAGCATGCTCCGCCAAGAGACCGTTGGTGGGAGGTACTGGTAAGTATAGGGTGATATATAAAAAGCCCACAGGCACAGCACGCATTATCGGCTGGAAGGTGCCAGGAGCGGCCATTGCCAATGGCACCTCTACGAGCGGCACAATATTGACTCGGAGTACGTTCCCACCCTGGAGCGGCACGGTGCTCGAAAGTGACCTGACCTGCGGCGGCACGGTCGGGGACGGAGGGGACCACTCCCCTCTGCCGAGGCACCTGTCGCAGGTTATTCCAATCTTGTTTGTTTTGGGCTGGGGAGTGAATTTGAGGTGGTAGTTTTGGTTGGGGGGAGTGGAGCCATTCTAGGGGGACACCCATCCACCGGCACACCAGCCACATAACCGCAGTTGCCGCCGGGCTTCTCTAAAGCAGAAAGGATTAAGCCAGCTCAAAGGCCTCGGCCAGTTTGATATAACTCTGGTAGCGCTTCTCAAAGCTGTGGGTCACAGCGACCACCACCACTTCATCCACGTCGTAATAACGGGCCTGCTCCTCCAGTCGCTCGCGACACTGTTCCGGGGTGCCGGTGATGATGCTGTTGCGAGTCTCCATAAAATAGGCCTGGTCGGAGGGCGATAGCTTTTGGTAAAGGTCCATGCACTCTTCAGGCGACTTCAGCCCTTCGCGGATACCGTGGCGAAATGCCAACACTTTCCAGTAGGTGTGGGTGGCTGCCAGCAGCTCCGCCTCCTCCTGGGTGTCGGCACAGATCACGGCGCTGGCAATCAGCGCTTGCGGTTGCTGGGGCGCCTGAGGATGGCGCGGGCGGTAGAGTTTGCGGTAACGGTGAATAATGTCCGCGGGGCGCTCGTGGGTGCCGATAAACAGGGCCAACACAAATCCCAGTCCAAAATGCGCCGCCAGCTCGATACTGCCGTCGCTGGAGCCGAGGGTCCACAGCTGGGGCGCGGTACTGCCTTTGGGGGTTACCGTCAAACCGTGAAACTGGTGATCCGGGTTGAGTTCACCGTCGATAAAGCCGGTTAAGGCTTCCACCAGATAGGGGAAGGCTTCGGCACCGACGGTGGTGTTGGGAAACGCCAAAGCCCGGCTACTGCGATCGGAACCGCCCGGTGCTCGTCCAAAACCCAGGTCGATCCGCCCCGGAAAATAGGCCTCCAGGGTGCGGAACACTTCCGCAATCTTGTAGGGGCTGTAGTGGGACAGCATAATGCCGCCGCTGCCCACGCGGATGCGTCGGGTTGCCGCGGCTATCCGGGCCATCACAATTTCCGGACAGGGGCTGGCATAGGAGGGGGTGGCGTGATGCTCGGCTATCCAATAACGCTCGTAACCCAACTCATCGGCTAACTGGGCCAGTTTGAGCGTATCGTTCAACGCCGCCACTTGAGTTTTATCATCGTGAACAGGCGACTGATCCACTATGCTCAGTTTGAGTTTTTGCATCGCCGAAACCTCCTCTCAGATCTGGTGTTTGAGACTGGTATAAAAAAATGCGAAGGCGGGGGCGCCTTCGCAAAAACCTCATAGGATTGGGGATATGAGGTCCAAAGGAAAGTGTGAAAAACCTTCGCTAATTGCGGTTATAACAACTGCATTTAAACAAACCGCATGGTTACCGCGCCCAAGCCTTGATAGCGCACGTTGACACTATCACCCTTGTTCACAGTTACCGCTGCGGTAACACCGCCGGTTAAGATCAAGCTACCGGCCGGAATCTCTTCGCCGCGCGCGCCCAGGGTATTGGCCAGCCAGGCGACACTGTTGGCCGGGTGGGCCAGCACGGCAGCGCCGGCCCCGACCTCAACAATTTCTCCGTTGCGCTCCATCACCACGCCCAGGTTGCGCAGGTCCACGTCAGCTGGATCGGCCATTTGACCGCCCACGACAAAACGGGAGGAGCTGGAGTTGTCAGCAGCCACACTTACCAGGTCGAATTTAAAATCCTTGTAACGGGAATCGATAATCTCCACTGCGGGGATGACAAAGTCGGTGGCGGCCATCACCGTGCCCACATGACAGCCGGGGCCTTTGAGCGGCTTTTTGGTGACAAAGGCGATTTCCGCTTCAACCTTGGGGTGGATCAAGCTGTCGGTATCGATCTCGGCACCGTCGGGCTGTTGGAAGTAATCGGCCAAGAAACCGTAGCAGGGTTCTTCCACGCCCATCTGTTTCATTTTGGCGCGAGAGGTCAAACCCGCTTTAAAGCCAACAATTTTGTTGCCGCGCTCGATCTTGCGGCGACGGATTTCATCCTGCACATTGTAGGCATCGACAAAATCCATCTCCGGGTATTTGTCGGTCACCTTGGTGACCTCGTAAGCTTCCAGTTCGGCGATTTCCAGGTACTCGGCCAGTTCCAGTACCTGCTCTTGGGTCAAGCTGCTCATCAGGCGGTCTCCTCTACAACGTTTTTGGCTTTGGCCATATCCAGTGCCAGGTCTTCAATCATGTCTTCCTGGCCTCCCACGGTGCCGCGACGACCCAGTTCCACCAGAATATCGCGTGCCTGCACACCGTATTTTTTCTCGGCGCGCTGGGCAAACAGCAGGAAGGAGGAGTAGACACCGGCGTAACCCAGGGTCAGGGCGTCGCGGTCGACGCGAATGGGTTGATCCATCAGCGGCACCACCAGGTCTTCGGCCACGTCCATAATCTTGTACAAGTCGATGCCGGTTTCCGCTTGCATGCGAATCAGAACGGCGACCAGCACTTCCAGCGGCGTGTTGCCGGCACCGGCGCCCAGGCCAGCGACAGAACCGTCGATACGGCTGGCACCGGCTTCGATGGCCGCCAGAGAATTGGCGATACCCAAGCCCAGGTTGTGGTGGCCGTGGAAGCCCACTTCAGTGGTCGGATTCAGTTCGCTACGCAGCAAGCGAATGCGCACGGCGACATCGTCCGGCAACATGTAGCCGGCAGAGTCGGTGCAGTAGATGCAGTTGGCGCCGTAGCCTTCCATCAGCTTGGCCTGTTCCAGAATCGCTTCCGGCGTGCTCATATGGGCCATCATTAAAAAGCCCACGGTATCCATGCCCAGTTTGGCAGCCAGACCGATATGCTGTTCAGACACGTCGGCCTCGGTGCAATGGGTGGCCACGCGGATGGTGGAAACCCCGCAGTCCTTGGCCATACGCAGGTGATCTACGGTACCGATACCCGGCAACAACAAGGCGGAAACCTTGGCGTTTTTCAGTTTCGGGATCACCGCATTGAGGTATTCCTGATCGCTGTGGGCGGGAAAACCGTAGTTCACCGACGCACCGCCCAGGCCGTCACCGTGGGTGACTTCGATCAGCGGCATACCCGCCTCGTCCAGGGCGGTGGCGATGGCCACCATTTCGTCGAGACTGATCTGGTGACGCTTGGCATGCATGCCGTCGCGCAGACTCATATCGTGCAGAGTGACTTTTTTACCTTGTAAATCCATAGCTAGATTCCTCCTCAGGCCGTAACCGCTTCAGGCACAAAGCTGCCCGAGAGAATTTCTTCGGCGAACATTTCCGCGGTGCGCAAACCGGCGGCGGTCATAATGTCCAGGTTACCGGCGTACTTGGGCAGGTAGTCACCCAGGCCTTCCACTTCCATAAAAATCGACACGCGGTTGCCGTCAAACACGGGGCCGTTTTTCAGGGTGTAACCGGGCACGTATTTCTGTACGTCGGCAATCATCTGGTGAATGGACTCGGTAATGGCGGCCTCGTCCGGCGCCTCTTTGGTGATACAGTGCACAGTGTCACGCATAATCAGCGGCGGCTCGGCGGGATTGATAATGATGATCGCCTTGCCCTTTTCGGCGCCGCCCACCCGCTCAATGGCACCGGCGGTGGTGCGGGTAAACTCGTCGATATTTTTACGGGTACCGGGACCGGCGGATTTGGAACCCACGGTGGCGATAATTTCACCGTACTCCACCGCTTGCACACGGCTGACCGCATGCACCAGCGGGATGGTGGCCTGGCCACCACAGGTAACCATATTCACATTCATCTCGCCTTTGCCCAGGTGCTCCTTCAGGTTTACCGGCGGCACGCAGTAGGGGCCGATGGCGGCCGGGGTCAGGTCGATCATCATGCAACCCAACTCGTTGACCTTGCGGCTGTTTTCCGCGTGCACATAGGCAGAGGTGGCGTCAAAGGCGATCTGGATATTGTCGGCTTTGATGTGAGGAACCAGACCGTCCACGCCCTCGGCGGTGGTTTTAAGTCCGGCTTCTTGCGCACGGCGCAGGCCGTCGGAATCCGGGTCGATGCCCACCATCCACACGGGTTCGATCAGGTCGCTGCGCAAGGCCTTTTGCATCAGGTCGGTGCCGATATTGCCCGAGCCGATGATGGCGGTTTTGATTTTCATGGGGTAAATCTCTCCTGGTAGTTATTGGCTCTCATAAACAACCAATACTGGGTAGGGTGGATTAGCGCTAGCGTAATCCACCGCCGGTGCCCGATTTAACCTCTGTTGGTGGATT
>Ga0213841_1001311_pt1 | contig 12941 bp, 13 predicted proteins | sample SWPATP23_FD_160125 | JGI IMG/M metagenome (GOLD analysis project Ga0213841, IMG submission 160125) | Coastal seawater microbial communities from Marineland, Florida, United States - SWPA TP2 #3 | ecosystem: Environmental > Aquatic > Marine > Coastal | place: USA: Florida | collected 2016-08-14 | reverse complement strand
TGCCGTCGGTGACGATCAGCATCGCCTCCAGCTTTTGCAGGTATTTGTCGGTGCGCCAGTCCTTGGCCAGTTCCACACTGGCGCGCTGCAACTGACCGGGGGTTGCCTCCAACTTGGCTTCCAGGCGTTCCAGCAGGGTAAAGGCATCGGCGGTCGATCCGGCGAACCCCGCCACCACCTCGTGTCCGCCGGGTTTCAGACGGCGCACCTTTCGGGCGCTTCCTTTGATCACGGTCTGGCCAAGACTGACCTGTCCGTCGCCCGCAACGACGACCTCACCGCCTTTGCGAATGCCGATGATGGTTGTGCCGTGCCAGCCGGGAAAGTCTGAATTGCTCATGTCGTCTCCTTGCGTCTTCTCGTATATGACCCCGGGCGCGGGTGGCGACAAGTCCCCGCACCCACTGGCATTTCGACCCTGGTCCGCTATTTGCTTGACCGTGACAATTCGTTCGGCACCATTTGGCAGTGACTGTCGCTATAGTGCCGCCAGCCAAGATAGAGGAGCTATTCAATGATCCGCAAATTGACTTTCACTGCCGCGCTGCTTTCCGCGCCCATGGCCTTTGCCGACAGCCACGGTGCTGGCCCGTCCGGTGACGCAGAGGCAGGCGAAGCGGCCTTCCGTGCCTGCATTGCCTGCCACGTTGTGCGTGACGAAGACGACAATGTTCTGGCAGGCCGCAATGGCCGCACCGGCCCCAACCTGTATGGCATTGCCGGGCGCACAGCCGGGACGGTTGAAGGGTTCCGCTATTCTTCGCTGATGGAAGCAGCGGCCGCGGCCGAGATCGTCTGGGATGAGGCCACCTTTGCGGCCTATGTGCCGAACGCGACCGAGTTCCTGACCGAAGCCACCGGCGAACGTGGCCGGTCCACCATGACCCCACAGCGGATCAGCGAAGAGGATGCGATCAACCTCTATGCCTTCCTGGCGCAGTTCGGCGGCGAAATGGAAATGGAAGAGGAAGCGTCGGAATAACCGACCTCTCCCACTCCTGTAGAATAGAAAAGGGCGGCCATATCGGCCGCCCTTTTTCGGTGTCATGTATCCACGATGATCAGTCGAGCGACCGTTCGACCTCTTCGCGTTCGAAGATCTCGATGACATCGCCTTTGCGAATATCATCATAGTTTTCAAAGGCCATACCGCATTCCTGACCGGACTGAACCTCTTTGACCTCATCCTTGAAGCGCTTGAGCGTCTTCAACGTGCCTTCGTGGATCACCACGTTGTCGCGTAGCAGGCGCACACCGGCGGACCGGCGGGCAACGCCTTCGGTGATCAGACAGCCGGCAACGGTGCCGACGCCCGACACGCGGAAGGTGTCTTTGATCTCCGCATACCCGATGAAGTTTTCGCGTACTTCCGCAGACAGCAGGCCAGAGGCCGCGGCCTTCACATCATCGACCAGGTCGTAGATCACCGAGTAATAGCGGATCTCGACGCCTTTCTGGTTCGCGGAATTCCGAGCCGGTGCGTTGGCCCGAACGTTGAAGCCGATCACTGGCGCACCCGAAGCTTCGGCAAGGCCGATATCGGATTCGGTGATCGCGCCCACGCCGGAATGCAGGATGCGCACGCGCACTTCCTCGTTCCCGACTTTTTCCAGCGCCTGTGCGATTGCCTCGGCAGAACCCTGCACGTCGGCTTTCACCAGAACTGGAAGTTCCGCCACACTTTCATCTGCCTTGGCCTTGGCCATCAGCTGATCGAGCGTGGTGGCAGCCCCGGCAGCAGCACGGCGGTCCTTGGCGGCCTGTTCACGGTAATCGGCGATTTCGCGGGCCTGTGCCTCGGTATCGACCACGTTCAGAACGTCGCCAGCCTCGGGCGTGCCGTTAAGGCCAAGCACCTCGACCGGAACCGAGGGGCCAGCTTCTTTCACGCGATCACCCTTGTCGTTGACCAGCGCGCGGACCTTACCCCACTGTTCGCCGACAACAAAGATATCGCCCTGCTTGAGCGTGCCGTTCTGCACCAGAACGGTGGCCACGGGTCCGCGGCCCACGTCAAGCTGTGCCTCGATCACGGCGCCGGATGCGGCGCGGTCGGGGTTGGCCTTGAGTTCCAGGATTTCGGCCTGCAGCGCGATGGAATCCAGCAGTTCATCCAGGCCCTGGCCCGTATGGGCAGAAACCTCAACATCCTGCACGTCGCCCGACATCTGTTCCACCACAACTTCGTGCTGCAACAAGTCGGTGCGCACTTTCATCGGGTCGGCGGCGGGTTTGTCCACCTTGTTGATCGCGACGATCATCGGAACACCGGCGGCCTTGGCGTGGTTGATCGCCTCAACCGTCTGCGGCATCACCGCGTCATCTGCGGCAACCACAAGAACCACGATATCCGTTACCTGCGCGCCACGGGCCCGCATCGAGGTAAAGGCGGCGTGGCCAGGCGTATCGAGGAAGGTCAGCAACTGACCGCCATCCGTCGTCACCTGATAGGCGCCGATATGCTGGGTGATCCCACCGGCTTCGCCGGAAACCACCTTGGCGTTGCGGATCGCATCCAGAAGCGAGGTCTTGCCGTGGTCGACGTGACCCATGATCGTGATGACCGGGGCGCGCGGCTTCAGGTCATCGGGGTTATCCTCGACCGAGTCGATGACATCTTCGACGTCTGCATCCGACACGCGTACCATGCGGTGGCCGAATTCCTCGACGATCAGTTCCGCCGTGTCCTGGTCGATCGACTGGTTCTGCGTCACCATCATGCCCATTTTCATGAGCTCTTTGACAACATCAGCCACCCGTTCGGCCATGCGGTTCGCCAGTTCGGAAACCACAATCGCTTCGGGCACCTGCACGTCGCGCACGATCTTTTCGCGTTCCTGCTGGCCACCCATGGCTTTCTGCCGGGCACGTTCCTGCTTGCGCTTCATGGCGGCCATCGAGCGTTGCCGCCCGCCTTCGCCACCGGTCAGCGCCTGGTTCACGGTCAGCTTGCCGGACCGGCGACCATCGCGTTCGCCACCTTTGCTGCGTCCGCCCTTGTCATCGCGATCCTTGTCGCGCTTGGCGGGGGTCGGGGCACCGGTTTTCGTCGGAGCGGGTCGCGCGGTGCGATCTTCCTTCGCCCCAGCAGGGGCATCCGCAGCAGGCGCAGCGGCAGGCGCGGCACGTTCGGCTGTGCGGCGTTGCTCTTCTTCGCGCTTGCGGCGCTCATCTTCTTCGGCCTTGGCTTTCAGCGCTTCTTCGCGCTCACGCTCTTCGCGTTCCTTAGCCTCGATCTCGGCCTTGCGGCGCGCACGTTCTTCTTCGCGCTCGCGTTCTTCACGCTCGCGGCGTTCGGCTTCTTCCGACTCGCGGGCCTTGGCAGCCTGCAGCGCCTTCAGCCGGCGCTCCATTTCGGAATCGGAAACGCCCGAAGGCCGACGCGGCGCATCGGATTGCCCGGACGAGGACGAGCCCGGCTTGGGCACCACAACGCGCTTGCGCTTGGTTTCCACCACCACACTCTTTGTCCGCCCACGCGAAAAGCTCTGGCTTACGCGGCCCGAACGGGCGCCGCCAGAAAGTCCGAGGGGTTTTTTACCGTCTTGATCGCTCATACGTCTTTCGTATCCTTCCCGGCGACAAATTCGCCGTATGTGCCGCGCAGGCCTCGCAGCTTCGAGGCTTCCTCTACAACACGTCGTTCGAGTCCACCAGCCGCAAGCGCGCCATGTATCACATGTTGGCGCCCGAATGCCAAACCCAATTCATCCGCCGTCAGACAGCCGAAAAATCGGCCCCCTTCGGGCGTCCAGAGTTTCGATTTTCCCCGTTCCGAGCCATCGGCGGCCTGGAACAGAACGCGGGCATGGCCATCAGCCAGCCAGCCTTTGACTTTTTCAAACCCGGCCACCGCCTTGCCAGACTTCCGCGCCAACGAGATCAGCTCGACCACGCGGCGCGCCAGCAGGGTTTCGACCTGCGCGGCAAGATCAGCGGGAACCGTCACCTGCTGCTTGGCCCCACGGGCGAAGAGGTTCTTTTTCACAGCCAGCGCCAGTGCCGCCGGATCGGCCGAAACCCAGATGCCCCGACCGGGCAACCGTTCCGCGACATCGGGAACGATCACATCATCGGGACCCACGACAAAGCGGATCAACCCGGCCTTGGGCTGGGTTTCCCCGGTGGCGATGCAGCGCCTTTCGGCATCATCGCGCGATTTGGTTCGACCGCCCCGTGTCATGGGCTGCGCTCCCGAGACCTGCGATCAGGCCTCGGACTCCTCTTCGTTGTTTTCGGCTTCAGCTTCAGCTTCGGCAGCCGCTGCTGCTGCTGCGGCATCGGCCTCCAGTTCCTCGATGGTGACCCAGCCCAGTTGCAGACGTGCGGTCATCACCATGTTCTGAGCTTCCTCGAGGCTCACATCGAATTTCTCAAGCAGGCCGTCATCCTTGACGCGCTGACCGTCCACCGTTGTCCAGCCACCGGCAAGTTCCCAGTCGGCGCAGGTTGCGAAATCTTCCAGCGTTTTCACATCGTCTGCACCCAGGGCTTCCAGCATCTGGGGGGTGAGGCCCTCGAAATCAATAAGGCTCTGTTCAACACCCATTTCCTTGGCGCGTTCCAGGGCCTTTTTGTTCTGCTCTTCCAGATAGTCGCGGGCGCGGGCCTGCAGCTCGTTCGCGGTGTCTTCGTCGACACCTTCGATGACCAGCAGTTCGTCCAGCTCCACATAGGCAACCTCTTCCAGCGAGGTGAAGCCTTCGGACACCAGCAGCTGCGCGAAGAATTCATCCAGATCCAGGTTGTCCATGAACACCTGGGTCCGTTCGGTGAACTCAGCCTGACGACGGGCGCTTTCCTCTTCCTCGGTCAGAATGTCGATATCGAGCCCGGTCAGCTGCGATGCCAGACGCACGTTCTGACCGCGGCGGCCAATGGCAAGGCTCAGCTGATCGTCCGGCACCACGACTTCGATCTTGCCGGCGTCTTCGTCCAGAACCACCTTGGACACTTCCGCAGGTTGCAACGCGTTCACAAGGAAGGTCGGCGCATCTTCGTTCCACGGGATGATGTCGATCTTTTCACCCTGCAGCTCGTTTACGACGGCCTGCACACGGCTGCCGCGCATACCCACGCAGGCACCGACGGGGTCAATCGAGTTGTCATAGGAAATGACGGCGATCTTGGCGCGGGACCCGGGGTCGCGGGCGACGGCCTTGATCTCGATGATGCCGTCATAGATTTCCGGCACTTCCATCTTGAACAGCTCGGCCATGAATTCCGGCGCGGTGCGCGACAGGAAGATCTGCGGCCCGCGCGGTTCACGGCGCACATCCTTGATGAAGACGCGAATCCGGTCGTTGGGGCGATAGCTTTCGCGGCCGATCTTCTCATTCCGGCGCAGAACCGCCTCGCCACGACCGATATCGACGATGACGTTGCCATATTCTTCGCGCTTGACCTGACCGTTGATGATCGTGCCCTTGCGGTCCTTGAATTCTTCGTATTGGCGATCCCGCTCCGCTTCGCGCACCTTTTGCAGGATGACCTGCTTGGCGCTTTGCGCGGCGATGCGGCCCATCTCAACCGGGGGAACCTCGTCGATGATCTCATCGCCGATCTCGGCACCTTCCTTGAAGGCGCGGGCGTCGCGGACGGTCAGTTCGGTGAAGTGGTTCTCCACCTCTTCGACCACGGTGCGAACGCGGGTAAAGGTGGCCTTACCGGTCCGGCGGTCGATGTGAACACGGATATCCAGCTCGGACCCGTAGCGCGACTTGGCGGCGCGGGCGAGCGATTCTTCCATCGCTTCGACCACCAGACCGGGGTCGATCATCTTTTCGCGGGCAACGGCCTCGGCGGTTTGCAGAAGCTCCAGCTGGTTTGCACTGGTGATTGCCATGGGTCAGTCCTCCGCCTTTCCAGGCTCTTCGGTTTCAATCTCGTCGAATTGGGTTTCGTCGATGGTGCCCGCCGCCTTGCGCTGGCGCAGCATCTCGGTGATCAGCTCGTCGGTCAGGACCAGCTTGGCGTCGGTCAGCCAGTCAAATTCCAGACCGATGGTGACGGGATCGCCCTTTTCATCCATCAGGTTTATCAGAACCTCGTCGCCGTCGATCCCGGCCAGTTCGCCCTTGAAGCGGCGGCGCCCGTCGATCAGTTCTTCGGTTTCCAGCTTGGCCTCATAGCCTTGCCAGGTGTCAAAATCCTTCAACCGCGTCAGCGGCCGGTCGATTCCGGGGCTGGACACCTCCAGCGTATAGTTGTCCTCGATCGGGTCTTCGACATCCATAAGGGCGCTGACCGCGGTCGAGATTTCGGCGCATTGATCAACCTCGATCCCGCCTTCGGGACGTTCGGCCATGATCTGCAGCGTCATGGTCTTGCCGCTCATCAGGCGGATGCGCACCAGTTCGAACCCCATCCCCTCGATCAGAGGGGTCAGGATATCGGCCAGACGGCGATCCATCGCAGTTTTAGCTATCAGGTCAGACATGGTTCCAAGCACAAAAAAACGGGCGCGCGGCCCGTTGATATTTCCCGGTGGAGCGTCGGGGGTGGAGGCCGACGCGCCGCTGTTGAGGAGGGTATAGGACGAATCAGTATCGGGCGCAAGTCATCCGCAGAAGGCCTGCGTAATCATACCATCCGCGTCGATGAAAACGTTGAACCGCGTGGGCCAATAATCTGTCGTTCCGACCATGCGCTCGGCGGAAAAGACGCGAACCGACAGATGATACTCTTCGGTGATCTCGATCGGATGACCCACGAGACTTTCCACCTGCGACAATGCGCAATTGTTTTCGACAATCACCGGGGTTTGGTCATTGGGATCACAGCCGACTGTGGCGGTACACACGGCGACTGAGCCAGAAACTGGGCTGACAGGGCCCAATTCCCAGTTCGTCCCGATCCCGATGGGGCCATTCTGAACCCTGACGACGGGAATGGCGGTGTTTTCTTCCAAGACGGCGCGGCAGACGCTGCCTGCGTTGCAATGGGGATAGATGTAGTTGGCTTGTGCTGCTGTGGCGGCAACGGTGGAAAAGGCAATGAGGGAAAGAAGGGCTCTCATGGAAATTTGCTTTCTTCAAAGATCTGAAAAATTTGCGGCTCAAGTCTTAATCAAACTGGATGACCGATACGTTGTATGTGTTTTGGGCATTGTGGTCGGGTGGAGGACCACACACGGCTTGCCGCAGGCCCCCTAGCGGATGGATGAATTCAGACCAGGGCCCTTCATCTTTCATCCGCAATAAACCCGATCGATGGTTTCGTAATCGTTGATCGAAATGTTCATACGTTCGGCGACATAGATCATCGTGGTGATGGCTCCGGGGCGCAGAACGCGGGCCATGTTGGCCTCGGCCATCAGGTCGGCAACAATGGCTGGCTGGCCGATCAGGGACTGATAGCGCGACGCGCCACAGCTGTCGTTCAGGTTGAGCTCGGCCAGGGCCGGGGTGGTTGTTACGGCCAGGGCGGCGATAAGTGCAAAATGTTTCATTGGTGTTGTCTCCTTGTCTATAGGTGTATTATTAACACTTACAATGGCTGAGTCAAGAATATTAATGTTTGATACACACGAACCAAAAATCACGCGACCCATGGCCTCTTCCATTGAAACCGAAGCGGCTTTGTCACAGGGTCATCTCAAAGCGAAATATCAGGGAGAACAACAGATGCGCACAAGAGCGGCGGTTGCTTTGGAGGCTGGGAAGCCTTTGGAGGTTATGGAGGTGAACCTTGAGGGCCCGAAGGCGGGTGAGGTTTTGGTGGAGATCAAGGCGACGGGGATTTGTCATACGGATGAGTTCACCCGGTCGGGGGCCGATCCCGAGGGGATGTTCCCGGCCATTCTGGGCCATGAGGGTGCGGGCGTGGTGGTTGAATGCGGCCCCGGCGTGACCAGCCTCAAGCCCGGCGATCACGTGATCCCGCTCTACACGCCCGAATGCCGCGAATGCGAATATTGCCTGTCGGGCAAGACCAATCTCTGCCAGGCCATTCGCGTCACCCAAGGCCAGGGCCTGATGCCCGATGGCACCACGCGGTTTTCGATGCTCGATGGCACGCCCATTCTGCACTACATGGGCTGTTCGACCTTCGCCAATCACACGGTCCTGCCCGAGATTGCGCTGGCCAAGGTGCGCCCCGACGCGCCCTTCGACAAGATCTGCTATATCGGTTGCGGCGTCACCACCGGCATCGGCGCAGTGATCAACACCGCCAAGGTGGAAATCGGCGCGCGGGCGGTGGTCTTTGGCCTGGGCGGCATCGGCCTTAATGTGATCCAGGGGCTGCGGCTGGCGGGGGCCGACCAGATTGTCGGTGTCGACCTAAACCCCGCCAAGGTCGAGATGGCGACGCGCTTTGGCATGACCGATTTCGTCAATCCGGCAGAGGTCGAGGGCGATCTGGTGGCCCACCTGGTGGAGCTGACCCGCGGCGGCGCGGATTATTCCTTTGACGCGACCGGCAATGTGCAGGTGATGCGCACGGCGCTGGAATGCGCCCATAAGGGCTGGGGCGAGAGCATCATCATCGGCGTGGCGCCGGCAGGGGCCGAGATCTCGACCCGCCCCTTCCAATTGGTCACCGGCCGTGTCTGGCGCGGTACGGCCTTCGGCGGCGCCCGCGGCCGCACGGACGTGCCCAAGATTGTCGACTGGTACATGGACGGCAAGATCGAGATCGACCCGATGATCACCCACACCCTCTCCCTCGACGATATCAACAAAGGCTTCGACCTCATGCACAAAGGCGAATCCATAAGGGCTGTGGTCGAATTTTGACGTAGTGTATTCCCATCATAGCCGGACCCCGGCGTTGGGGTCCGGCGGCTTTCAAGGAAGGAGATTTCAGATGAAGACCATGGCTCTTATTTCCGGGCTTGGCATTCTGGTGGCAACGATGGCGCAGGCCGAGGGCTGGACCGTCACCGATCTGGGGTCCGTTGATGAGCGGGCGGAATGTATGCGTCTGGCCGAGGCCACGATTGATGCCTATCGCGCGGCCTATGGCGGGGACGGGTTTACCGGCCGCAGTGAATGGACCATCGGTGGATACGACCTGCGAGGCGAAGTGGTAGATGCGCTGATCATCTGCCCGATCGAGGCCGGTCTGGTCGCGCCCTTTCTGATCGTGTTCAACAGCGATTCCGACAATGACGCACGCGAAACCGTGGCTGACCGGCTGTCCGATATCTGGGATCAGCAGGTGGCGGGCATTTATGCGCCGACGACACCTGGTAAGTGAACGACACGCCTTGGTGCCCTAAGACAGAAAGGATCGGCGATGGAACCCGTTGGTCTGGGGGGTCTTTCCGCTTTGGTCGCTGCGATTGGCAGCGTTTTTGCGGGGGGTGACACGGTTCGGGTGCCTGATCCGGCTATGCCCCTTGCGATCCCCCACAGAATTCTAAGTAAGCCTTTTGGAAGATATTGATGAAACACCTATATTTTTGCTGGATTTCCCTTGCCGCCGCGCTTTTGATCGCCCCTGTTCACGCCCAATCGGACCCCGTCATGCAATTGGGCATTCCAGGTGACACGGTGATGATCACGCCATCGGCCTTCATGGCGGTGGTTGCAAGGGGTGAAATGCTGGTCCTGATCGCCGATCCCGGGTTCGTGCCCGTGATTGCCGACTACACGGCCAATGCCCCACATCAGCCGATCAGCGCATCGATTTGCGGAACGGATCTTTCGGATTTTACCGTACCGGCCCCGATCCTGAACGGGTATATCGAGATCCCGACTGGTAGCGCCGCGTTTGCAGAGGCGGCTGTTCCGGTCCTGCAGGGTGAGATTGGGTGCGACGCGGCTGCGTTGCCACAGATTGCTGCCGCCGTGCCGCCGGTCATCAATCCCGCGCCGCCTGCTGACCCCGGGCTGCATCTTGCCATTGCCGGGGAAGACCACTACGCGTGGCCGCCAGGTATTGCCCGCACCCGCCTGCTACGCATGGATGGAACCGAGGAGCTGACTTTGGAAATCGAACTGGGGCCCGAGGCGACCGCGTGGATGGCGGATGCCACGACGCGCAATATCGGGTCCGAGATCCAGATTTCCACCTGCGGGGAAATCCTGATCACCGCACCTGTGCCATACCCTTTTACCGAGGGGGTTCTGTCTTTCCCGGTCGGATCGGATCAGGCCCGTGCCGTGGATATTGCGGATAATATCACCACGGCACTTTCCTGTGACTAAGGGTCAGGCGGTTCCTGACCTAGACTTCGCCACCCGAGGGCGGCATCCTGACCGTCCAAGGGCCAGCCTGGCCCGTCAATCAAGGACATCTCCGTGACCCAACCCCCCACTCCGCTGCTGGCAGTGCTTGTCGATGCGGACAACACTTCGCCCAAACACGCCAAGGCGATCTTCGATGAAATCGCCCGGTTCGGTGAGGCGAGCGTTCGCCGTATCTACGGGGATTTCTCGTCACAACAAATGGCGGGATGGAACAGGGTACAGGCGGAACATGGCCTGACACCCTTTCACCAGCCGGCGAACACCGTGGGTAAGAACGCCAGCGACATCGCCTTGGTCATTGACGCGATGGACCTGCTGCACACCGCGCGGTTCGACGGCTTCGTTCTGGTTAGTTCCGATAGCGATTTCACCCGGCTTGCCAGTCGCATCCGTGAACAGGGGTTGGAGGTCTACGGTATCGGCCAGACGAAAACGCCCGAGGCGTTTCGCAAGGCCTGCAAGCGGTTCATCTTTATTGAGAACCTGGAAGGCGAAACCGGGAAACCACAGGATGGTCCCGCCAAACCGGTCGCTAAGCTGACCGAAGTGCGCGATCTGATCTACCGGGCGATGGATGCGATTGATCAGGATAGCGATTGGTTCAATCTTGGCACGCTCGGCCAGCAGATCCTGGCTGCGAATCCGGACTTCGACACGCGCAGCTATGGCAAGAAAAAGCTGTCTGACATCGTGGCCGACGTCAAAACGCTGGAAACGCGGCGGGCCGAAAACAATCAGCTGTTCGTGCGTCGGGTTGATTGATCAGCGGCGGCGATAGCGCGCCAGAAAGGTCGTTACGGTTTCCTGTGCGATGCGGTCGATTTGTTCAGGCGAGTCGTCCGCTTCGACATTGAGAACTTTGCGCAACAGCATGTCTGCACGGCACAGCTGCAAAAACTGATCGGCCGCCATGTAAGGATCGTCGATTTCCAGATCGTCTTGTACCTTGTCACTGGCTAAGAATGCGGTGATTTCATCCAGCACCTGCTTTGGCCCGCTTTCGTAGAAGGCGCGCCCAAGTTCCGGGAACCGGGCCGATTCGGCCACGCAGACACGAAACACCTGAACCGCAAAATCAGACATCAGATAGTCCAGAAAGGACCGGGCGATAGAATACAACGCTTCTTCCACCGGCCGCTGCATGATCTCGACCCCCATGGCCTGATCCGACTGCACCTGACACTGAGACTTGAAAACCGCCATAAACAGGGTCTGTTTGTCGGGAAAATAGCTGTACAGCGTTGCCTTTGACACGCCGGCATCCCTGGCGATCTGATCGACGCTGGCGCCTTCGAATCCTTCCCGCAAGAACACCTCTCGCGCGCCGTCCAGAACCTGGTCGTATTTCCGTCCTTTCTTGAGCGGCGCGTTGATGTTCATGCTGCCTCCTCCTGACAGGCTAAGAATAGACTGATCGGTTTAGTTCCTCAAGCAAGCGCTTGCTGGACAGTGCCCCGATGTTGGCCTAGCGATGTTCGCATGATCGAAATTTTCCTCAAGACCGTGCCGTTCTTTGCGCTGATCGGGTTGGGCTTCCAATCTGGCCGGACCGGGTTCTTCACGGCAGAGGCGACGGCCTACCTGACGAAATTCGTCTTCTATTTTGCCCTGTCGGCGATGCTGTTCCGCTTTTCCGCCAACCTGTCGCTATCCGAAGTCTTCGACTGGTGGTTTGTCGCGGCCTATCTGTGGGGCTGCGGTGTGGTATATCTGCTGGCAACGGCGGTCGCCTTCCTAAGGGGGGTGCGCATCGAGGAAGCTGCGGTTGAGGCACAATGCGCGGTCATCGGGAACACCGGGTTCCTCGGCGTTCCGATGCTGGTGGTCCTGTTGGGCCCCGAGGCCGCCGGGCCGGTGCTGATGGTGCTGGCAGTGGACCTGATTGTCTTTTCCAGCCTGATCACAATTCTGATCACAGGGTCGCGCGACGGGCGCATGTCGCTGGCCATCCTTGGCACGGTCGGCAAGGGTTTGCTGCGAAACCCGATGATCGTATCCATGACCCTGGGGTTGATCGTTTCGGGCCTGTCGATCCCGATCCCCGAGGTCGCGAATGAATTTCTGACCATCCTTGGCGCGGCTGCCACCCCCGGCGCGCTGTTCGCGATCGGGGCGTCTTTGGCGGGCAAGTCGGCGGAGCGGATATCGGTCGCCGCATGGCTCAGCTTTTGCAAGCTGGTGCTGCACCCCGCTGCGGTTGCTATTGCCGCCCTGCTGATCTTTCCGGTTGCGGCCTTTGATGCGGCGGTGATGATTGCGGCCGCTTCGCTGCCCGTTGCGGGCAATGTCTATATCCTTGCGCAGCACTATGGTGTTGCCCCGCACCGGGTCTCGGCCGCTATCCTCGTTTCAACCGCATTGTCGATTGTCACGGTTTCTGTCGTCATCGCCTGGGTCACGCCGCTGCTCTAGCGCTTGCCGCACCGTGCAGCCCGCGCTACGCCTTGGCGAAAGCATTCGCGGAGGAAGACCATGGAAACGATTTCAGAGAACAGGTGTTTCGGCGGCACCCAAGGCGTTTATCGCCATGCATCGGGCGCGACGGGCACCGATATGACCTTTGGCCTGTTCCTGCCGGCCGAGGCTGAGGATGGTCCGGTCCCGGTTCTGTGGTATCTGTCCGGCCTGACCTGCACCCATGAAAACGCGATGGTGAAAGCCGGTGCGCAGGCTTGGGCTGCTGAACAAGGCATTGCGATTATCTTCCCAGACACTTCTCCACGAGGAGATGGGGTCGCAGATGAT
>Ga0213841_1001306_pt1 | contig 13002 bp, 16 predicted proteins | sample SWPATP23_FD_160125 | JGI IMG/M metagenome (GOLD analysis project Ga0213841, IMG submission 160125) | Coastal seawater microbial communities from Marineland, Florida, United States - SWPA TP2 #3 | ecosystem: Environmental > Aquatic > Marine > Coastal | place: USA: Florida | collected 2016-08-14 | reverse complement strand
CCTGGCCAGCTTTGTCGACGACTTCGGTCTCGAATGTCATGGGTTGGGCTCCTGCTGTGTGATAAACAGGACCCGATGATAGGAGGGGTGCTACGCTACGTCACTGATGCTTGCCGAAACCTCACGGAATGAAGGGCGCTGTGATGGGCCCAGGGTTAATGTGCCCTTCCCCGAGGAGTGCCGCGACATGCTTTGCGGCGCCAAGACCCGCAAGGGCACCCCCTGCAAGCGCTCAGACATCTACGCCAATGGCCGCTGTAAGTTCCATGGCGGGCTGAGCACTGGCCCCCAGACAGCGGAGGGTAAGCGTAAGGTGGCGGAGAATGGGAAGGGAGCTTGCAAAACGGGCACTACCGGTAACACTTAATCAAGGCATTAACGGAGCGAATTATGAATCCAGAGCTCATGGATAGACTGGAGACAGACTTTTTGGTCTTGTTTAGCGAAGAATGGGGGTTTCGCACATGGTTTTGGTTTCCACCGATGTATAGTCAGGAACTAGAGGCCTGGTGGAGGTCGCAAGAGAGTGTGGCAATGCCTTTGCGTACTGATGTGCCAGCCCCTGGCGGCAAAAAGTTACCGGGCGATTTATATCAGGCCATTGAAAATGATGAATATGATTTGTTTGATTATCTGCTAAAAAGCAAGCAGCACTACTATGTCCATATAAACTTCGATGATGATAGCTGGCTGGTAACGCCTGAGGGAGTTGAAATACATCATGCGGGCTTTACCGGTGAATAGACAATGGCAAACCCCATGGAGGGGCTAATATAAGGTAAGGTTGCCTAATGATTTCGAAAAAAATAATTGGAGGTTAGTATGGGCGGACTTGGATCTGGCAGGAGCGCATTCCCACGCACCACCACCGATAATGCCAATCGTGTGGATATTCGCTTCATGCGGAAGGAGGGCCTGTTGCGGGACGGGTGTTCCGGCACATTAAACTGGTCAGTGAGGGGCAAGCAGACTGGTTCGATTGACTACCGTGTGACTGCCGATTCGGTCATTCTGCAATTTCGTCACAGATCGCGGGTTGAGGACTGGCAGGACGTAGAGCAAACGGTCGTGTTGGATCGCACTCCCTGCAACTATGGGGGTGAGCGCCTGTGGTTTCTGTGCCCCAATTGTCACCGGCGTGTAGCGGTTCTGTATGGCCCTGGCGCCCACTTTCTATGCCGCCACTGTTATGGCCTACCCTACGCCAGTCAATCCGAGAGCAAGGCGGATAGGCTGCGGAGAAAGGCCCGGAAGATACGTGAGCGCTTGGGGGGGGCGACCAACCTTACCGAGCCAGTTGAATTAAAACCCAAGGGCATGCAATGGAAGACCTTTGAGCGGCTTAGGCGGGAGGAGAGAGCAGCTAGCCAAGCATCAATCATGGAAATGCCAGCCAGCCTGAAGCGGTACTTGGGCATATGAATTTGGCTTGGGCGGAGTTTTTGGGGTCAGTCATACGCGTGAGGGGGAGGGGCGGGTTCAGAGTCTACAGCTTTTGCCGACAACACCGCCGCCCTAGTCAGATTTTTACGCCCGCGAAATTAAAACTTTTACCTTGGGAGGTTTTGGCCGTGGCCAACCCGATAACACACCAATGCCACAACTGCGGGACCAGCTATGCCGATAGGCCCAATAAGGTCTATTGCTCCACGGCCTGTAGGCGTCAGACAGAGCACAAGCGGGCCAAGTATGACCAGGCTGTTAAACACCTCCAACTGCGGAGACAGCGATTACAGGAGGCAGAACAGGCCGGTAATCAGCAGTATGTGCGCCAGCACCAAGCAGCCATAAAGCACCTTGAGAACCGGCTGGCTGTAATGGGGGAGCGCCCTTAGTTGGCCGGGTCCTTCCTGGAGGTTGTCATTACGGGTAATTCGAACCCCGACATCTTTCTAGCTACAGACTTCCATGGGAGATTGCTTGCTGGGATGGGGCCGCCACCGGCAATAAGCCAAGGCCCTGACACTACAGTCGGTAGTGGTGGCGGGTGGCCATCATACCAGCCGCTCATTTTCTGCACCACCTGGAGGGCACTACCCCAAAAGGGCAGTTCAAAATTCACACTATACGCAGTGGAGTAACTGGAAGGACAAGCACTACGAAACATTTGTAGTGACACCCTGCTCTATTCGCCGGGGGTGGAAAAACTGATACATCCTCAGACTGAGGACGAACCGAGAGCAAAATTGCGTTGAGTCAATTTCGAGCCCACCACCCCGCCCGTAGGTAACGAGCTCTGACTCCTCAGATTGAGGGGTTAAACACGGTTACTCAAATTGAGGAAAAGCCCAAACCACTATGGCGATCACTACGCGAGGGGAGTCCATGGCCAGACCTATAAAATTCACCCCGGACATGTGCCAAACAGTGGAGCGCTACAAGCAAGCCAAAACCACCAAGAGGGCTTGCGCTCAAGCGCTGGGAATAACGCAACAGACCTGGTGTAACTGGGTAAAGCGATTTCCTGAGTTCGCCAAGGCAGAGGATGACTGGTACAACCCGTTCCGACCGAGAGAGCCATTATTTTAATTTTTAGAGTCCATAAAAAGGGCCTGATTTTCCACTGGCGAGCAAAGTTCATGGTAGGTAGGCAAAAGTAGGGTTTTGCGACCAGTACGCGCGCACGCGTTATGAGGTTCGGAGCATATGCGACAGAAACAGGTTTGTGGGGCCAGGGCAAAATACAGCGGCAAACCCTGCCAGGCTAAAGCGCTGGGGAATGGGCGCTGCCGGTTCCATGGGGGATTATCCACGGGGCCCAAGACTCTGGAAGGCAGAGCGAGGGCCCTGGCCAACCTAAAGCAGTACCGTTAATTATATTGAGGTGAATATGGCGCCCTACTTAAGCCTGACAGGACTGAACAAGCGTAATACTTATTTGACACAGGCTTTTAAGTTTGTATCGCAGCGAAAGCCAGCTGGGCATCCATCAAAAATACACCCCAAATCAGTCCTCACCCCCATGCTATCGGTTGAAGGGCCTTCAAGTGTGGGGATGCCCATGTCATCGACTGTTTTCAAGCAGGTTCCTGTGCTTGAGTAAGGTGCCTTGACGCATGAGTAGCCGTACTGGCAAGAAAAATCACTTTTGCAACCACTGCTACTTGTTGTTTGAGTGCTGCTGGTGGATTCTGATGGCAAATAAGATCTAGTGCTAGTTTGGTTCTTGGCTCCCTCTGCGGCAACAGCTACCGCACCGGCTACTAAAGCAACAGCACCAACAACCAGAACAGTACCTATCACGATATTTGCCGCGTCTGAAACGGCATCGCCTAATGAGTATGTCTCAGGCAACACTGCCCCCTGGGATGACAAATAACTGACAACTTCTGAGTGACCAAATGAGTCTGCCAGTACAATTGGTTGGGGGTAATCTTCGTTATAGCTAATAAAAGCGCCATTTTCCGCTAAAGCTTTTACTACATTCAAATGACCTTCCTCAGCCGCTAAGGATATTGCCGTGCGATTGGTCAAGTAATCATTTGTAAGAAGCCGGTTTAACGGAGCACCTTTAGAGATTAGTAGCTTGACTGCGTGAAGGTCGCCAATTTCACTGGCCGCGTGAAGAGCATTAACTCTATATTTTTCAGGGCAAATGCCATGAAAGAGCGCGTCGTTATCCGCCAGTAGCTCAATGGCCTTATAGTTTTTGCGAAAGACAGCGCTTAAAAGCGGCGGCATTACTGGAGAGTCAGAAAAAACTAATTTCCAGTAATAAGGATGACTTAAATCATCGTCACAAATGTTTACATCCGACCCTTTTTGAATAAACTCAGTAGCGAGTTCAGTCTGTCCGCTCTTAATAGCAAGATTGATGGCGTTGTTGGGCAACGGATGCCCACTATTTATCATGACATCAATCATTTTCATATCGCCAGTAGAAATGGCCAACTCGTAAGGCGAAATCAGCGTTAAGCCATAAGGCGTATATGGATTAGCCCCCTTGAGTAATTCGTTGTGAACTATTGAATAGTCTTTGCTCTGAATGGCTTGGTGAATGGTAGAGGTACAGCCCGTCAAAATTAAGCTGAAAGAGACTACATAGACAATAAATGTTGAATGCTTCATAACCGTTTCCTTGGCTCTGTTTTTGTCGGTGCGACTTAAATTTATAGCAGCCGAAAACTAATATGTACAAGTATGCAACTCAAAAGAGAGGCGGATAGCCAATATGAGCGGAAAATTTAGCGATTGTCACCAGATGGCCAACCTCAAGCAGTATCGGTAGCCGGATTAACCGCTCGTGATTCACCGGTTTAGCGCTTTCACTGGCCGATAGTCACGCCTTGCCGTTCCCAGGCGGGCCGGTCAAATTCCGAATAGTCACCTTCTGCGGCAGCTTCCAAGCCCCTGTGTTGCCGCTGCTGCTCGATGGTCCTACCGAATACGTCCATATGGTGGCGGTCAATGATGGGCTGTAACTCTTCTTTGGTGATGAGATCAGAAACAATCCCCGCCTCGATGAATACCTCAATGCCGTACCGGGCCTTTTCGTCCGCCTTGCCCGCTAGGTCGGTGTCGCTGTAGAACGCCAACAGGCGCTGTGCAAACGCACGCAGATACTTTTGTTTGGGGGTGTCCATTGCTGCCTCTCTTCCCAAGTCGATTCAAAGGGGCAAGATTACTACAGGCTGTCGAGTTCTAGCATAGTGACCGGTGGCGGGCGTGACATGAATAATAGAAAAATTCAATGAGCATAAATATTGCGTTAAAAACATGATTTGGCCAGGTCACCGATATTAGGTAAAAATTTTTAACTTATTTTTCAGGCAGTTATAAATTTAAGCAAAAATCATTCTTAGGCATTTTAGCCAATAGTTTTAATCTATTTATTGCCACCGGTTAAGGCGGGAAAGTCTCCAGCCTGTGCCCGCGTGACCAATGCTTCCGGCAATACCACCCCCACCTTCCCGGAGTATGCCACTTGAAAAAGAATCAAGTTTTATCAAGTTGTGGGGGTGCGGTTAGGTGTTCAACTGGGGGGTGACTTTTAATTTATGTAACACAGGAAGTAACACTGGCTGAAATTGCCTTGAAAAAATTCCAGTAAATTCAATTAGTTATTGCACCTGTCATACTCCCTCCCTTTCCGCCATTATTCCCAAAGGGGAGTCTTGTAAAAGGCTCCCCTTTTTTAATCCCATCTATCCTGCCTTCTTGCCGCTTGCCAGCCGAGCGTTAGTGAAACAGTTCTTGCGCCGCTTGCTCTGCCACTCTTTCGGTTTCTTCGATAATGGAATGCAGCGCGTCTACTTTGCCCTGGTAGCCTAGGTGAGACGTCAGGGAAAATAAGGTGGTTTCCAGGCTGGCTAGGGCATCAACTCGCTGTGCCCGTGCTGCATTGCTATTCAAGCATAATGCCATCACCTGGCTGTGCAGCTGTGTCAACACCTGCTCCGCGGCTAGCGCCTGTTGCTGTGCGCACAAGCTGGCAGAGAGGTTGTGGGTGGCCGCTACCAGCTGTTCCACTGGACTCTCCTGGCTGGCGCTTCCAGAGCTGTCCGTCGGGGCCTGTTCCAGTGTCATATTGGCTACTTCCGCCGCTGCACCAAACAGGTGTATGGCATCCTTGAAGCGCTTTTCCTGATGGGCGTGGGCGCCCATATGCATTAAGTCGCGCCACAAGCTGCCGGCATTGATGTGCTTGTGCTGGATCTGGGAGCGGTGTTTTTGGCAGAGAAACGGCATAATTAAATCCCTTTATTGATAATGAGAATTATTATTATTTAAACAGACTTGAGGGAGATGCGTCAAGGGTTGGGCAGTGGTTTTTATGGGTAGAGGAAAGGGTGGGTGTAAGCCATTGAAAAAGTTATTTATTTTTTAATTTCTGCTTGACTCAAGACAGCCATATCCCTAATATACGCGCCTCAACGCACTCGTAGCTCAGCTGGATAGAGTACTCGGCTACGAACCGAGCGGTCGAAGGTTCGAATCCTTCCGAGTGCGCCATCTTCAAAAGCCCAGTTCTTTGAGCTGGGCTTTTTTCGTTATTGCATCCAGGCAATGCCGGAAGCCTCTGAATTTATAGGGCTATAGGCTTCGCTTGTATTCTTGTAGTTTCAATATTACTCAGCTTTCCAGAGCATATGATGCCGTTTTTTGAGTGCATTTGGCTAATTGTGACTGCTCGGTTAAAAACTAAGTGGTCGGAGGAATTGAGGCCATCTTTCCATGGGTTCAAGTTATGGCCTCTAATAACTGCGCAGTAAAGGGTTAAATGTCCATTGAAGGTGTCCTTGTGTTTCATAGTGTTAATGCGTCGGGGACCAGCAGACTAATAGGTACTGCAAACATTCTATCGCCAAAAGGCAGGATGCTGTCGCCATCGTAAAACACAACGCCGGCCGTAAACAGCTCGTCACAGGCTGTTTGCAGTTTATACAAGCCTTTGAAGTCACTCGCTGTGACTGTGGCAGCCGCTTTGACTTCTATGCCGGCGATTAGTCGTCCTTGTTCAATAACAATATCCACTTCCACTTTGTCTTTGTTGCGAAAGTGGTAGAACTTTAAGTCTTCATTGTGCCAATCCGCGTATTTACACAGTTCCTGAAAAATATAGGTCTCCAATAACTGGCCCAATAGTGCTTTGTCTTGCCACAGGTCTTGACTGCTCAGACCCAATAGTGAGCAGGCTAACCCGGTATCTGTCAGATGCATTTTGGGTGTTTTAATCAGGCGGCTTAAGCGATTGTTATGCCAGGGTTGCAGCTGTTCTATTAAGAAGATCTGTTCCAACACCGCTAAATACTCGCGTATCGTCGGGCGGCTGATGGAAAAGGGTGAAGCCAGGTCGGATGAAACAAATAGCCGTGCTGTTTGGCTGGCAGCCAGAGCTAGTAGCTTTGGTAGTAAATCGAGGTGGCGAATACTGGCGATATCCTGTACATCTCGCTGGATGATGGTCTTGATGTAATCCCGGTACCAGGCCTTGCGTCGCTTTGGAGTGCTGCGTGCAATGGCCGCAGGGTAACCACCTGTGCAAATCAAATCTGCCAAAGCTTCACCCAATCTAGGCTGATCGGACAGATTTTTACTGGTCTTTTGCGTAAGTCCAAAGTCAGCACTAAATAATTGCTTGAGGAATTCCGGTTTTTTCCCCGCTATCTCGCTTCGAGCAAGAGGGCGCAGGAGAATGATTTCCATGCGTCCTGCCAGGGAGTCGGCTAATTGTGGCAGCAGCAGTACGTTAGCTGAGCCTGTTAGAATAAAGCGCCCCGCTGACCGGTCCTGGTCCACGCTGGCTTTAATGGATGAGAACAATTCTGGAGTACGTTGAACCTCATCGAGAATTGTTTTTTCCGGCAAGCTATGTACAAAGCCAACTGGGTCGGCTTTGGCCGCTTGCAGCTGGTTGTCATCGTCGAAGCTTATGTAGTGATAGCCTAGATTCTGCCCTACGGACTGAGCGAGGGTGGTTTTGCCACATTGGCGTGAGCCATGAATCAGGACAACGGGGGTGTCCTGGAGTGCCTCGCGAAGTGTTTCTTCCGCAAATCGGTGGTAAAGAGGTTTGTCCATGGGGCATGGGGGTCCATCAGTAAGGAGTGTTTGTTTCGGCCAAGTGTAAATAACATTTCGTCCAAATGAAAGTATTTGATCGTCTAAATAGAAATTAAGGGTCGTCCATGTGAAAATAATAGCTGTTCATGAGAGATGATTTATTGGGTGTGGAGTGCGACAGGGGGCGTTAATCTGTAAAGAGCACCAAAGCAGATGTGGGAGATTTGTGGGGATCCCATGGGATCTAATGGGACATTGTGGGACTTTTCTACTTCGAGACTCCTCTGGAGGCTCCGGAATACAAGGGGGTGTGCATAGAATGTATGGCTACGAACCGAGCGGTCGAAGGTTCGAATCCTTCTGACGTGGTCAACCTTTTCGATACACCCCAGTTAAGCCACTTCTCTTAACACCGCCATTTCTGCTTCGTATTGACTGGGGCTCTTGTATCCCAGGTACGAATGCAACCGATGACTATTGTAAAACATCGATATGTAATTCAATACATCCTGTTGCGCCTCATGCCTCGTTTGGTAGTGGCGCCACTGCACCCGCTCCTGCTTCAAGCTACCGAAGAAGCTTTCCACGACGGCATTATCCCAACAGTCGCCTTTCCGGCTCATGCTGCCGATAAAGCCCTGGCTTTTCAGTAACCGCCTATAAGCTTTGCTGGCGTATTGCGAGCCCCGATCAGAGTGGACAATCAGGCCGGCTTTAGGCCTCCGCTGCCAGATGGCCATTCTCAGGGCGTCGCACACTAACTGGGACTTCATTCGTGATCCCATGCTCCAGCCCACCACCTTTCTTGAAAACAGATCGATCACGACCGCCAAATACAGCCAGCCTTCCTGAGTCCACACATAGGTGATGTCGCCAACGTAGGCCTGATCAGGGCGATTCACATCGAATTGGCGCTTCAAAACATTATCAAATACTGGCTGCTTGTGCTTGCTGTTAGTCGTTACTTTGTATTTCTTACGCTGCTTGGCCTCGACGCCAGCCTCTTTCATCAGCTTTCTGGCTTTATTGCGGCTGACCGGGTAACTTAAGGCATTGAGTGCCTTTTTCATCCGTCGGCTTCCATAGGTGTAATCGCTCGCTTCGGCAATCTCTTTGACAGCCTCAATCAGCTCTCGATGATACGGGTCATCAGGCTTTTCCTTTATTTTCCGCTGATAGGCGTAGTAATCACTGCGGGTAATGCCCAAGAGTTGACACATAGGGTCAACCGGCCAGGTCTTCTTATGTTGAGCAATGAAGGTATACTTCACTTTGTTTCCTTGGCAAAGAGTCGATTTGATTGACGCATTGAGAGAGCATTATAGCGTATCAGAGCTCTGTGCAGTATTTGATACGCCTCGCAGTAGCTACAATTACCGAAAGCAACACGCGGATAAGATTTGCCCAGAAAGGGAGATTTTGAAGCAAAAAGCGATAGAAATACACGAAGACAGCAGAGGGGCTGCAGGCGCGAGAACCATTGCTGGGACGTTAACTCAGCAGGGACACACGGTTGGCAGATATAAGGCAAAAAGTCTAATGAAAGAGGCTGAGTTAGTGAGTAAGCAACACAAAAAGCATAGGTACAAAGTTGCTGAAGAAGAATCCAAGATTGCTGACAATAAACTCAATCGCGAGTTCGCTGTAGAACAACCCGATCAGGTTTGGTGCGGCGATGTGACCTACGTCTGGACTGGCTCACAATGGTTATACCTGGCTCTTGTGATCGACCTGTACGCGCGCCGTATAGTGGGCTGGGCTTGCTCCACGAATCCAGACTCGGAGCTAACCGTACAGGCGCTCAGAATGGCCTATGAGTCCAGAGGACGGCCCAAAGACGTTATGTTTCACTCCGACCAGGGGTGTCACTATACCAGCAAAAAATTCCGTCAACATTTGTGGCGTTATCAAATGACCCAAAGCATGAGCAGGCGGGGGAATTGCTGGGATAACTCTCCAATGGAGCGAGTGTTCAGGAGCTTTAAAACTGAATGGATGCCATCGGATTTCTACAAATCCTACAGCGAGGCTGAGAGGGACATAATGTTGTTCATCAGGCATTACAATTATCACCGAGCTCACAGCTACAACAATTATTTGGCCCCAGCGGCTGCTGAGCAAGCAGCATAATGTTTCATGGGGTTGTACGGATTTACTTGACCACAACACCACCTTGGCGGATGCCATCCTTGACCGCCTATTGCACTGCGCTCACAAGCTCAAATTGGATGGGGATTCGATGCGAAAAGTGCATGGTTCATTGACGGAAGATGAACACCTGAGGTAAAACTGCACCGGGCGATGCCAAAGGAGAGCGAGGTGTTCATCATCGTCCGGAATTCCTGTTCACTTTCCGCCGGAATCGACGTTCAATATCGGCCGGAATAGGTGTTCAATTTCGCCGGAATACGCAGGGGTCGCTGATCTTATTGAGGGTTGCCAAGGTGGGATTGCCCTTGTTGTCCCACTCGGGGGTAACCCTTTTCCTCAGAAATGGTCTATATAGCAACCATTTAGGGCCTTAATGGTCTATACAGCGATCCTTGGGATCTCGATGATTGGTCTCACTGCTGTTGCTGAGGCAGGGTGCAGTCTCTCCGTCGGGCGCTGTGCGTCGAGGCGGGCGGGGGTGAACCCTGGGTGAATTGCCAAAGGAACCCAGGAAGCGCCTAGGTGGTATAGCAACGGTCGGCCTTTAGATAGGCTTGTAGGCAACTAACGTCGTTAGTATTTGCGAGCAAAAAAAGATCAGCAAACAAGCCAAAGTTACTCGCTGTACACATTGCGATCAAAGCTGGATGGGTGTCCGCTGTTAACCCATTGCGGACTGTTAGTGCCTGCTAACATTCTGCAAATAACCCAAAGCGGACAGATCGTACATATTTTGATCTGCTAGCCCTTAGTCACTGCCATTAAACCATTGCGGACTGTCAGAATGGTTGCAAACTAACCATTTTATGACAATATTAGGTCGACAAAAAAAGCAAATCCATTAAGGAAGTAAAGTGGAATTAAAGAATGTAGTACCTTGGGGTAGATCTTTCGAAGAGTACCAAGAAATTTTCTCGTTAACGAAGAGTGATCTTGAAAAAGCTATTCTTGGTTGTGGCGATGGGCCAGCGTCATTTAATGCAGAACTATCAGCACAAGGAGGTAAAGTGGTGTCTATTGACCCCACCTATCAATTCAGTGCGCAGGAGCTTCAAAGGCGCATCGGTGAAGTCTACGATGAAATCATGCCGCAAATGCATCTAAACAAGGACAAGTATCTCTGGGAAAGCATTCCCTCAGTGGAGGCCCTAGGCAGCATCAGGATGAATGCCATGCAAGAATTTATATCAGATTATGAACAGGGTAAACAGGAAGGCCGTTATATTGACGAATCATTACCCAAGCTAAGCTTTAATGACAAACAATTCGACCTCGCACTTTGTTCTCACTACTTATTTCTCTATAGCGAGCATGTAAGCCTTGAAGAGCATATAGCATCCATGCAAGAGCTTTGCCGTGTAGCTAAAGAAGTTAGAATTTACCCCTTGTTATCTCTAAACGGTGAAATATCCCCTCACCTAAATGAAGTTATATCGGCGCTAAATAATTTAAACTTAGTCACCTCTTTAGTTGATGTTAAATATCAGTTTCAAAAAGGGGCATCTCAAATGTTAGTGGTAAAATCCGTGTAACGAATAAGGATACTCGCAAGAGTGCTTATTACGTGAGAGTTTTAAATATGTCCGCTATTGGCACGACAGCGACTATTGAGGCTGTCAACTTGTAGGAGTAAAAAATGCCCAACCTCGAAATCAGGGCAGTGATTGAAAGTGATCAATACGCTCGCAGCGAGATCATTCAGTCAGCGACGGAGGAGCTTCGTCGGATATATCGCCCTCGCAAGAAAAACATTGCTAGCCAACAATCAACTTCTAGAGCGGTTGTCGCGATAGAGGGGGATAGGGTATTGGGCACAGCAGAGTACATTCAGAGATGCAACCAGATATATGTTCAGGGCATCGCTGTCCATTCAGAGTATCGTAAAAACGGAGTTTGTCGATCGCTGATATCGGCTATAGAAAATATTGCGCGGAAGGCCCAGTTGCAAAGTCTTGCACTATGCACGATCGAAGACACGGGCAATGTTAAGATTTTTGAAAAACTGGGATTCGAGGCGACTAATCGAAAGACCTCCAAAGACTATGTATGCCCTAAAGGTAACACAGTAGTTGAGGTAGAAATGGAGTGTAAAATCACATAACTTATCCGTCCGCTTTTGGCACGACAGCGCCTGTTAGTGACTGCAAAAGATTGGAGATTATCCTAATCGCCCACTTACAAGAGACTCATTAGTTAGAGCATAAGGGATACATATGGGCAGGATATCTGGATTTCCACATGGAAGAATTATCGTTTTAGTGTTGTTGGTTCTTTTTTTATTCATGCCTGGACTTGAAGTGCCAGGGGCGATGATCGGCAGCACCAGGGTCGATGCCCTGGTAACGGCCCAGGTGACGAAAGTGAGTCCCCTGAAGAAGTTTGCAATGATGATCGGGCCCGAACAACCCGAGAAGCTCTCCATACCGCTGCTCTGGGTCAGTGACTACGAGCAGACAGGGCAGTGGGTTGTGTGATGCTCAAGGATTGGTCAACGCAGTGTTGGTGACTGATCGATCGGTGTTACTGATCTGGGTAATTCGCGCGTGGCGTGATAAAACCTGCTCAAACCGTTGTCTGGCTCCTGAATTGCCGCGTCGGCTTCAAGTTTTTCTCTGGCCTCGCCGTAATCGATCCAATCCACACTGGCTGAGTAGGCCTGTGCCAAGTCCATTGACTTCACCATGATCTGGAACTGACCGCGACTCGACGCACGCCGCAGGCCGTTTATATAGTTTTCGCGATGAACTGTCGGAATAAGGATCTTTGTCTGTTCGGCAGCAACCAATTCGGCGTTCATCATTATGCGCGCCAGGCGTCCATTGCCATCATCAAAAGGGTGGGTGATAGCGACCAAGTAGTGCATCATCACTGCCCTTGCCATGCCTTCAGGTAGCAGGCGATAGAGCTCAAAGCCCTGGGTCAGGGTGCCTTGTACATCGCCTGGCTCAACAAACACGGTGTTGCCTGCCACGTTGCGCTTGTTTTTTAATTGGCCAGGTCGCTTTTCGGGTCTTGCGTGCAGGATATATGCGTGTCGCTGCACCAGCATGCTCAACAGCTCATCGGCATTCTGCGGAGTACGCATCATTTCTTCCAGATTGCTCACGAGATCGTAAACCGCCATCACGTCGTGGCTGTCGGTGTAGCGCTCATCGACTGCCCGTCCTTCAAAGATGATGCGCTCTGCCTCATCAATCTCAAATTCTGTGCCCTCAATATAGTGTGAGGTTTCGGCAAGCATCAGTGACGTAGCGTAGCACCCCTCCTATCATCGGGTCCTGTTTATCACACAGCAGGAGCCCAACCCATGACATTCGAGACCGAAGTCGTCGACAAAGCTGGCCAGGA
>Ga0213841_1001299_pt1 | contig 13059 bp, 10 predicted proteins | sample SWPATP23_FD_160125 | JGI IMG/M metagenome (GOLD analysis project Ga0213841, IMG submission 160125) | Coastal seawater microbial communities from Marineland, Florida, United States - SWPA TP2 #3 | ecosystem: Environmental > Aquatic > Marine > Coastal | place: USA: Florida | collected 2016-08-14 | reverse complement strand
CCCCTGCTTTGATGGCGGCGAGGAGGCAGGCGGTTTCCTGGGGACCGAAGGCGCAGACAGCCCAGTCCGGCGGTTCAGCCAGGGCGCGGGCGGCGGTCAGGAAGCCGGTCAGCATGTCCGGGGTGGCGGGCCTGGGTGGATGGTAGCGGCCGAGCACATAGAGAAGCTGCAGCGGCGCGGGGATTGCGTCAGCGGCAACGTATTGTGCGAGGCGGGTCGCGTCGGCGGCGCTGTAGAGGATGTGCTGCACCGGGATGCCAGCCTCTGCCGCCCAGTGGTAGAAGCGGCTGGCCTCTCGGTCCGAGCCGGGATCGGGCCACATTTCGCTGAGCGCAATGGACACGCCTTCGGGCTGCACAGCACGGACCACGGCGCGCTGGTCGGCGGGGCTGTAGCGGCCTGCGGCTTCGGTCGTGATCTGCACAGGCATGTCGGGCACCGCGCGGGCCATTTCCACGATCAGTTCGCGGTAAAGACCCGGATCAAGGCTATGGATGCCTTGGGTGTCGCGCACATGGGCATGGAGCGCGCCTGCGCCCGCGTCATAGCCCGCACGGGCGGCGGTGACCGTTTCGGCGATAGTGATGGGCAAAGCGGGGTGGTCGGCCTTGGTTTTACGGGCGCCGTTGGGGGCCAGCATGATGGCAGGCAGCGATGTGAGGCGGGTCATTGGTGAAGCGCGGTGTCCACGGCGCGGCTGAGCTTACCCACCAGCTCACCGATTTGATCGTCGGTGATGATGAAGGGCGGCGCGATCAGGATATGGTCGCCTTCGCGCCCGTTTACCGTGCCCCCTGCGGGGTAGCAAATGAGGCCCTCGGCCATGGCGGCCTTTTTCACCTTGGCGTTCAGCTTGCGGGCCGGATCGAAGGGGCGCTTCGTGGCCCGATCTTCGACCAGTTCCACACCCCTAAAGAGCCCCCTGCCCCGCAGGTCGCCCACATGGGCGTGCTGACCGAAGGCGTCATGCAGCGCTGATTGCAGCACGTCGCCTTGTGCTTTCACTCTTTCGCAAAGATTGCGCGCCACGATGGCATTGACCACCGCGTGACCGGCAGCGGCAGCAAGGGGGTGGCCGTGATAGGTGTGGCCGTGCTGGAAGCTGCCCGATCCCTGTTCAATCGCCCCGTAGACCTTGGCGGAGGCCAGCATCGCGCCAATGGGGGCGTAACCCGCGCCGAGCCCCTTGGCGATGGTGACGATATCGGGGGAAATCCCGTCCGCCTCGCAGGCGAAGAGATGACCGGTCCGCCCCATGCCGCACATGACCTCATCCAGGATCAGCAGTACGCCGTATCGGTCGCAGATGTCCCGGATGCGTTTGAAATAGCCGTCAACCGCCGGAACCGCCCCTGCGGTGGCCCCGACCACGGGTTCGGCAATGAAGGCCATAACCGTTTCAGGGCCCTGGCGCAGGATCTCCTCCTCCAGCGCATTGGCGGCACGCTGGCCGAAATCCCATTCGCTTTCGCCGTCCTGCCGCTCGCGGTATTCGAAACAGGGCATGATGTGATGGGTTTCCACCAGCAGGGGCGCGTATTTTTCCCGCCGCCAGGCGTTGCCGCCAGCGGCCAGAGCGCCGAGCGTATTGCCGTGGTAGCTCTGCCGCCGGGCAATCAGCTTGTGGCGCTGTGGCTGGCCGATTTCGAGGTGATACTGGCGGGCGAGCTTGATGGCGGCTTCGACCGCCTCGGACCCGCCGGACAGCAGATAGACCTTGTCGATGCCCTCGGGCGCATGGGCGATCAGCAGGTCGGCCAATGCCTCGGCAGGTTCCGAGGTGAAAAACCCGGTATGCGCGAAGGCGATCTTGTCGAGCTGCGCGTGGATGGCGGCGCGCACGTCCGCGTCCGAATGGCCCAGACAGGACACCGCCGCGCCGCCCGATCCGTCGAGATAGGCGCGGCCTTCGGAGTCATAGATGTAGCAGCCTTCGCCGCGCAATGCCGTGGGAAGGGGTCCGGGGCCACGCCCGAACATGTGGGATGTCATCGGTCTATTCTCCGCGAACGACGAAAACGGATTGGGTGGCATGGCGCACGACGCGGGCAGCGTTGGGGCCAAGCAGGTAGTCTTTCAGTTCAGGCCGGTGAGAGCCCATGACGATCACATCGGCCCCCGCGCGATTGGCGGCTTCGATGATCTGGTCATAGACGCGGCCATGCAGGACATGGGGATGTACCTCGATCCCGTCGGGGACGTGGGTGTTGACGAAGGCAGAAAGCTTTTCGCCCACTTCGTGCATCGCCTTTTCCTCGAAACCTTCGGGGAAAAAACTGCCAACCACGGACATGCCGAAATCGGGGACGACGGTGGCGATATGCAGGGCGGCGCCTTCGTTCTGGGCCATGTGGACGGCAGCGGGCAGCGCCCGTTCCCAGGTGGCCTTGTCCGACAGGTCGATAGGCAGGAGGATGGATTTGAACATGGGTCTGGTCCTCAGAAAGCCGGTTTGGTCTGGCGGCGGCGCTGCAGCAGGATGACGATCCCAAGCAGCAAGAGCGCCGGCAGGTAGAAGATCTGTTCGGGCAGACGCTCGGCGGCGGTCTGCACCGAGGCAAGGCGCACGGGTTCATCGGCGTAGAAGTCGAAATTGGCCAGCGTTTCCGCAGTGTCGGTGCCGAACATGGGTTCATCCAACCGCACAACGTCACCATCGGGGAAGAGCAGCAGGCCACTGGCGTCGATGCGGTCCGCCGCGCTGCCCTCTCCCTCAATCTGCATGACGAGCGTGGTGGAGGTAATGTCGCCGGTGTTGAAATCCGGCCCTTCGATCAGCAGGCGCAGGGACGATCCGTCCTGGGCCGCTGCGACCGCATCTTCGAACTGCGCAGGTGGCACATCGCGGAAAGGGGGCTGCACCATGTCGAGCCAGACGTTCGGCACGAAAAGGGTGAAGGCCACCAGAAGCAGAGCGGCACTTTCGTGGATGTAGCTTTTGGCCAGGAAATAGCCTTGCGTGGCGGCCGCGAACAGCAGCATGGCGAAGGTCGCGATGATGAAGACGAAGATCGCCTGTCCGATACCCGCCCATGTGCCCAGATCCACGCCGTACAGGATCAGCGTCGGATTGAAGATAAAGAGAAAGGGCAGCGCCACGGTGCGCAAGCTATAGAAGAAGGCGGTGAAGCCGGTCTTGATCGGATCGCCCCCGGACACAGCGGCAGCGGCGAAGCTTGCCAGCCCCACGGGTGGGGTCACATCCGCCATGATGCCGAAATAAAAGACGAAGAGATGGGCGGCGATCAGGGGCACGATCAGCCCTTCCTGCGCGCCAAGCGACACGACGACCGAGGCCATCAGCGATGACACCACGATATAGTTCGCCGTGGTCGGCAGACCCATCCCAAGGATCAGTGAGAAGATCCCCACGAAGATCAGCATCAGGATCAGGTTGCCACCGGACAGCTGTTCCACCAGGCCCGCCAGTTCGGTGCCGATGGGGGTCTTGGTGACGATGGCCACGATGATCCCTGCGGCCGCCGTGGCGACGCCGATGCCGATCATGTTGCGGGCACCGGCGATCAAGCCCTCTTTCAGGTCATCGACCCCGCCGCGGAACTCGGCCATCATCTGCGCGCCCTGCCCCCGGAAGATCGCCTTCAGGGGCCGCTGCGTGATGATGATGAACAGCATCAGGCCGGTGGCATAGAAGGCCGATTTCGCCGGGCTTTGGCGTTCGACCATCAGGAACCAGACCAGAACCACGATCGGCAGGATATAGTGCAGGCCAGTGGCGTAGACCTCGGCCACCGTGGGCAGCTTGATCTCCTTGGCATTGGGGTCGTCGACCTCCAGATCCGGGCGCTTGGCGGCGATAGACACGAGCCAGAGGTAGAGCGCGGCCAGAACCACCATCATGATCGGACCGGACAGGGCGGGCGTGGCGGCCTTGAGTGCGCCGACGCCGTAGATCAGCGCGGTAAAGCCCGCGCCCGCGACAGCAAAGCCGATGAAGAACTTGACGATCATACCGGTGAAGCTCTTGGCCTCGCCCAAGGCTGGCATGTCCTTCTTCAGCGCCTCCAGATGCACGATATAGACCAGCGCGATGTAGGAAATCACCGCCGGAATGAAGGCGTGCTTGATGACCTCGACATAGGAAATGCCGATGAACTCCACCATCAGGAAGGCGGCAGCGCCCATAACGGGGGGCATGATCTGACCGTTGACCGAGGAGGCGACCTCGACCGATCCGGCCTGTTCATTGGTAAAGCCCACCCGCTTCATCAGTGGAATGGTGAAGGTGCCAGTGGTGACCACGTTGGCGATGGAGGAGCCAGAGATGAGGCCGGTCATGGCCGAGCCCACGACCGCCGCCTTAGCGGGCCCCCCGCGCAGATGGCCGAGGCCCGCGAAGGCCAGCTTGATGAAGTAATTGCCCGCGCCCGCCTTATCCAGCAGCGAACCGAAGAGGACGAAGAGGAAGACGAAAGCGGTGGACACGCCAAGCGGGATGCCGAAGACACCGGCGGTATCCAGCCAAAGCGCGTTCATCAGCGAGGTGAAGGAAATGCCCTCATGCTCGATCAGTTCCGGGATCAGCCAACCCTGACCCATATAGCCATAAAGCGCAAAGAGCGATCCGACGATGGTCAGCGCCGGGCCAAGCGCGCGGCGGCTGGCCTCCAGCAGGCAGATCATGCCGACAGCGCCCACGATCACCTGCGTCTGCGTGGGCAGGCCAGAGCGAGCAGTCAGCGCCAGTTCATCCGAGAACCAGAAGACGTAGAACGCGGTGCCGCCTGCGGCGAGGGCCAACAGCCAATCGACGATGGGAATGTGATGGCGGGGTGAGGATTTGAAGGCCGGGTAGGCCATGAAGGCCAACAGCACGGCAAAGGTCAGGTGGATGGGCCGGGTTTGCGAGGAATTGAGAACCGGCAAATATTCCCCGAACCAAAGCTGCGGCTGCGCAATCCAGAGCTGGAACAGCGACCACGCAAGGGCAAGGCCCGAAATCAGCAACGCAACGGTGCGGCTTGACGGGTCGCGCGCGCCACTATCTGTGCTGGCGACCAGATCCTGAAGCTCTTCGTCGGTGAATTGGCGCCCCTCGCGCCCGTCGGTCGGTTCGGTCATCGGGCCACCCTCGTCAAATCATCGTTTTTGAATTTTTTTTGGGTCCCGCGGCACGCGGTTGCGCCGCGGGACAAAATCAGGTGGGGCCGATCACTCGATCAGGCCAGCCTCGCGGTAATACCGCTCGGCACCGGGGTGCAGGGGCGCGCTGAGGCCATCATTTGCCATTTCCGCCGGATCGAGATTGGCGAAGGCCGGGTGCAGGCCACGGAACTGGTCGATGTTTTCCATCACCGCGCGGACGATTTCATAGACCACGTCATCGGGCACCTCAGCCGAGGTCACGAAGGTCGCGCCAACGCCGAAGGTTGTCGTGTCATCGTCATTGCCGCGATACATGCCACCGGGGATGGTGGCGGTGCGGTAGAACGGGTTTTCGGCAACCAGACCATCGACCGCATCGCCGGTGACGTTCACAAGAACGGAATCACAGGCGGTGGTGGCTTCCTGGATAGAGCCCGAGGGGTGACCCACGGTGTAAACCATCGCGTCGATGTTGTTGTCACACAGCGCCTGCGACTGTTCGGCGGCCTGAAGCTCGGACGCGATGGCGAAATCGTCCATCGTCCAGCCCATGGCCTCCATCAGCACTTCCATCGTGCCGCGCTGACCGGACCCGGGGTTGCCCACGTTCACGCGCATCCCCTGAAGGTCTTCGAAATTGGTGATGCCGCTATCGGCACGGGCCACAACGGTGAAGGGCTCGGGGTGGACCGAGAACACCGCGCGCAGACCTTCGAAGGCGCCGGTTTCCTCGAACCGCGAGGTGCCGTTAAAGGCGTGGTACTGCCAGTCGGACTGCGCGACGCCGAACTCCAGCTCGCCACCGCGGATAGCGTTGATGTTGTAGACCGAGCCGCCGGTGGATTCGACACCGCAGCGGATGCCATGTTCGGACCGGCCCCGGTTCACCAGACGGCAGATCGCGCCGCCGGTCGGGTAGTAGACGCCGGTCACACCGCCGGTGCCGATGGTCACGAAGCTCTGATCCTGAGCCGAAACGGCGCTGGCGCCAAAGGCGGTCGCGGCGGCCACAACGGCGCCAACCAAGTGTTTGTTCATGAATTCTCTCCCAATTGATCCGAAGTGAAACACGGATGCTGGGCAGATGAAACAAATCATTGAATTTCGTCAAGACATGAATCAAACGTTTGGGAATGAAACAGTGCGGGCGGCAAGGACCATGACACTCGACGATCTCAGACAGGCGTTGGCCGAACAGGTCCACACGGCCTCACCCAAGGTTTCACGCCTTGCTGCATGGGCTTTGGACCATCCGCAGGAGATGGCATTTCATTCCGTCCGTGCCCTTGCGAAGCGTGCCGAAGTCAATGCAAACACGGTGTTTCGTCTGGCCGTGGCGCTTGGGTTTTCCGGCTATGACCCCTGCCGCACAGCGTTTCAGTCGGCGCTTCGCGGCGAAGGCGGCATGTATGGATCGCGGGCGAAACAGCTGCGGTCCGGGGGCACGGCGGCGCTGACGGCACAGATTCGCGAATCAGCACACAAGAACCTCGACGCCCTGTTTTCAGAGGCAAATGTTCAGCGGGTCAGCGACGCGGTGGATCTGATGGAAGCCGCCCACCGTGTCTATGCCGTGGGTGTGCGCAGTTGTTTCTCGCTGGCCCATTATCTTAGCTATTCGGGCCGCATGGCCTTTGACAGCTTCGCGCCGCCGCTGAACGAACCGGGCGGGATTGCCGATGTCATCACCTCGACCGGGCCGCAGGATGTGGTGATCGTGATCACCTTTTCGCTGTATTCCTCGGAAGTGGTGCGCGCGCATGAGGCCGCCCTGTCACGGGGTGCCCGGGTGATTGCGATCACCGACAGCTATGTGTCCCCGATCGCGCGGGGGGCGGATGTGGTTTTTTGCCTGCCAATGGACGGGCCGCAACCCCTGCCCTCGCAAGGCGCGGCCTTTGCCCTGGCCGAGGTCCTGGTGGGCGAGATGATCGCCCGCAGCGACCGGGCAGCGCAAAGGATCGCCGATTACGAGGACCGGATGCTGGAGTTTGGCGGCTATGTGCAGACCGCGCCGGGCGCGCGGCCAGATGTGTCAGGCTAGTCGCTTGCCATAGTACAGACCGACGACATGTTCAGCCTCGGCAAAGAACAGCCAGCGGGATGTGACAAGCCCCGCGACATGGAACAGCACCGCGAGCAGGCCCAGAACATGCCCCGCGCCGGGGATGATCAGCAGGATAACCGGCAATCCATAGCCAAGCGTCAGCGCGATCATGCGCAGTTTGCGGGAATGTTTGCGGCCCACCACATGCACGAATTCGCGCAGCAAAAAGTTGGTGCCGGTATGCGGCGGTTCGAACGCGCGGACAGTGCCGGGGGTGCCAAGACCGGTGGCGGTGGCAAGGGTGGTGCCGGATTCCCTCAGCGCGCTATCCCCCACTTGCCAATGCGCCACCTGAACGGCGGCGGCCAGCGCCAGAAGTGCTGCGGCAGCGGTCATCTGCCCCGCCAGCAACGCACCCCCCGCAATAGACAGCGTCAACAGGTGAACGGGCGTCAGCGGCTGGTTCCAGCGCGGCACGGTTTTAAGCTGCCCGTAGATCATCGAGGTGGAATAGACGGTGGCCATCGACAGGGCTGCACCGATCCAGCCAAGCGCCGTCAGGCGGGTATCCAGAAACACCGCCGCGAAAGCATAGACGGCCATGACCAGCAAAGCGGCGACCGACAGCCACGCCTCGCGGCTGAGCCAGCTGGTTTTCCACTGGGTGAACGCCTTTAGCGCCCGTTGCGGATTGCCCAAGTGGAAGGTTGAGGCCAGCAGCCCGCCCACGGCCAGCGCATAGGCGATGACGTAAAAGACGAACGCGACCCACCCGCTGACAGACGGCAGCCCAAGACCAAGAAACAAAAGCAACCCAAAGCCGAGGCCCGAGAAGCTGGTGAAGATGATGACGGAAGGTGCGGGATGCATCAGAGGCGCTCCAACGCTTTGTCCAGCCAACCGAGGAAGCCTTTCTGGTCTTCGGCGACGGGGTCCAGGAAAGGGGCGAGGATATCCATGTCATGCGACACGTCCTGCTTGGGGCGCGGCGGCAAGTATTTGTTGACGGGTTTGGTGCCCTGTTCGGGCATCAGGTCCATGCCGCCACGGTCCGCCACCAGCCGCGACACATCGCTGTCGGGGTCGCCCAGATCACCAAAATGCCGCGCACCCGCAGGGCAGGTCCGCACGCAGGACGGAATGCGGTCCACCTCGGGCAGGTGTTCGTTATAGATGCGGTCGACGCAGAGGGTACATTTCTTCATCACCCCTTCCAGCGCATCCAGCTCGCGCGCGCCATAGGGGCAGGCCCAGGCACACAGGCTGCACCCGATGCAGGCGCTCTCATTGACCAGAACGATCCCGTCTTCCTGCCGCTTATAGCTTGCGCCCGTGGGGCAGACGGTGACGCAGGGCGCGTCTTCGCAATGCAGGCAGGATTTGGGGAAGTGGACCAGCTGCGCGGGGCCTTCGGTTGGCGTGACTTCATAGCTGTGGACACGATTCAGAAAGGTGCCCGAGGGATCGGCCCCGTAGGCGTCCATGTCGGACAGCGGCGCGCCATAGTTCTCGGTATTCCAGCCCTTGCAGGAAATCACGCAGGCATGGCAGCCAACGCAGGTGTCGAGGTCGATGACCAGCCCGAGTTTCTTCTGGGTCGTGGCGGGAAGCTGGGTCATACGGCCTGCTCCTTGCGGGTGGCTTGGATGAACCCCACCAGATCGGCGGCAAACCGGTCGGGGGCTTCAAGGAAGGGGGCGTGGCCGATGCCCTCATAGGGCAGGAAGCGGCCCTTGGGCATGGCTTCGGCGGCGGCCTCACCCGTGGCGGGGGAAACGACCGTGTCGGCGGTTCCGTGGATCACCAACCCAGGGCAGGTCATCGCGGCATAGGTCGGGCGCATGTCCCAATCGGCAGCGAAGAGAGCCCGGCGGGCAATGGCCGGGCACAGCATATTGGCGGCGACCATGCGGCCATAGGTGTCGCGGTCGAGCGGCTTGGCTGTGCAGGCATCGACGAACCGCGCCGTGGCGGGGATGAGACGCGCAAGATCGGTGGTATAGAGATCGCGGACAAGACCAGGGCTGGCGGCACCGACCATCCAATCCTCGCGCGCATTGCCAATGGCAAGGATACCGCCCGCCAGCACCACGCCAGTCAGCGCCGCCTCGCCATGGGTGGCAAGGTAGCTGGCAATCACGCGGCTGCCATAGGACCAGCCCACCAGCGTCACATCTGTCAGGTCATGGGCTGCCATCACGGCAGCCACATCATCGCCCCAGAGGCTGGTGTCGGTATAGGCCGCCGGATCCTCGGGCTTGTCAGAGGCCCCGTGGCCGCGCAGGTCCATCGCCACGAGATGGAAGCGGTCCTTGAGGTGCTCAATCAGCGGGTCCCAGCACAGCGATTGCTGCGCCCATCCGTGGATCAGCAGGATCGCGGGGTTTGCGGGGTCGCCCACGGCGTAGCTGGCAATGCGGGTGCCGTCGGTGCTGGGGGTCATAACGGTAGTCATTGGGCGACCTCCGGCTCGCCGCGCAGGGCCAGCGCGCAGGCGGCGATGATCAGGCTGATGCCAGAGAGACGGGCCAACGCGGTCTCTGCCCGTGAACCCAGCCATGCCACCAGCCGTACTGCCATTGCCCCCATCAGCAACAGGATAGCCCCGTCGATGATCAGATAGGTAAGCCCCAGGATCAGGATCTGCGGGGCCGCCGGGTCGATGAATTGCGGGAACAGCGCCGCGAAGAACACCACCGCATAGGGATTCGCCGCCGAGGTCAGAAAACCCTTGCGGAACAGGCGGCCCTTCGGGGGTGTCACACGGGCAGCTTTGGCCCGACCCGCATCGCGGATCATCGCTATGCCGATCCAGACCAGATAGGCGATCCCCACCCATTTGATCACCCCGAAGACACTGGCGGACAGCGAAATCAGGCTGACCAGCCCGAACCCGGCAATCAGCATCTGGAGCGCGTTGGCCGACAGGTCCCCGGTCATGATCGGCAGCGCGCCGCGCAACCCATGCTGGATGGATCCGCCGATGAACAGCAGCTGGCTGGGGCCGGGCGGGTGCGCGAAGAAAACAAGCACCGCGCCCAGATAGATCAGATAGGTGTCCATCGCGATCATTTGCCCACCTTCCATGCAAGGTTATCGGGCCCCTGCCCCACCGGCGATGTGATCGGCGGATAGGCGGGCTGCGCCTCGGACGGGGGGGGCACCTTCTCGATCTTCACGCGCAGGTCGAACCAGGCCGCCTGCCCCGTCACCGGGTCAGAGTTCGCCCAACGCATCCCATCGCCCTTGGGTGGCAAAAGTTCATGTATAAGATGATTGAGCAAGAAACCCTTGGTCGCCTCCGGCGCATCCTCGGACAGCGCCCAGGTGCCCTTGCGCTTGCCGATGGCGTTCCACGTCCAGACAGTGTTTTCATTCAGCGCCGCCATATGGGCGACCGGCACGGTGATGGCGCCATGAACGGATGTCACCCGCGCCCAATCCCCATCCACAAACCCGTTCGCCTGCCAGATCTTGGTGGGCACATAAAGCGGGTTACGTCCGTGCAACTGCCGCAGCCAGGCATTCTGGGTGCCCCAACTGTGATACATCGCCATGGGCCGCTGCGTCAGGGCGTGGACCGGGAATTCCTCGGTGTCGACATGGCTGTCCTCAAAGGGGGGATACCAGATCGGCAGCGGGTCCATCACCGCCTTGATCCGGGCGCGCAGATGGTCGGGCGGCTGGCGGGTGCCATGACCTTCGGCGGCCAGCTGAAAGCGGCGCATGGGTTCGACATAGAGGCTGAACAGATAGGGCTGCGGGCTGTCGAAAAGCCCCATGCCGACCGCCCAGTCCTGATAGGCCTTGTTCCACGGTTTGTAATACAGCGCCTCATCCGGGATATGTTCGACGAAGAAGCCGCCATTTTCGATATAGCGGTTCAGCTGGTCGGGGTTGGGCGCGCCGCGCCCCTTGTCGCTGCCATCGCCGCGAAAGCCCGCCAGCGGGCCGATACCGGGCTTGCGTTCATGGTTCACGATGTAGTCGGCGTAGTCCTTGTATTTGGCGCTGCCGTCCTGGTTCACGAAGGCAGGCATTCCCAACCGCGCGCCCAGATCCACCAAAACCGACTGGAACCCACGCACGTCGCGGTCAGGCTCGATCACCGGCCAGCGGATCGCATCTGCGGCGGCATCGGCCTCGCAAATCGGGCGATCCAACAAGCTGATACAGTCGTGGCGTTCCAGATAGGTCGTGTCGGGCAGGATCAGGTCGGCATAGGCCACCATTTCCGAGCTATAGGCATCCGAATAAATGATGCGCGGAATGACGTAGTCGCCGTTTTCGTCCTTGTCCGTCAGCATCTTCATGACGCCCGAGGTGTTCATGGACGAATTCCACGACATGTTCGCCATATACATGAACAGCGTGTCGATCTTGTAGGGATCACCCGCATAGGCGTTGGAAATCACCATATGCATAAGGCCATGGGCGCTTAGCGGGTTTTCCCAGGTAAAGGCCTTGTCGATGCGGGCCGGGCTGCCGTCTTCGGTCAGGCACAGATCGTCCGGGCCTTGAACATAGCCCAGATGCGGACCGTCCAGGGGCTGGCCGGGGGTGACGCCGCAATGGGGCTTGGGATGCGCCTCGACCGGTTTGGGATAGGGCGGTTTGTAACGGAAGCCACCGGGCACCTCGACGCTGCCCAGAAGGATCTGCAGCACATGCAGAGCGCGGGCTGTCTGAAAGCCGTTGGAATGGGCGGAAATTCCGCGCATGGCGTGGAAGCTAACCGGGCGGCCCACCATCTTGTCATGCCTGACGCCTCGGAAATCGGTCCAGGGCTGGTCGATCTCTATCGCCTCGTCAAAGGCCACGCGGGCCAGTTCCGCCGCGATATGGCGGATACGGTCAGGTGCGATCCCACAACGATTGGCCACCGCTTCAGGCGCATAGTCGTCGGACAGGTAGCGGTCCGCCAGCAACTGAAACGAAGGGCGGTGCGTGACACCCGCATTGCGCCAGGTGCCCGCCAGATCGGGTTGCACACCTTCCTGATCAAAGGGCGCGGGCTTGCCGGTGCGCCTATCCAGCACCAGCATCTTGCCATCGTCGTCCCGCAGCAGCAGGCCATGTTCCGGCGATTTCGGATCGCCATTGACCAGAACCGGCGCATTGGTAAAGCGGGTCAGATAGTCCAGGTCGATCTTGCCCGCCTTCAACAGGCAATGGGCCAGCGACAGGATGAACAGCCCGTCGGTGCCCGGTGTGATCCCCACCCACTCATCGGCAATCGCGTTATAGCCAGAGCGGATCGGGTTGACCCCGATCACCTTGGCCCCACGCGCCTTGAGCTTACCAAGCCCCATCTTGATCGGATTGCTGTCATGATCCTCGGCCACGCCAAAGATCATCAGCATCTTGGTGTTATCCCAATCAGGCTGGCCAAATTCCCAGAACGCCCCGCCCATCGTGTAGATGCCCGCCGCCGCCATATTGACCGAACAAAACCCCCCATGAGCCGCGAAATTCGGGGTGCCGAAGTTTTGCGCCCACAGGCCGGTAAAGCTTTGCGACTGATCGCGGCCGGTGAAAAAAGCCAGCTTTTCCGGGGCCGTATCGCGCAAGGGCTGTAACCAGGACACAGCCGTTTCCAGCGCCTCATCCCAGCTGATTTCCGCGAACTCCCCCGACCCGCGCGGGCCAACCCGTTTCAGCGGCGCGCGCAGGCGCGAGGGCGCATTGACCTGCATGATGCCCGCGCTACCCTTGGCGCAAAGCACACCCTTGTTCACCGGATGGTCGCGGTTGCCCTCGATATAGGCGACCTTACCGTCCTTCATATGGACATTGATCCCGCAGCGGCAGGCGCACATGTAGCAGGTCGTCTTGCGGATCTCGTCCGATACTTTCGGAGACAGATCAATCGCGGGCTGAGTATGGGCCATGTGCCGTCCTGTACC
>Ga0213841_1001293_pt1 | contig 13166 bp, 10 predicted proteins | sample SWPATP23_FD_160125 | JGI IMG/M metagenome (GOLD analysis project Ga0213841, IMG submission 160125) | Coastal seawater microbial communities from Marineland, Florida, United States - SWPA TP2 #3 | ecosystem: Environmental > Aquatic > Marine > Coastal | place: USA: Florida | collected 2016-08-14 | reverse complement strand
CGGCGGTCGGACAGCTCCGTCTCCACCTCGGCCGGCGGCCGCCCCCCATCGGCGGACCGGGCCACCTCGATGGTGATGGCGGGATGCCGCACGATGGATCCCCCGAGGTCGACCTCAGCCGGACCCACCTTGAAGCTGCCCTCTCGAAGCGCGGTGAGCTGGTAGGTGTAGCGGACCACTCGGGTGGACTTCATCCCCACGATGGACATCGACTGGCCTTGACCGCGGTAGCGCAGCGCAAGCCCATCGCCCACGGCAAGGTCGGGCACGCCTTCGGCCCGGCCATCGATGACCTGCAGCTCGAGCGCCACGCTCTGGCCGACCACGAGCTGGTCGCTCTCGACCTGGAGCTGCACCCGCGCCGCGAAGGCCGGAGAACAAAGAGCCAGCAGGAGCACGAGGAGCTGCATCACCAGTCCTTGTCGCCCGCCGCACCGGGACGCGCCACCACCCGGGGCTGTCCTTCCTCTACGGCGTCGACCATGCGGGCGGCTTCTTCGGCTGTGATCTCGCCGGCCCGTGTGCCCGAGCGGGGGGCTTCGAGCTTCGGGGTGTCGTCGGTGGGCTCCCCGGCATCGTCGGTCTGCATGCCGCTCATGTCGCCGGGCATGCCGGTGTCACCGCCGGGCTCACCCGGGTCGAGGGTGCCATCGTCGGGGTCTTGGGGCTCGCCCTGCGGGTCTTGGGGCTCACCCTGGGGGTCTTGGGGCTCACCCTGGGGGTCCTGGGGCTCACCCTGGGGGTCTTGGGGCGGCGGTTCCTGCTGCAGTCGACGGGCGATCTCCTGCTCGACGAGCTGCACGTTCTGCTGGGCGGCGGGATGGTCGGGCCGGTCTTCGAGCACCCGGCGCCAGTCCTCGACCGCGCGGGTCAGGCGGCCGGAGCGGTAGGCGGCGTGGCCGGCGTTGTATCGGGCGCGTTGGCGCTGGGTGGGGTCGAGCGTGCGCTCGGCGACCTGGCTGAGGACGTCGTGGGCCTCCGCGGACCGTCCTTCCTTCAGCAAGGTCAGCCCGAGCTCCTCGGCGAGCCTCAGGTCGTCGGGACGGTCGGCCTGTCGCGCCAGCAGCTCGTCTGCCGAGGTCGGGACGGCATCCTGGGCCCTGGCCGGCGCCGCGACCAGCAGCAAGGCGAGCATGGCGCCCGGCAACCTCAGAGGGCCAGGACGCACGAAAGAGGCCGCCACGAGCAGCAGAATGGCCACCGCCAGCGGCCAGGAGAAGCGCTCGTCCCACAGCCGTTCCCGACGCACCCCTTGTTCAGCGCCCTGCAGGCGGCCCCGGATCTCGCCCATGTAGATGGCAGCGATGTCACGGTTGGAGGCGCCGGCCCGCACGTAGGCGCCGCGCCCGATGCGCGCGACCTCCTGGAGCACGCTCTCGTCGAGCTTCGCCATCACGACCTGGCCGGAGCGGTCCTTCTTGAAGCCACCACCTTCGTTGGGAATGGGAGCCCCCTCGGGGGTGCCCACGCCCATGGTGTAGATGTGAACATCGGCCTCCGTCGCCCGTTCGGCCGCGACGATGGCCTCCCCAACGTGGTCTTCGCCATCGCTCACCAGCAGGATGGCCCGGTCGCTGGCCCCCGGCGGACCCAACAGATCGACCGCCATGTCGATGGCTGCCCCGATGTCGGACCCCTGGGCTACGAGTGTCTGGCTGGAGCTGTCCCGCACCTGGTGGCGCAGCACGGCGTAGTCGAGGGTGAGCGGCATCCGGGCGTAGGCACCGCCCGCGAAGACCACGAGCCCCACCCGGTCCCCCGCCAGCATCTCGGTGAGGTCGAGCACCTCGCGCTGCGCCTGCTCCATGCGGCTCGGCGAGACATCCTCGACGTCCATCGACCGGCTCACGTCGAGAACAACCACCAGGTCGAGTCCTTCGCGCTTGAGCTCCTGCCACCGGTAGCCCCACCTTGGCTGGGCGAGGGCCAGCACCCCGAACACCATCGCCGACAACCACAGCACAGCCCGTCGCCGGTGAACCCGCTGAGCCCGGGCGCTCACGCGCTCTCCAGCCAATGGACCCAGCCGGGCAAGCAGAGCCTGTCGACGCCGCAGCGCCGCCCACAGCAGGGCCGCGAGAACGGGGACCGCCCAAAGCAGGTGGAGCCACTCGGGACGTGCCCAGCTCATGGAAGCCTCCGCAGCCAGGTCTGGGCGAGGAGCTGCTGGAGCAAAAGCAGCAGCAGTCCGAGCGCCAGAACGCTGTGGTAGCGCTCATCTCGATGCACGAACTCCTCCACCTCCGCCGTGCTCGTCTCCAGGGCGTCGATGGTCTCGTAGACCTCCAGCAGGCTGCGCGTGTCGTCGGCCCGAAAGTAGCGGGCGTCGGTGAGCCGCGCGATCTCCTTGAGCGTGCCTTCGTCGAGGCTCGACCCCCGGCCGAACAGCCCCAACACGCCCCCGCCGCCCCCCGAGGCACCCATCCCGATGGTGTACACCCGCATGTCGAGGGCGGCCGCAGCCTTCGCGGCGTCGATGGGGTCCATACCGGTGCGGGAGTCGCCGTCGGTGAGGAGGATGATGACGCGCTCGGGGGCGTCGAGCTCCTTCATGCGCTGTGCTGCGATGGCGATGGCATCGCCGATGGCGGTGGACTGGCCGGCGATGCCGATGGACACCTGCTGCAAGAAGCGCTGCATGGCGCCGTGGTCGGTGGTGAGCGGAACCTGGGTGAAGGCCTGCTCGCCGAACACCACGAGCCCGATGCGGTCGTCCGGCCGTCCTTCCACGAAGCGGGCGATGACCTCCTTGGCCGCCCGGAGCCGAGACACCCGGCGGCGACCGACGCTGTAGTCCTCCGCCTCCATGGAACCGGAGGTGTCGAGCACCAGCAGGATGTCGATACCTTCGCGCTCCACCACCCGCTGCCGATCGACGTGCTGCGGCCGGGCGAGCGCGAACACCAGGGCAGCGAGGCCCAGGCTGGTGAGCAAGGTGGGAAGAAAGGCCAGGCGCTGCCGCAAGGTGGGCCGGGCATCGGTCAAGGACAGCGCAGACCAGGCCAGACGCGGCTGACGGGACAGCCACGGCACCACCACCACGATGGGAAGCAGCCACAGCACCCAGGCCTGGCCCCACTCCAGTCCGCCGAAGCCGAGCAGCTCAAGCATCGGCTTCCCCGCTGTCTACAGCGTCATCGTCGACATCTTCGACATGCTCACCACCGGGGGACAGCGCAGCGACCACAGCCAGAAAGTCGGTCTCCAGAGCATCGAAGAAACCCTCCCCGCCGCCCTCCCGCGCGAATTTCAGCCGGTCGGTGGCTTCGAGCACACGGCCCGCCTGGGTGCGCAGGTCTGGCCCGAGCAGCTCCGACGACCGGGCCCAGCCAAGGATCTCCCGCGAGGTTCGGGACATCGCCGGAAAGCCCGTGACCTGCTGAATGAAGGTGCGCAGGATCTCGGAAAGCGCAAGCGCGAGCGCATGGTCGTCGAGCTCAGAGGACCGGGCCCGGCTCCAGGCCGCGCGGGCCGCCACATCGGCTGGAACCGGCGGCGGTGGGGGCTTGGGACGCATCCGCAGCCAGACGAGCGTGCCCCCGAGCGCGACCAGGGCGAGTCCACCCACCACGCCGGCCACAATCCAGCGCGGGTCGGGCGGGGCCTCGGGCGGCACCTCCTCCACCTCCGCGAGCGCGCCCAACTGCGGGCCAGGGACCCCGATGTCCACGAACAGGGGCGCCGGCTCCAGGGTGCGAGACTGGTCGCCGGGACCCGTGGCCTCGACCGGCGGCATGCCCACGACGTAGCTGCCGTCGTCTCCGGTGAGCTCGAAGGTGGCCGTCATGCGCTGGCGGTCGGCCACCAGCACGGGCCCGTCGACGCCCTTCTGGCTGACGGTGAGCCCCTCGCCCATGGGCTGGGCGACCTTCAGCGTCCACCCGTCGGACTGCCACACCTCCACCTCGACGGTGACGGGCTCGCCCGAGGCCACCTTGGGCTGCACGACGCGCAGCTGCACGTCTACCGGAGGCGGCGAAAGAGCCGGCAGGGTGGGCGGTCCACCACACCCCACCAAGACGGCCAGCACCAGGGCATTCCGGCTCATCGAACCCGCTCCTGCTGCCGGAAGTGGACCATCAGACGATGGAAGGGGTCCTCGTGGGTTCCGACCGACGTACACGAGGCGCCTGACCGGCGAATCCGCTCCACACGGCGCTTCAGCGGCTCCCGAGGACGCAGCTTGCGGGTGTCCACCAGCCGCCGCCGACCGGTCTCGGCATCTTCGAGCTCGACCAGGCCAACACCCGCCGGAATGCTCTCCTCAAGGGGATCGTGGACGAGGAAGGCATGCACCTTGTGCCGACGGGACAGCACGGACAGGATGCGCTCCGACTCCGGTGCCGCCACGAAGTCGGAGAGCACCGCCACCACGGCCTTGCGCTTCTGGGTGCGATGCACGCGCTCCAGGGCGGCGGCGAGATGGGTGCCCCGGCGACTGGGGGGCGGCGCGTAGGCGGTGCGCAGGATCTGCCAGGCATGGCCCCGGGCGCGGCGCGGCGGCAGGTGGTGCTCGATCTGCTCGGTGAAGGCGAGCATGCCCACCCGGTCGCCGTTCGCGATGGCGGCCCAGGCGAGGGCACCGGCCACACGGGCGAGCTGAAGGCGCTTGTCGGTGCGTCCGTCGTGTCCGCCGCCGCCAAAACGCATGGAGCCGGAGATGTCGAGCACCAGCATCAAGGTGAGCTCGCGCTCCTCTCGGAACTGCTTGATGAAGGGCTCGCCTGTACGGGCGGTGACGTTCCAGTCGATGTGCCGCACGTCGTCGCCGGGCATGTAGGGACGCACCTCCTCGAACTCCATCCCCAGCCCACGAAAGGCGCTGCGGTACTCGCCCGCGAAGGGACTGTCGACCCTGCGCTGGAGCAGCAGCTGCAGCCGCCGGATCTGGAGGAGCTCATCAGAGGTCAGCATCGACGAACCAGGGACTCGCGCGAGAGACGCAACAGGCTCAAGGCGTGGGGACGTGGGCGAAGACCTTGGAGATGACGTCTTCGACGGTCATGCCCTCGGCCTCGGCCTCGTAGGTGAGCAGGATGCGGTGCCGCAGCACATCGGGACCGACGGCCTTGACGTCGTCGGTGGTGACGTAGGCGCGGCCGTGGAGGAAGGCGAGCGCGCGGGCGGCTTTGGACAGCGCGATGGTGGCGCGGGGGCTGGCGCCGAACTCCACGAGCCGGGCGAGGTCGTTGCTGGCCCCCGGTCGGGTGGCATGCACGACATTGACGATGTAGTCGGCAATCACGCCTTCCATGCGCACCATGGCCAGCACGCGCCGCAGCGTCTCGAGCTCGTCGCTTCCCGCCACGGCCTCGATGCGCGGGGGGGCCTCAGACGACCGCTCCAGGATCTGCCGCTCCTCGGCCTTGGTGGGGTAGCCCACGACCACCTTGAACATGAAGCGGTCGGCCTGGGCCTCGGGCAGCGTGTAGGTGCCTTCCTGCTCGATGGGGTTCTGGGTGGCGAGCACGAGAAAGGGGGACGGCAGGGCGTGGGTCTCGTCGCCGATGGTGACCTGCCGTTCCTGCATGGCCTCCAGCAAGGCGCTCTGGACCTTGGCCGGCGCCCGGTTGATCTCGTCGGCCAGCACGATGTTGGCGAAGACCGGCCCGCGGTGGGTGGTGAAGTCCTGGGAGCGGGGGTTGTAGATCTGGGTGCCGATCACATCGGCGGGCAGCAGGTCGGGGGTGAACTGGATGCGCTGGAAGTCGAGGCGAAGGGCCTGCGAGAGCGTGCGCACGGTGAGTGTCTTGGCCAGACCAGGCACGCCCTCCAGCAGCACATGGCCGTTGCAGAGAAAGCCCATGAGCAACCGGTCGACCATGTGGTCCTGGCCGACGAGCACACGCCCGACCTCGTCGCGGATGGCGGTGACGATGGGGTGCACGTCGCGCACATGGGCTTCGATGTCGGCGATGGTGGGGCGGCGGTCCATGGAGCTGTCCGTGAGGTCGGCTGGTGCGTGGAGGCGACAAATTCGCAGGCCGGTCCGCTTGGGACTGAAGTCGACAAGAGCGCCATCCGAAAGGCATCGGCGCCGATGTCGACTCCCGGGCGGCCGGGAGGCGGCGGCAGGTAATCACTCCTTTGCCGCTGCCAACCGTCGACACTGTGCAGATCTGCCCGAGCCCTGCGCTCCGAATTTCTTGACAGCCCCCGCGGGGTGCCGCATAACGTCCCGCCCGCGATCTACGACGGAGGTCGACCATGGCAGGTTCCACGACCAGCACCCCGAGCACCGAGCTCCCCCCCGACGAGTACCTCTCCAAAGAGGAGGTTCTCAAGCTGTGGGGAATCGTCCAGGAGCGGATCGACTCGCTCATGGCCAATGGCCGCGACGCCGTCGCCAACCTCACCGAGGACCGCACCCAGGAAGCCGACGCCATCGACGTCGCCTCCAGCGAGTCCGAGCGTGAGTTCGTGCTGCGCCTCGCCGGCCGCGAGCGCCTGATGCTCCGCAAGCTCAAGAAGGCCCAGGAGCGGATGGAAGAAGGCGAGTACGGCATGTGCGAGTCCTGCGGCGAGAACATCACGTTCAAGCGCCTGCTCGTGCGCCCGGTCGCCACGCAGTGCATCGACTGCAAGACCCAGGCTGAACAGCTCGAGCGGGGCAGCCGCGCCTTCTGAGCGTCGGCCCCTCCCCCTCGCAAAGCCGCCCCGCCCCCGAGTCGAGCTCGGGCTGCGGGGCGTTGTCGTCTTGATGGGGTCGTGCGCTGGGCGCCCCGGGGTGCTCAGCTCGTGATGCGGTCCCAGAAGTCCTTGAGGAAGCCCTTCTCCGCCACCTTCTCGTCTTGCAGATCGGCCAGCTTGCGGATGAGCTTGTCCTCTTCGGCCGACAGGCGGGTGGGCACCTGCACGATGACCTGCACCCGCTGGTCGCCCCGGCCACGCCGTCCGCCGGGGCGAGGAGCGCCCTGACCCGACAGCGTGAACACCCTGCCTGAGGGTGTTCCCGGCGGAATCTCCAGCTCGGCCTCACCATCGACCGTGGGCACCTTGAGCGACGCGCCCAGGCAGGCCTGCGGGAAGCTGATGGGCACCTCGCACAGCACGTCGTCGCCGTTGCGCTTGAAGAACTCGTGTTCGCCGACCTCGATGTGCACGATGAGGTCGCCGGGAGGGGCTCCCTTGTCGCCTTCATGCCCCTTGCCGGGCACGCGCAGGCCCTGGCCGGTGTTCATGCCGGGGGGCACCGGAACCGTGATGCTGTCCACCTGGCGGGTGCGACCGGAGCCCGTGCACTCCTTGCAGGGGTCCTGGATGACCTTGCCGCGCCCACGGCAGTGAGGGCAGGTGGTGCGGATGCGCAGAAAGCCCATCTGCTGCTGGATGACCTCGCCCACACCATTGCAGGTCTTGCAGGTGGCCGGCTGGGTGCCGGGCTCGGCGCCGTCGCCTTCGCAGCGACCGCACACCACCTCGCGGGGCAGGTCAACCACCTTCTTCACGCCGTGGATGGCTTCGAGGAACTCGAGAGGCAGGGCGATCTGCAGGTTGGCGCCGCGACGCAGCCGCTGTCCGCCCCCGCCGCGTCGACCGCCGCCGAAGCCGAAGAGGTCGCCAAAGAGGTCGCCGAACTGGCTGAAGATCTCCTCGGGGTCGTGGAAGCCCGGGTTGAAGCCCTGGCCCTTGAGGCCCTGGTGCCCGAAGCGATCGTAGGTGCCTCGCTTCTGGGCATCAGAAAGCACCGAGTAGGCCTCGGAGGCCTCCTTGAACTTCGCCTCGGCCTCGGGATTGTCGGGATTGCGGTCGGGGTGGTACTTCAGCGCGAGCTTGCGGTACGCCTTCTTGATGGTGCTGTCGTCGGCATCGCGCTCGACGCCGAGCACCTCGTAGTAGTCACGCGGCTGGGACATGTCGGCTCCGCGGGGTCCGGCGCTGGGCCGGGGGCGAATCAGGGGAGAGCGACGGCTGGGCCGTGGAGGGTCCGTGAACGCCGAAGCCGCCTCCTCATGTCGAGCGATTCGACCGAGGAGACGGCGGGACCTTCAGGGCCGAGAATCAGGCTTCTTCGTACTCGACGTCGATGATGTCGTCGTCGGCCGCATCGGCTGCGCCACCGGCACCGGCGTCGGGGCCGGGCGCGCCACCCTCGGCACCACCCGACTGGTAGGCAGCCTGGGCGAGCTTGTGGGAGGAGGCGGTGAGGTCGTCGAAGGCCGACTTGAGGGAGCTGATGTCGTCGGTGTCGAGGGCCTCCTTGGCGGCGGCCAGCTTGCCTTCGACCTCGGTGACCTCGCTGGCGGGCAGCTTGTCGCGGTTCTCGGAGAGCAGCTTGTCGGTCTGGTAGACGAGGTTGTCGAGGTTGTTGCGGGCCTCGATGATCTCGCGCCGGGCCTGGTCGCTGGCCTCGTTGGCCTCGGCTTCCTTCACCAGCTTGTCGACTTCAGCGGAGGACAGGCCGCTGGAGCTGGTGATGGTGATCTTCTGCTCCTTGCCGGTGGCCTTGTCCTTGGCGGACACGTTGAGGATGCCGTTGGCGTCGATGTCGAAGGTGACCTCGACCTGAGGCACACCGCGCGGGGCGGCGGGGATGCCGTCGAGGCGGAAGGTGCCGAGGGCCCGGTTGTCCTTGGCCATGGGGCGCTCGCCCTGGTGGACCTGGACATCCACCGCGGTCTGGTTGTCGGCCGCGGTGCTGAAGATCTCCGACTTGCGGGTGGGGATGGTGGTGTTGCGACCGATGAGCACCGTCATCACGCCGCCGAGGGTCTCGATGCCCAGCGACAGGGGGGTGACGTCGAGGAGGAGGAGGTCCTTGACGTCGCCGGAGAGCACGCCGCCCTGGATGGCCGCGCCGACCGCGACGACCTCATCGGGGTTGACCGACCGGTTGGGCTCCTTGTTGAAGAGGGCCTTCACCTTGGTCTGCACCAGCGGGATGCGCGTGGAGCCGCCCACCAGGATGACCTCGTCGATGTCGCCAGCCCGCAGGCCGGCGTCCTTGATGGCCTGGCGACACGGGCCGAGGGTGCGCTCGATGACGGGGTCGATCATGCGCTCGAACTTGGCCCGGGACAGGGAGGTCACGAGGTGCTTGGGACCCGAGGCGTCGGCCGTGAGGTAGGGCAGGTTGATCTCGCTGTTCTGCGCGGTGGACAGCTCGATCTTGGCCTTCTCAGCGGCATCCTTGAGGCGCTGGAGCACCATCTTGTCGCCGCGGATGTCGACGCCGTTCTCCTTCTGGAACTCGGCCATCATCCAGTCGATGAGCACCTGGTCGACGTCGTCGCCGCCGAGGTGGGTGTCGCCGTTGGTGGAGAGCACCTCGACCACACTGTCGCCCACCTCGAGGATGGAGATGTCGAAGGTGCCGCCGCCGAAGTCGAAGACAGCGACCTTCTCGTCGGCCTGCTTGTCGAGGCCGTAGGCGAGCGCAGCGGCGGTGGGCTCGTTGATGATGCGCTTGACCTCGAGGCCGGCGATCTTGCCGGCATCCTTGGTGGCCTGACGCTGGGAGTCGTTGAAGTAGGCGGGCACGGTGATGACGGCCTCGGTGACCGTCTCGCCGAGGTAGCGCTCTGCCTCACGCTTGAGCTTCTGCAGCACCATCGCCGACACCTCGGGGGGCGAGTACTGCTTGTCGTCGATCTTGACGCGGGGGAGGCCATCGGAGCCGCGGACCACCGGGTAGGCCACGCGGTCGACCTCCTGCTTGGACTCCTCGTAGCGACGGCCCATGAAGCGCTTGATGGACGCCACGGTGCGGGTGGGGTTGGTGATGGCCTGTCGCTTGGCGACGGCACCCACGAGGCGCTCGCCGTCTTTGCCGAAGCCGATGACGGAGGGGGTGGTGCGGCCACCCTCTTCGTTGACGATGACCGTGGGCTTGTCGCCTTCCATGATGGAGACGACGGAGTTGGTGGTGCCGAGGTCGATGCCGATGATCTTGCCCATGGGAGCTCCTTTTCAGGTCGCGGGCCACGTCTGGCGCGGCGCCGTCGGATTCTTCGGGTGAGTCGTGCATCCGAGCACGGCGGACAGCCACCGCACCCAGACCCGGCCAATGAGCAAGATGTGCTCAGTGCCGGCGTTTTCGTGGAACCCCCTGCCCGGGGCTCCCGTTCGGCCGCGAAGCTAATCGCAAACCTGTGGGCGGCAACACCCCGGGCGGAATCTGTGGGGGATCCACCGGGTGCCGTGGAAAGGGGACGACCGACAGTCGAGGCAGAATTTCTGCACCCGGCCGGTTGACGCAGGGTGTTGCCGTGCCTATCGCTGCGGCGCCCGCGAGACGGGCAGGGCGCATCTGGACGCGACCTTCGCAACCCCCGCCCACAGCCCGCCTCGCACGAAGCCCGCGGAGTTTCCGAGACCACGCGTCCCGGGCCCGCTCTCGAAGACTGCACCAACTCCATCGTCGACCCGAAAGCCGGGTCCGGAGGGATCATGAAGTTCCGTCCCCTGTACGACCGTGTCCTCGTCAAGCGCGTCGAAGCCGAGGAGCGCACCTCCAGCGGCCTCATCCTCCCCGACTCCGCGAAGGAAAAGCCCCTCGAGGCCGAGGTCATCGCTGTCGGCAACGGCAAGCGTCTCGACGACGGCACCCACCGTCCCGTCTCCGTGAACGCCGGCGACCGCGTCATCTTCGGCAAGTACACCGGCGACGAGGTCAAGCTCGATGGTGTGGAGCACATCATCCTGTCCGAGTCCGACATCCTCGCCGTGGTCGAGCGCAGCTGAGCTGCCTCCCGCGCCGCATCCCCACGAAGAACACCCGAATTCCAGGAGGCCAACATGGCTGCCAAGGACATCAGCTTCCGCGAGAACGCTGCCAAGGACGTGCTCAAGGGCGTCACCACCCTCGCCGCTGCGGTGAAGGTCACGCTCGGTCCCAAGGGCCGCAACGTCGTCATCAACAAGAGCTTCGGAGCTCCCGTGATCACCAAGGACGGCGTCACCGTCGCCAAGGAGATCGAGCTCAAGAACAAGCTGCAGAACATCGGCGCCCAGATGGTCAAGGAAGTCGCTTCCAAGACCAACGACGTCGCCGGTGACGGCACCACCACCGCCACCGTGCTCGCCGAAGGCATCTACAAGCACGGCGCCAAGATGGTGGCCGCCGGCGCCAACCCCATGGACCTCAAGGCCGGCATCGACCTCGCCGTCGGCGCTGTCGTGAAGTCCCTCCACGGCCTGTCCCGTCCCATCAACGAAGACCCCGCTGCGGTGGCCCGCGTGGGCACCATCTCGGCCAACGGCGACGAAGAGGTGGGCTCCATCCTCTCCGAAGCCATGGCCAAGATCGGCCAGGACGGCGTCATCACCGTCGAAGAAGCCAAGGGCCTCGAGACCGAGCTCGAGATCGTCGAGGGCATGCAGTTCGACCGCGGCTACCTGTCCCCCTACTTCGTCACCGACGCCGACCGCATGGAAGCCGTCCTCGAAGACGCCCTCGTGCTCATCCACGAGAAGAAGGTGTCCGCGATGAAGGACCTCCTCCCCGTGCTGGAGAAGGTGCACGGCGCTGGCAAGCCCCTGCTCATCCTCGCCGAGGATGTCGACGGCGACGCCCTGGCCACCCTCGTGGTCAACAAGCTCCGCGGCAACATGAACGTCGTGGCCGTCAAGGCCCCCGGCTTCGGTGACCGCCGCAAGGCCATGCTCGAGGACATCGCCATCCTCACCGGTGGCCGCGCCATCATGGACGACCTCGGCATCAAGCTCGACGCCCTCACCCTCAACGACCTCGGCACCGCCGGTCGCATCGTCATCACGAAGGACTCCACCACCATCGTGAAGGGCGGCGGCTCCCGCGATGCCGTGAAGGGTCGCGTCAAGCAGATCCGCGGTCAGATCCGCAACACCACCTCCGACTACGACCGCGAGAAGCTCCAGGAGCGCCTCGCCAAGCTCGTGGGCGGCGTGGCTGTCATCCATGTGGGTGCCGCCACCGAGGTGGAGATGAAGGAGAAGAAGGCCCGCGTGGAAGACGCCCTCAACGCCACCCGCGCCGCCATCGAAGAAGGCGTGGTGCCCGGCGGCGGTGTGGCCCTCGTGCGCAGCCTCGGCGCCCTCGACGGTGTCGAAGCGGAAGGCGACATGGCCTTCGGCGTGCAGATCGTCCGCGACGCCATCCAGGAGCCCATCCGCGCCATCTCCGCCAACGCTGGCGTCGACGGCAGCCTCGTGGTCAACAAGGTGCGCAACGGCGAGGGTGGCTTCGGCTACAACGCCGCCACCGACACCTACGGCGACCTCGTGGAGATGGGCGTCATCGACCCCACCAAGGTGGTCCGCACCGCGCTGCAGAACGCAGCCAGCGTGGCCAGCCTCCTCCTCACCACCGAAGCTGTCATCTCGCAGCGTCCCGAGAAGGCCCCGGCCGGCGGTGGCGGCGGCGACATGGGCGGCATGGGTGGAATGGGCGGCATGGGTGGAATGGGCGGCATGGGCGGCATGATGTGAGCCCGGTCACCTGACCTCTGCGGCACCCGCGGGGCTCCGGCTTCGCGGGTGTCCTGCTTCTTGGGGGGACGGCAAAGAACCGGGGGCGGTCCAGCGGGATAGGCGGGCGGCCGACTCGGAGGTAGTCATGAGCAACGGAGTGGTGGCCGAGCTGGTCGACCTGGCCTGGGTGGTGCGCATCGACCGTCCCAAGCGCCGCAACGCCCTCGGCGGACCTGCCTGGGAAGCCCTGAGAGACGCTGTTCTCGCGGTTCCTGAGTCCGCACGCGCTGTCATCGTCACCGGCTCCGACGCGGTCTTCTCCGCCGGCATGGACCTCAAGCTCGACAACCCCCTCCTCATGGAGGTGGGCCAGGCCATCGGCGGCCAGGACGCCGAGCAGCTCATGGCCATCATCCACCGCCTCAAGGCTTGCCTCGCCCCGCTCCGACAGGTCGGTGTGCCCACCATCGCGGCCATCGAAGGTCCGTGCCTCGGCGGCGGCCTCGAGATTGCCCTGCACTGCGATGTGCGCATCGCGTCCGACACCGCGGTGCTCTCCATGCCGGAGCCCCGCCTGGGCTTCGTGGCCGATGTGGGCGGCACCACCCTTCTCCGTCGCCTCGTCGGCCCTGGCCGGGCCTCCTGGCTCATCACCAGCGGGCGCAAGGTCGACGTCGACACCGCCGAGCGGTGGGGCCTCATCGAACAGCGGTGTGCAGCCGGCGAGGCCCTGTCCACCGCCCTCGCCCTCGTCGCCGACATGGCCAAGGGCGCCC
>Ga0213841_1001280_pt1 | contig 13239 bp, 9 predicted proteins | sample SWPATP23_FD_160125 | JGI IMG/M metagenome (GOLD analysis project Ga0213841, IMG submission 160125) | Coastal seawater microbial communities from Marineland, Florida, United States - SWPA TP2 #3 | ecosystem: Environmental > Aquatic > Marine > Coastal | place: USA: Florida | collected 2016-08-14 | reverse complement strand
CGTAGTCCCAGTTGTTCATCCAGCCGATCATGATCCGGCGGCCGCCGGGGGCGTCGTTGAAGGAAACGGCCGCATAGTAGTCCCGCCCGCGGTCGAGCCAGGCGTAGTCCGGCATCCGGCTTTCATCCGGGTGGAGGCCCTCGGTGACGGTGTTCTCCGACCGGAAGCGCACGCCGTCGAACGATCCCACGAAGTACTGGGCTCCCGAGCCGCCGGCGATGCCGCCCGGATTGAGGTTGACCACCAGGACCCATTTGGTGTCGGCCGGATCGCCGTCGACCGCGAGGGGAAAGAGGTCAGGGCATTCCCAGTCGCCCCCGGTGGCGTTGGCGGGGCCGAAGCTGCTCAAGTAGTCCCAGTCCTTGAGGTTCTCGGAGCGGTAGAAGACCACCACGCGGTCGGTGGCCTCCACGGCGGCCATCACCCAGTAGCTTCCCGCCGTACCGTCGTACCGGAACACCTTGGGGTCACGGAAGTTTGCGGAGGCGCGGTCCAGGACGGGGTTGCCGGCGTACTTGGTCCACGTCTGCCCCAGGTCCAGGCTGTAGGCCAGGGACTGGGCCTGGCGCCCGCGCAGCGGCGAGGCGTCGGTGTACGCGCTGGTGTAGATCGCCACCAGCGGCGGCGTCCCGGCGGTGCCGAAGCCGCTGGTGTTCTCCGGGTCGAGCACCACGGAACCCGAGTAAATGGCCTCGTTGCTGTCGCAGGGAATGGCGACCGGCTGCTCTTTCCAGTGCAGCAGGTCCGGCGAGGTCGCGTGTCCCCACGACATGTTCCCCCAAGCCACGCCGGAGGGGTTGTGCTGGTAGAAGAGGTGGTAGGTGCCGTGCACGTGGATCAGCCCGTTGGGGTCGTTGAGCCAGTTCTTCCGGGCGGAGTAGTGCCACGCGGGCCGGAACGGGTCGGCCGGTGCCGGCCCGTCCGAGCATGGTGGATTTGGCACGGCGGCTTCCGGGACGAGCGAAGCAGCAGCAGATGCGGGGACGTTCATGGTGACCTCTGAGGGGTTTCGGCGGGGCGCGACTCAACAGCGCACCCGGCAAGTGGACCAGCACGGGGAAACGGAGCTTGGAACGGAAGGGGGGAACAGCGGTGACGCGGGGCGGACCTACCCGGCCGGAGCGGCCGGCACTGCGGGCACGGCCGGCACAGCGGGCGAGGCCGGCACCGGCACCGGCGCGCAGCCGCAGGACGCGCGCAGGACCAGGTCCACGGGGAAGATCCTGTTCCGGGTGGGGGACACGCCGTCAAAGCCAATGAGCGCCTCGACGGCGGCCTCGGCCATGGCCTGCACGGGCTGCGCGACCGTGCTCAGCGGCGGCCAGCTGAACTCCGCCTCGGCCGAGCCGTCGAAGGAGAAGACCGCCAATTCCTCGGGGACCCGCAGGCCCGCCTCGGACACCGCGCGCAGCAGGCCGACCGCCTGCAGGTCGGAACTGACAAACACGGCAGTGGGGCGGTCCGCGGCCGCGACCAGCCGCTGCCCGGCCCGGTAGCCGCCCTGCCGGTCGAAGTCACAGCGCAGAATGGGCCCCTCCGGGAGGCCTGCCTCCGCGAGCCCCTGCTGCCAGCCGACTTCACGGGCGTCCAGATCGTTGCCGGCGTTCATGCCCATGACCAGTGCGATGTTGCGGTGGCCGTGGCCCACCAGGTGCTCGACGGCACGCCGGGAGCCCTCCAGCAGCTCCACGCCGACCGAGTTGAAGCCCGGCACCTCGGTGCTGTGGTTGAGCAGCACGGCGGGGATCTCCGAATGCTCCAGCTCGGTCAGGTCGGGTTCGAACAGCACGCTGGAGAGGAAGACCCCGTCCACGCGGCGGCTCGCGAGGTTCCTGACCTGGCGGCGCTCATTGGCGGCCGATCCGCCCGAATTCGCCAGCAGCAAGGCGTAGCCGCGCGCCGCCGCGGCTTCCTCCACGGCGCGGGCCAGTGTGGCGAAGAAGGGGTTGGTGGTGTCCGGGACCACCATGCCGAGCATCTCGCTGGAACCCAGTTTCAGTGCCCTCGCCGCGGCATTCGGCCGGTACCCCAGGGCGCTGATGGCCTCGCGGACTTTCGCGGCCGTCACCGGGGAGACCCGCTTGGGGCCGCCGTTCACCACATAGCTGACGACGGCGGTGCTGACGCCAGCCAGCCTGGCCACGTCTTTGCGGGTGATCGTGGGCCTGGCGGAGGCGGGCGAGTGTGGCACAGTGACCATGCTACCGCCGGACTTTCCCGGCAAAGCCTTCCCCGTCGGGTCGTTCCCCGTCAGATCCCAGTGCGGACAGCCGGGCCGGTGCGTCGCCGTGGTCCGGCACGGGCAGCCGCTCGCCGCCGCGGAGGGCGGACTCGTGCGCCACGATCCCCGGGAGGGTGTAGCGGGCTGCTTCCCAGGCGTTGACGGGCGGGAGAGTCCCGGTGTCGACGGCGGTCGCGAAGTCGTCCACCAGGAAGTGGTGGCTGCCCTCGTGCCCGTTGTGAAGTCCGCGGAACTCGGCGGGAAGCCGGCCGGCGTCGTGCACGGCGGCCAGCCCGGAGCTGAAGGCGTCCCGCATGGCCGGCGCGACGTCGGCCAGCGCCGGATCGTCCGCGGCGAGCGTGGCCCGGGTGGCCAGTTCGTCGCTGACATCGGTCACGGACTCCTTGTCCTGCCAAACACTGACCAGGGCCAGCTGCTCGAAACTGGCTTCGGTGCCGAAGTACCGGAAGCGGCTTTCGCGCAGGTGGGAGGGGTAGCCGACGCGGCGCATCTCGTTGATGCGCATGGACCCGCCGGTGGAAAGCTCGAACAGCGCGGTGGCATTGGAGAAGTCGTTGCCGAACATGCTGACGTCTTTGTCGAACACGCCGTCACCGCGTTCGTCGGCGACGCCGATGCAGCTGACGCTGACGGCATGGCCGCCGATCGCGCCCAGCACCCCGCCGGTGGAGTGGGTCGGGTACAGCATGGGCGGGTAGCTGGCGGTGCGCTTCCAGTCCTCCCCGCCGCTGTACTGGTAGGCCTCGTAGAAGCCGAGATCCATGTCGTGGACGTAGTCGCCCTCGGCGTAGAAGATGCGGCCGAAGGCGCCTTCGGCCTTGCGCTTGCGGGCATAGACGGTGGCGGGGTTGTAGTAGCTTGTCTCGCCCATCATGTAGGTCAGGCCCGTCTCCCGGACAGCCTCGATGATCCGGGCGATCTCGTCCTCGCTGATGGCCATCGGCACTGCCGAATACACATGCTTGCCCGCCCGGAGCGCCTGCAGCACCAGCGGGCCGTGGGTCCAGCGCTGGGTGAAGATCGCCACGGCGTCGAGGCCGCCGTCGAGCATGGCCTCAAAGCTGGGATAGGTCCCCGCGAGGCCGAGCCGCTCCCGGAGGGCCTCGGCCCGTTCCGGCAGGACGTCGGTGACATGGACTTCTGAAATCGCGGGATGGGCGTCGAAGAGTTTGGCGAAGGCGCCTGCGAACTGTCCGGCGCCGACGATTCCTAGTGAGAAAGTCATGCACGCAAGTTTCACACCAGTTTCTACTCGAGTCAATAGCGGGTGATGAGCAGAAAGTTTCCGCCTGGAAACATGAAAGAAACGGTTGCGTATTGGAAAGTTACTCGTGTAGATTCATATCCCAGTTGTAATCCACGTCACAGCATTCATGTAACAGCGGAGGAACCACCAATGACCACCACAACTGCCCGCGGAGCCGTTCCGGCCCGCAGGGCGACCGGCACGGGAACGGGCAATGCCGCCCCCCGTGGCCGGCGCCGAACCCGCAGCGACCTGAGGGTCGCCCTTCTCTTCATCACCCCGGCCCTGATCGGCTTCGTCGCCTTCTACCTCGTGCCAAGCATCCGCGGCGTCTACCTCAGCTTCACCGAGTACAGCGTCCTGGGAGATCCCACCTGGATCGGCACTAAAAACTACACCGCGATCTTCGCCGACGATCTGTTCTGGAACGCCATGGCCGTGACGGTCCAGTACGTGGCACTGAACATCGGCTTCCAGACCGCGATCGCCCTCGGCCTGGCGCTCCTGATGCACAACGTCGCCAAGTCCACCTTCATCCGCGGCGCCCTGCTGCTGCCCTTCCTGGTGGCGAACGTCATCGTTGCGCTGCTCTGGTTCTGGATGCTCGACTACCAGCTGGGAATCGTCAACGAGGTCATCAACTGGCTGGGCCTGCCGCGCATCGCCTTCTTCGGCAGCGAGCAATGGGCCATCCCCACCATCGCCGGCGTCAACGTCTGGCGCCACATGGGCTACACCGCCCTGCTGATCTTCGCCGGCCTGCAGTCCATCCCCAACCACGTGTACGAGGTTGCCTCGCTCGACGGCGCCTCCCCGACCCGGACCTTCTGGAGCATCACGATGCCGCTCCTGCGCCCCGTGCTGGTGCTGGTCCTGGTGGTCACCGTGATCGGCTCCTTCCAAGTCTTCGACACCGTGGCAGTGACCACCGGCGGCGGCCCGATCAATGCCTCCCGCGTCATCCAGATGTACATCTACCAGAAGGCCTTCGGTGAATCCGACTTCGGCTACGCCTCGGCCCTGTCCGTCATTCTCTTCGTCATTCTCGCTCTTGTGGCCTTCGTCCAGATGAAGTTCCTCAAGGGCAACGAATCGGATCTGGACTAAGGAACCCCAGCCATGACTACCTCCGCCCCTTCCCGCACGAAGCCCGCCACCACCGTTCCGACTCCCAGGAAGCCGGTCAACTGGCGCCGCGTCGGCGCCTGGACCCTCGTCGCCGTCGCCGTCGCCGTGACGATCGCGCCGTTCCTGTGGATGCTCCGCACCGCACTGTCCAGCAACGCCTCCCTCGCCTCGAACGCCAGCAACCTGCTGCCGGCCGACTTCAGCCTTGGCGCCTTCAAGCGGGTCCTGGGGCTGCAGAGCCCCGAGGAAGCCATCGCCGAGGGCGGCTCCGGCGCCGCTATCAACTTCTGGCTGTACCTGCGGAACTCCGTCATCTTCGCCACCGTCACCACCGCCGGGCAGGTGTTCTTCAGCGCGATGGCCGCCTACGCCTTCTCCCGGCTCCGCTGGCCGGGCCGGAACGTGGTGTTCGGCCTGTTCCTGGCCACCATGATGGTCCCGCCGATCTTCACGGCCCTGCCCAACTTCCTGATGATCAAGAACCTCGGCCTGCTCAACACCTTCGCCGGCCTGGCGCTGCCGTTCCTGTTCATGACCCCCTTCGCCATCTTCTTCCTGCGCCAGTTCTTCCTCTCCATGTCCCGCGAGGTGGAAGAGGCCGCCATGCTCGACGGCGCCAAGCACGTGCGGATCTTCTTCCAGATCGTGCTCCCGAACGCCGCGGCCCCGCTGGCCACGCTGGCGCTGCTGACCTTCATCGGACAGTGGAACGAGTACTTCTGGCCGCTGCTTGTGGGCCAGGACGAAAGCGTCCGCGTCCTTACCGTGGGCCTGGGCGTCTTCAAGTCCCAGTCCCCGCAGGGCGCCCCCGACTGGTCCGGCCTGATGGCCGCAACACTGATCGCGGCCCTGCCCGTCCTCCTGCTCTTCATCGCCTTCGGCAAGCGGGTGGTCAACTCCATCGGCTTCTCCGGCATCAAATAGTCCCGACCCAACACACTCCCCCGTCAACAAGCATTCCCTCAAAGAAGCATTTCCATGAAAGGTCCACCATGAAGAAGACCCTAGGCGCCGTCGCTGCCGCCGCAGCCATCGCCATCTCCCTCTCCGCCTGTGGCGGGTCCGCCCCGGCCTCCACCGAGGCCAAGGGCGAAATCAACTACTGGCTGTGGGACGCCAACCAGCTCCCGGCCTACAAGCAGTGCGCGGACGATTTCACCAAGGCCAACCCGGACATCAAGGTCAAGATCACCCAGCGAGGCTGGGACGACTACTGGACCACGCTGACCAACGGTTTCGTCGCCGGCACCGCCCCCGACGTCTTCACAAACCACCTCTCGAAGTACCCCGAATACGCCGCGAAGAAGCAACTGCTCTCCCTTGACGAGGCAGTGGCCAAGGACGGCATCAAGCTGGAGAACTACACCAAGGGACTCCCCGAGCTCTGGGTGGGCCAGGACGGCAAGCGCTACGGACTACCCAAGGACTGGGACACCGTGGGCCTCTTCTACAACAAGGCCATGACGGACTCCGCGGGCCTGACCGCCGAGCAGATGGCCAACCTGGACTGGAACCCGCAGGACGGCGGCAGCTACGAGAAGGCAATCGCGCACCTGACCGTCGACAAGAACGGCAAGCGCGGGGACGAGCCCGGCTTCGACAAGAACAACGTGGCCGTCTACGGCCTCGGCCTGGCCGGCAGCGGCTCCGGGCAGGGCCAGACCGAGTGGAGCTTCCTCAGCGCCACCACCGGCTGGACCGCCACGGACAAGAACCCCTGGGGCACCAAGTTCAACTACGACGACCCCAAGTTCCAGGAGACCATCGCCTGGTGGGCCGGACTGACCGAGAAGGGCTACATGCCCAAGCTCGAAACCACCGTCGGCGCCAGCCTGGCTGACAACTTTGGCGCCGGCAAGGCTGCCATCAACAGCACCGGTGACTGGCTGATCGGCCAGTACCAGAGCTACAAGGGCGTGAAGACCGCATTCGCCCCCACCCCGAAGGGCCCCGATGGCAAGCGCGCCAGCATGTTCAACGGCCTGGCCGACTCCGTCTGGGCAGGCACCAAGAACCCGGCAGCCTCGGTCAAGTGGGTCGAATACCTCGCCTCCACCGCCTGCCAGGACGTCGTAGCCTCCAAGGCCGTCGTGTTCCCGGCTCTTACCAGCTCCTCCGAGAAGGCAGCCGAAGCGTTCAAGGCCAAGGGCACGGACGTCTCCGCCTTCACCACCCACGTCAAGGAAGGAACCACGTTCCTGTTCCCGATCGCGGATAAGGCAGCCAAGGTGGACGGCATCATGAAGCCTGCCATGGACGCCGTCCTCTCCGGCAAGAAGCCTGCCAGCTCCCTCACCGAAGCCAACGACCAGGTCAACGCCCTCTTCAAGTAGGCCTCTGAAGCCATAGCCGCCAGCAACGGCGGCGCCCGGTGCGCGGGATCTCCCGCCGGGATCCCGCGCACCAGCACCTGACTTCCGCACAACTGAAAGCGAATCCCATGCACCCCGTGCACCTGCGTTCTGCCGGCACCAGCCTCCTGCTGGCCTTCGACTCCGGCGAGGCCGAGATCGTCCATTGGGGCGCCGACCTCGGGGAGAACCTCCCCGATCTGGCGATCCTCCGCGGACCGGTCCCGCACTCCGCCCTCGACATTCCCGTCACCGCCGGGCTGCTCCCGCAGGCATCTTCCGGCTGGGCCGGGCGGCCCGGGCTGCGCGGGCACCGGAACGCCGACGGCGGTCCCGGCCTGGACTTCTCGCCGGCCCTGCGGGTGGTTTCCGCCGAAGTTCAGGACGGCGGCCGCGGAGTCCTCATCATCCACCGAGATGCCGACGCCGGACTCGACGTCAGCTCCGAGCTCACCCTGCACCCGGGCGGCCTCCTCGAGCTGGCGCACACCCTGACCAACAGCGGCACGGCCGCGTACCAGCTCGAGGAACTGGCCTCGGTGCTGCCGGTGCCGCGGGACGCCACGGAACTGCTCGACCTCACCGGACGCTGGTGCCGCGAAAACCACCCGCAGCGGCACGCCGTCCAGCAGGGCACCTGGGTCCGCACCGGCCGGCACGGCCGGACCGGCCACGATTCCTCGCTGCTGGTGGCCGCCGGGACCGCCGGCTTCGCCAACCGGCGCGGCCAGGTCTGGGCCACGCATTTCGGCTGGAGCGGCAACCACGAGCAATACCTCGACAGCCTCGCCGACGGCCGCCGCATGCTCGGCGCCGCGGAACTGCTCGGCTCCGGCGAAGTAGTGCTCCACCCCGGCGCCAGCTACCGGACGCCGTCGCTCTTCGCCGCCTACTCCGGGCGCGGCCTGGACGGCATCACCGAAGCCTTCTACGACTGGTTCCGCGCCCGGCCGCAGCACGTGGACACCACGTCCGGACGGGTTCGCCCGGTGGTGCTCAACACCTGGGAAGCCGTGTACTTCGACCACAGCCTCGAACCCCTGCTGGAATTGGCCGATTCGGCCGCCGGGCTGGGCGTGGAACGGTTCGTCCTCGACGACGGCTGGTTCCGCGGCCGCCGCGACGACCATGCGGGCCTCGGCGACTGGTACGTCGACGAAGGCCTCTGGCCCGACGGCCTCACCCCGCTGATCGACGCAGTCACCGGCCACGGCATGGAGTTCGGCCTGTGGGTGGAGCCGGAGATGGTCAACCTGGACTCCGACGTCGCGCGCGAACACCCGGACTGGATCGTGGGCCCGTCGGTGCTCTCCTACAAGGACGGCGGACGGCTCCCGCACCCCTGGCGCCAACAGCACGTCCTGGACCTCGCCAACCCGGAGGCCTGGCAGTACATCTACGACCGTCTCGACGCGCTGCTGCGCGAGAACGCCATCGCCTACCTCAAGTGGGACCAGAACCGCGACCTCACCGAGCACGGCCGCGGCGGACGCCCGTCCGTCCACGAGCAGACGCTGGCCGCCTACCGCCTCTTCGACGCGCTCAAGGCAGCCCACCCGGATGTGGAGATCGAAAGCTGCTCCTCCGGCGGGGCCCGCGTGGACCTCGGCATCCTGCAGCGCACCGACCGCGTGTGGGCATCGGACTGCAACGACGCCCTGGAGCGCCAGACCATTCAGCGGTGGACCCAGGCGGTTCTCCCGCCGGAACTCGTCGGATCCCACATCGGCCCCACCACCTCACACACCACCGCCCGCACCCACGACATCTCGTTCCGCGCCATCACCGCCCTCTTTGGCCACTTCGGCATGGAGTGGGACATCCGCGCGGCCACGGACGGGGAGCGGGCCACGCTGCGCCGCGCAATCGCGCTCTACAAGCGCCACCGCGCACTGCTCCACTCCGGCAAGCGGGTGAACGCCGACACCGCCGAACCCACCCTGAGTGTCCATGGTGTGGTGGCGCAGGACGGCGGCGAGGCCCTGTTCGCGGCCGTGTCCCTGGCGTCCGCCCCCGCCGAGGTCCCCGGGCAGGCCTCGCTACCGGGCCTTGACCCGAAGCGGACCTACCGCGTCCGGGCCGAGCTGCCGACACCGCTCGACAGCGACTACGCGCACACCTTCACCCAGATCCGGCCGCCCGCCTGGCTCGAAGACGGGGCCGTCGCCTCCGGCGCCTTCCTCCAGCACGTCGGCCTGCCCCTGCCGGTCCTGAACCCGGAGCACGCCCTGCTCCTGCACGTCCAGGCCGTCTGACCGCTGCTTTCGGGCCGACTAATTTCGGGCGGGCACCGCCCGTCCCCCATCCCTGAAGGAAATGCCATGACCAGCATCACTAGCCGCGTTGACGCCCCGGCGTCGGTGTCCGCGGTGACCAGTACGCGCCTCGCCGACGGGCGCGAGCTGCTGTACTTCGACGACACGTCCCGTCCCGTGATGCGCCCGTCGAGGGACCGCCGCGACCTGCCCGAGCGCGGCCCGTCCGGGGAAATCCGGTACGACGCGCTGACCGGGGAATGGGTGGCGGTCGCCGCGCACCGGCAACACAGGACACATCTTCCGCCGGCGGACGAGTGCCCGCTGTGCCCGAGCACCGACGCACGGCCGTCGGAGATCCCGGCCGCGGATTACGACGTCGCCGTCTTTGAAAACCGCTTCCCCTCGCTCGGCCCGGATTTCGCCGCGGCCCCGGCAGCCCCCGGCTGGGGCAGCCGCGGCGTCGCCGGCGGCCGGTGCGAGGTCGTGGCCTTCACGCCCGAGCACACCGGGACGTTCGCCGCACTCAGCACCCGGCGCGTGCGCACCGTGATCGACGCCTGGGCGCACCGCACCGAGGCACTCAGTGCCCTGCCTGGAGTGGCACAGGTGTTCTGCTTCGAGAACCGCGGCCAGGACATCGGCGTGACCCTGCACCATCCGCACGGCCAGATCTACGCCTACCCCTATGTCACGCCCCGGGCCGCCGTGATGGCCGCGGCCGCCGGGCGGTTCCATGAGGCAGCGGGCGGGACGGCCACCCTGACCGGGAGCATTGTGGCGAGCGAACGGGCCGACGGCGCCCGGATGGTGGTGGAGGGCGAGTTCTTCAGCGCCTATGTGCCCTTCGCTGCGCGCTGGCCGCTGGAAATCCATCTGGTCCCGCACCGCCAGGTTCCGGACCTGGCGGCGCTGACTGGCGCCGAGCGTGACGAGCTCTCCGTCCTCTATCCGGACCTGCTGGGCCGGCTGGACGCACTCTACGGCAGCCCGACGCCGTACATCAGCGCCTGGCACCAGGCCCCCATTGACCCGGTGCTGCGCCGGTCCGGGTACCTGCACCTGCAGCTCACCTCCCCCCGGCGGGCCGCGGACAAACTCAAGTTCCTGGCCGGCTCCGAGGCCGCCATGGGCGCCTTCATCAACGACACCACTCCCGAAGAGGTCGCGGCCAGGCTCCGGGACGCCAGGACAGGAGCACGATGACCACCACCGACACCACAGGAACGGCCCTGGCGGAGGCGCTGGCCCGTGCCTTCGCCGGCCACTTCGGCCACGACGCCGACGGCGTGTGGCAGGCGCCGGGACGGGTCAACCTGATCGGCGAGCACACGGACTATAACGACGGCCTCGTCCTGCCGTTCGCCATCAACCGCACCACCACCGTGGCCGTGGCGGCCCGGGCGGACCGCACCGTGCGGCTGGCCTCCGCGTTCGCGGGCGCTGACCCGGTGGAATTCGATCTCGACACCTTCACCCCGGACCAGGCCGCCGGCTGGTCCGCGTACCCTGCCGGGGTGGCTTGGGAGCTGGAACGCGCCGGCATCACGGTCCCGGGCTTTGACCTGTTCGTGTCCTCCGATGTCCCGGTCGGCGCCGGGCTGTCCTCCTCCGCTGCCCTGGAATGCGCCGTCGCGCTGGCCCTGTCCGACCTCACGGGAGCCGGCCTGGGCCGGGCCGACCTGGCGGCCATCGGGCGGCGGGCCGAAAACAACGTGGTGGGCGCCCCCACCGGCATCATGGACCAGTCGGCGTCGATGCTCGGCACCAGGGATTGCGCCGTCTACCTGGACTGCCGCGACCTCAGCTCCCGCCCGGTGCCGCTTGGCCTGGAGGAGTCCGGGCTTCTCTGCCTGGTGATTGACACGAAGGTCTCGCACGCCCATGCCACCGGCGGGTATGCCGAACGCCGGTCCTCCTGCGTCCAGGGCGCCCGGGCCATGGGCGTCGGCGCCCTCCGCGACCTCGACGCCGCCGATCTGCCCCGGGCCGAGCGCATCCTCGACGACGTGCCTTTCCGCCGGGTCCGGCACATCGTCACGGAGAACGAACGGGTCGCCCGGACCGCGGAACTACTCGCGACCCACGGGCCGCTGGCCATCGGGGAACTGCTGGACGCCAGCCACCGCTCCATGCGGGACGACTTCGAAATCTCCTGCCCGGAACTGAACCTGGCCGTTGACGCCGCCCGCGCCGGCGGAGCCATCGGCGCCCGGATGACAGGCGGCGGGTTCGGCGGCTCCGCCATTGCCCTGGTTCCGGTGGACGACGCCGATCGGGCCAGGACCGCGGTCCTGGCCGGCTTCGCCGCGCGCGGGCTCCGGGTCCCGGATATCTTTGCCGTCCTGCCGGCAGAGGGCGCGCGCCGGCTGTGATCAGCGCCCGTAGCGGGCGCGGGCGGTTGCCCGGCCGTGCAGCGAGGCCGCGGCCCAGACCGACATCAGCAGTGCCACGAGCACCAGCCCGGCGTCGCCCAGGTCAACGGCCCCGAGCCAGCTGGTCAGCGGGTCGCCGAACCCGAACACCTCATGAAGGGCCCCGCCCAGGGTGATAACCGCAATGAAGAGCGCAGACACCGCTGAAATGCCGGTAATGACCGCGTTGAAGCCGAGTTTGCGCCGCGGATCCGTCAGGGCGGACCGGTACATCCGCATCATGGCCACGCCGTTGATGGTGTCGCACAGGGTCATGGCGGCCGCGAAGGCCAGCGGAAGCGCCAGCAGCGCGAGCGGGGAAACGCCGGCCAGCGAGGCCGCGGTCGCCATGACCAGCAGCCCGATCGTGCTGGCAGTATCGAAGCCCAGCCCGAAGAGGAACCCGATCACGAAGATGTTCCGGGGATGCCGGACCCGGGCCAGCGGACGCGCGAGCAGCCGGGCCACGAAACCCCGCGCGGCCAGGTCTTCGTGGGAGATCGGGGCACCGTTGCGCGCATCGCGGTACACCGTAAGCGTCCGGAGGAAGGCAGCGCCGTTGAAGGCGCCCATGGCCAGCAGGAACAGCCCCGATACCCCGCTGCCGATGATCCCCAGCAACAGGTTTCCCGGCGTCCCCTCGGCCATGAAGCTGCCCACCAGTGTTGCTCCCGCCACCACGGCCACCCCGGCGAGGACCACCACGGAACTGTGGCCCAGGCTGAACGCGAAGCCCACGCTGACCGGATCGCGGCGCTCGGCCGCGAACTTCCGGGTGGAGTTATCGATCGCCGCGAGGTGGTCCCAGTCGTAGCTGTGTTTCACCCCCGCCAGGTAGGCCGTCAGGACCAGCCCGATTCCCAGCGGCTGTCCACCGCCGGCCGCACCGGCGACCAGGAGTACGACGGCGGCGGCGTGCAGTGCGGCCACCGCACCGAAGGTCACCAGCAGCCGCGTCCTCAGCGGCAGGTCCGCCCGCCCGCGGTAGAGCCGATGCAGCGTTGTCATCTGTTCAATCGTGGCCATCAGTACTTCCTCAAATCCAGGGGGTCCTGCCCGTACCAGCGTTTCCGCAGCAGGGCGGTGGCGGCTCCCAGAACGCGCCTCAGTTCCTCCGTGCTGTTCGAAAGCGACCGCAGCACCAGCCCGGCCGTTCCCAGCACGGCGGCCGTGAGCGAAATGCCGGCATGGGCGTCGAAGCCGGCAGTGATCTCGTGCAGCTCGTCGGCAAGTGCCTGGTCCACGCGCGGGTCCACCACAATCAGCGACCCCAGGTGGCTGTAACCCTCCATGAACGCCATGCCCGTAACGTCGCCCAGGGGCGGCCGGATGAGCACGTTGTCCAGGGCCAGCAGCCCGCCCGCCTCGCCGGCGGACGCCTCCGGCTCGACCCTGATCTCGGTCCGCAGCCGCAGCTCCTCGTACCGGAACGAGGCCCCGTCCGGGGACCACCCCGGGGTCACAATTTCGGCCATGATGAGGCTCGACGACGGCCGGACCGTCACCTGCGTATTCTGCCGGTAGCTGGCCTCCCGGTAGGCGATCACCTGATCCGGGGCGAGCTCCAATTGGGCCCCCTCCCCGAGCCGCAGCCGCATCCGCT
>Ga0213841_1001279_pt1 | contig 13263 bp, 12 predicted proteins | sample SWPATP23_FD_160125 | JGI IMG/M metagenome (GOLD analysis project Ga0213841, IMG submission 160125) | Coastal seawater microbial communities from Marineland, Florida, United States - SWPA TP2 #3 | ecosystem: Environmental > Aquatic > Marine > Coastal | place: USA: Florida | collected 2016-08-14 | reverse complement strand
CGGGCTGACGGACTGTCTTACTGCTTAGGCAGCGAGAGCGAAGTCAGTGCGTTTTGATTCGGCACTTATTGGTTTGCAGACAGCGTTTACGAGATAATTCTGCATCCTCGGCCCGCTTCACCTGTCGCGACTAACATCGTCGAAACCGATCATCCCCGTATTTTTTTATCAAACCGGACAGGCCTTGTGCTGAACCGCCTTCGCGGTTCCGTTCGGTTCCTCCCCGGACAATTAATCATAACGCACGGCCCCCGGCAATCATTCCCGGTGTGACCGAAGGCGCCCTAGCGGCGGTTGCGTTCGCGCATGACCCGCTGGGCCTCACGCTTGTCCTGCTGCTCGCGCAGCGTCTGGCGCTTGTCGTATTCCTTCTTACCGCGGGCGACGCCGATTTCCACCTTCGCGCGGCCGTCCACGAAGTACAGCTGCAGCGGCACGATCGTGAACCCGGATTCCCGGATCTTGTGCGAAATCTTCGTGAGCTCGTCGCGGTGCAGCAGCAGCTTCCGACGGCGGCGGGCGGCGTGGTTGGTCCAGCTCCCCTGATGGTACTCGGGGATGTGGATGCCCTCCATCCACAGCTCGTCGTTGTAGAAGGTGCAGAAGCCGTCCACCATCGAGGCGTGGCCTTCGCGCAGGGACTTGACCTCCGTGCCCATCAGCGCGATGCCGGCCTCATAGGTGTCAAGAATGAGGTAGTCGTGCCGGGCCTTGCGGTTGGTGGCCACTACCTTACGGCCACTTTCTTTGGGCACGGTAGGACTCCTTGGTTTGTTAGTGGTTCACTCCGGCCGGGTGGGACGGGGTCTTTCCAGTTTACGGCAGGGCAACCGCAGGCACGGCTTCTGCAGCACCGCCCGCAGGACGGGCTACAGCAGGTTCATCGGATCCACGGCCCGGCCGTTGAGCCAGGTCTCGAAGTGCGAGTGGCAGCCCGTGGAGTTGCCGGTGGTTCCCGAATACGCGATGAGCTGCCCCTGCGCAACGTGCTGGCCCACCGAGACCGTCACGGACGTGTTGTGGTAGTAGATCGTGGTCAGCGAGTTGCCCTGGACCACGCCGTGGGAGATCTTCACGTTGTTGCCGCCGCCGTCGTTGGCCCAGCCGGCCGAGAAGACGGTGCCGGCGGCCGCGGCGTAGACGGGCGTGCCGCAGGCGGCGCCGAAGTCAATGCCGGTGTGCATGTAGCCGCCCTGACCGTAGAAGTCGATGGTGCCCGGCGGCGTCGGGCGCCAGCCAAACCCGGACGTGATCGGGATGTTACCCGGGAACGGGTGCTGCAGGCCGAAGGCCGACGGTGAGCCCTGGGCCGGCGGGACATACGGCTGGACGGCCTGTCCCTGCGCGCGGGCGGCGGCCGCCGCGGCCTCGGCGATGCGCCGCTGCTCGGCCTCCCAGGCCTCCCGCAGCTTCCGGTCGCGTTCGGCGATTTCGGCGGCAACGGCGTCCTGCTGCGCTTTAACCTGGGCGAGCTGGTTCTGGATGCCTGGCTTGGCGGCCTGGAGTTCGGCGTCGAGCCGCGTCGTGTCAGCGATGAGCTTGTCCACCGCGGCCTTCTTGGCTTCGGCCTCGTCCCGGGCGGCCTTTTCCCGCGCCAGCGCGGCGTCGGCCTTGGCTTTGAGGTCGGTGATTTCGGCCTCGACGGCAGCCAGCCGGGCCTGGGCGTTGACGTTGGTGGCGTTCTGCTGGGTGAGTTTGTCCATCGCGGAGTTCTGGCTGCGCAGGGCCTGGTCCGCGAGGTCGATGGTGTCCGTCAGGCTGCCGCCCTGGTTCGAGCCGAAGAACAAGGACAGGTTGGACGGGACTCCGCCGGACTTGTACGCCTGGGTGGCGATCTGCCCGATCAGCTTCCGGGTGCCCGCAATCTTCTGCTTGTCCGATTCGAGCTGCTGGGTGATCTTCGCTTTGTTCTGTTGCGCCAGGTCCACGCGGGCCGCGAGGGCCTCGACTTCCTGGACCGCTCCGGCCACCCGGCCCTGGGCATCGAGCAGGGCCTGCTGGGCGCCGGGGAGCTGCCCCTGGTACAGGACCAGGTCGGCGGCGGCCTGGGCGATCCGGCCGTCCACGAATTCGAGGGAATGCTGGACCCGGGCCGCCTCGTCGCGGAGCGCGGCCTGCTGGTCCTCAAGGTCGTCGGCGAAGGCCACCGGGCTCGAGGCCCCCATGGTTCCGGCCAGGACCAGCGCCAGGGTGGCGCTGATCATCCGGCTGCGGCGTCCCACCAGGCGAAGCCGGAGGGACTGCCGGAGGGGGCGGCGGGCCATCGGTGTCATAAGCATTCCCTTTTCGTTGCGCAAAGCTAGACCCGCAGGTACCGGCGGAGGGTCAGCAGGGAGGATATTCCGGCCAGGACGACGCCCAGGCCAATCAGGGCAGGTGCCAGGATCAGGGTCTGCCCCGGTGAGATGAACGCGGTGTCCGGATACTGCTTGGACAGGACCTCGCCGAGGAAGAAGTGGGCCACGGCCCACAGGGTGCCGGAAGCCAGGGCCGCGCCGATCACCGCGGCGATGACGCCTTCGAGGATGAACGGCAGCTGGATGACCATCTTGGACGCGCCCACTAGCCGCATGATGCCTGTTTCCCGGCGCCGGCTGAACGCGGACAGCCGGATGGTGGTCGCAATCAGCAGGATGGCGCAAATGATCATGACGCCGGCGATGCTCACGGCCACCAGGGATGCCGCGTTCATGGCTGAGAACAAGCGCTCCAGCAGCTGCCGCTGGTCGATCACGGTCTCCACGCCGGCCTGGGACGAGAAGGTCTCGCTGATGATCTCGTACTTCTCCGGGTCCTTCATGTTGATCCGGAACGAGGCAGGAAGCTGGTCCGGGGTCACCGAGTCCACGATCGGGGAATTGGAGAACTGTTCCTTGAAGTGCTTGTAGGCGTCGTCCTTGGACTCGTACTGGAAGTCGTTGACGTACTGGGCCACCGCGGGCGACTGCAGGAGCTTGCGCAGGTTGTCCTCCTGCTCCGGCGTGGCCGGTCCGCTGGCGCAACCGGGCGCCGTCGAACCGTCACTGCAGAGGAAGATCGCCACCTGGACTTTGTCGTACCAGTAGCCCTTCATCTGGTTGATCTGCAGCTGCAGCATGCCGGCGGCGCCGACGAACGTCAAGGACACGAAAGTCACCAGGATGACGGAGATGACCATGGACAGGTTGCGGCGCAAGCCGCTGCCGATCTCGCTGAGAACGAATGCCAGCCTCACGCCTGACCCTCCCCTGCGGTGCGGAGTTCGGTGCGGAGTTCGGCGCGCGCTTCGGCACGTGCTTCGGCTCGGGGAGAGGCGGACGGCGATTCGTCCCGGCCGCTGGCGTCGCGCAGGCGGCGCGACTGGCCCACCACCGGAATCATGGAGGTGTAGAGGGCCCTGGCTTCGTCGCGGATTACGACGCCGTTCTTGAGTTCCACCACCCGTTTGCGCATCTCGTTGACGATGTCGTCGTCGTGCGTGGCCATCACCACGGTGGTGCCGTTCTGGTTGATCTTGTCCAGCACGCCCATGATGCCCATGGACGTGGTGGGGTCCAGGTTTCCGGTGGGCTCGTCGGCGAGCAGGATGCCGGGCCGGTTGACGACGGCGCGGGCGATCGCCACGCGCTGCTGCTCGCCGCCGGAGAGTTCGTGCGGGAGGCGGTTTTCCTTGCCTTCCAGGCCCACCGTTTTGAGGACCTCGGGGACGGTGTCGCGGATGACGCTGCGGCTCTTGCCGATGACCTGCATGGCGAAGGCGACGTTGGCGAAGACGGTCTTTTGCGGCAGGAGGCGGAAGTCCTGGAAGACGACGCCGATGCCGCGCCGCAGCCGCGGCACGCGCCAGCTGGAGATGTTGGCGACGTTCTGGCCGGCGACGTAGACGGCGCCGGAGGAGGCGCGGTCCTCTTTGAGGACCAGGCGCAGGAAGGTCGACTTGCCGGAACCGGAGGCGCCGACGAGGAAGGCAAACTCGCCACGGTCGATCTCAAGGTTGATCGAATCCAGCGCCGGCCGCGCCTTCTGGTCATAGACCTTGGTGACATTTTCGAAACGGATCATGGCCCTAAGTACCCTGCAGGACAAGGCCGCGGGGACCCTGTTCTGCCGCCGGGGCAAGGGCTTTCGTGTGGGGGAAGTAGAGCTCCGGCCCCTCGACTATACGCACGGGTAACGGCGGATCGGCCGGAACGCCGGGGTGTGTCGCGCGATTGTCAGGGACCTCCCAGCCGGTGTTCCCGGCCGGGCTCCGGGCCTATTTCTCGGCGTTGCGGTTGTCGGTCCGCCAGCGGATCCCGGCGTCGATGAAGTCGTCGATCTCGCCGTCGAACACGGCCGAGGTGTTGCCGACCTCGTGCTCGGTGCGGAGATCCTTGACCATCTGGTACGGGTTGAGGACGTACGAGCGCATCTGGTCGCCCCAGGAGGCCTTGACGTCGCCGGCGAACGCCTTCTTCTCGGCGTCCTCCTGTTCCTTCTTCAGCAGCAGGAGGCGGGACTGCAGCACCCGCAGGGCGGCCGCACGGTTCTGCAGCTGCGATTTCTCGTTCTGCATGGACACCACGGTGCCGGTGGGGATGTGGGTCAGGCGCACGGCAGAGTCGGTGGTGTTGACCGACTGCCCGCCGGGGCCGGAGGAGCGGAACACGTCCACGCGGATCTCGTTGTCCGGGATGTCGATGGAGTCCGTTTGCTCGATCAGCGGGATCACTTCGACGGCGGCGAAGGAGGTCTGGCGGCGGCCCTGGTTGTCGAAGGGGCTGATCCTGACCAGGCGGTGGGTGCCGGCTTCGACGCTGAGCGTGCCGAAGGCGTAGGGCGCCTTGACCTCGAAGGTGGCGGATTTCAGCCCGGCTTCCTCGGCGTAGGACGTGTCCATGATGGTGGTCGGGTAGCCGTGGCGTTCGGCCCAGCGCAGGTACATGCGCAGCAGCATTTCGGCGAAGTCCGCGGCGTCCACGCCGCCCGCGCCGGCCCGGATGGTCACCACGGCTTCGCGCTCGTCGAACTCGCCGGAGAGCAGCGTGACCACCTCGAGGTCGCCCAGCGCCTTGCGGACGGATTCGAGCTCCGCGGCGGCCTCGCCCATGGAGTCGGCGTCGTCCTCGTCCTGGCCGAGCTCCACGAGGACTTCGAGGTCGTCGATCCGGGCGGCCAGCTTGTTGAGGCGCTCCAGCTCGGACTGCTTGTGCGAGAGCTTCGAGGTGATGACCTGCGCCGCGGCGGGGTCGTCCCACAGATTGGGTTCGCCGGCCCGCTCGCTGAGCTCGGCGATGTCTTCCTTGAGCGCCTCGACGTTCGAGACGTTCTCGATGGACGCATAGGTGGCCCGCAGCGCGCGGATTTCAGCGGGAAAATCAATGTTTGCCATGGTTTTTTAAGCGTACGCTATGTGTCCTAGCCGCCCGACCCTCCAGGTTGCCCTGTCACTTTGGGCTGCCTGAAGGCCTGGTTGGCAGCCTCAGCTGATAGGGCAACACGGGTGATGGGGGCAACTTAGCGGGAGAGGCGGGACCGCGCCGTCGACGTCGCCTCGATCCGGATGCCGTCCGGGACAAGGAAGTTCACCACCGGCGGGTGGACGGCTGCGCTCAGCACCACGACGGCGGTGGCACCGTCCGGGCTGCCCGTGGACGGCGCCACGGTCAGCGCGCTGAAATGACCGAAGGCGCCGTTGCGGTCCAGATAGTCGACTGCGGCGCTGCGCACCCTGGCCCCGCTGAGAACGGCGGACGGCGTGCCCCCGGCGTTGCCCAACTGCCCGAGGGTAAAGCTGTCCGCTGCGGCCACCGAGGCGCCGTCCGCGAGGGAGAGCAGCTTCTTATGTTCGAGGTAGACGCTGGAGGCGGCCGCCACGACGGTTGCCAGAAGCAGGGCAATCACGACGAAGCCGATGCTCAGCACCAGCACCTGGCCCTCCTGCCGGAGGGCCCGGGGCTCGTGTCCGGGGTGCCGGGGGCCTGGGTTGCGGGGGCCTGGGTGGCGGGGGCCCGGGTGGCGGGGGCCCGGGTGGCGGGGGTCCGGGTGGCGGAATGCGACGGCAGGGATTCTCACCGGAACCTGCCCACCAGCTGCGTTGCCGACGCGCTGAGTTGGCTCGCGTTCAGGTGGAGCGCTCCGCTGAAGGGCACGAACGGCAAGGGCACCGTGAGATGGACGGTGACCGTCACCGCCGAGCCGGGCGCCAGGCAGTCCGCAGGTTCGCAGCGCGTGTCGATACTGGCGTTTTCCGCCGGCTGGCCGTAGTCGGCGAGCGCCAGGAGTACGGCTTGCTCGGCGGCGGCCCGGCCGCTTGCCGCGTCCGGTTGGGCAACGTAGACCTTGGCGGCCTGGTCAGCGGCGCCGACCACCGCGAACGAGCCGCCCTGGATCTGGCCCACGGTGATGATGAAGTAGACGAGGGGCACCATCAGCAGCAGGGACAGAAAGACGAACTCGACCACGGCGCTCCCCTGCTGTGCCCGTTCACGGCTGGATGGCGGCATGGCCGTTCACCTCCAGAAGCGCCCTTGGCCCGATGAAGCCGATGACCGGTAACGGTGCGCGGACTGTCACCTCCAGTGTGCGGATGCCCTGGTAGGTCGATTCGCTGGTGGTCACGTCCCGGGCGTACTCGGAGTTGAGCGCGGCCGTGATCAGCTGGACGGTCCGGTCCCTGGCATCGCCGGAATTGCGGTCGGCCAGTGTGCCGTACCTGGCGCCCGAGGCGGCGGCGTCGATCAGCGTGTTTCGGACGTGGAGGATCAAGGTGAGCTGGACGATGGCGAGGAAGAACAGCGTCAGCAAGGAGCCGATCAGCACGAAGTCCACCACGGCGGCGCCGTGCTCACGGCCGTTACCGCGCCCAAGGTCGCTGCCGTGTTCAGGGTCATTGCCGTATTTAAGGTCCGTGCCGTGTTCAAGGTCGCTGGTGTGGCGGGCGTTCGCCTCGCGCCGGCTGCCGTTGTTGCGGCCCTCGCCGGCGCGTGTCACGGGGAACCGCCGGGCCTGCGGGCGCCCTGTACCGCCACCGGCTACTGTCCGACCTTGTCCATGGCCTGGTTGAAGAGCCCCTCCAGCGCCGGACCGGCGAGCGCCAGCAGGGCGGCTACCAGGACTGCCGACATCAGAGTAATCATCACCCAGCCGGGAACGTCTCCTCGCTCGGCAGAGCCCGCTCCCCCTGCAGTGTGATCCCCTGGCTGTGGCCGCCGCGCAGCCGGCCACGTCAACATGCTCAGCGTGCAAGCCACCAACACCACCCGAGTTCCGAAGTTCTTCAAAGTGTCCTCTTTCCTGGTTTTTCTGGTCCCTCTGGATTTCTGGTTTGCGGTCTGCCGGCCTGCCGGTGTTTCGCCCCTCATACGCCGTGATGCTTCTTTGCCCGATCGTTGCGTCGGGCCTGCCGCGGCCGGGTTCGAACGGGCCGGGCCGCGGGGCGTTCCTCCTATCCTGTTCGCTCCTCATATGGCTTTTCTTGGGCCCTTACGTACCAGCCCGACTGTCCCCCTTGCCTGTGCGTCATCGCCATGCCGGCCGGTCCTAGAGTCCGAGACTGATTGCGGCCAGGCCGGGGAAGACAGCGAAGATGACGGTGAGCGGAAGCACGCCGAAGACGAGCGGCACCATCATCCCGATTTCCTTCTTGCCGGCGGACTCCATGAGTTCCCTCTTGGCGGTGTCCCGGACATCCTGCGCCTGCGCCCGGAGGACGTCAGCGAGGGGCGTTCCGCGCTCCACGGCCACGATCACTCCGTCGACAAAGCGGACCAGGGGCCCCTGATTCGTCCTGGACGAGAACTCCCGCAGGGCTTCAACGAGCGGCTTGCCGGCCCGGGTCTCGGCGAGGACGCGGCTGAATTCCTGAGAGAGCTCGCCCTGGGCGTTGCGGCAGACCCGGTCCAGCGCACCGGTGGCACTTTCGCCGGCGCTGACGGCCAGAGCCATGAGTTCGGCAATACTGGGAAACTCCGCCATCATCCGGGCCTCCCGTTTCTTGATGTGCGCGCCCAGCAGGTAATCCCGGAACAGGAACCCGCCAACGGCGCTCCCCAGGACTGCCACCACTGCGACAAACGGGCTGAAGTGGCCGACGTAGCCGGCGAGCGCCACGACGCTGACGGCCAGGACGAAGCCGCCAGCCGCCCACAAGAGCTGCTCAGCCCGGAAGTCCACCGCCGTCTTGGCACTGCCGGCCCGGGCTAGTCTGCGGTTCAACGCCGTGGAGCCCAGGTTGATTCGGCCCAAGGATCTGACACCGTCGCGGAGCGCAGGGCGGAGGATCCGTTCCAGGGGCCCGAACGGGGTGACATTCCTCGGGGCAGTGCGCAGCAGTCGGGATTCCAGGTTGTGGGTTCTCAACTGCGGACCGATACGTTCGACGAACGTCGTCGGACGCATGAAGGGAAGCCTCATCAGGAACAGCCAAAGTCCGGCACCTAGGATTACCCCGCACACCGTGGCGCCCGCCATCGTCCCCGTCATCGGAGCACCCGCTGTTCTTCCGGCAGCGCACCGATGCGCAACATGATGGCGTAGGAAGCCAGGGAGACAGCAAGGCCGCCCAGCAGCACGGCGGCCCCTGCCGGGGTGTTGTACGCCGTCACGGCCTCCGGACGGCTTGCCAGTAACACCAGGACAATCCAGGGCGCAGCCACGGCCAGGCGTGCGGCGTTGACAGTCCAGGACTGCCTTGCCTCCAGTTCGCTCCTGGTCCGGGCGCTCTCCCGGAGGAATTCTGCGAGGGTGCCCAGCAGCCGCCCGAGATCCGAGCCGCCCACCTCCCGGGTGAGCCGGAGCGCCTCGACGATCCGGTCCGCAACGGGATCGGCAAGGCGTTCCTTGAGCCGGGTCAGCGAGGGATCGAACTGGCCTCCGGAACGGTAGTCGGAGCCGAAGTCCACAAACACGTGCCGAAGCTCCACCGGCCCCTTCTCGCCAAGCTGGATAAGGGCCTCGGGCAGTGACAGGCCGGCCCTGATGGCCGACCGGAGATGATCAACGACGTCGGGCCAGAGCTGGCGGAGGACAGCCGTGCGCTTTCTGGCGCGCCACCGGACCATCGCCATCGGCAGCCAGCCGCCGAACAGGCCAAAGCAACCCGAAATGGGCCAGGACGCTGTCACTGCGAAGAAGGCGAGGGTTGTGAAGGCCCCGATCCCAAGGCACGATGCGAGGAGCCCTGCCGCGCTGACCTTTTCGATGCCTGCCGTCCGCAACAGGTCCTCAATGCGGCTGGTCCGGGGTTTGCGCCGGGCCCTCTCGGGTTGCTCCCACGCGGACCACCAGATCAGCAAGAGTCCGGCCCCGCCCAGCATCCCCAGGAGCGGCGCCATCAGCGCGGCTCCAGCAGCGCCGCGACGTCGAAGCCGGATCGGGCAAACTTTTCCGCGGCGGGCATGGAGTTGGCCTTCGGCTGAAGTTGCCCGTCCGACATCGAGAACACCATGGAGGATTCGATGATGCCGTTTTCCACCCGGCGGCCCAATGACAGGATCTCCGTGACCTGCCGCCGTCCGGTGGCGTGCCTGCTGCAATGGACCACCAGATCAATGCAGGACGCCACGGTGGGAACCACGAAGGCGCTGGAAATGTTGTCGCCGGCGAGCAACGGCAGCGTACAGATCTTCGTCACCGCGTCGTGGGCAGAGTTCGCATGGACGGTGCACATTCCTGGAAGGCCTGAGTTTGTTGAAGGGCTATACAAAGACTACGCTGATGCCCATGACGAAAAAGGCTTTCATTTACTGCAGGATCAGCGAAGATCGAGGCGGGGAAGGCCTGGGAGTAGCACGGCAGTTAGAGGACTGCCGCAAGCTCGCCCTTCAGCTGGGCTTGGAAGTAGTCTCCATATTTACTGACAATGACATAAGTGCATACTCCGGCAAACGCCGCCCGGGCTACCGGACCATGCTCACCAAGCTGCATGAGTGCGACTGGGTGCTGGCTTGGCACAGCGACCGGCTGCACCGCTCCCCCCTGGAGCTGGAGGAGTACATCCAGTTGTGTCAACAGAATGGTGTTCTCACCCACATGGTCAAGGGTGGAGAGTGGGATCTGGCAACCCCGGAGGGGATGCTGCGAGCCGGGCTGTTGGGCCAAGTCGCTCGCTTTGAGTCTGCCCACAAGTCTGAGCGCATCAAACGGAAGATGGAAGAAAAGGCACTCAAAGGTGAGTACTTGGGGGGCGGAAGGCCTTTCGGTTGGGACATCCTGGAGCGGAAGCCGGTTGTCAACCAAGTTGAAGCTGATGCCTTGGCCCGTGCCTGCGCCGCCGTTCTGGCCGGACGCTCCCTAGGTTCTATAATTCGCGAGTGGGACGAAGCGGGGCTTAGGTCCACGATGGGCAACGTGATTGAGTACTCGCAGCTGACCGCCATACTCAAACGTCCGAGGAACGCCGGGATTGCAACACTGCGTGGAGAGCCCGTGGGTCCATCTGAGTTTCCTGCCATCGTGTCGGAGAACGTATGGCGCGCTGTCTGCGGCATTCTGACAGACCCCTCACGGAGACGCTCACAGTCCAACAAGGCTGTTCACCTCTTGACGGGCATCGCACGCTGCCATTGCGGCGAGTTCGTCCGCGCCAACACGGTACACGGACGAAACGGGAAGACCCATAAGGTTTACCGCTGCGTCGTTAAGGGAGCCGGCCACGTCGGCAAAAGGATTGAGTACGTCGACGATGTCGTCAATAAATGGGCTGCCGCATACCGGCATATCGTTGCCCACAGCGCTCAATCAGCGCCCTCGAACTCGGAAGAGATTGCGGCGCTCACCACGGAAGCATCCGCGATGCGTCGGAGGCTCGATGATGCGGCGGCGGAAGCTGCGGATGGAGTCTTGACCATGAGCCAACTCAGGACATTCACCGAACGTCTTCGCAAGAATCTTGAAACTGTGGAGGCTCAGATCACGGAGCTCACCCTCCAAGCAGCAACCCCCACGGTTGGTGCGCAACAGCTCTTCACGGAGATGGCAGGGCCTGTCCGCGCAGAATGGCTCGGCCTCCACATTGATGAACGTCGTGATTTTGTTCGAGCAACTTTTGACATCACACTCCTCCCCCACGGCCAGGGAACTACAAAGGTCTTTCAGCCAGCGACGGTGCAGATCTACCCCAAGGGCTACAAGCCCGGCAAATCGCAAGAGGAACTCCGGGAAATCCGGGCGACGTTTGAGGCGTTGAAGCCCCAGCCTAGGCCTGAATCCTTAACAGGAGCGCGCAGCAGCGTTAGCCTAACCAGCTAAGCGCCAAAGACCTACTAGGGTATCGGTGGAAGTGTCGTTCGGGCCCGCGTCGGCGGGACCATATTTTGGGGAGTTACCTTGGCAAGCCTGTTCGGAAAACACAGTCTCTTGGAGCAGGCAGCTCTTCTCGACACAGCTCTGATGCTTCCAAAGATCCAAATCATCAAAACGTGGTGGCACGACTACCACCACGGTTCCCTCAAGACCGACAAAGAAACGAGTAGGGAGCAACAGTACAACCAAGACGTCTTCATGAGGGTCCTTGGCTACACTGAAAAACCAGCCGCCAACCACACTTTTGAGCCGAAGGCTTCGACGTCGACCGGTCAACTGCCTGACGCAATAGTCGGATGCCTGAGCACGAACTCGGCACTGTCCTCAGTAAATGCCGTCGTCGAATTGAAGGGCGCAAAGGTTGACCTCGACAGGCCCCAGCAGGGGGCCGGCAACCTCAGCCCGGTCCAGCAGGCGTTCAAGTACCGCCCCCAGTATCGCGGCTGTTCGTTCGTTATCGTTTCCAACTTTTATGAGTTCCGGTTGTATCACGACAACCAACTTGACTATGAGCGTTGGACACTGGATGAACTTGTAGACCCGAAGAATGACTACGTTGCCTTCAAGACTTGGTACACGCTGCTTAATGCTGAGAACTTAACAAGCGCTGCCGGGCCGTCCCGCACGGAGAATCTCCTTTCCGACATCCGGATAGAACAGGAGGCAATCGGAAACGAATTTTACAAGGCATACCAAGAGGCCAGGCTTGGTCTGCTCCGAGATATCTGGACGAACAATGCAATCGTGCGTGGCGACATCGACTTGGGCATCGAGAAGGCTCAGAAACTGATCGACCGCCTTGTCTTCACGTGCTTCGCAGAGGACCGGGGGTTGCTGCCGGACGACACGCTCGCCCGTGTCGTAAGTCAGACCAACACGGGTTTTGCTTCGCTCTGGGCAAACCTTCAAGGACTGTTCCACGCCATAGATAAGGGAAACTCACGCCTGAACATCCCCACCGGCTACAACGGTGGACTGTTCAGGCAGGATGCAGAACTCGACGGTCTTGCCATCACAGACGAGGCGCTGCTCCCGCTAGTTAAACTCGGCCAATACGACTTTCGAGAGCAACTGAGCGTTACGGTGCTCGGGCACATCTTCGAACAGTCAATCTCCGACCTGGACGACATTCGTAGCAAGGTAGCGGTAGCCAAGTCTTTGGACCAGGTGACCCTGTCAAAGCGCAAGCGCGACGGAATTTACTACACCCCAGACTATGTAGTCCGCGCCATTGTTGACGCCACGCTCGGAGAGTACCTACGCAATCTGGAGCAGCAGATACTCCGTGACAGTGGATTGAAGTCTGACATCAAGGACAAAACCTACGCATCACGCGAGCAAGATGCCTACCGCCAGTACCAGCAGGCCCTACAAAGTGTCAGCGTTGTAGATCCAGCGTGCGGCAGCGGCGCCTTCTTGGTGCACGTCTACGACTACCTCATGTCAGAGCACGAAAGAGTGGGAGCCATTCTCGGGGACCTGTTCTCTCAGGAGGAACACGTCCGAAGCGTGCTGCGCAACAACATATTCGGCGTTGACCTCAATGCGGAGTCCGTCGAAATCACTAAGCTAAGCCTCTGGCTGAAGTCCGCGACCAAGAACGAGAAACTGACCAGCCTCGATGACAACATCAAGGTAGGAAATAGCCTTGTGTCTGATCCAGCCATAGCCGGGCGGAAAGCCTTCGACTGGCACGCAAGTTTCCCAAGAGTGATGGAGTCCGGCGGCTTCGAGGTGATAGTAGGAAATCCCCCCTACGGCGCCAAAGTGAGCAAGCCGGAGCTGGCGTACCTGCAGATGCACATCAACAACACAGTGCTAGGTCCCTCGCTCTCCGACACATACATTGTCTTCTACGTCTTTTGCATGGGAACCCTCCTACGGTCAGGTGGAAAGCTCGGCTTTATCGCGCCGAACACCTGGTGCCTTACTGAAAGCGCCGCCCCGTTCCGGGAGTACCTACTTCAAGGAGATTTCACCGTGGACGCCATCGTGTCCCAC
>Ga0213841_1001275_pt1 | contig 13306 bp, 13 predicted proteins | sample SWPATP23_FD_160125 | JGI IMG/M metagenome (GOLD analysis project Ga0213841, IMG submission 160125) | Coastal seawater microbial communities from Marineland, Florida, United States - SWPA TP2 #3 | ecosystem: Environmental > Aquatic > Marine > Coastal | place: USA: Florida | collected 2016-08-14 | reverse complement strand
CTGCGCCAGGTGCATCGCCCGAAACTCCGCCACCCGGACCAACACCCGCGCCGGTCCGCGCAGCACAAGGTTCGCGCGCCAGACCTCAGGCCAACCGCCCTTGATCTCAATACCACCGGGCACCGCGCGGGGATCAGCAAAGCCCTTGTCGCGTGCCTCCTCTGCCAACACAGGTTCCTGCCCCGGCGGGGCCACAAGAAAGATGTCAAACATGTCGCTCATACGGGCTTGCCTAGCCCCTTTCCCGCAGACAGGCGAGGGAAATCCTTGCCCTTGCCCGCCCCACTTTGATCTAACGGCTTGTGCGTACAGGAGTATCCCGCATGGTCGACATCGCCACCCGCGTCTATAACCACAAGTGGAAGATCGATCCGATCGTCCGGTCGCTCATCGACACCGATTTCTACAAGCTCTTGATGTGCCAGTCGGTGTTCCGCAACAAGCCCGACACTCAAGTCACCTTCAGCCTGATCAACCGCACCACCAAGATCCCGTTGGCCGAGCTGATCGACGAGGGCGAACTGCGCGAACAGCTGGACCACATCCGCTCTCTCTCGCTCGCGCGCGGTGAAAGCACCTGGATGCGCGGCAACATGTTCTATGGCAAACGCCAGATGTTCACGCCCGAATTCATGGACTGGTTCGAAAAGCTGCGCCTGCCCGCCTACCATTTGGAAAAGCGCGACGGGCAGTATGAACTGACCTTCGAAGGATCGTGGCCCGAGGTCATGCTGTGGGAAATCCCGGCCCTCGCCGTCCTCATGGAACTGCGCGGCCGCGCCGTCCTGCAACATATGGGCAAGTTTGAGCTGCAAGTGCTCTACGCCCGCGCCATGACGCATCTGTGGCAAAAGGTCGAACACCTCCGCAACCTGCCCGACCTGCGCATCGCCGATTTCGGCACCAGACGCCGCCATTCCTACCTGTGGCAGGACTGGTGCGTTCAGGCGATGATGGAGGGGCTCGGCCCCAAATTCGTCGGCACCTCCAACTGCCTCATCGCGATGAGGCATGATATCGAGGCCATCGGCACCAATGCCCACGAACTGCCCATGGTCTACGCCGCGCTGACCGAGACGGACGAGGACCTCGCCCGCGCGCCCTATGACGTGCTGGCCGACTGGCATGAGGAGCATTCGGGCAACCTGCGCATCATCCTGCCCGACACCTACGGGACGGAAGGATTCCTGAAAAACGCCCCCGACTGGCTGGCGGGCTGGACCGGCATCCGCATCGATTCCGGCGACCCCGCGAAGGGGGCCGAGATCGCCATCGACTGGTGGAAATCACGGGGCGAGGACCCGCGCCAGAAACTCGTCATCTTCTCCGACGGGCTGGACGTGGAAAAGATCGAGGAGCTTCAGGCGCAATTCGCCGGCCGCGTGCGGGTCAGCTTCGGCTGGGGCACGCTGCTGACCAACGATTTCCGCGGGCTGGTCCCCGACGACGCGCTGGCGCCGTTCTCGCTGGTGTGTAAAGCTGTCGCGGCCAACGGGCGGCCCACGGTGAAGCTCTCGGACAACCCCGAGAAGGCCATGGGGCCAGCAGACGAGATCGCCCGGTATAAACGGGTGTTCGGGGTGGGCGAGCAGGAACGGGTGGAGGTTGTGGTTTGACTTAGGGGCGATGAGTAACATTTGCTTGGAAGACCTCAACGAGCTTATCGCGGTATCCTCGGACGAATGACTTACTAAATGAACTGTTTGCCCTCACCAACTTTCCATGAGCGGCGTCCCAAGGAGCGGGCGGATAGTTTTCTATTGGATCTTCAAAAACCGCGAATACTTGCTTTCCACATTGGGAACGAATATTAGAAACAGCCTGAACACCCGAATAGGTAAACCCCCAACGGCTTCTACCTTTTTCAGGCCTCTCAAACGTTGCGAGCTTATTGTCAATGTCTTCTGGAACTTTGATCAGATTCAATCGGTCAACAGAGACACTCTTTCCACTTACTTCCGCGAGTTCATCGGCCGGGAATGCCTCTTTCTCCAAAACACCACTATCAGATGTCATTCGGTGGAAGAAAAGCAACCGAACAACATCCTCTGAATTGCAAACAGCTACGTTCATTAGATCCGCATTAATCGTTCAGGAAGCGAACTGCACTTTCAACCAGTTCGGAAGGCAACCCGGGCCTATCCCACTCCAAGTCACCAAATGCTGTTAGTGATGGATCGGAATCATTTCTAACGTGAAAAGATATCTCATTCCCACCATTCACCCCGATATCTAAGTACCCCTTCAACGATTTCACCGAGAAAGAAAACTCTCCATACTCGTCGACGCCTACGTCGGGCGTGATATATTCAGGGAACAAGCCAGAATTTCTGATTCTTATGGCATCGCGAAGTGCATTTTCGAGTTGCTCTTCAGTGAGATCGTCGCAAAAGAGTCGGGCCGATTGAAATAGTTCAAATAGGCGATCTGCGAAAAGTACGCATGTCGCGGGAAGGCTTGATGAATCACCGAGTTGCGTTCCAAAAGAGTTTGACCTAACTGCCTTACTTGACCATGCAGCAGAAGAAGATGTTTCATACTCAAGTTCAACGCTATGTGACCGATCATGGAGATCAAATTCGAGTGCTGTTGAAGATGCGCTCATTCTAGTCCCATCCTTTCTAGCAGGGGGTCGACAAGAACCGTTTTTATTGTTTCCTTATTGAGATCATGAAATCTTTCGAAGGTTTCGAGAGTTTTACCTTCAATCTTTCCATCATCAAATAAATCACGAAGCTTTATATTTTTCTTGAACCTCAAAGAAAAAGTATTGCAAAGAGTGGCAACAACGTACCCCCCCTGGATCACACCCTTCGCTTCCAACCTCTCAAGTTCTTCGGTCTCGGAGTTGCTTTCTATAAACTTTCCACCGTCAAAATCCCATCTGGGGTCTTCATAGTCTAGGAGGTGGTCGGGAACCCAAGTTCCTTTTCTGAAAATATTTCTACTGAGCAGGTGAGGCTTGCTATTATCTTTCGGAAGACCTTCACGCAAATTGTCCGTAACGCTAAACTCAATTGATCCAACAGATTTAAATGGATCTACACATTCCAAGAGAACAGCCAGTCGCTCTTGAACTTGAGGCCAGATTTCCTGCCACCCCGTGTATCGACGGCTTGCCACAGCTATAGCATTTTCACCAAAATGGCCCGACCAACTAGGCTTCCCATCTCTGCCGAACTCAGTAAGCTGCTTCAATATCGGTGGGGTAGGAGTCGAAGGTCCAACTGAAAATTGAAATACATCCGGATCGTCTACAGCCGCAAAAAAGCCTTTGATATTCTCGATATTTTCTTCGAACCTTCCAGCATCACCAGAATCGATCGGGTTCCTAAATACAATGGCAAACTGCTCGACCTCAATCGCGTGCTGACCAGAGTAAAGCTCGATATTATTTGTGGTCATTTACACCTCATTGCACCACAACTCGCGCTACGATGATCCCTTTCCGTAGACATATAGTCTACTCGATTCGTTGTCGCAACGACTTCACCTCCCCCCGGGCCTTCTTGGCCTTGAGTCGTCGCTCTATGCTGCCCTTGGTGGGTCGGGTCGGGCGGCGTTTTTTTGGCGCTACAGTTGCCCGCCCAATCAGCTCCGCCAGACGTTCCCGCGCGATCTCGCGGTTGCGGGCCTGGCTCCGCGTGTCCTGCACGAAGATCACCACCGCGCCGTCCTTGGTCCAGCGTTGGCCTGCCAGCCGTTTCAGCCGCCGTTTGACCGGGTCGGGCAGGTTCGGGGATCGCTCGGCCTCGAACCGCAATTCCACCGCCGTGGACACCTTGTTCACGTTCTGCCCGCCGGGGCCGGAGGCGCGGGTGAAGCTTTCCGTCATCTCCCAATCGGCGATGGTGATCTGGTCGGTGATCCTCAGCATTTTGGCGTTCCGTATGCACGGGGGGTGTACAGGGGGTGCATGGGGGGTGTACGCATGGCACCCCCCCTGATGTGTTAACAAAAAGGGCCGCCCGAGGGCGACCCTTTCCGAGAAATTAAGGAGGTGGGGTCGGTTAGACCAAGGCCCACCTGGGATGGATTGCGCAGCTAAGGCTGCCTAGCCGCGTCCCTCCCAGACTGTCCCGACGCACTTCTCCGATATCCCTCTAGACATGGGCACCTCCTTTCTGATTGTGAACTCGTACTAGGAGGGTGCCATAGATTTTGTGTTTGTCAAAAGTTTTTATGCAACCTGTGCTGTCAGTTTCGCCGTGAGCACCCGGAAAGGCACAAGTGCCACCATAGCGAGCGAAAGTTTGACAAGCCAGTCGGCGACGGCCAGAGACACCCAAAGCGGCGCTTGTGGCCCCGCGCCAAGCAACGGCAAAACCTCACCCGCCCAGGACACATCGTTGCCCGGTTCGATGAAGGTCAACGACGCGGCGAAGGCGACGGTGAAGAAAATCGCCGTATCCACCGAAGATCCCACCAGCGTAGACGCCAAAGGCGCCCGCCACCAAGCGCCCTCGCGCAGGCGGTTGAAGACAGCAACATCAAGTAGTTGCGCGGTCAAGAAGGCGAGGCCAGAGCCAATTGCGATGCGCAGGGTCACCAGCGGGCCGAACTCACCCATGATCTGCGTGCCGATCAGTGAGCAGATGACACCCACGATAAACCCGGCAACAACGACCTTGCGTGCAGCAGCGGTGCCGTAGACGCGGTTCATGACGTCGGTGACGAGGAACGCGACGGGGTAGGTGAAGGCCCCCCAGGTCAGCCATTGGCCAAAGAGAAACTGGACGAGGATGTTCGAGGCGACGACAACGGCCGCCATGGCAAGGATGCCGGGCAGGTAAGAGCGGGTCATGTATATGGTCCGTTTTGACAAGGTAGCGGAGACTTGGCCCTGATAGGCAGGGACGGCGCGCTTTAGCGCAGGCGGGGGGCCGATGGCAAGCCCTGCAGCATCAGAAGAATTCTTGTCAGCCCATGACCTCGGCCACTGCTTTCGCCACCAGCGGGATGGTTTCGGGCGTCAGGCCCGCCACATTCATCCGGCTATCAAAGACAAGGTAGATGCCGTGATTTTCCCGGAGTTGCTCTACCTGATCAGGGCTTGCCCCAAGCAGCGAGAACATGCCCCGGTGTGTGGAAAGAAAGGAAAACCGGTCGGACCCGGTGATGCGTTGCAGCTCGGCGGCCAGCGCCTCTCGGTTGGCCTGCATCCCTTCGCGCATCTCTCGCAGCTCCGTCCGCCAGACATCGGTCAGCCCTGCATCGCCCAGGATCGTCTGCACCGCCCGCGCGCCATGGTCCGGCGGAAAGGCGAAGTTCTGGCGGTTGAGCCAGGCCAGCATCCCGCCGGTCGCAGCAGCGGCCTTGTCATCCCCGCACAATGCCATGGCGATACCTACGCGGTCACGGTAGAGGCTAAAATTCTTGGAGCACGACGCGGCGATTAACATCTCGGGCACCATACCGGCCAGCAGGCGCATCCCCGCGGCATCTTCTTCGAGCCCTTGGCCGAAGCCCAGATAGGCCATGTCCACAAAGGGGATCGCGCCGGTGAACAGACATAGATCGCCAAGGGCGCGCCAATCGTCGAGTGTCAGGTCCACGCCGGTGGGATTGTGACAGCAACCATGCACCAAAATCAGGTCGCCCTGCTGGACCCCTGCGAGGTCTTCCATCATGCCCGCGCGGTCCAGCCCGCCACTTTCCGCATCGTAATAACGGTAATCGCGCAGGGTAAGGCCCAGATACGAGATGATCGCCGGGTGATTTGGCCATGTCGGGGCGCTGATCCAGACGGTGGCGCCAGGGGTCAGCCGTTGGACCATTTCCAGCACCTGTCGCACAGCGCTGGTGCCACCGGGCGTTCCTGCTGCGGCCAGCCGCGTATGCGGCACGGCATTGCCGAAAAGCAGCCCCTTCATCGCGGCCAGATAGCCCGCATCCCCCGCCAGCGCCACATATCCCTTGCTGTCCTGCGTTTGCCAGACCAGTTCTTCGGCCGCTTTCACGGCCTTCATCACCGGCGTCTTGCCTTCAGGCGTCTTATAGACGCCAACACCCAGATCGACCTTGTCCGCGCGGGTATCTTCGCGGAACACTTGCATCAGCTGGATGATCTTATCCGGCTGCGGCGGGATCAGGGTTTCGAACATGGGCGCCTCTCCTCAGGCGGGGAATTGCGAGGGGTCACGGTCGCGGGTCAGGATGCGGGTGTGATCCTCGGTGCGGACCGGGGCAAAGCCCATCCGCTTATAGAGATCGAGCGCGCGCGGATGATCCAGCGTGCAGGTATTGACGGTCATCTTCTGAACACCCTCACGGGACCAGCCAGTCGCGATTGCCGTGCGCAGCAGAGTGCCGCCGATACCGCCGCCGATGGCCTCGGGCACCAGCCCGAAATAGGCAAGATCGCAGACACCGGCATCGCGCCAATCCAGCTGAAAGAACCCGGCGGGCCAGCCGTGTCGGTAGGCGACCAAAAGCGCCACATCGGGGTTCTGGACAAAGGCTTGCACCGCCTCTGGCGCTTCATTGAACTTGTCGACCCATTCATACATCCGCCCCACGGCATCATAGAGCGACAGGAAGAACCAGACCGGCGGCCGGTCGCAGCATTCCAGCCGCACGTCATCCGGCAAGGCGGGGGCCGGGCCCGGGGCCTTGGTCATTTCAAGATAGGTGATCGTGTAGGCAACTTCGGCGCCTGCGGGCGTGATGGTCATCCGACCTCGACCTTCAGCTGATCGAACAGGCCCCATTCCGACCAGGACCCATCATAAAGCGCCCAATCCCTATGGCCGAGCAGTTCCAGCCCAAGCGACAGGATCGCCGCCGTCACGCCGGACCCGCAGGTGGTGATGATCCGCTTGTTCAGGTCCACGCCCCCGGCCTCAAAGGCCGCGCGCAGGTCATCGCCGCGCTTTATCGTGCCATCGGCAGTCAGCAGTGTCGCATAATGCACATTCTTCGACCCTGGAATACGACCGGACCGCAGGCCTTCGCGCGGCTCAGCCTCTTCCCCCCGGAAGCGGCCGGCGCTGCGGGCATCCACGATCTGCCAGTCCCCCAGTTTGGCGGCGGCGGCCACCTGCGTCACGTCCTTGACCAGATGCGCCTGGCGCTGCGCGGTCATGTGCCGGTCGCGCACGATGGGGGGCATATCCTCGATCTCGCGGCCCTCGGCCTGCCACTTGCGGATGCCACCATCCAGCACGGCGATATCGGTCTTGCCCATCAGGCGAAACAACCACCAGATCCGCGCTGCAGAGTACAGCCCGTTGCCGTCATAGACCACCACCTGATGCCCGTCGCCCACGCCCATGGCGCGCATCCGGCTCATGAATTTCTCGGCCGGGGGCGCCATATGGGGCAGGTCGCTGACGGAATCGCTGATATCGTCGATATCGAAGAACCGCGCGCCGGGGATGTGGGCCGCGTCATATTCGGCCTTCGCGTCGCGGCCCATGTCGGGCAGGTAATAGGACGCATCCAGGATCCGCAAATCCGGGTCTTTCATATGATCGGCCAGCCATTGGGTCGATACAAGCATTCTGGGGTCATCGGCGGACATCGGCAGTCTCCGTCAGGCACGGGGTTTTCCTAGCCCTACGCGGGCCAGAGCCTGCTTTCAAGAGGCCGGAACGTCAGCCTCGTTCGCGCATAAGCCGCGATTTCTGGCGCTGCCAGTCGCGCTTGGCCTCATCGGCGCGCTTGTCCTGGGTCTTCTTGCCCTTGGCGATGCCGATCTTCAGCTTCACGATACCCCGATGATTGAAATACATCACCAGAGGCACCAGCGTCATGCCCTGCCGCTGCGTGGCGTTCCACAGCTTGGACATCTCTTTTTTGCTGACCAGCAGCTTGCGGCGGCGGCGTTCCTCGTGGCCCCAGGTCTTGGCCTGTTTGTAGGGGGCGATATAGCTGTTCACCAGCCACAGCTCGCCCTCTTCCACCGCGGCATAGCTTTCGGCGATGTTCGACCCGCCCTCGCGCAGCGACTTTACCTCGGACCCTTGCAGGATGATCCCGCATTCAAGGTCATCCTCGATGGCATAATCGTAGCGGGCACGCCGGTTCTCGGCGATCACCTTATAGTTGGGGTCTGTCTTCGGTTTCTTGGCCATGACGCAGCGATATAAGCATTCAAGCGTCCGGGCACCAGCCCGGCGGCACGTCGATGGACGCTTTCCATGGCTTGATGTCCAGAAGCGGCGTATCGTCGTAGCAATCAATCGCGTCGATGGTCAGCAGGCCAGTGTCCCGGTCGATCCCTTGCAGTATCACCACCGCCAGCGCGATTGGGTTGGGCCGCGCGGGGGATCGCAGCGCGAAGGTGCCGCGCGTACCATCGGTGTGACGCGGATTTTGCACCGCGATGTTGCGGGGGGATTTGTCCATCCAGTAGAGCAGGACGACCGGCGTGCCGTCCTCCAGCCCCTCAAGGCAGGGGATGTAGGCGGGGGCGAGCTCTATCGTCGCCCCCTGCCCGGTTTCACGCGCCTGAATCAGGTTTCTGGGGGCATGACCCTTCGACCAGGGCGTGCGAATGCGCCCGATGAAGGTGACGCCCGCCTCGGCCCGGTCAGCCGGATCGAAGGGCAGTGTCACCTCACCGTCGCGGATCTTGTCCATATCAGTTGATCAGGCCCGCATGGCCCATGGCGGCTTTGATCGCATCTTTGGTGGCGTCGGTCACGCCAACCAGCGGCAGACGCACCTCATCCGAACACAGGCCCAGAACCGACATCGCGTATTTCGCACCACACAGGCCGGGTTCCGTGAAAATCGCCTTGTGAAGCGGCATCAGCCGGTCCGCGATTTGCAGCGCGGTGGCATAGTCGCCCGCCTGCGTCGCGTTCTGCAGCTCGGCGCACAGGCGCGGCGCGACATTGGCAGTCACCGAGATGCAGCCGACGCCGCCCTGAGCATTAAAGCCGTGCGCAGTGGCATCTTCCCCCGACAGCTGGCAGAAATCCGGCCCGCAGGCGATGCGGGTCCAGCTGACGCGCGCCAGATCGCCGGTCGCGTCCTTCACACCGACGATGGAGGGCAGCTTGGACAGCTCGCCCATGGTGGCAGGCGTCATGTCGATCACGGACCGGCCGGGGATGTTGTAGATCACGATCGGCAGATCGCAGGCCTCGGTCAGCGCGGTGTAATGCGCAATAAGGCCGGCCTGCGTGGGCTTGTTGTAATAGGGCGTCACGACAAGACCAGCATCCGCACCCACGGCCTTGGCATGCTGCAGAAAGCGGATCGCCTCAACCGTGTTGTTGGACCCGGCGCCAGCAATAACCGGAACCCGGCCAGCGGCGGCGGCCACCACGGCCTCGATCACCTGTTCATGTTCCTCATGGGTCAAGGTGGGGCTTTCGCCTGTCGTGCCCACGGGCACCAGACCGCTGCTGCCCTCGGCGACATGCCAGTCGACAAGTTTCTTCAGCGTGTCAAAATCCACCGCGCCGTCCTTGAACGGCGTGACCAATGCGGGCATCGAGCCTTTGAACATCACACGCTTCCTTTCATGTCTGGTATCGCCGGGATCGGCGGAGGATCGCGACCCGACAGGTCGCCGCCCGCCTATTGCCAAGTATGTGAGTTGCAAGCAAGGGCTGAGGCCCTATCCTCTACAGGATAGTTTCAAAGCGGTGACCCGATGCGACGATTTCTTTTCTGCCTTTTCCTGACCTGCCTGCCGCTTCCGGCGCTGGCGACGCCCGAAGCCCTGGCCGAGGCTATCGAGGCGATTGGCGACCGCGACTATTCCGCCGCCACCGCGGCCCAGGCCCGCGTGACCGACCCTGCCGCCGCCGATGTGGTGACATGGATCAGGCTCAGGCAGGGCGAGGGCACATTGTCGGAGTATTTCGACTTTCTGGCAGAAAACCCCGACTGGCCCGGCCTGCCCTATCTGATCCGTCAGGGGGAGCGAAATATCGCAGAGACCACGCCCGCCGCAACGGTCATCGCCTATTTCGAAGATCAGGCGCCGCAAACCGGGTGGGGATCTTTGCGCCTTGCCGCCGCCCTGTGGGAGATGGACCGGCGCGATGACGCCATGGCCGAGGCGATCCGCGCCTGGACCACCCTGTCGCTGTCCCAGGCGGAGCACGACCAGTTCATGATCGACTGGCCCCGCACCCTACGAACCCATCATGAAACGCGTCTGGACCATCTGCTGTGGGAAAACGAGGCCACGCAGGCCCGGCGCATGTACCCGCTGGTCAGCGATGGCTGGGAACGGCTGGCCGAAGCACGTCTGCTGCTGCGCGCCCGCCGCCCCGGTGTCGATGCCGCGATCGAGGCCATTCCCGCATCGTTGAGCGGACATCCGGGCCTGGCCTATGAACGCTTCGTCTGGCGAATGCGCGAAGGATTGACCAGCAGCGCCACCAGCCTGATTCGCGAGACCTCCAGTTCGGCCGCCGCACTCGGTCGGCCATCGGTATGGGCCAATCGCAGGCGGTCCCTTGCACGCGACCTGATGCGCGACGGGGATTTTCAGACCGCCTATAACGTGGCCGCGAACCACCATATCGACCCTGATACGGACTATATCAACTATTCCGACCTTGAATGGATCGCGGGCTACACCGCTTTGCGGATGGGCGATGCGGCAACGGCAGTGGGGCATTTTTCCCACTTCACCGAAGCTGTGGAATCGCCCATTTCCATGGGCCGTGCGGGCTACTGGCTTGGACGCGCGCAAGAGGCGCTTGGCAATGACGAAGCCGCCGCGCAGGCCTATGCGCTCGGGGCACGGTTCCAGTCCAGCTTCTACGGACAACTGGCCGCCGAACGCGGCGGGTTGCCAACCGACCCTGCCTTTCTGGGACGCGAAGATTTCGGCGACTGGCGGCAAGCCGCATTCGTTCAATCCAGCGTCTTCCGGGCTGCCGTCAGGCTGCTTGAGGCAGGCGAGACCGCCCTTGCCGAACGGTTCTGGACGCACCTGACCGAAAGTCTGACCCGGCAAGAGGCCGGGCAGTTGGCCGCCATGGTGCTGGAACTGGACGAACCGCATATCGCCCTGATGATCGCCAAGCGGGCTGCCACCATGGGCCATGAGATCATGCGCGCCTATTATCCGCTGTCATCGGACCTTATAGCCTATGATCTGCCGGTATCCGACCGGTTGGTGCATTCCATCGCCCGGCGGGAAAGCGAGTTCGACCCGAGCGTGGTCAGCCACGCCGGCGCGCTTGGGCTGATGCAGGTCATGCCGCGCACCGGGCGGGAAATGGCACGTCGGCTTGGCGTGCCCTTCAGCGAGGCCCGGATGCATAGTGACCCGGAATTCAACGCCACCCTGGGCGCGGAATATCTGGATCTGCTGATCGAGGAATTTGGCCCCAACCCGGTGCTGATCGCCGCCGCTTACAATGCGGGTCCGAGCCGGGCGGAACGCTGGATGGGCGCCTTCGGAGATCCGCGCGATTCGGATGTGGATGTGGTTGACTGGATCGAGTCGATCCCGTTCCGTGAAACCCGGAACTATGTGATGCGGGTGACCGAAAGTATGCGGATCTATGACGCGCTGTTGACCGGCCGCTTGCCCAACCAGGGGCTGACAGCGCTTTTGCGCCAGCGGTAACGCTGCGCCTGACCGCACGCCGGGGCTCTCTGCCCTCGTCACCTGACGACACGGTATTTGGACCAAGAAGACGGAATCAGGGGGCTTCTGCTTGCCGTGCTCGTGCCCGCCAGAGCGTGAAGAGACCGGCTGCGACGACGATTCCCGCGCCGAGCACCACGTTCCATTCAATCCCTTCTCCGAACACCGCAATCCCGAGCGAGGCTGCAAAGACAAGCTGAAGATAGGCAAAGGGTTGCACCGCACTCGCCTCGGCCATTTCATAACACTTGATCAGGGTGAAATGGCCCGCTGCCCCGGTCACGCAGAGCAGGGCCATCCAAGCCCAATCCGGGCCAGTCATCGGTTCCCAGAACCAGATGCCCACAGCGGTCATTGCCACAGATCCCACGGTGCCCGTCCAGAAAAAGCTGGTTGCCGCGCTGTCCTTGCGGGCGGCAAAGCGTGTCAGCAAACCATAAAGCGCGAACATCAGGGCTGAGGCCAGGGGGATCACTGCGCGCGGGTCGAAGACACCAAATCCGGGTTCCAGAATGATGATCACCCCGATGAACCCCACACCGATCGCCGCCCATCTGCGCCAACCGACACTCTCGCCCAATACCGGCCCCGACAGCGCCGCGATCAATAGCGGGTAGCAGGCGAACACCGCGTGGCTTTCGACCAGGCCCAACAGTGTGAAGCCCAGAACCATTACGCAGATCTCCGTCACCAGCAGGATCGCGCGGAACCCTTGCAGGAACGGCTGCTGCGTTGCCGCCGCCGCCCGCAACCCGCCCGCCTTGCGCGCAGCCACAGCCATGACGAACGCGGCGAAGAACCAATAGCGGATCATCACCACCATCAGGACATTATATTCCCCCGCCAGATGGCGCGAAATGCCGTCCTGCATGGCGAAAATGAAGGTGGTCAGCACCATCAGCCAGATGCCGGCGCGGGTGTTCTGTTCGCTCATGGCATTTTGCCCGTTGTCATATGTCGCTTGCGTCCATAGCCCGGCTGCCGCGTCACGTCGAACCCCGCAGCGACAAGCGCGCGTCGCACATCGCCCGCCGCCGTATAGGTGGCGAAGCTGCCATGCGCTGCGGTGTGGCGCCCGACCTCTGCCAGCAGATCAGCGCCCCACAGTTCCGGGTTCTTGGCGGGCGAAAACCCATCAAGGAACCATGCGTCGGCGCGGCCCTGCCAGATGGGAAGCGTTTCGCGCGCATCGCCCACAATCAGCTGCATCTCAATATCATCACGGATCAGGGCGCGTGAAGGATCGGCCAGCAGTGCGGCGGTATCCTCGGCAAAAGGCGCCGTCTCGGGGAAGGCTGATAAGGCCCGCAGCGCGTCCTCTGGGGGCATCGGGAAAGCCTCAAAACTGGTGAAGCGCAGCGGGCCGCCCGTACCCGCCGAACGCCAGGCCTGCCGTGCCGCGATCAGGTTCAGCCCGGTGCCAAATCCCAGCTCTGCAATATGGAACCCCGGTCTGAAACGCGCGGGCAGGTCGTTGCCATCAAGAAACACATACCGCGTCTCGGCCAGACCATTGTCCAGCGAGTAATAGGGATCGTCGAACCGCGCGGACACGGGCACGCCATTATCCTTCCACAAGGTCCGGTCTGTCTGGGCATTGGTCATGGGCTGACCTATGAAGGGTTCCGTCAGGTTCGGCAAGCGGGGGCAGGCATGGTGGATGTAACGGTCAGAGGTGCGGGGATCTTTGGCCTGTCCGTGGCCTGGGCCTGCGTGGCGCGCGGGGCGTCCGTCCGGGTA
>Ga0213841_1001266_pt1 | contig 13396 bp, 10 predicted proteins | sample SWPATP23_FD_160125 | JGI IMG/M metagenome (GOLD analysis project Ga0213841, IMG submission 160125) | Coastal seawater microbial communities from Marineland, Florida, United States - SWPA TP2 #3 | ecosystem: Environmental > Aquatic > Marine > Coastal | place: USA: Florida | collected 2016-08-14 | reverse complement strand
GACGCTAACAAAGCATGAAATGAATAAAATAGAAGAGAAACTTCAGAGAAAGGAAGGTCTGGAAAAATGGTTTATATCAATTGCACCGTAATGGATTTGGGAAAATTTATTTTTTCCACAGCCCTTACATCAACAATTGGGACTTGGTCGATAGCTCCGCCCACCAAATTGTCGGTGCACAGCTCTGTGGCGATGATACCGCACTGCTGGATCAACTAGCGGCTTCGCCAGTACTGTGGGAGCGACGTATCGCCATTATCGCGACCTACCACATGATTCGAGCGGGTTTGTTTGACGATACCTTTCGAATCGCGAAAATTCTGTTGGATGAGCGTGAGGATCTGATACACAAGGCAGTGGGGTGGATGCTGCGCGAGGTAGGCAAGCGCGACCGCTGTATCGAAGAGGTTGACCACGTCACTCACCAGTGGTTCGGGATTCATTTACAACTACGGCGCTACAAACAGGCTTACTGAGGTATGGGAGGAGATACACACTCCCAAACCTAAGGGGAATGGCACCATCATTGAACAATTTCTACGCGGCAGCTATGAGCATAATGCCTTGGGCCAACGGATTAGTAAAACCACCGACGAAGGAACGGCAACTTACCTGTATGGCAATGACGGAAAGCTTTTGGTCGAGTCAGGTCCCAGCAATGATTTCGTGGAATATATTTTCCTCGGCGAGCAGCTCCTTGCAAGCTATCAGGAGTTTCTTTCACCACCTGATCCTCCACCAGCACCGGTCATTATTGACAACGGGGACGTAGGTACTTCACCTACGGGCTCTTGGTCAAGCAATGCAAACAACAATGACTACGGAGAGGATTATCTGTTGGCCAACACTGGAGCCACTAACACTTATACCTGGGCGCCTACATTATTAGGCACAGATATTTATGAAGTCTACGCCTGGTGGCCGGCCAAAAATAACCAAAGCAGCAACGTACCCTACACCATCACCCATTCGGGTCAGCAGGATGTAGTATATGCGGATCACAGTGCCAACGGGGGGCAGTGGAATCTTCTAGGCACCTATTTTTTTGCTGACGATGGAACGGAGTCAGTTCAAGTAAGCGCGGTGAATGGTAAGACTGTTGCCGACGCCGTTAAATTTGTAAAAGTGGTCCCCCCTGAGCTACCAATTCCAGTCGCTGAAATGTACTATGTTCACAATGATCATCTAGGCACGCCTAAGCGAATGACAGATCAAAGCGGCCAGATTGTATGGAACAGTTCGCAGACTCCCTTCGGTACAACTTCTGTCAATGAGGATGTGGACGGCGACGGGATTGACGTCACCTTAAACGTCCGTTTTCCGGGCCAGTATTATGACAGTGAGACGGGATTGCACTATAATTACTATAGAGATTATGATCCGTCTACAGGGCGATACCTACAAAGTGATCCGATAGGGTTAGCAGGAGGCCTGAATACATACGGCTATGTCGGAGGAAATCCCGTAAATAGAATTGACAGTCTGGGCTTATGGTCAACAGCGGCGCATAATTATTTCATAGACCAATATTTCAATGGCGCGCCGGCAAATATAAGGGACTGGATTAAGGAAAGCAGCGCATATGCGGATTCGTTGCCCTACCATGGAGACGGAAGTACCCATATGCATGCCATGCGAAACTCGCATTCTCAAAGTGAACATCAAGCTTGCCAAGACATGATGGAATACATCCAATCAAAAATTTATGAATACAATGAGGCTATTAATCAGTGGGCACAAAGTGTTGCAAATGGACAAAGAGGTAGCTCTTACGCTAAAGGAAAGCAATCCAGCGCGTTTCATGCATTAGGGATGGCGCTGCACACAGCCATGGATTTTACGTCCCCTGCACACGCTGGGTTCCAAGTTTGGGAGTATAGAAATACCTTTAGCCATGGATCTTGGCCTTGACCCACATCTATTGAAGACCTTGATGCAGCACAAGATCCACGGAGTACTGCTGAAACAATGTCTGCTATGAATGTTATTATGCAAGGTGGGAATCTTTGTGGATGCCCTTATGGCTCTTTTATTAGAGAAGAACATTAAGTTGTTTGCATTAAAGATATTGGTATTGTCGACGATTCTTGCCGGTTTTGGTCTTGTTCTTGGGAGGCTATCTGCGCACTCTGGTGGTATATTATTGTGGATAGCGTCCATATTTATTTGGCCTATCGGCTCCGTGGTGTGGCTGGATAAAGTTCTTTTCAGTGGTGCCTTTTTAGCAAACAGCAGTTATCCCGTAGCTTGGTTTATGATTATACAGTTCCTGGGATATCTTTTGCTTGCATTAGGGCTTAGATTTTTTCTGCGAAAGAATGAAAGAACTAGTAAGTAATGCTAAGATTTGGACAGTTACATAAAGCGCCTTTTGATTTCTAGGCGCTTTGTTTAAAAGGGGTGCAATGTAGAGCGGATAGATTATGAACCCTAACAGAGTAAATTTACCCGACTCTCGTTTGTGGCGAATACCACAAACCTACCGTTATTCCAATTTGTTGGTGATTTGCGCCGTTACATCCAATCTAAAAATGCTTGGATTTCCCTAGAGGGGTCCTGGGAATCTTCCGTCCAAAAAAGACAAAAAGCTCCGAAGACCTTGGTACCTCTAGTCTGTAGAGGAGGGTTACATTCAAAGTAGAATTGTTCAGGCTACAATTTGTTTGTTTTTTTATACAGAAATCAGGAGTGATTTGCGGAAAGTTCTATAGCATCTTCGTGTGCTAACCAGTTTTCTGGCAACCCTCACCCAAAAAGCAGCTCCAAAATTCTCGTTTCGACTATTTATTAAGCAAATCACGACAGATTTCCAACAAATTTTTATATTGCTTTACTCGAACCGTGGGGTTTATTCAAGGTAACCCCCTTCTTCAGCCCCCTGGCGCGCCCTACAGCGATTTTTGTCTTTTTTGGACGGAAAATCCAGTACCCCATACAGGCTTATGGCGGTTTTCTGGTACTGAGCTGCCATTCAGCGGAACCACCGCTTTCAGCCAAAGGCGGTCTTTCCTGTATTGATCGTTTCGTAGATTTATTGAAGTCTGTTGTCGAACAAATAGGAGACCTTATAGCCAATCTGTGAGAGGGGAGACGGCTGCCAATCAACCAAGCAGATGTGTTCACTTGGTCTGAACTAACCCAGATGAGTTCAATATGTCTCGTCGTAATCTATCCCAACAAATGAATGATAGGGAAAGCATGCAACACAAATTGGTGTCGGCCAGGTTGTTTACCTCTGCCTGCTAGCGCGATACTCGCCCGGGGTGACATTGAGTTTTTGTTTAAAGATACGGCTAAAATAACTGGCGTCTTCATAACCTACGCGATAACCGATCTGGTCAATCCCCAGCGTACTGGTGGCCAGCAGTTGCTTGGCGGTCTCAATGCGAATTCTTTGCAGGTATTGCATCGGGGTTTCGCCGGTTGCATCCTTAAAGCGACGGCGAAAACTCCGCAGGCTTAACCCGACCTTCTCCGCCACTTCGTCCAGCAGGAAATCCGATGAAAAATTGGATTCCATCCACTGTTGGGCGGTCTGAATACGGGCATCACTGTGGCGCTTTTGCTGGTCCAACGCTAATTGGAATTCCACCGGCGCCTTGGGGATGTCCATAAGAAAGTGGCGAGACACCTTGGCAGCCACGCTCACTCCCCAGAATTTCTCCAGTAGATAGATACCCATCTCAACCCCGGATGTCACCCCGGCGGCACAGAACAGGTTGCCTGCGGAGGTGATATTTTTTTCAGGTTGCAGGATGACTTTCGGATAGCGCGACTTGAACTCGTCGACCATGCGCCAGTAGACGGTAGCAGCTTTGTTGTCCAGCAGGCCCGTCTCAGCGAGCAGAAAGGCTCCCGTGTGCAGGCAGGCGATCTTGGCTCCCTGTTGGTGTTGCTTAAGTAGCCACTCCACAGTGGGCCGGTGTTTGGTTATAAGCTGCTCAACTTCGCACCAGATGCCGGAAACGATAATCAGGTCAGTCTGCCCGATGTCCGCGATCGAGCGGTCCGGTTGGAACAGCGAGCCGCTAAAGGTACGCACCGTCTCGCCATCCTGACTGGCAACCACGAGCTGCTCACTGGGGCTAATCGTTGCTGATGGGTCAGCATGCTGCTGTGCCACCGCACCCGCGTGCCATATATCCCGTGTCATCACAATACTCATCTCCATGGAGCCGTCAAATGCCAGGATGGTGACAGGATTCCGGGAGGGAGTAGGGCGTGCAATACTCATAAAGGGGCATTCTCCGATTCGTACAACGGCAAGGTTGGACAAGGGCACAGTTAGGGATTCTACTATCTTTGGCCGTTTTGTCCTACCCATGGGTATTTTTGTCCAGAGACATACCCGACTATCACTCCTATGATGATTCCAGCATCAGCTACCTGTTAAACCAATTACTCTTAATATAAACCCAGTTCAAGGAGAGTCTTGTGGAAAAACACGCCCTCTATTCAAAATCCGGAGCGATCGCGACGATCACACTGAACCGCCCTGAGAAATTCAACACTTTGCGCCCTTCGCTTTTAGCCGACTTGGATGATGCGCTACGTCAAGCGAACACAGACAATGAGGTCAAGGTGATCATCCTCGAAGGCGCGGGTGACGCGTTTTGCGCGGGCTTCGACTTTTCAGGAGGATTGGAACATTTCGGCGAGCATATTGAAGAAGCCACATACGATCCCGGTATGGACGTGGATCTGGTGGTTAATCCCTATCAATCCTACATGACTCAGTTTATGGGCCTCTGGCGTGGCTTGAAGCCTACCATCGCCAAAGTTCACGGCTATTGCATGGGTGGAGGCTCGGAAATGGCACTCTGTGCTGACCTTGTGGTTGCATCCGATGACGCACGCATTGGCACGCCTTATTCACGCGTTTGGGGCTGTCACTTGTCGGGAATGTGGGTCTACCGACTTGGTCTGGCCAAGGCCAAATATTATGCATTGACCGGCGAGTGGGTGAGCGGTGAAGAGGCTGCCAAAATTGAACTGATCAATCAGTCTGTACCGTTGGAAGACCTGGATCAAACGGTACAAGAACTCGCTGAGAAATTGACACAGATCCCGTTAACTCAACTGATGTCGATGAAGTTAATCGTCAATCAGGCATATGACAATATGGGGCTGCAGAGCACCCAGACCTTGGGGCCGATTCTGGACGGCATCATGCGCAATACTCCCGAGGGGCGCGAATTTGTCCGTGTATCGAAAGAACAGGGTGTCAAGGCAGCTGTCACGATGCGCGACGCCCCATTCAATGACTACAGCCAGGCGCCAAAAGATCAACAACCGCGCAAGAAAAGCGAATTAGGGCTCTAAGTGCTAGCAGTCGCCCGGCCTTTGGCTGGGCAATCTCGCAGGAAAAACAAGACCGATTGCTGACCTCAAGGTCAATTGGCCGATAAGGGGAGTGTTTAGCTCCCCGCAATAACTATAAATCTCAGAGAGTTAGAGGAGGGATGTATGAATCCGATGATGGATCTACCGCTCTCGATCACCTTGGTGATGCACTATGCCGAGCGGATGTGGAGTGAACAGGAGATTGTGTCGGTAACCAGGGATAATCCCAGACATCGCTACACATATCGTGATGCCTTTCAAAGAGTCAGACGGCTCGCCAATGCGCTGCACACACTTGGTGCTACACCCGGTGATGTTATCGCCACTTTGGCATGGATCGATTATTCGGTTTAACTGACGCGCTGAAACCGTTCGTAGCCCAGCACTTCAAGCCAGTGCGGATGGGGTTGTCAGGACAGGATTTCAGCCGGTGATTTACCCCTTCTCTCAACTCTGGCGCTGCGAACGATCGGACTGTGGTTCATAAAAAATCGCAATAGGTCCAGGTACCCCGAGCCAATTTCCTATCGATGTCTGATATGCACTCGCACCCGGCCGTTGAGGTTCTCCACCATCGAACTCGTTCTTTCTGTCTTATCCATGGCTTGAATGACGGCCTCTTCGATGTCATCAAAGCAATCTCCCAACGACTCCTGTAGCGGCAACGAGCGGAAGAAATATTGAACGCCATTGGCATCACATCGCTGCAATCGGCACATGGCCCATACCGACTCAATCGGAAAGGTATACCGTTGACTGATCTCCTCGAATTTTTCCGCCAATTCGTCGCAGAAGCGCAGCACCATGTCCCGCTTATTTTCCAGAGTAATGCGAATGGATTTTATCCTGTGTGCCTCCAACCTTTCGGGTGCCTTAAACTCCTGTACAACGAAATCGTACAGCTCTCGACGCTCGCCGGGTATTGGCCCTGCCTTATTGAGGATGTCGTGCTCCAACCAGCTTACCAACGTATCTATTGTCGATGAAATGTGCCTCATTCTCTTTTCCTCGGCCCTGGCCAACAGCGCTTTGTCGATACACTCCAAGTCACCTATCGCTTCTTGTGCTTTGATCTATCAGGTTCCTGGATCCTATACGCCGGTGAGTGTCTGGGTGGACGGGATCAGTGCCGATCAGTCTCGCGCCTACCGTACCGCTTACTGGGCTCACTATTATGCCTCCGGCAATGATATCGGCACCATTGCTTACCTGAACATGAATGAGGTGTTCACCACCTCGACGCTGTTTCGACAAGGACCGGTGGTGGAGATTGAAGAGGCGCTGATGCCGCAGATCGTCACATCCACCGCCACCACCAAGTTGGGAACCTTGTCCCTGGCCGAGGCGATGGCCGATAATCGCAGCCGCAAGCAGGCGATTGCCGTAGTGCATAAGGGCAAGCTGGTGTTTGATTACTCCTCGTATAACACTCAAGTGCTGGGGCTGATCATTGAGACGATCGAAGTTAAGTCCTAGAACGAGGTGGTGGCTGAGCGGATCTGGTTGAAGATCGGTATGGAAAACGACGGCATTGTGGGTCTGTCCTCGGCAGGGGAGTCGATGAACGGCGGCATTGTGGCGACCACTCTGTGTGATTTTGCCCGCTTTGCAACGGCCCTCACGCCGAGCTGGAAGTCGGTAGCCGAGGCGCCGCTGGTCGATGCTATCTATTTCACCCAGGTGTTAAAGGCGGCCGATCTGAAGGACTATAAAGCCGGTGCCCAGGGCCAGCGGATGATCACCAACTTCGGTATGGAGAGTAATCCGGTTGGCTCCTCCTAACAATGGGATGCACTGTTTGCCGACGGCAATTTGTATAAAGCCGGGCTGGGGGGCAGGGAATCTACATCTCTCCGGAATCCGACACGGCAGTGGTCTGGTTTCTGCCACTTACCGTAACTCTCTGTCCATGGCGGCTTACGCTCGTGCTATTGTGGAGCAGAGCTTCCGTTAATCGGGACGGGGCGCCCTGTGCAAAGCTTCCGGCTTCCATTCTTGACGGACATAAACGCCCTGTCACTTCATAGGCACGGCGTTTTGTCGCGGCCGGGCCTCGGTGTCTCGCTACCGGGTCTTCTACGGGTGGATTATGGCAGGCGGCGGAATCTATTTCGGTGGCCTGTTCAGTTTTTTCCATTCCTGAGGATACATGCCGCAGTGATTTTTGAAGGCCCGCGATAGCGCTGTCGCATTGCTGTAATCGAGCAGATCCGCCAGTATAGATAACGGAATATCGGATTTGGACAGATAGTAACAGGCCAGGTTGAACCGCTCTTCCCCGTGTAGCTGTTTAAAAGTTACTCCGTGAGCTTTCAATTTGCGGTGCAGTTTTTTGGGGTGAACGTCCAACATCTGCGCCACGGTGTTAATGTTGCAGCGAGTGGAGCCCAGGGTTCTTCGGATCAGCAGGCGCACATTGTCAGTGATGTCACCATCCAGATCGTATTGTTCCCTCAGCGAGTTGGCGTGCTCCTCGACGACCGCCAAAAGACGGCGATCGGCTGTGGGGATGGGCCGATCGAGGTAATGCTCGGGAAAGAAAATACTGTCGGTTTCCTGATCAAAGGAGACCGGAACCCTGAAAAAACGCTTGTACTCCTGCCTGTCGGAAAGGAGGGGGGAGGCGTGTACAAAGGAAATGGAGGTCGGTTTCCAGTCACTGCCGCAGATTGTCCTCAATAGTTTAAACGTCTGGACAATGCCCAGCGTATTGGACTGCCCGAGTGTTTCTCTCTGGGAGAACCGCGGTTTTCTGGTGAGCCTGACAAAACCGCCCTTTGCATCCATCTCCCAGTAACAGGCTTGGGTAAAGACATTGAGGTACTGCCGGCCCTTTTGCAGCGCCGTGTGCACGTTGGGACACAGCCTCAATATCTGCCCAAGTACACCGAGATTGGTCTCGGGCTGATACTTGCCGATATACAGTCCAATGATATGGCATCTATCTTCCTTCGCGATCAATTCGAGCAGGTCATTGAACTGGAGCCAGGAGATGAATCCCTCCTGCTTATCCAACAGTTCCGGATTCAGGCCGACCTCCTTCATCCGGGTGACAATGTCTATGCCCAGCTCTGCCGCGGCCTCCTTGGTGCCGATGACATTCTCGGCGTCAACCAGAATCTGCTGTGTCACCAGGTATTTCCTCAACTTTAAGCGAGATTGTCCGTAACTGTTAGATGATTGTCCGTAATTGTTAGATGTTGGTCAAGGCTTTTTGCTACTTTGGCTGCGTGCTAACATTTAAATAAGCCAGATTTTAACTGGTGGATAGAGTGGGAGAGAGTATATGTGTACACGTAAAAACCATATTCCAGGCGCGGCAGCTTCAAAATATCTGCAAGGGGCGGCCTTTACCCTGCTTGCGCTGAGTACGGCAACGGCCCATGCTCAACTTGAAGAGATAGTAATCACGGCACAGAAGCGTGCCCAGACCGCCAATGATCTCGGCATGTCGGTCAGTGCCTTCACTGGCGATACAATGAAGGAACTCGGCGTGGTCGATACCACCGATCTGGCGGCATTCACTCCGGGCTTCACGTTTACCGATTCTGGCGCCGGCGTTCCGGTCTATACCGTGCGTGGGGTCGGATTCAATGACCGCAGCTACAACGCCCAGTCCGCCGTAACGGTGTACGTCGATGAGATAGCCATGCCCTATCCGGTCATGACCCAAGGGGCGCTGCTGGACCTGGAGCGGGTCGAGGTACTCAAGGGCCCACAGGGCACATTGTATGGACGCAATACTACTGGCGGTGCTATTAACTACATCGCCGCCAAGCCGACCGCCGTGCTGGAAGCTGGGGTCCTGGCATCCTATGGTCGCTACGATACCGCCGAATTGGATGCCTATGTCGGCGGGCCACTGGGCGATGTCGTCCGGGGCCGTGCCGCCGTGCGCACGGTGCAATCTGGGGAGGGGTGGCAGGAGAACAATCTCAATAGCGACGAGCTGGGTGAGAAAGACAGCACTTCGGTTCGCCTGAGTCTTACGGCTGACTTTACTGACAACTTCTCCGGCTTGCTGCAGTTCAACTGGTGGGAAAACCAGTCGGATACCCAGGCGCCGCAATATGTGAAAGACGCATATCAGGGAACAGCTAACGCGCCGATTATTGGGATACTCGGACCCTGGCAGTCTATTGCAGACGGTGGTGATGATCCGGAAAGAGCCGGCTGGACCCAGGGACAGGATTTCACCTACGACATGGAATCCACGTCAGTGAGTCTGAACCTGACTTACGCTATCAACGATACAACCGACCTGATCTCGCTCACCGGCTATTCCAAGTTTGAGGACCGTGGCTCAAGATTTAATGCCGACGGCTTTTCCGGTGTGCCTTTCTCAGAAGCGGAACCCTACTTGAGCTACCTCGATATGCTGGGCGGAGGTGGTATCACACCCTTTGCCGATGCGCAGACCTACCCATGGGTGCCCAATCAAATATTTTCCAATGAAGCAGATATCGAATTCTTCTCCCAGGAGCTGCGCCTGGTCGGGCAGGAGGATAACCTCAACTGGGTGGCCGGACTGTATTACAGCACAGACACGAATGACAACCTGACGGAACAGGAATCGCTGTTAACCACCAACACCAACAACCTGTTCGGCACATCTGTTTTCAGCTTAAAAGGCGTTACGACGACCGTTGAACAGGAATCGAAAACCATGGGCGCCTACGTGCACACGGAGTGGCAACTCAGTGATGCTCTGCGGCTGACCGTGGGGGCCCGCTATTCCGATGATGAAATCGACTTTAAAGGGTGCTCTGCCGATTCGGGCGATGGTTCGCTGGAAGCCCTGTTTTTCAACGCCACTGCACTGGCCGGTGCGGGACTCTGGTTTGCGCCAGGTTTCAGCGAGGGGTGTGGAACGCTCCTGACCGATACCAACGGTGTCGCCTTTGCTAATGGTCCCGTAACCGACACGCTGGAAGAGGATTCTTTCTCGTACAAGCTGGGACTGGATTGGTTTGCCAACGAAGATATTATGGCCTACGGCTCCTACAGTCGAGGCTTTAAAGCGGGCGGTTTCCCCAATATTCCCGCAAATTTCGATACCCAATATGAGCCGACAGATCAGGAGCAACTGGATGCATTCGAGCTGGGCATAAAGGCCACATTACTCGATGGTGCGATGCAAGTGAACAGCAGCATCTATCACTACGAATACGAAGACAAGCAATTGTTCGCGGCAAAGGTGGTACCAATTTTTGGCGTGCTGCGTACACTGACAAATGTGCCCGATTCTTCGGTCGATGGCGCAGAAATTGATCTGCAGTGGTCCCCGCTAGAGGGGCTCTACCTGCAGTTGACGGCCAGTTACATCGACTCAGAAGTCGAGGAGTACACAGGCCCCAATGTCTTCGGTGCCATTACGGACTTTGGCGGATCGCCATTTCCATTCACGGCGAACGTGCAGGCCAATCTTGTCGTGGACTATGAGTGGCCGTTGACCGGCGACGTGAATGCCTTTGTCGGATTCGATACCAGCTACACGGATAAAATCAACACCGACTTTGAACCAACAGCCGGATCTATCGACAGTGATTTCGTGATTGACAGTTATGCCTTGCTTAACCTAAGGGCCGGTGTGGCATCTACGGGTGAACGCTGGCGAGCCACGGTGTGGTCACGGAATGCGACTGACGAGTTCTACGTCAACAGCATCCAGAAGTTTGTCGATTCAGTCATACAGTATACGGGTATGCCCAGAACTTACGGAGTTACACTGGAATACCGCTATTTTTAAAACTTAAATCAATTGACCGATAAGGTGTCGTAAACGTCCTGTGCGTGAAACAAGGGGGGAGTCCCAACCATGAAAATGAGGATCAAGTTTATTTGGATCCTGGCAATCAACCTGGCCACATTGCTTGGCGTGGCCCCAGCTTTCGCATCGGGCGCCTATGACCTGGTCATAGAGGGCGGGCGCGTCATGGATCCGGAGACCGGGTTCGACGCGCTACGCAACGTCGGTATACGTGCTGGACGGATTGAGATCATTACTGAGGGCCGCCTGGACGGTGTTCGGGTGATCGATGCGCGGGGGCTGGTGGTTGCCCCCGGATTTATCGATACCCATGTACACGGCACCGACCCGTTTGCCATCAAGATGGCGTTGCGTGATGGCGTCACCACCGCGCTGGAATTGGAGGGTGGGGTTATTAACACCAGTGACTGGTACGCAGCCAGAGAAAACGCGATGCAGGTGAACTACGGAGCCACGGTCGGGCACGCATGGGTGCGCATGTTGGTACACGACCCGGAAGTGAAGATCGATGGACCTGTAGACTTCACTGTAGCCGCTAATTACCTGGAGACGGCTGCCAAGGATGGTGTGCCCGGTTGGTCGGTGAATAGAAATGACACGGTACAGCTCAATACCATCGTCGAACGCATAGACGAGGAGCTGCGCCAGGGGGCGCTGGGTGTCGGTATTGCTTTGTCCTACATGGCACGTGGTGCTGACAGCTACGAGGTACTGGCGGTACAGCGCGCTGCGGCCCGCTACGGCCGGGTGTCTATGGTACACACCCGCTACCACCACCAGCCGAAACCACCGACCGAGGCGACCCTCGCCTTCGACGAGGTCTTTGCCAACGCCGTGGCACTCAGGGCGCCATTGCTGGTAGCTCACAATAACAGCTACGGCTGGGATGAGATCGCGGAAAAGTTGCAGCTGGCGCGTGCGCAGGGCTTTAATATGTGGTCAGAGCACTACCCCTATCACGGTGGCTCCACCTTCGTCGGCGCGGAGGAGTTGCGTCCCGAGCTTTGGCTCGACCGCATGGGGTACACCTATGAGCAGACGCTTTACGATCCAAAAACCGACCGCTATCTGGATCGAGCCGGCTACGAGGACCTGGCCTCTCGCGATCCCGGACAGACCGTGCTGACCTTCCACCCTCCACGCCAGCGGTGGATTCCCTATTGGCTGTCGATGCCGCACATGACCGTGGCTAGTGACGGTATGCCCGGCGTCGGCACGGACGGCAAGCTACTACCCTGGGCAGCGGATTACACGGATTACGCCGGCCATCCCCGCACAGCGGGGACAAGAGCCAGAACCTTGCGTCTCGGTCGGGAGTACGGCGTGCCTCTGATGCATACGTTGGCGCAACTCAGTTACTGGAGCGCCGTTCACCTTGGCGATACTGGCCTGAAATCGATGCAGGAGCGCGGGCGAATGCAGGAGGGTATGGTCGCCGACGTCACAATATTTGATCCGCAGACGGTCACCGATCACGCCGATTATACGACCGGATCGAATGGCCTGCCGTCGACGGGTATTTCCTGGGTAATTGTCAATGGCACTGTGGTCGTTGGCCAGGGCGAGGTGCTGGAGGGCGTTTTCCCCGGCCAAGCCATCCGTTACCCGGTGGAGGCCAAAGGCCGATTCGAGCCGATTAGTGAAGAGAAATGGATTCGCGAGTTCACCATTCGGGACAAGCCGCTGGAGGGTGACGTCGGACTGTCACACATCCACTAGGCACGTATCGGCCGAATTGGCACATCGATCTGGCGCAATCATCTGTCGGCCTTCCTTAACAACGACCAAGGGGTTCTATCATGAAGTCATTCACTGTCTTGCGTTACTGTGCGTCATTATTCCTCGCTGTGGCGTGGCAGCTCGCAACAGCACGGTGTGCCATTGGCATTGCATTCAGAAAGCCCTGTGGCTCCGTTAGAACCTTTAGTTCTAGCTTCTGTTGCTGTGGAGCGGAAAACGATAAATGGGACTCAAAATTCTGGGTCTTCAGGCAAATTAGTGGGTAAAAATATAGCCAAACTGAGTTGACGTTAAGGTAAAGCGGGAGCAGAAAGAGGTGGAGCACCCTGTCCGGGTTCTGAGATGATGTGTTTGCGACGACAACAACATCAAGAACCTGGAGGACAGGGTGCAACTGAAGACTATCCTCAATCGCGTCCAAAAGTTCAACTCTTTTGTGTACGGTTCGGTCCATTGGGTGGACGATGCCAGGGAGCCGACGCTCGAAATCGAGCTCCGGCCCAGGGCCAACAGCCGCGGTGTGTGCTCTGGTTGTGGCAAGCG
>Ga0213841_1001264_pt1 | contig 13412 bp, 12 predicted proteins | sample SWPATP23_FD_160125 | JGI IMG/M metagenome (GOLD analysis project Ga0213841, IMG submission 160125) | Coastal seawater microbial communities from Marineland, Florida, United States - SWPA TP2 #3 | ecosystem: Environmental > Aquatic > Marine > Coastal | place: USA: Florida | collected 2016-08-14 | reverse complement strand
CTGAGCCGGGCGATGGAGCTGGATGTGGCCATCACCATTGATGCAGAAGAAGCCGATCGTCTGGAGCTGTCGCTCAAGCTGTTTGAAAAAGTCTACCGCAGCGAGCAGGTTAAAGGCTGGGGCAAGTTCGGTTTGGTGATTCAGGCATACTCCAAACGAGCATTGCCGGTGCTGGTATGGCTGAACGCGTTGGCGAAAGAGCAGGGAGATCTGATCCCGCTTCGTCTGGTGAAAGGCGCTTACTGGGACAGCGAAATCAAATGGTCTCAACAGGCTGGCTACAGCAACTACCCGGTGTATACGCGCAAAGAAGCCACCGACGTCGCGTACCTGGCTTGTGCGCGCTTTCTGCTGAGCGACAACGTGCGTGGCAACATCTACCCGCAGTTTGCCAGCCACAATGCTCAGACCGTGACTTCGATTGCCGTGATGGCTTCGCACAAAGATTTTGAATTCCAGCGCCTGCATGGGATGGGAGATTCGCTCTATCACCACGCTATGGCCGCGTATAAGCAATCGGTGCGCATTTACGCGCCGGTCGGCAGCCACAAAGATTTGCTGCCGTATCTGGTACGTCGTCTGCTTGAGAATGGCGCCAACAGCTCGTTCGTGCACCGTTTGGTGGATGCGCGCTGTCCGGTTGAAACCCTGACTCAACATCCTGTCGATATGTTGCTGGCCTTCGATACACTCAACAACAACAAGATTCCGTTGCCACCGCAGGTGTTCCCGGAGCGTCGTAACTCGTATGGCGTGAACGTTGATATTGAAAGTGAAAATGCGCCGTTTGAAGCGCAGGTGCAAGCCTGGCTGACCAAGCGTTGGACGGCAGGGCCAGTGATCAACGGTGAAGCTTTGTTCGAAAGCATGATCAAGGCTGAACAGGCGATGGAAATCGTCAAAGCACCTTATGATCGTCGTATCGAAGTGGGTCAGGTGGCTTACGCGAACCTTGATCATGTTTCCGCTGCCATTGAAGGGGCTCAGCACGCTTTTGCCTGCTGGAACCAGACAGCGACAGCCACACGCAGCGCTGCCCTGGAGAAACTGGCCAACTTGCTGGAAGACAATCTGGCTGAGCTGGTTGCCATCTGTCACCAGGAAGCGGGTAAAACTATCCATGACAGCATTGATGAAGTGCGTGAAGCAGTCGATTTCTGTCGTTACTACGCCAAGCAGGTCGATGCATTGGGTGAGTTGGCCGTGACCAGCTTTGATGGTCAGGTGCGCAACGTTTCCCGTCAGGGACGCGGTGTGTTCGTTTGTATCAGCCCGTGGAACTTCCCGCTGGCGATTTTCCTCGGTCAGATCACCGCTGCATTGGTAGCGGGCAACACCGTGGTAGCCAAACCGGCGGAACAAACCAGCCTGATTGCCGCACGTGCCGTTGAGCTGATGCAGCAAGCTGGATTCCCGGCCGGGACGATTCAACTGCTGCCGGGCCGCGGCGCAGAAATCGGCAGTGCATTAACGTCGCATGCGGCGATCGCGGGCGTGGCGTTTACCGGTTCGACGGCGACGGCACAGCGCATCAACCAGTCTCTGGCAGAGCGTGATGCCGCGCCGGTGCCGTTTATTGCGGAAACCGGTGGTCAGAATGCCATGATCGTGGACAGTACCGCACTGCCTGAGCAGGTGGTTCGTGATGTGATTCGTTCGGCGTTTGCATCGGCTGGCCAGCGTTGTTCGGCTCTGCGGGTCCTGTATGTTCAGGAAGATGTGGCGGATCGCATCGTAGCACTGATTCAGGGCGCGATGGGTGAACTCAAAGTCGGCACGCCTTATCTGCACAGTACGGACGTCGGACCGGTGATTGATCAAACGGCCAAAACCAAGCTGACGGCGCACTTGGAACTGATGAGTCAGACTCAGCATAAAGTAGCTCAGGTTGAACTGGATGAAACGTGTCAGCATGGCGATTTTGTCGCGCCAAGTGCGTTTGAAATTGATTCGATTGCCTGCCTGAAAGAAGAGCAGTTTGGTCCGATTCTGCATATCGTGCGCTTTAAGGCGAGCGAACTGGCTAACGTAGTGGCTGAAATCAACAACACAGGCTACGGTTTGACCATGGGCATCCACAGCCGCAATGAAACGACTTACCGCTGGATTGAGAAACACGCCCGGGTCGGGAACTGCTACATCAACCGTGACCAGGTTGGGGCGGTGGTCGGCGTTCAGCCGTTTGGTGGACAAGGCTTGTCCGGGACCGGACCAAAAGCCGGTGGCCCACACTACCTGTTCCGCTTCACTCAGACCCAGTTCGCTTAACCGGTAAGTAAGGAGAATTTACATGGTACATCAAGTTGCACGCTTTTCTGATGCTTACTCGGCATGGGAAAACTGGAATCTGACGGATTTCGATTCAAAAAGTGAATGTTTGCTGGCGTTTAAAAATGCGCTGCAAGAGAGCATGCCAGGCCTAGCCGGCGTGATCTCATACCATCTTCAGCAGGCTTCGGCACTGCTTGCTCAACCGCATCAATTGGTTGGGCCGACGGGAGAAACCAACGAGCTCTACACCGCAGGCCGCGGTGTGGCTCTGCTCATCCAGAATGATCAGAGTGAAAAAGCACAACGCGCCTTTGTTGCACAGCTGGCCGCTGCACTGATTGCCGGAAACGGCATCGTGGTATGCAGTGATGATCTGCCGTTAACTCAGGCTTTGCAGGCTGCTTTTGAGCAGTCTTCCATTCCTGCCAACCTGATTCAGTTTGTCTCTTACGACGCTTATCAACAGCTGCTGGAATCAGACGTAAGAAGTGTTGGGTATGTAGGAACCACCTCGGTCGAGCGTACGCTTAACCGTCAACTAGCGAAACGTGAAGGTGCAATTATTGGCCTGGTTTCGGAAACGGATCTGGACGCAACACCTGTGGCGCACGATCCACATCTCTCGCTTCGGTTTATCACCGAACGCACCCGAACTATAAATATAACAGCAGTGGGTGGTAACGCGACCTTGCTTGAGCTAGGGAACGAAACCCACTAGCCCTTCTGAGCCGGCTCCTTCGCAAGAGGGGGCCATATTGAAGGCGATCTTTTTAAGAGGATTTTGTACATGGAAAATAGCTTCGCTATTACAACCACCTTTATCGTGTATCTGATACTGATGCTCGCTATCGGTGTGATCGCATACCAACGAACGAAAAACTCGTCAGATTATTTCCTGGGCGGTCGTTCCCTGGGACCTTGGCCAGCAGCGTTGTCTGCCGGTGCATCCGACATGAGTGGCTGGTTGTTGCTGGGTCTGCCTGGCTACGCGTATGCGGCGGGTATTGAGGCATTCTGGCTGGCTGGTGGCCTGCTGGTGGGTACTTGGCTGAACTGGCTGATCAGCGCTAAACGTCTGCGTACCTACAGTATCACTACTGACTCGCTGACCTTGCCTGAATATCTGTCTCGTCGTTTTAATGACAACTCAAAACTGATTCAGACCATTTCTGCATTCTTCATTCTGCTGTTCTTCCTTTTCTACACCAGTTCTGGTCTGGTTGCAGGCGGTAAGCTGTTTGAAACCGTCTTCGGTCTCGACTACACCACGGCGGTGATCGTCGGCACAGTGTGTGTGGTGTCTTACACGCTGTTTGGTGGTTTCCTGGCGGTGTCCTGGACTGACCTGGTGCAAGGTTTGTTGATGGCGGCTGCACTGCTGATCGTACCGATTGCGGCAATGGAAAACGGATTTGGTCACCTGTCGACGGATCTGGCGAACATCAACCCGAACCTGCTGACACTGTGGCAAGATTCCAAAGGTGAGCCTTTGACTGCCGTCGCGATCATCTCGCTGGTTGCATGGGGTCTGGGTTACTTTGGTCAGCCTCACATTCTGGCTCGTTTCAAAGCGACACGTTCAAACAAAGACCTGACCACTGCTCGTCGCATTGCCGTGATCTGGACCGCCTTGTCTATGATTGGAGCGATGCTGGTTGGTCTGGTTGGTCTGATTTACGTCAACAGCACAGGTGATCTGTCTCTGGACGATGGTGAAAAAATCTTCATGCTGCTGGTGAATGCGATGTTCCACCCAGTCGTGGCGGGTATCTTGCTGGCGGCGATTCTGGCGGCCATCATGAGTACGGCGGATTCACAGTTGTTGGTGTCTTCTTCTGCACTGGCGGAAGACTTCTACAAGCAAGTGTTCAAGAAAGACGCGAGCTCAGAAGAGATCGTAATGGTAGGTCGTATTGCTGTAATCGCGATTTCTATCGTTGCGTTGGTGCTGGCGATGACGCCGGACAGCTCAGTGCTGGGTCTGGTGTCTTACGCCTGGGCTGGTTTTGGTGCGGCATTTGGTCCGGCTATCGTACTGAGCCTGTACTGGTCTCGCATGAACCGTAACGGCGCACTGGCGGGCATCATCATTGGTGGTGTTACCATCGTGGTCTGGAAACAGCTGACCGGTGGTTGGTTCGATGTGTACGAAATCGTACCGGGCATCATTTTCTCGACGCTGGCGATCGTTGGTGTCAGCTTGGCAACGGGCGCGCCTGACAAAGTGGTCATTTCTCAGCATGCAAGCTTTGAAAAGCACTTGGCAGAGCTAGACTAAGTCTCCACCTCTGCGTTTCAGCGCCCCGGCTTGCCGGGGCGTTTTTGATCTCGATCAAACTGTTACCGGGGTAATATCTTTGCTCTTGACAATACCCTGACGCGTTTTTTTGCACAGTGTCACGAATTTAATACTAAAGTTTGAGCAACCGGAACCATTAAGCGCAGAATGTGTCCACAAAACTGACACCTCGGACTTGTTAAAAGGAGAAACATCATGCCGGAAGCGTACTGCCATTGCTGTCGTAAGATTACCCCACACAAAATGGTAATGAAGCGATGTCAGAACGAAGAGCAGTCGGTGTTTACCTGGTTTGCCATGCTGTTTCAGGGCGAGCATTACGTGAAGATGGAGCAACAGGCGTTCTGCCGGGTTTGCAACACTCGCTCCGAGATGAGTAAGGCGACCACGATTGGGAACGCTCACGCTGCTTAAAAAGTTTGACACACTAGCTGAAATGGCCGCGAAATGCGGCCATTTTGGTTTCTGCGCGCGGCATTCCTTCTTGCCAGCCGATCCAGTATTATCTTGCTAGCTAACAGAACAACGAGAAGCCACCATGGAACTTGATCGCATTGACCGCGAAATCCTCCGTACTCTGCATATGAAAGGCCGTCTGTCGATGGTGGAACTGGCTCGTCAGGTCAACCTTACGACATCGCCTTGCTCCGATCGGGTCAAACGTCTGGAAAAAGAAGGCTACATCAAAGGCTATCATGCGGAGTTAAACCCCGAGAAGCTCGGCCTCGATGTACAGGTCTTTATTCATATTCGCCTTGATCAGACCAGTTTTTCGATTTTCGAAAAGTTTGCCGCTGCGGTATCCATGATGCCCGAAATTGAAGAGTGTTATTCGTTGTCGGGAGATTTCGATACCATGATCAAAGTGCGGGTCAAAGACATGAAGGCGTATCAGAACTTTATGTCGTCCAAATTGGGGACGTTACCCGGGGTGATTCAGACTCGTAGTGAAGTGGTGATCGAAGAACACAAAACCGGATTCGGCGTGAATCCAGAGTTACTTTCTACTCTGTAATTCGTGCGATTCCTGTGATATCTATGGCCGTTTGCTGACGCAGAACGGCCTTTTGGTTTGTGCTCAGCTTTGCCACTCGGTTTCACAATACACGGAATGCGCCTGCGGTTCGATTTGCAATGGGATGGTCTGACCGCTGGCGAGGCGCTGGTAGTTTTCCAACTGGTGTTGATCGGTTTCTCCCCAGTAGTGCGGAAACTGTTGGGCAAATTGTGCGAGAGTGGCAACCGCTCTTTGATGCTCTCCCAGCGCGCTGTGAGCACGCGCCAGATAACGGGCCTGCAGCCGAGTCGTCACCGGGTAGTGTTGCAGCGCCAGCACCCGTTGGTATTGTCCTTGATCCAGATAGAGTTTCATCAACGAGTAGACCGCGTAATGATGAGTGGTTGGTGCGCTGCCGTTGTCCCCAAGTTCGATGGCCTGAAGCAAATACTGTTCAGCCTTGGCCGTGTCACCCTGCGCGGCGTACCCCCAACCGAGGAAGATGTGCGTTGACAGTGCCAGCAGCGGATTATCCAACTGAGGCAGCAATTCCGTCATCCGTTGGATTGCCTGCTGCAGCTTCAGCTGATCGGCAGCGAACAGCCCCTGATCTAACATGGCAAACGCGAGATAAAAACGAACCATCTCACGAAAGTGCGGGTTGCCTAAGGTTTTAGCGTATGTCTGAGCTTCACGGAATAAAGCTTCTGCGCGGCGGCCCTGATGCTGCTGGAGATGAAAAAAACCCGCGTACAGCAGTGCCTCTGTCAACTCGTAAGGCTGATGCAGCTCACGGTACGCGGTGATGGCTTGATCCAGCGCCTGCTGCCGCTCACTGAGCGGCAGGCTGTAGTTGCGAGCTATCGCCAGTTGCGTGTCCGCTATGCGTGGCCGGTAATCCAGCTGTTGATAGTAATTCAGGGCCTTTCTCAGTTGCAGGCCATTTTGTCTGATGTCTGACCAAGGGCTCTGTTCCAGCCCTTCATTCGCCTGATTGCCCAGGTAGAACAACATGTCGGCCTGGTCATCCAGCGCCACCAGATTATCGCTCAGCGCCCGGGCGCGAGTGAGCCACTGCTGATGATCACGCCATTGCATCGCGGCCCAGGCAGCTCTGGCCGCCAGGCGATAACTGAGCAGCTTGAGGGCTTTGTCTTCGCTTTTTTCGGCCAGCGCGACTGCCTGAGCCACTCGTGGCTGCTGGTCTTCGTCGCCGCGCCGCCGGGCCAATTCAGCGTGCCAGACCGAAACGAACGCGGCCAGCACCGGATCACTGTCGGTGAGGTGTTTGGCGACGGTAACCAGAGTTTGCTCCGCGCTTGTCCACTCTCCAAGCAACACTTGGCTGCGACCCAGATAAGCCTGGGGCCACAGATCACTAGGGTCCAACACCGCCGCTGCACTGAAATAACGCCGAGCCCGATACGCCCCTTGCTGCTCAAGTGCACTGATCCCCTCGGCAAAGCTTTCAGAACTGAGTTTGAGGAAGGTTTTACCACTGCTTTTCTTTGGCATTGCCTGCGGATTGAGCAGCAGGTTGATTTGCTCCCCGACGGCGTAGATTTCCCCCGGTAACGACGGATAGCTGATACTGCCTTGCTGTATGCGTCCATCGGCGTGGATCAGCCGGAAATCCAGCACCTGCTGTTGATTGTACAACCGGACAGCGGCGGTGATGGCGACATCGGCCTGACGTGCATTCAATAACGTACGAATGTCGCTCTCTGAGGTCGGCTGCGTCAGGTTGGCGTTTAACAGCCACATCTGACTCTGGCTGGGGGAGGTGATGTCTGCCTGCGCATTCTGGCGCAGCACCATAGACAGCATGTCTGCCAGCCCCAGTTCTACCCAGTTGAGTTCTGCCAAGCCAGAGCGGTTATGAAACGGCATGACAACCACATGCTCGCTGGCCGATGGTGGCTTGGATGCTGTCCATGGCAGCAGTTGCCAGGCAGCCACGGCGGTAACCACCAGACATAACGTAAGCGCTGCCCAATGGACACGGCTGAGCCTGAGCCAGTTGGGTGACGTTTTGGGTATGATGATGTCTTGGCTCGCTGGTATCTCGTCAACCGTCACGGCTGCGTCGGTGGCAAGCGGCATAATCCATTGGTAGCCGCGTTGCGGATAGGTACGTACATAATGCGGTTGCTGCGCTTTGTCCCCCAGTGCTTTGCGCAGATCGCGGATACTTTGAGTCAGAGACGTATCGCGGAACTCACCATGTTGCCACAGTGCGCCGAGAAGCTCGTCTTTGCTGACCACACGATCGCGATGTTCGATCAGATAACACAGTAGCTCGGCGACTTTATGGCGTAGTTTAATTTCCTGGCGTTGGTCATTGCTGCTCATGTCATACAGATAACCGGTTTGTGCATCAAATTCAAAATGGGCAAATCGAACCATAGTCGGACACGGCTGTTTAAAAAATCGTGACGGAATAGTAAATCACTTCCATGTTTGGGCTCAATGGTATTGGTCATCGTTATGGGCCGTTTTCGGTGGGATTTTAGATGATTTTATCTCGATTTTAGCTGGATTTTAGGCCGATCTGATATGGCCGGAAGTCAGGCAGGATATAACTTGAGGCAACTTCACGCTCTCAGGACCCGAACGATGGAAACCACCATTCAGACGTTGCTGTTTCAAGGCCAACCTTCCTTCTATTTACTCGCTGTGGTGTTTGCCGCCGGTCTGCTGACCAGCCTGACTCCGTGTGTTTATCCGATGCTGCCGATCACGGTTTCGGTTGTGGGCAGCCAGGCCCGCACACGATCACAAAGCGTGGCTTTTTCACTCTTGTATGTCCTCGGCCTGGCGCTGGTCTACAGCCTGCTTGGCTACCTGGCCGCCAGCAGTGGGCAACTGTTTGGCACCGTGGCCACGCATCCACTGACTTTGCTGTTGGTGGCTGGCCTGTGTCTGCTGATGGCGCTTTGGATGTCGGGATGGGTGGCAATGCCCAACCTGATGACAAGCACGGCAATTTCGGTGCGAAGTGCCTGGCTGAATGTATTACTGGCAGGCGCGGTATCTGGACTGGTGATGGCGCCCTGTACCTCCCCGGTACTCGGCATGATGTTGATGTACGTCGCGGCAGACGGGGATCCGGCCTGGGGAGCGAGCCTGATGTTCGTATTCGCTTTTGGCATGAGTGCCTTGCTGATCGCCGCCGGCTCTTTTACGGGCCTGCTGACGACCATTCCACGCTCTGGGCGCTGGATGTTGGTGGTCAAATGGTTGATGGCATTACCGATGTTTGCCGCGTCTTTTTATTTCTTCTGGCAGATTTTTACCCTCCTACGATAAGGAACTTACTATGAAAAAAACGCTTCTTAGCGCGTTTGGGCTGGTGTCGGCCCTGCAACTTGGCTTGGTCAGCACAACCCATGCGGCGGCGCTGCCTCAAGCTCCGGAACTCACGGCTCAAACACTCACTGGTCGTAGTATCGACCTCAGCCAGTTTCGTGGCGAAAAGCCGGTATACCTAAAATTCTGGGCGACGTGGTGCAACTACTGCAAAGCGGAGATGCCGCATTTGCAGTCTATTAAGGACAATTACGGGGACGAGGTGGAAGTGATTTCCGTTAACGTGGGCTTTAACCAGACGCCGGCAGGCGCACAAGCTTATATGCAGCGTAATGGTTATGACCTGCCAGTGGTGTTTGATGCCGATGGCGCCATTACCCGTAGTTTTAACGTGGTGGGTACGCCGCAGCACATTCTGATTGACCGCGACGGCCATATCGCTTATCGCACGTTTCTTGCTACGGATCAACTTGACCAGATGATCGAACATTGGTCTGAAGACAAGCCGCAAGGAGAACAACGATGAACTATCTAACACTAATCACGCTGAGTTTGATGTGTTTCTCCGCGGCTGCAACCAGTTTGCCGCATCGTGTTGAGAGTGTCTCCGGCCAGTCCATTGTGCTGACGCACAATACGCATCTGGTGTTTTTCAACATCTGGGACAATTACGATGCCAAAAGCGGTGCGCTGAAATACGTCGATTCGCTGCCAGATACTTTTACGGACCAGTTTCCGACCGTTTGGGTCCAGCCGGATCTGAACATTACCCAGGCACAAATGAAAGATTACCAACAATTCTTTCCTCAGGTCGCGCCGTTGGTACTGGACCGTGGATTTGCCATGATGAACCAGATGCAAATCTGGCAGACGCCGCATCACGTGCTGATTGAAGAAGGGCGGGTGGTGTTTTCTGGCAGCGATGATGAGTTAAGCCGTTCGCTCAATCTTAAATTGGCCAGCACGGCAGCATCCAGTACCGCCGTGTCCGAAGCTGACACACTCGCCACCGACTACCGCCGTCCTGATGTGGGAGACAACGCGCCCAAGTTTGATCGTCAGACGCTAAGCGGTCAATCCGTTTCTCTGGCGTCGTTGCTCGACCTGCAGCCTCAGGCTGTCTCGCTGGTATTTTTGGACTCCATGTGTCCGATGCCCCACTATCCTGATTGCGAAAATAAAATAGCGCGTCTGAACCAGAAAGTGGCGTCCGAGTCTGACCGGGCCTGGGTGGGAGTGATCAGCCCATTTTATGTCGATGAGTCTGTGGCAAACGACTTTGCCAAGCGCATGAAACTGGATATTCCGTTGATCTTTGATCACGGCAACGCGATATTCCACGCCTATGGCGTGCATGCCACACCGTATCAGATTGAGGTCAATCCGCGTGGGCGCATCACTGCGCGGGGCGAGTTACCTTAACGGTTCGGCAAGGTCTTTCACGGCTTTTGTTATGCACGGCGTCTGCGGTTAATTCGGACGCCGTTTGCTCTCAGACGCTTATCCTTTTGTTAATAGTATCGACGGCAGAGCGCAATTTTGGTTAGATAGGCGCTCGGTATTTATCGGTTCTACGGTAAGGCGCTGCGGCGCTATTGCTTGAAACGATCTGCAAGGATAAGGTTCTGATGTTAAGGATGATCACTAATCTCTTTCCGCTTTGGGCGGTATTGTTGTCGGCGGCCGCGTTGTTTCAGCCTCACTGGTTTGTCGACTTTAAATCTCTGATTGTGCCGCTACTGGCTGTCATCATGCTGTCGATGGGATTGACGCTCAAGCCGGCAGATTTTGCCAATGTACTAAAGAATCGCGCCGCGGTGACCGTTGGTGTCGCGCTGCAGTTCACCGTGATGCCGCTGGTGGCGTTATTGGTTGCTCGCGTTATGCAATTTGACCCAACTCTAACGGTGGGGATGATTCTGGTCGGTTGCGTGGCGGGCGGCACTGCCAGCAACGTGATGTGCTTCCTGGCGAAAGGTGACGTGGCGCTGTCCATCAGCATGACGGCACTGAGCACCTTGATCGGGGTGGCGGTGACTCCTTTGCTGGTGGAATTGCTCGCTGGGCAGAGCGTGGATATTCCCGTGGCGGGCATGTTTGTCAGCCTGCTCAAAGTGGTGCTGCTGCCGGTGGTGGTGGGCGTGGTGGTTAACACGTATCTACATCGGCTGGTCGAGCGGGTTGCGCTGTTTCTGCCGCTTATTTCAATGGCCGTGATTGTCTTCATCATCGCGATTGTCGTGGCACTGACGGCCGGTAAACTCCGGGAAGTTGGCCCCGTGGTGCTGGTGGCTGTCATGATGCATAATGCGATTGGTTTGGCGGCCGGGTATTGGGTCACCTTAATGTTGGGCTTTGATAAACGAGTGTGCCGGACAATCGCATTTGAAGTCGGGTTACAAAATTCCGGACTGGCAACGGCGTTGGCGATGAAATTTTTTGCCCCCGGTGCCGCGATCGCCGGATCGATATTTTCTATCTGGCATAATATCAGTGGCTCAGCGCTGGCCGGGTATTGGTCGCGACGTCAGAGAGGTTGTGATGCGGTGATGACGGAGTCCTGAAAAGTAGTGCTCCCGGAGAGAAAGATGTTAATAGTAAAAAGACTGATAAAACTGGCGATCATCTGTGTGGTGTTTTTTACCCTGTTTGACTTGCTGTCGTACGGTGAAATCACCTGGCACCTGAGGCTGATTCAGGCGCTCAGTGGGCGTTAAGGGTAAGTTGGTTTAAAAAAGCCGCTCGGTTGAGCGGCTTTTTTCATCTGGTTATCAGGCAACCAGAGCGGTCAGTACTCCAATCAGGCCACCGAGCACGCCGCCCCAGACCACCAGCCAGCCTAAGTGCTGCTTAATCATCTTCTGCACGATCTCCTTGACCAGTTGAGGTGTTAGCTCATTGAGGCGCTGATCGATGATGTTTTCGATATTGTGCTTGATCTCATTCATCATCGCCGGCGATTCCAACTGCTCTTTCAGCGCCGCTTTGACATTGTCGCTCTGGCTGATTTCAATGACGGATGCCTGCATTTTTTCGACAAACGGTTCTTTGAGTGGTTGCAGTGCCTCGGTGCCGCCAAACATCGCCAGCATGCCACCAAACGGAGAGTTAGCAATTACTTCCACCAGCGAATCGAAGGTCGGATTAAAATCGACGTTAGCGATCACGGGCTCCAGATCCAATGTTTTATCGCCGGACATCTCTTTGTTCAGAAACCGGTCGATATTGGTGTCGGTGAAAAATTGCTCCATCATCAGAGTTTTAATTGCGGCTTTAAACTCTTCGAATCGAGCGGGAATCACGCCAGAGCCATACAAGCCGGGCACTTTTTCAAACAGCATATGCACAGCCAGCCAGTTGGTGATGGCGCCGGAGAAAGCGAACAGACCAGCGTAAAATGCGATCTGGTTGTCAAACTGATAACCACCGGCCAAAACGGCGATAGCAACAATATTCGTCAGTAAGCTCTTGTTCATGTGGACTTATCGATAAGGGGAATAGATGGAGCAAGAGTATATTAATGCCCCCGCGGTGTGACAAGGTCTTCGCAGCAAGATAAGTCAGGATGTAACGAAAAGTATCAGAAATGTTTATTCTATGGACTATTTGGATACTTACAGTCACTATTTATTGTTGGCGAGTGGTTAGGATGTAGGTCCACTTTCATTTGAGGAGAACATCATGAAATCCACTTTATTGGTGTTGATCGCCGCTTCATCTCTGACGTCGCTGCCGACTTTCGCTTTGCAGTTGCACAGTCAGGACATCCAGGAAGGCCAGCCGATGCGGGCGGAATTCGAGTTTCAGGGATTTGGTTGTGCGGGTAAGAATCATTCGCCGCAACTGAGCTGGAGCGGGGCGCCCAAGGGGACCAAGAGTTTTGCGGTCACGGCTTACGATCCCGATGCGCCCACAGGCAGCGGCTGGTGGCACTGGAGCGCGGTGGATATTCCCGCGAAGGTAACCGCGTTGGCCAAAGGGGCGGATTTGGGCAAGTTAGGTGCCGTGGAGCTGCGCAACGATTACGGTCATCCGGGGTTTGGCGGTGTGTGCCCACCACAAGGCCATGGTATGCATCGCTACCAGTTTACCGTCTGGGCGTTGCCGGTTGAAACTCTGGATCTGCCTGAGAGTGCCTCGCCAGCGTTGGCCGGGTACATGCTCAATAGTATGGCTTTGGAGCAAGCAACGTTGACGGCCACCTATTCTCGTTAAAGGAGGCGTGATGACAGAGCGGGCCTTTTCAGTCAGTTATTATCAGGGGTTGCATCCGCAACATTTGCGTAATGTCGTGGTGCTGGTGCCTTCGCTGTTCTGGATTCAAGCGGGCAGTAAGCGTGTGTTTCAGACGCACCAGACTGCCGACATTGAGGCGGGGATGATGTTGCTGGTGTCTGCTCGTGAGCGGCTCAGTTTTGAAAACCGGCCGGCGCAGGGCCGGTTTTGTTCTCTGCAAGTGAGCTTTCACATCGCGCCCGCTCGTGACATGCTGGAGTATAGCCGTTGCTGCGCCGCGGACAGGAGCGGGGCGCTGTT
>Ga0213841_1001257_pt1 | contig 13547 bp, 4 predicted proteins | sample SWPATP23_FD_160125 | JGI IMG/M metagenome (GOLD analysis project Ga0213841, IMG submission 160125) | Coastal seawater microbial communities from Marineland, Florida, United States - SWPA TP2 #3 | ecosystem: Environmental > Aquatic > Marine > Coastal | place: USA: Florida | collected 2016-08-14 | reverse complement strand
CCAGGTTGTTGTACTGGTCATTGTATCTCCAACACCGGAAGGTGTCAAATCAAATTCACCAAATTTTTGAAAATTATTGTTGGGAACAGGACATTGTGCGTGTAGTTGCGCTCCAAAAACAATAATAGAAAAGAATAGAAATAATCGGAGTAGATTTGTTTTCATTAGCATAGATTTTAAATCAAATATATAGATTCCGATAGGATATTTTTGATCCGTGTATAACAAGATTAAATACAACCCTGTAGGAGACAAAAAAAATGTTCTCACTTATCGAAATATTGTTGTCAAACTATTTAAAGTAGATGTGAGTGTTTTGAAACTTTATTTTGTCCATACTTTTTGTAAAAGTATGGGTGCATTGTTTCGCGTAGCAATGATTTGAATGTTTTGATTCGCATCCTTTATGAAATCAAAGTCCTTGATATCACCATCCAGATTTAAATGAGAATCATAATTTTCAATTGGTGTGAATTGACCATTTCCTGTTCCCAGAAGTACCAGACCGTATGAGGCATCATGTCGGGCAGTTTCAATTTCCGCACTGTACATATTACCTCCAATGACTAGATCTAAATAACCATCTCCATTCAAATCCACAGGAATAATTTTATTTGTAGTAGATAATTGTGCTAAAGAGGGTAATTCATGAATCAAGAAAGAATCATTCCCCATGTTTTCAAAATACGATGTGGCCAACCAATTCGCTTTTTTGTGAAATGCATTATCTAGTTCTTTTCCATAAACGTCAGATAAACTGGAATTTCCAAATGCATCGTACGTAGGAATTCGTTTGGAGATAGATGGCATTTGTTGTGACGAACATGTTCTGCCGCGTAATGGAAAGCATTGATTGTCTGAGTAATATCCTAAAATGATATCATGAGAATTATTTTTATCCAGATCACCAGCGTAAACTTCTAACGGCCCATCTTTGGTTTGGTATTTGGAATTTAATCCCAAATTTCCACCAATAAGATCCATGTCGCCATCATTATCAAAATCACCTACCGCAACAGAATACCACCAACCTGTATAGTTGTTTAATGAAGTCATTGTGGTAACGTTGGATAGCTTACCCGATTCATTTTTCATGATGGTGATTGGCATCCATTCACCAGAAAGAATAAGATCTAAGTCCTGATCTTGATCGTAATCGGCCCAAATGGCTTCGGTGATCATTCCCAGATTATCTAATTCTGGAGCAAGAGATGGTGTTTGGTCCGTAAATTTCCCATTCTGATTAATCAGTAAATAACTTTTAGGTGTATAGGGATATTTTCCAGGAGTGATTCGGCCCCCTACAAAAATATCCTGATCACCATCCTGATCAAAGTCAGCAACGGCAATGGCAGATGTGCTGGTATGATTTTCCGGAAGGAGGGTTGGATCAAATTGGAAATTCCCCCGACCATCATTAACATAAATGCGATCCTGATACATCGGACTATTTTCAGCCCACTCATTACTGCCACTCGCTACATATAGATCTAAATCCTGGTCGTTGTCGATATCTATAAATGAGACGCCCATATCTTCCTGATCTTTGTGTTGCTGCCATGGTTGACTTGAAGCATGTGCGAATGAACCATTCGCTTTTTGAATAAAGAGCTTACCAGATTGTTTAGATGCTCCTCCCACAAAAAAATCTTCAAACCCATCACCATTTACATCACCCACGGTAACGAATGGGCCATTTTGAGAATACCTATGGGGTAGAAGAATTTCACGATCATAATCTTCATAAAACTCTTCTTGATGAACAAAGTCAATTTGGCTTTTTGAGGTGTTATCCTGGAAGCTGAAACTTAACTCAGAATTCGAATGTGTTTTGGGATTTTGAATATCCCCATAGGTAATGGTGAGCAGTTCATTGATTTTAGGATTTACATAAACACTTTGTTTGAAGTTAGGCCATTCAACGATTAAAGAATCTACTTTAGAAATGTTTCCCAGACCAAAGTGTGCAATAGGTTCAGAAGAAGATAGAAAACCATGATTGGTAGTCAATATATTGTGTTGCATTTGGTCTCCGGTGATCAATGTGATTCTTGCACCGATTCCCCATGTATTTAAACCTTTTCCATTTAGTTTTACCCTTAAGAAATTGGTCGATTCTGTGGTGTTTTCGAAAATCAGGGCTTCAGCGTCCATGTTATTTACCACTAAATCCAAATCTCCGTCATTATCAAAGTCTGCGTAGGCTGAACCATTGGAGAACCCTTTATAGTTGAGTCCCCAATCCGACTCTTTTTTATTGAAAGTCAAATCCTGATTGTTTTGATATACGTAATTGTCAATGGGTACTGAAGGCATTTGGGCTTGAAGTTCTTTAAAATGCTGGATGATGTCTTTTGAAGCGTATTTCGCGATGGACTTTTGAAAATCATTATTTCTTAAATCGCGTTTAATTCCGTTGGTGATATAGATATCCTTCCAGCCGTCATTATCCAGGTCACAAATCAATGGAGACCAGGACCAATCTGTATTTGAAATTCCAGACAGTTCTCCGATATCACTAAATTGACCATTTCCTCGGTTAAGTTGTAAAACATTTTGCATGTATTGGAGGTGTCTGCCTAAAGCATAATTAGTATAGAAAGCCTGAATATCCATCCCTTGCATATTCGTCTTTTTCCGTTTATTGTCTTCTGCCATCATATCCAAAACAATCAGATCCGTTAAACCATCATTGTTGATGTCATTGGCACTACTGCCCATAGAAAATTGGGAAATATGTTTCATTTGCTGATGAATACTATCTGTAAAAGTCCCGTTCCCATTATTGATATACAGATGATCCGGTTCAGAATAATCATTGGCAATAAACAAATCTATCCATCCATCATTGTTGTAATCTGCAGGACTAATACTTAACCCAAATCCATAGTTTCGAATTCCAGCTTCGTTTGTTACTTCTGTAAAATGGTCACCATCATTTCTGAATAATTTATCGGTTTCCAGATCAGATGGATTTTTGGCTTTTTGAAGTCGGGTGGTGATATAATCTCCAAACCCTAATGGATGATTCAATATATAAGCATCTAAGTCTCCATCATGGTCGTAATCAAAGAACGCGACATGATTTGATCTGGCGCCATCTGCTAAACCATACTTTTCTGCAGATTCGGTGAAAGTAAGATCCTGATTATTGATGAAAAGTAAATTTTTCATATCCGAAGCATTTTGCCCTCCGGATTGACATACATAAATATCCAGCCAGCCATCTCCATTGACATCGGCCATAGTAACTCCTGTGGTCCATTCTTTCTTACCTGATACCTGTGCTTTTGTTGTGATGTCTTTGAAAGTCAGATTACCTGTGTTCAGATAAAGTTTATTGTCTACCTGATTCCCTGTAAAATAGATGTCAGCTAGACCATCATTATTGATGTCTCCAATGGCAACCCCTCCACCATTATACATGTTGAAGAAGTTGAAGCAATTCATTTCTTCCGTTTCTTCTACAATAGTATTAGTGAACCGAATGTTTGTTTGTCCAGAAGATAATGCCTGAAATTTCGACTTTACCTGAGGAGAGGAAGGTGTTTGAACTTGTTTCTTTTGAGGACTTTCATTGCATCCTATAAACGAGAATAACACGATAGCTGCGGAGAAATATGTAATGAATGTGTGCATAGGAATTTCAAATGTAAGTGAATGATTCAAATTATCTAGAAACAGAAAAAGGTATCTGTACGAGATACCTTTTTCTTGTTTGATTATAAATAATGCGATGCCTATCTAATCACTATATGTTTTACGACTTTTTGGTTTGCAGCCTGAATTTGGATGAAATAAGTACCTGTAGGAAGACTGGAAACATCTAAGGTAGAAGTTTGATTTCCATTTACTTTTAGGATGTTATTGATCACGTGCTTTCCACTCATATCTGTGATGATCACCTGAATTTCCTGACCGTTGAAACCTTTCATGTCAATGTTTAAGTAATCCGCAGCTGGATTTGGATAAATGTTTACAGAAGCTTTGTTAAGCGTAGGTACATCCAAGATGAAATCTACAAAAACAGAATCTGTTCCAAAACATCCGTTTCCATCCGTGACTACAACAGAAATAGTTCCCATGTTGGTCAATGTCACATCGAGAGTTTGGTTTGTTGATAAATCACTCCATATGTAAGAGTTGAAACCTGCACCTGCATCCAGAGTGTATGTATTATTACTTCCATCTACCCAAACTATAGAGGTGTCCGATCCTAAATCGACTACAACGGGACTATGAACATTGAAAGAAACTGCATCGTCAGAGACACAACCATTACTATCCGTAGCAGTTACAGCGTAGTTTTGATTACCAGGAGAAAGACTATTCGCATCAATGATGATTTGTGGAGTCGTTGCATTGGTATTCCAGATGTAAGAGACAAATCCAGTCGAAGCGACTAAAGTGTCCATTTCATAAGCACAAAGATTGTTAGCACCCGAGATCGTAACCCCAGTCGCCTGGAAAACAGTTACATTAATGGTGTCGAACCCGATACAACCATTGCTATTTGTTACAGTCACTGAGTAATCCGCAACTCCAGGAGTGGAAGTATCTACATTGTAAGTTTGATTCGTAGAGTTGTCTTGCCATAAGTAAGAAGCAAACCCGGCTCCTGCATCGAGAGTTAAAGATCCTCCGAAACAAACCGAAGTATCATTACCTAAATCAACAGATACCAGAGGAGGCTCGGTTACAGTAGCAGAAGTTGAATCAGTACATCCATTTGCATCCGTTACGGTGACAGAATATGTGCCAGCGCTCAATCCGGAAATAGAAGCATTAGTTGCACTGGTGTTCCACAAGTAAGAATAAGTTGTAGTACCTCCAGAAGCAGAAGCAGTCAAACCACCATCATTGCCAGCAAAACAAGTCACATTAGAATCTAATACAGTAGCTGCTACTAATAGCGCAGGTTCAGTTACAGTAGCTGAACTTGTAGACGTACACCCATTTGCATCCGTAACGGTTACCGTATAAGTACCTGCACTAACTCCGGTAATTGAAGGAGTGGTTGCGGCATTTGACCATGCATAAGAATATGGTGATGTTCCGCCAATAGCTGAGGCACTTGCTCCACCGTTAGATAATCCGTTACAAGTCACGTTAGAATCTACTACAGAAGTTGCTATTAAAGCTGTAGGTTCTGTGATAGTTGCTGAACTGGTGTCCGTACATCCATTCGCATCGGTAACCGTCACAGTATATGTGTTTGCCATAACACCTGTGATAGAAACGGTAGTTGCAGCATTTGACCAGGCATAAGTATATGCTCCAGTCCCTCCTGATGCAGAAGCAGTAATCCCGCCATTTGCGAATCCATTACAAGTCACATTTGAATCTACTACTGTTGCAGCAACTAAAGCGGTAGGTTCTGTTATAAGTACGGATGTGGTATCATAACATCCATTGGCATCATAAATCACATATTGAGGTAAATTCACAGGGCCCACAGTATCCGTAGCCATTGCAGCCATTGTATCCGTTCCAGAGAAAATATTATAATATGGAGCGGTTCCTCCGGTAATCACATAAGAAACAATTGCATCATCTGCCCCATTACAACTGATCGGTGAATTAATGGTCAGGTTGAATGCTAAATCTAATGGCTCAGTAACCGTCACTGAGCTTGTCGAAGTACATCCATTCGCATCTGTAATGGTTGCAGTATAGGTACCCGCAGAAATACCAGTGATACTTGCGGTAGTTGCTGTATTATTCCATTCGTAGCTATATGGAGCAGTTCCTCCAGTCGCTGATGCTGAAGCACCACCATTTGAGAATCCATTACATGTGGCGTTAGAATCTACTATCGATGCAGCTACCAAAGCAGCAGGTTCTGTAACGGTCGAAGAACTGGTTGAAGTACACCCATTGGCATCAGTAACGGTTACGGTATAGGTTCCTGCAACTACTCCAGTAATTGAAACAGTTGTAGCAGCATTTGACCAAGTGTAAGAGTAGGCAGTCGTTCCACCAGTAGCAGAAGCTGTTGCTCCACCATTTGCAAAACCATTACAACTGGTATTGCTATCCACAACGGTCGTTGCAATTAAAGCCGCAGGTTCCGTAATGGTAACTGAATTTGTAGCAGTACATCCGTTGTTGTCTGTTACCGTTACCGAATAAGTATTTGCAGTTACTCCTGTTATAGAAGGGGTTGTCGCGCCATTTGACCATGTGTAGGTGTGAGGAAATGTACCTAATAAAGCACCTGCAGATGCACCACCATCTGAGAAACCATTACAAGTTACATTTGAATCAACAATCGCTTGTAAGATTAATCCTGCAGGTTCTGTAATGGTGGCTGAATTTGTAGCAGTACAACCATTATTGTCTGTTATAGTTACTGTATAAGTTCCAGCAGAAATTCCTGTTATGGATGGAGTAGTAGCAGCGTTCGACCATGCGTAGCTATATGGAGTAGTACCACCTGTAGCTGAAGCAGTGGCTCCTCCATCGGAAAGACCGTTACAAGAAATATTGGAGTCTACAACCGTTGCTGCAATTAGTGCAGTTGGTTCTGTGATTGTCACAGATGTGGAAGTAGTAAGACTTGTTCCATCTGTTAATGTAACGGTATAAATTCCAGAAGATAAATTATTTATAGTTGCAGTGGTCGCTCCGTTTGACCATGCGTAAGTAAAAGGAGCTGTTCCATCAATTGCCGAAACAGTGGCCGACCCATCTGTTAGTCCATTGCAAGATGCATTCGTCTGAGATGTAATACTTGCACTGAAAGGAAGAACTACGCTTTGATTAACAGTACAAGTGGCTGTGTTTCCACTTCCATCAGTTGCAGTTAGTGTAATCGTTGTGGTTCCTAATCCTAATGTAGCTCCTGAAGCTGGAGATTGTGTGATAGTTGGTGTGCCGGTACAATTATCTGAAGCCGTTGCAGAACCTGTTAGGTCTACTGCACTGGCTTGATTAGAACCATTGGCAATTAAATTAGTTGGAGTTGGTGCACATGTTGTAAAAGTAGGTGCTGTATTATCAATGACTGTTTGATTTACAGTACAAGTAGCAGTGTTACCCGATCCGTCAGTTGCTGTTAAAGTAATAGTTGTAGTACCTAATCCTAAAGTAGCACCAGCCGAAGGTGACTGTGTAATAGTAGGTGATGCAGTACAGTTATCTGTAGCGGTTACTGATCCAGTTAAATTAGGTGCAGTACCCGTACAAGAACCACTAGCCGGAATATTTGAAGGAGTCGAAGCACACACCGTAATAGTTGGTGCCGTATTGTCGATCACCGTTTGATTTACAGTACAAGTAGCAGTATTACCCGATCCGTCAGTTGCAGTTAAAGTTATAGTTGTTGTACCCAACCCAAGAGTTGCACCAGAAGCAGGAGATTGTGTGATTGTAGGTGAACTGGTACAATTGTCTGTAGCGGTTACTGACCCGATTAAGTTTGGAGCTGTCCCCGTACAAGAAGCGCCAGCTGGAATATTCGAAGGTGTAGATGCACACACCGTAATCGTAGGTGCGGTATTATCAATGACTGTTTGATTTACCGTACAAGTGGCTGTATTTCCGGCCCCATCCGTAGCAGTTAAAGTAATAGTGGTTGTACCTAATCCAAGAGTTGCACCAGAAGCAGGAGATTGCGTGATTGTAGGTGATGTGGTACAATTATCGGTAGCAGTTACAGAGCCTGTTAAATCCGGAGTGGTACCTGTACAGGAAGCACTTGCTGGAATATTAGCTGGAGTCGAAGCGCATACCGTAATAGTCGGTGCAATATTATCAGACCCAACTGTTATAGCGGTGGAAGCGGTAGTGGTAATTCCTGTGCTATCGGTTACTGTTACGGTATAGGTGCCTACGGCTAAACCTGAAATACTTGCTGTAGTTGCTCCATTACTCCAGGCATACGTGTATGGAGTTGTTCCTCCAAATATGGATGCTGTGGCTTGACCATCAGTTAAACCAGTACAAGAAACCTGCGCATTAACCGTAATTGAAGCAGCATAAGAAGGTACCCCACTATACCAATACCACGAGGTTGGATTCCAGTGTGTGGCCATTAAGTCTTTGGTGCCATCCCCATTAACATCTTCAAAAGCTATGGTCCCAAAGGCCCCAAAATCTGTGGTGTCAAAAGAATGCGCTGGATAACTAATGTATGGTGCAAAGTTTGGTGTGGTAGAGGTTCCATTATTGGGAATGTACCGGATAAAACCGGCTTCGTTCATAAAGTACATATCCAGGTCACCATCATTGTCGAAATCTTCTAAATCAACCGTTGGAAGAAGAAAACTTGATTCTACCCATTGATTTGGAGGAAAAAGGGAAGAACTCCCATATTCTCGGATATAACTTGGGGATGTTGCAGTTCCTACATTTTCAAAATAGGTACATGAATCGGATCCTCCCATAACAATATCGATGTCACCATCATTATCTAGGTCTCCAAACCCTGGAGATGAAAATTCGGCAACTTGTTGAAATTCCAATCCAGGTATAGTATCTCTTGTAAATATTGGATTGGTTGCAGATCCTATGTTTCGATAAAAATGAAGATCATCTAATTTATGATTTCCATAATAATTCCATCTGGAGTGGACCAATAAATCTAAATCACCATCAGCATCTAAATCGGCAAATTGTGGGCGAACTTCATTGGTGTTTTGACTGATACCTATATGTATGGAGTCTAATGTTGGAATTGCGCCTGTGGATAATTGCCAGTGTGGTGCCGTGGCTGTTCCTGTATTCTCAAAGAAATAAAAACGTCCTCGATTGCTACCGGATATAAGATCTTTATCGCCATCACCATCCAGATCAAATAATGCGACACTGCCAAAACGAGGCGGAGCCGTAGGAAGTGCAGCAGTATCTAATCCGGCCGGATTTGGGCCTCCATATGTGGCCCATTCTGCTTGCCAGGTTGTGGTGACATTAATTTGTGAGAATGTGAAATTACTTATAGATATAAGTAAAATAATAAGTAATGATAGTTTGGTTGGTAATCGAAACTGTGTCATTTTAGATGTATTGGAATAGTAAATTTTTAACAAAGAAATGACACCCCTGAATCGGGCAAAATAAATGTTCTGTGTACTGGAATAACTGTTGTAGGACTATTAAAAATTGTTACGAGAAAATTAGAGCGTCAATTACGATTTATTGATGACTGTCAAAAGTTCTTCTCGATGACGTTTTCCTAATGGGATATTTTTTTCCAGAATCATCAGTTCGTTATGAGAGACTGTTTGTAAGTAATCCAGATTTACGATGTAACTACGGTGACATCTAAAGAAGTTCCCGGATAGTTTATTGATATATTCGTTCAAGCTTCCACGAATGACATGTTGAGTGCCATCGATCATTTCAATCTCGATATAGATATGATCACTTTTGATAAAGAGGATATCTTTAAAGTCAATTCGAATAAAGTTTTTATTCTTTTTGATAAAAAGAGAATCTTTAATAACCAGATTTTCCTGGTTTAATGCTTTTTCGTTTCGTTTAGAGAAATTGTACAATGCAATCTCTATGGAAGTCGCTAACTCGACACTACTAAATGGTTTGATTAGATAAGCTGCGGGCTCTACACTTTTGGCTTTGCTTACGGTTTGACTGTCTGAGTTTGAAGTCAGGAATATAAATGGGAATTTGAAACGTTTATTGATTTCAGCGCCAAGTTCAATTCCACTCTTTTTACCCGATAGTTGAATGTCTAAAAGTGCGATGTCAGGCACTTCATTTTCAATGGCAGCAATGGCTTCGGTGTAGTTAATGGCTTGTTCTGAAATTTCATAACCATTATCCATTAATGAAAATTTAATGTTGTTTGAAATAATCATTTCATCTTCAACAATCAGAACTTTTATTTTTCCCATAACTATAAGATTTTAATCCGTTAGAGATCTGGTATATGTATCTTTAAATGTCACAATAAAATGTGCCCCATTTTGATTGATAAATTTAAAACTTCCTTGTAGTTGTTTCGATAAACCCTGAACCAATTGGAGCCCTAAACTTCTTAAGTTTTTCAAATTTAAATGATCAGGTAATCCCTTGCCATTATCATGAACATGTAAGGTGTATGTTTCGTTTTGATCCTTTTCAATGGATACGGATAATTCGGGAGTGTTATTTCCGGTTCCGTATTTTAAGGCGTTCGTGACGAGTTCATTTACAATAAGTCCAAGTGGGATGGCTGTATCAATATCAAAAGCAATATGTGGGATATCCGTTTGGATTTTGAGTTGACCTTTTTTACCATACATTTCGGTCAGATCATTGACCAGTTTAACCAGGTACTCATCAAAGAACATGATCAGGTCATCGTTCTCATAGAGTTTTTTATGGATCAGTGCCATGGAGTTAATCCTGTTTTTTCCTTCTTGAGCCAACTCTAAAGCTTTCTGATCTTCAATTCCGGAAGACTGAAGCTCCAAAAGACTTGAGATGACCTGGAAATTGTTTTTTACCCGATGATGAATTTCCTTAAGCAGTGTGGCTTTTTCTTCTTCTTTCTTTTGAATATCATCCCTCTGTCTGGTGATTTCTTCATTTTTTGTTTTTAACAGGCGTTCTTTTTTACGCATCATAATGATGGCTATAATTGCGATGGTAAATAGAACTCCAACAAGAAGTGTAATTACAAAATACATTTCTGTTTTTTGCTTTTCATTTTCTAATTGTAATTCCTGCTTTTGTTTTAAGAGATTGGTTTCATATTGGGCTAATGATTTAGACAAATCCTGAGAATAGTTTTGTCTGGTCACTTGAATACTTTGGTCTTTGAAATCTAATGCAGCTTGATAATGACCAAATTGCGCTAATGTGCTGGATATTTCACGCAATAGATGATAGAATTCTACATTATCTAGTTTCCCTTCCGCTTGTTGTGTGGCATACTCACAAAACTGAATCAGATTTTCGCTTTGGAAAGCGTTAAATATGGAATCGCTTTCGGGAGAAGGGATTTCTATTGTACCCAGATATTTGATGAAGTAAGAATAGCTACCCAAACGACTATTAGGTATTTTGTAAAGTTCATTTAATAACGGTAATATTTTGGAACCAGGAACTCCTTTAAAAATATAGGCATCCGCCAAATGCATCATGTTGCCAATGTAAAAAGCACTTTTTTCATCTTGCAATTGATCTAGTTCGTAAGCATATTCACTTACTCGAATGTATTCATCCAGATTTCTCTCGAAGATCAAAAATTCACTCAGATAGTATAGAGAGTTGATGATCAAATTGGTGTCTTTTATTTCAGTTGCCGTTTTTTGATTTTCCAGACACAGTTTTTTACCCTCTTGAATATTTTCTTGAATGATGTGTAAAGTAATGGGGTAAGTGCTTGCCAGAATTTGAGCACGTTTTGTATTTCTTTGGTCCGGTTCAAACTGCGAGATGTATTGTTCTAATTTTTGGTGTTCCGTATTCGCTTTTTCAAGTTTGTTGGTGTTGGTTAGAGTGGTGAGCTTTACCCAAATCAGTTTCACATAATTATAATCAATAGAATCATTTTGCGGAACGGAAATTTGGTGGTCAATAAAAGTGACAATTCCATCAAAGTCACTATTGACCTTGTTTTGCATTTTCGCAATAAACTTGACGTAGTCTAAATTAGATGCATTTTGTTTACTAATTCTGTTTAGGATATGCAGGTATTCAGAAGTGTCATTATCCTGAATCATTTTTTGAGCAACATCAAATTTTTCCAGTAGGATGGAGTCTTCAATGCCTGATAAACTGTAATTGGCTTCTTGTGAATATGTATTTGTTAAAAGGAAGTAGGTAAAAACAAATACAATAAAATTCTTAGCTTTCATAAACTACGCGATTGTGTGGAGATATTCGTAATTGTAAATGATGTATAGTGGCTGCAAATTAAAAGGATTTATTATTATTTAAAATGGAGAAGTAATAAATAAAATCATTTTGATATTTAAGTGGTTTGTTCTTAGTGTTTTGAATGTTGTTATTATGAAATAAAAAAGGCGACCCATCGGGTCGCCTTTTTTGAAGATATTTAAAATTTAAATCTATCTGATGACAATGTGTTTCACGACATTTTGATCTTCAGTTTGGATCTGAATAAAGTAAGTTCCCGTAGGAAGACTGGAAACATCTAAAGTAGAAGTTTGACTTCCATTAACTTTTAATGTGTTGTTGATGACTTGTTTTCCACCCATATCAGTGATGATCACTTGTACTTGTTGCCCATTGAACCCTTCCATGTCAATGTTTAAGTAATCGGCAGCAGGATTTGGATAAATGTTTACCGAAGCTTTGTTAAGTGTAGGTACATCTAAGATGAAATCTACAAAAACAGTATCAACACCCAAACATCCATTACCATCGGTTACCACGACAAAGATGGTACCCATGTTAGCTAAAGTGACATCATATGTTTGTGATGTTGTGGTTAAATCACTCCATAAGTAAGAAGAGAACCCAGCCCCAGCATCTAAAGTGTAAGTGTCAGAACTTCCATCTACCCAAACAATAGAGGTATCAGGTCCTAGATCAACCACTACTGGATTATAAACATTGAAAGAAACTGCATCGTCAGAGACACAACCATTGCTATCTGTAGCAGTTACAGCGTAGTTTTGATTACCCGGAGACAGACTATTAGCATCCACAATGATTTGTGAAGTCGTTGCACTGGTATTCCAGATGTAAGAGACAAATCCAGTCGAAGCGACTAAAGTGTCCATGTCATAAGCACAAAGATTGTTAGCACCCGAGATCGTAACCCCAGTGGCCTGGAAAACAGTTACATTAATCGTATCAAATCCAATACAACCATTACTATTGGTTACTGTCACTGAGTAATCAGCAACCCCAGGAGTAGCCGTGTTGACACTATAAGTTTGATTCGTAGAGTTGTCTTGCCATAAGTAAGAAGCAAATCCAGCCCCTGCATCGAGAGTTAAAGATCCTCCGAAACAAACCGAAGTATCATTACCTAAATCAACAGATACAAGAGGAGGCTCGGTTACAGTAGCAGAAGTTGAATCCGTACATCCATTGGCATCGGTTACAGTGACAGAATATGTACCAGCGCTCAATCCGGAAATAGAAGCATTAGCTGCACCGGTATTCCACAAGTAAGAATAAGTTGTAGTACCTCCAGAAGCAGAAGCAGTCAAACCACCATCATTGCCAGCAAAACAAGTAACATTAGCATCTACCACAGTAGCTGCAACTAAAAGCGCAGGTTCAGTGATAACCAGAGAAGCGGTAGATGTACAACTATTCGCATCCGTAACAGTAACGGTATAAGTACCAGCAGTAAGTCCGGTAACTGAAGCAGTAGCTGCACCAGTATTCCATAAGAAAGTATGAGAAGGCGTTCCACCTGTAGCCGAAGCGGTAGCGGCTCCATCTGCAAGACCATTACAAGATACATTGGCATCTAAAGTAGTAGAAGCAACCAATACAGGTGGCTCCGTAACGATAGAAGTACTAGTAGCAGTACATCCATTTGCATCTGTAACAGTTACGGTATAAGTACCCGCACATAAATTGGTGATAGGATTACCGGTAGAACCAGTAGACCAAATGAA
>Ga0213841_1001243_pt1 | contig 13749 bp, 9 predicted proteins | sample SWPATP23_FD_160125 | JGI IMG/M metagenome (GOLD analysis project Ga0213841, IMG submission 160125) | Coastal seawater microbial communities from Marineland, Florida, United States - SWPA TP2 #3 | ecosystem: Environmental > Aquatic > Marine > Coastal | place: USA: Florida | collected 2016-08-14 | reverse complement strand
CGGCCTCCTCGCGGGCGCGGCGCTCGGTGGCGGCGGCCCGCTCCAGCGAGGCGGCCCGGTTCCGTGTGGCGGTCAGCTGTTCCTCGGCACTGCGCAGCGCGAGCCTGGCGTCCATCTCGGCCGTGCGGGCCAGCGAGGCGGCCAGGGCAAGGGCGTCGCGGTGTTCCGGTGAGGGTTCCTCCTCGGCGGGGGCTTCCTGGGCCGCGGCGAGCCTCGCGGTCACCGCCTCCAGGGCAAGCTGTTCGCTGACATTGTTGGCCTCGGCCCTGGCCAGGGACGCGGCCAGGCGTTCGCTTTCCCCGACGGCGCTGCGCAGCACCGAGTTCAGGTGGCCCAGTCGTTCGGCGACGGCGGCGAGTTTCGCATCGGAGTCGTGGAGTTTCGCCAGGGCCGCGTCCGCGCGGTCCTGGGCTTCGGCGCGCCGGGCACGGGCCGTGGCGAGGGCGAAGCGGTGACGTTCCAGCCCGGCGGTGACGGCGGACAGCTTCGCGGCGGCATCGTCGACGGCGGCCTGGACTTCCAGCAGCGACGGCGCGGTCGCGGAGCCGCCGGTGACGGTCAGCGCTGTGAAGACGTCCCCGGCCCGCGTCACCGCGGTGAGCCCGGGCCGCGTGGTGATCAGCTGCGCCGCCGCGTCCAGATCGTCGACGACGGCGACGCCCGCCAGCAGGGCCGGCAGCGGCAGCCCGGCGGCGTCCGGCCCGGCAGCAGAGACGAGGTCCGCAGCCCAGCGCGCGCCCCCGGGTAGCTCAGGTAGCAGGGGAAGGGCGGGAAGGGCGGCCCCTGCGGGGGCACCGGCCGAGGAATCGGCCAGCAGCAGCGCGGCGCGGCCGGCGTCGTCCTCGTGCAGGAGCCGGACGGCGGCGGCGGCGGTCTCCCGGTCCCGGACCACCACGGCGTCGGACGCGGTGCCGAGTGCGGCGGCGATGGCGGGCTCGAATCCGGCCTCGACCGTGATCATGGATGCCAGGGATCCCAGAACGCCGGCGGCGAGGACCCCGGAGCCCGCGCCGAGCACGTGTTCGGAGCCGTCCTTGCGGTTCAGTCCGAGCTGGAGGGCATCGCGGCGGGCTTTGAGGGCGCCGCGCTCCCGCTCGTCCTCGCGCTCGGCCGCTTCCAGCTCGGCGATCTCGGCGAGGACGGCGTCCAGGTCCGCGCTGGCGGCCTCGTAGTCGGCGTCGAGCGATTCCTCGCCGTCCTCGACGCCTGCCGCCTGCGATTCCAAGGCGGTGAACTCACTGTGCGCCTGCCGGCGGCGCTCCTCGCCGGCCTTTTGCGAGTCGCGGAGGCGCCCGAGCTCGGCCTGGGCGGACTCGACCCGGGACCGCGCCGCGCCGACCTGCCCGGCGAGCTTGGCCAGGCCTTCGCGCCGGTCCGCGGCGGCCCGGAGCAGGGCCGCGAGCCGCTTGTCCTCGGCGGCGGCGGCCTGTTCGGCGTCCTGTTTGGCGGCGGTCGCGGCGCCCAGCGCCTCCGTCCGGTCCAGGATCTGCTGTTCAAGCCCGGCCTGCTCGTCGCGGACGCGGGCGGCCTGCTTCTCCAGCTGGTCCGGATCCCGGCCTGTGTCCGGAACCGCGTCAGCGGCGCCGAGCAGGCGGCGGCGTTCCTCGGCGAGCGAGCCGAGGGAGCGGAGCCGTTCGCGCCCGGTGGAGAGTGAGTACCAGTTTTCCCGGGCGGCGTTCAGCGTGGGTGTGGCCTCGGCGGCGAGTTGTTCGAGGACCGCCTGGCGCTGCCTCCCGGAGTCGAGGTCGCGCTCGACGACGGCGCGGCGCGCCTTGAGCGCCGATTCATCCGCGACGTCCTGTGCCAGGGCCGTCTGCAGCTGCACGAGGTCATCGGCCAGGAGGCGTGAGCGGGCGTCGCGGACCTCGAACTGAACGCTCTGGGCGCGCCGGGCGACTTCGGCCTGCTTTCCCAGCGGGGTCAGCTGCCGCCGGATTTCGCCGGTGAGGTCGCTGAGCCGGGACAGGTTGGCCTGCATGGCTTCGAGTTTGCGGACCGTCTTTTCCTTGCGGCGGCGGTGTTTGAGGATGCCGGCGGCCTCTTCGATGAAGCCGCGCCGGTCCTCGGGGGTGGCGTGCAGGACCTTGTCGAGCTGGCCCTGGCCGACAATCACGTGCATTTCGCGGCCCAGGCCCGAATCGGAGAGCAGTTCCTGGATGTCCAGCAGCCGGCAGCCCGCGCCGTTGATGGCGTACTCCGAACCGCCGGTCCGGAACAGGGTGCGCGAGATCGTCACCTCGCTGTAGTCGATCGGGAGGGCGCCGTCGCTGTTGTCGATGGTCAGCGAGACGTGGGCCCGGCCCAGGGGCGGCCGGCCCGAGGTGCCCGCGAAGATCACGTCCTCCATCTTGCCGCCGCGGAGCGTCTTGGCCCCCTGTTCGCCCATGACCCAGGCCAGGGCGTCCACCACATTGGACTTGCCCGAACCGTTGGGGCCCACCACGGCGGTGACGCCCGGTTCGAATTCAAAGGTCGTCGCTGAGGCAAACGACTTGAATCCCCGGACGGTCAGGCTCTTGAGGTGCAAGGTACTTCGGGTCTCCTGCTCGGGCTGGGCCCCTTGTCCGGCGAAAGCATGATTCGGACGGACGCGGGTGTTCGGGACGGCCCCGGATACCTCCAATCTACTGCGGTGTCGCGGCAAGTCCGCGCAGAACCCGTGCAAAGCCGCGGCTTTTGCCGCAGAATATGCAGGAACTGACGAGCACGGGCATAGTTAAGCTCTTGGGCTTGTGCTTGAGGGCGCGGCCAACCGCCGGAACGCAGGATGGACATGAACAGGGGCTTGACGTGGTAGGCAATGCAACATTCCGGCACAGCAACACCGCCTTACTTTCGGTTAGCAGCGTCGAAGCTCCGACGATCGTCAGCTCCATGGATTTCGACCGCAAGCTGGCATTGACCCTGCGCCGGCTGAGGGTCCCCCCGAAGCTGCTCGAACGGGTCGCCGGCATCACGCACCGGCGCTGGTGGGCCCCCGGGACATCGTTCGACGACGCCGCCATCGAGGCCGGTGCAAAGGCGCTGGCCGAGTCCGGCATCGAAGCGTCCGAGATTGGACTGCTCATCAACACCTCCGTCACACGGCGCAACCTTGAACCCTCTGTCGCGGTGAAGATCCATCACGGACTCAGCCTGCCGTCCTCGGCCATGAACTTCGATCTGGCCAACGCCTGCCTCGGATTCGTCAACGGCATGACGCTGGCGGCCAACATGATCGACTCCGGCCAGATCAAGTACGCGTTGATCGTCAACGGTGAGGATGCCCAGGCAACGCAGGAGGCCACCCTGGCCCGGCTGCAGCGGCCCGAGACCACCCGCGAGGACTTCAACCGCGAGTTCGCCACACTCACCCTCGGCTCCGGAGCCGCTGCGGCCGTCCTGGGTCCGGCGGACCAGCACTCAGGGGCGCACCGGATCCTCGGCGGCGTGATGCGTGCCGGCACCGAGCACCATGAACTGTGCGTGGGCGGCATCGACGGCATGGCCACCGACACGAAGGGCCTGCTCGACGGCGGCCTGCAGCTCGTGGTGGACGCCTGGCACGAGGCCCAGCCGGAGTGGAACTGGGCTTCGATGGACCGCTACGTCACGCACCAGGTGAGCAATGCCTATACCCAGGCCATCATCGACGCCATTGACCTGGACCCGGACAAGGTGCCGATCACGTTTCCGCACTGGGGCAATGTGGGCCCGGCCTCCCTCCCGATGACCCTCGCGGCCGAAGCGCAGACCCTCGGAACCGGGGACCGCGTGCTGTGCATGGGTGTCGGTTCCGGTCTGAACACCGCCATGGTGGAAATCGTTTGGTAGCCGCCGACTGGCCCGGCGTCGACCCCGACTGGTCGCGCGAAATCGATGTGGCGTCCACCTCTGACGCGGATGGGCCCGGAGCCGTGCGCCGCTGGCATCTGCTGGACAACGGTGCCCAGCTTGCCCGCCGCGGCCTGGCTCCTGCCGGCACCCTGCTGTGCGTGCACGGCAACCCGACGTGGTCCTACCTGTGGCGGGCGCTGGTGGCGGCCGGTTCCGACCCCGCCCATCCGTGGCGTGTGGTGGCCGTGGACCAGCTGGATATGGGCTTCTCCGAGCGCACCGGCACCTTCCGGCGCCTGAAGGACCGGATAAACGACCTGGGCGACCTCACCGCGGCGCTCGGGCTGGACGGTCCGGTCGTCACTGTCGGACACGACTGGGGTGGCGTGATCAGCCTCGGCTGGGCTGTGGCACATCCGGAGCAGCTCGCCGGGGTGGTGCTGACCAACACCGCTGTCCACCAGCCCTCCGGCACGCACATCCCGCCGGCACTGCGTCTTGCCCTGCACCCGGCCGTGCACCGTTGGGGAACGACGACGTCGGACACCTTCCTGCGGGTGACGCATTCCCTGGCCCGCCCGCCGCTGGCCGAGGATGTCCGCGGCGCCTTCATGGCCCCCTACCGGGGTGCCGGCCGCCGCGCCGGCGTCGGGAACTTTGTCGCTGATATTCCCGCCGGCCCGTCCCATCCCAGCTTCCCGGCGCTTAGCCGCGTCGCCGAAGGGGTGCGCGGGTTGAAGGTTCCGGCCCTGATGCTTTGGGGCCCGCGGGATCCGATCTTTTCCGACCGGTACCTCAAGGACCTCATCAGCCGGCTGCCGGACGCGAAAGTTCACCGCTTCGAGGGTGCCGGCCATCTGGTGGGGGAAGACCGGGACCTCGCCGCCCCCGTCTTCGAGTGGCTTGCCGAGCGCGGCCGGGACAGCGGACCCGGCCGTCAGCGGACGGAAGCGACGGATGACCCGGCCGACCCGCCGATGCCGGAGGCCGGTGCCGAGCCCGGGGAGCCCGTGGAGCCAGGCTCCGGGTTGCCGCCTCTTTGGGCGCCGCTCACCGAGCTGGCGGGAGGACCCGCCGGTGGGGACACCGCCGTCGCGGAAATGGCCCCGGACGGCAGCATCGCCCGCTCGCTCAGCTGGCAGGAGCTCGAACAAAGTGTCGGCGCCCTCGCGGCGGGCCTGAAGGAAGCCGGTGTGGGGCACGGCAGCCGGGTGAGCCTGATGGTCCCGCCGGGCGTGGACCTGACTGTGGTCCTCTACGCCTGCCTGCGGCTCGGCGCTGTGGTGGTGGTGGCCGACGCCGGCCTCGGCACCCGCGGCCTGACCCGCGCCGTGAAAGGCGCCACCCCGGATTTCCTCATCGGCATCGACAGGGCACTGGCGGCTGCCGCGGTACTCGGCTGGTCCGGACGGCGCATCAGTGTGCGGGACCTGCCGGCCGCCCGCCGCCGCCTGCTCGCCGTCGAAACCTCCCTCGCCGCCCTCGCCCGCCGCGGAGCCAGGCTCCGCCCGGAGCCGCCGTCGCGGGTTCCGTTCAGGGACGGGACTCCGGACCCGGACGCCCCCGCGGCTGTGCTCTTTACCTCCGGCTCCACGGGTCCCGCCAAGGGCGTTCTGTATACGCACCGGCAGCTGGCCGCGATGCGGGATACCGTGGCCGCGACGTTGGGGATCCGCCCGGGCGCACGCCTGGTGGCAGGATTCGCGCCGTTCGCCCTGCTGGGACCGGCGCTCGGAGCAGTCTCGGTGACGCCCGCCATGGACGTCACCGTGCCCCGCACTCTGACGGCCCGCGCGCTGGGGGACGCCGCCGCGGCCATCGACGCCACGGTGGTCTTCGCCTCGCCCGCGGCGCTGCGCAACGTCCTGGTGACCGAGGGCGGCCTGAGCAGGGCCGGGAAAGCGGCCCTGGGGCGCGTGGAGCTGCTGCTCTCCGCCGGCGCGCCCGTCCCCGAATCCCTCCTCACGCAGGTGCAGCGGTTGCTGCCCCGGGCCTCGCTGCACACCCCGTACGGGATGACCGAGGCGCTGCCCGTCACCGATATCAGCCTCGAACAGATCCGCGCCGCCGAGGCCGACGCCGCCGCCGGAACCGTGGCAGGGGCCGGCAACGGCGTGTGCGTGGGCCGGCCGGTGCACGGCGCCCGCGTGGCCGTCATTTCACTCGCCGCGGATGGCTCCGCTCCCGGGAACCGCCCTGTCACGGAGGCGGAAGTGACCGGCGAGATCCTCGTCAGTGCCCCGCATGTGAAGGAAACCTACGACAGGCTCTGGCTCACCCAGCGGGACAGCGCCCGCACGGCAGGATGGCACCGCACCGGCGACGTCGGGCACTTCGACGCCGCGGGGCGGCTCTGGGTGGAGGGTCGCCTCGCACACGTCGTGACCGCGCCGGGTGCCGTGGTGACGCCCGTCGGCGCCGAGCAGGTCATAGAGCGTCTGGACGGCGTCGGGCTGGCCGCCGTCGTCGGGGTTGGCCCGTCCGGGACGCAGGCCGTCGTCGCCGTCGTCGAAACCGTTCCGCCTGTGCGCCGGGCCGGACCCGCCGCGCCGCAGCTCGCCGGGCGCGTGCGCGACGCGGCCCGTCAGGCAGGCATCAGCGTTTCCGCCGTGCTCGTCATCCCCTCCCAGCCGACCGACATCCGCCACAACGCCAAGATCGACAGGGCCCGCCTGTCCCGCTGGGCTTCCGCGGTGCTGGCCGGCGGCCGTCCGGGCACGCCGTGAAGGTCCTCGTCACCGGCGCGAGCGGCCTGCTCGGTCGTGGTGTGGCAGGGCTCCTGGTGCGTCAAGGCCACGCCGTCACCACCTTCCAGCGCCGTCCCGCGGGCGTCGACGGTGCCGCGGACCTCCCCGGGTCCGTCACGGACGACGACGCCGTCCGTCGCGCCGTCGCCGGGGCCGATAGTGTCATCCACCTGGCGGCAAAGGTCTCCTTCACCGGCCGCGCCGCCGATTTCGACGAGGTGAATGTCGAAGGCACGCGCCGCCTGCTCCGTGCAGCCCGCGATGCCGGCGTGCAGGATCTGGTGTTCGTCTCCTCCCCGTCCGTGGCCAACCACGGGGCTGCCATCGCCGGGCTGGGCGCCGAGCCGGCGGATCCGGCCCGCGCGCACGGCCACTACTCCCGCACCAAGGCCGAGGCCGAACTCCTGGCGCTGGCCGCGGACTCGCTGGAATTCCGGGTCGCGGCGGTGCGCCCGCACATCGTCTGGGGCCCGGGCGATACGCAACTGGTGGAACGGGTGCTGGAACGTGCCGGCCGCGGCCGCCTGCCGCTGCTCGACGCCGGGGCAGCCCTGATCGACACCACCTACGTGGACAACGCCGCCTCGGCCATCGTCGCCGCGCTGCACCGGATGGAGCACATCCACGGCCGGGCGCTGGTCATCACAAACGGCGAGCCCCGCCCGGTCGGCGAGCTGTTGGCGGGCATCTGTGCCGCGGGCGGCGTCCCCGCACCGTCGTGGAGGGTGCCGGGCAGGCTCGCGCGGGCAGCTGGATCAGTAGTGGAGGAGGTCTGGGGCCGTTCCGGCCGGGCCGACGAGCCGCCGATGACCAGGTTCCTCGCCGAACAGCTCTCCACCGCCCACTGGTTCGACCAGCGCGAGACCCGCGAACTCCTCAACTGGGCCCCGGCCGTTTCACTTGACGAGGGCCTGGCGAGGCTGGCCGAGTACTACGGTCCACGTGCCAAGGATTTCGGTTCGCCGGGCCTCGCTACCGGGCGCCCGGTCGGACCACCGACGGGGACCACGCATGCTCGATGAACAGCGCCGGCCGGGCTGACGGATCGGTCTTGATGGACCAGATGTCGCTGTCCTGTTCGGAGCCGTCCCGGGGAAGCCCGTACAGCAAGGTGGAGTCGTCCAGCCACTCAATCTGGTCATCGATGCTCTGCTGCTCGGCCAGCACGGACTCCACCCCGCTGGCGAGGTCCAGGACGGCGATGCTGCGGTGTCCCGTCAAGGTGCCGGTGTCGCTCTTCTTGTAGGCGAGGTGCGTGCCGTCCGGGGATATTGAGGGGCACTCGACCCCGTTGCGGACCACGGTGAGCGTCCGGCCGGCGATGCTTCCCCGGACCAGCCAGATCTTGCCCTGGGATGAGGCCGTGGCGTAGAAGGCATCAGGCTGTCCCGGGACGAAGGTGACCCCCCAGATGTTCCGGTCGGTGGCCTTGATCCGGTTTCCTTCCAGGATCAGCGCATAGTCCTCCATGGTGCCGGTGCCCGCCCCGGCCTGATCCCGGATGACGGTTTCGGTGGAGAACCCGGCACCGGAGTAGGCGTGGCCTGAGACGAAGACGGTGGTGGCCACGAGTGAGCCGCTGGCGTTGGTCCGCGCCCTGCTGGGGATGCCGGCCAGCGGCCAGCTGGCCGTCTCGTTCCATCCGGCGTCAAACACGGAGGCCTGGAAGATCGTAGCCAGCTCGTGTTTGGTCTGCAGGCAGAACGTCAGCTTGTCTGTGCCGTAGACCCGGTCGCAGCTTTTTCCGCTCAGTGCACGCTGGCCGCCGGGATCTTTCAGCGGCACGGTCGCGGCCTCGCCGAAGCCCTGGCCGGACGCCGTGTTGCGGAACACGACGTAGGGAGCCGCCGGAAGGGCCCCGGACCTGGTGACCTCGACGGCGGCCGGCGCTGCCTGGCTTTCACGGGCGTCCTGGAACGCCAGCGCGGTGTAAATGCCTGCCGCCGCCACGACTGCCACCGTGACGAGCGACAGCAGCGCAATGCGCCGCCGGCTGATGATCCGTGTGGACGTCATGCGCCGGTGTCCTGTTTTTGCGGGGTGCTTTCCTGCGACATGTTTTCTTGCGCGGTGCCCATCAAGACGGCGGTGGCCACCAGGGCGGCGGCCAGCGCGACGGCGGCGACCAGCATGGCGGGTGCGGCTCCGATCGCGAACCAGAGGATGCCGAACCCCGCCGACGCCGCCATGCGGCACAGCGCCACGACGGTCTGGGCGGCGCCGATGCCGGTAGCTACTTTCTCGGGGCTGACCAGCCGGCTGGCCAGCGCGGCAAGCACGCCGTCGGTGGCGGCGTAGAACAGTCCCAGCAGGACCAGGCACGTCACCGTGGCGCCCAACCCGCCGAAGGGAGCCGCTGCCAGGAGGTAGCACGCCAGCAGGGCAAGGTGGCCGCCCAGGAATACCCTGACCCGGCCCCAGCGGTCGGCGAGCCGCCCCAGCGGAACCGCGAGGGCGAGATAGACGACGTTGGTTCCGACGTAGAGCAAGGGGAACCATTGCACGGCGAACGAATCCCTGGCCTGGAGGACGAGGTAAATGAAGCCGTCCCCGACAGTCAGCAAGGCGAGCAGTCCTGCGGTCACGAGCAGCCGGGTGAGTCCGGGGTCCTTGAGTTGGCTCCATGTGAAGGCCGGGCGCGCGCGTTTGGGGTGCTTCACCGCACGCGGCGTCGTCACGTCCGGCACCACCAGAACCAGCGCCGCCACGCCGATCACGGCGAACGCCAGTGAAACCACGAAGACTGTGCTGAACCCGTTAGGGATCAGCAGGAGGATCAGGAACGCCAGGAGCGGGCCTGTGGCGGCCCCGATGTTGTCCAGCATGCGGTGCACACCGAAGGACCTGGCAAGGTACTGCGGCTGCGCAACAGCCGAGATCAGGGCGTCCCGCGGCGCGGTGCGGATGCCCTTGCCGATGCGGTCGCCGGCGATGATCCCGATCAGCGAGACGAATCCGCCGGCGAACAGGAGTCCGATGCGGGCCAGCATGGACAGCCCGTAGCCGGCCACGGCTACCCGTTTCGGGTGTCCCGTGCGGTCGGACGCCCAGCCGGCGGCAATGCGCACGATCGCGCTGGCTCCCTGGTTCAGGCCGTCGATGAACCCGAAGGCGATCGTGGAGAGCCCAAGGAACCCGGTGACGTACAACGGGAGGATGGCCGCCACGGATTCGGACGAGATATCGGTGGCCATGCTGACGATCCCGAGCCAGAGAATCACGGGCGACAACCGGAAGGCGGCGTCTTGAACCGACGGGGAAACTGCGGTCTCGGTGTCCTTCTTGCCACCGGTTCGGTCAGCCATCGAGATGTACATGGGCGGCCTCTTCTCTCGTTTCCGAAATCGTGGCAGCCCACGAGCCGCTTGTCCGCCATTGGCAGACTGCGGGCCCAGCCCCCACCGCCACAGTCTTTCAGCGGAATGCCCGGTTCGGAAGCGTAGCGCTACTTGTTTTTTCGCGCGGTGAAAACCGGTGCTACCAGCGGCCGTTGCGGGGCTTGGGCTGGCAGACGGGGCAGGTGTACGAAGAACGGTTCATGAACTGTTCCCGCTTGAGCAGGCTCACCCGGCCGGCGGCGGCGCATCGTTTGCATTCCAGGCCCTCGCGGCCGTAGGCATTCAGGGAGCGGTCGAAGTACCCGGACGCGCCGTTGACGTTGACGTAGAGCGAATCGAAGCTCGTGCCGCCGGCGGCCAGGGCGTCGGTCATGACCTCGCGGGCGGCGTCGAGTACCCGCAGCGCGTCGGCGCGGCGCAGGGTGTCGGTGGGCCGGGCATAGTGCAGCTGCGCCTTCCAGAGGGCCTCGTCCGCGTAGATGTTTCCGATTCCGGAGACCAGGCCCTGGTCCAGCAGCGCCCGTTTGAGCCCGGTCTTGCGGGCCCGCAGTCGCCGGTAGAACACATCGAAGGAAAAATGGGGGTCCAGCGGGTCCCGGGCAATGTGGGCGGCTTCCTCGGCGATGAGCGGCAGCGGTGTTTCGGCCAGACCGCCCGGGCCGCCGTCGTCGGTGGGGATCAGCGCGGCGAGGAACAGTCCGCCGAAGATGCGCTGGTCCACGAACCGGAGCTGCTCCGGCATGCCCGCGGCCGGGCTGAGCCGGAGCCGGACTTTCAGGTGTTTTTCGTCCGGAACGCCGGGATCCTGCAGGAGCAGCTGCCCGGACATGCCCAGATGGGCCATGAGCGCGACGGCGGGGGCCGGCTCGCCGGACTTCACAGCCTCGCCGGACGGGGCGGGCGTGTCCGCCAATGGCATCCACAGGAATTTGCCGCGGCGGACCACGTCCAGGACGCGTGCGCCTTCGAGGTTGCCGGCGAAGTCTTCCGGCCCCAAGGCATGCCGGCGCAGGGACCGCGGATCCAGGACGTCGACGGACGTTATGGTCCGGCCCCGCACCCAGCTCACGAGCCCGCGCCGGACCACCTCGACCTCGGGCAGTTCAGGCAACGCCGCCGCCTAGCTGCCGGTCTGGGTCTGCAGCTGCTGCGGCCCGGGAGCCGGCACGGGACCTGGCACGGCCGGTCCGGTGAGCCGGCGCCAGGCATCGGCGGCGGCTTCCTGTTCGGCTTCCTTCTTGGAGTTGCCGGTGCCGGTGCCGTAGTCCGTGCCACCGATCCGCAGCACGGCTTCGAAGGTCCGGGCGTGGTCCGGTCCGGAGCCTTCAACCGCGTAGTTGATGGTCCCGAGCTGCCGGCTGGCCGCCAGCTCCTGGATGCTCGTCTTCCAGTCGGTTCCGGCGCCCAGTGCGGCGGCGTCCTTCAACAACGGGCCGATCAGCCGCATGACCAGCTGCCGGGCCGTCTCGATGTCGTTGGAGAGGTAAGTTGCGCCGATCAGCGCCTCCATGGTGTCCGCGAGGATGGAGGCCTTGTTCTTGCCCTCGGTGAGCTTCTCGCCCTGTCCAAGGTAGATGTACTCGCCCAGCCCGATGCTGCGGCCGATGCCGGCCAGCGCCCGGGTGCTGACGACGGCGGAACGGCGCTTGGCCAGATCGCCTTCGGGCAGCGTGGGGTTGTCACGGTACAGCGCGTCAGTAACGGAGAACCCCAGGATGGAGTCGCCCAGGAACTCGAGCCGTTCGTTGGTGGGAATGCCGCCGTTTTCGTAGGCGTAGGAACGGTGTGTGAGCGCAAGACGAAGCGTCCCGGCGTCAATACTGACACCGAGACGCTTCAGAAGCTCTTCAGTTGAAGACATCTTTTTCAGCCTGTTGGCGGATTAGACGTCTGCGACCTTGCGGCCCTTGTACTCAAGGAACAGCGCAGTGCCAGCCGAGTCGGTAACGACCTTTGCCTGGTGCGGCAGGCTGTAAACAACCTGGCCGTTCTCTACGGTCTTCACCAGGTGGGGGGCAGTTGCCTTCCACTGGGAGCGGCGGGCGCGGGTATTCGAGCGAGACATTTTCCGCTTGGGAACAGCCACGGCTAACTCATTTCTCTCTAGTCCAACACTTACAAATCAGTTTTGCCGGTCAGGCTTAGCCAAGTCAGCCAGGGCGGCCCACCGAGGATCTACGATCTCGTGGTGATGCCCCGGCTCGTCTTCCAGGCGTACTCCACATTCGGAGCAAAGGCCCTGGCAGTCTTCCCGGCACACCGGCTGGAACGGCAGCATGGTTACAACTGCGTCCCGCAACACCGGCTCAAGATCGATTAGATCGTGCTCGACTCGACGTTGCTCTTCTTCGTCTTCTCCGTCCGAGAACACAGCGTCCTCGTAGAAGAAAAGTTCTTGCACATTGACCTCAAGGTCATACGCAAGGGGATCCAGGCATCGGCCGCATTCGCCAGTTACTTCGACGAGCGCGGTTCCTGATACCAGAATTCCTTCGTGTACGGCCTCCAGCCGCAGGTCCAGCTCGACATCCGAGCCTTCCTGCACGCCAATGAGCGCCACACCAAGATCACTTGGTGCGGGTACATGTTCCGTCAGCGTTCGCATGCTTCCCGGACTGCGTCCGAGGTCCTTGACGTCGAACGCCAAGGGCGAACTAGCATCTCGTTTAATGAGAACTCCTGTTGAACATATGACCGACGTACTATCTTAGCCTGAACTTCCGGACGGACTCAAACCGGGCGGTAGTCAGCAGCATGACACCGCCAAACCGGCCCCGGGACGGGCCGCGCAACCGGCAGCAGGCCGCCGAGTACCGGTCAAGCTTACACTTTGCGCACGTGGTTCTGGACCGGCTCGCCCGGAGCCAGCCGTTTCAGCACGGACCGGGGAACAAAGTCCGAGACATCCCCGCCCAGGGAGAAGACCTCTTTGATGAGGGTGGAGGACAAGTGCAGGTAGTGGCTTTCCGCCGGGAGGAACACCGTCTCGACGCCGGTCAGCTGCCGGTTCATCGTGGCCATCGGCAGCTCATAGTCGAAGTCCGAGGAGGAACGCAGGCCCTTGACGATCGCGGACACCCCACGCTGCCGGCAGTACTCGGCCAGGAGCCCCTCCCCCACGGGTTCCACCACGATGCCGCGCAATGACGCGAACGTTTCCCTGGCCATGTCGATCCGCTCCTCAAGGCTGAAGCGGTACTTCTTGGCGTAATTGGTGGACACGGCCACGATCACCTCGTCGAAGAGGCCCGCGGCACGCGCAATGACTTCGAGGTGTCCATTGTGAATGGGGTCAAAGGAGCCAGGGCATACAGCGCGTCTCATGCTCCGAACCTACCGTATACGCGCCACGGGCCGGGATACCATGGCTGAATGTCAGCATCGAGCAATCGCTTCGCCCTGCCTTTCGCCAAGCAGCCTGTCACCACGCCGCCCTTCACCGTGGACGGCGGCGTCGTCCTGGTCACGGGCGCCGCGATGGGCATGGGCCGGCTGTACGCCCTCCGCGCCGCCAGGGAAGGCGCCGCGGTGGTGATCCTCTGGGACGTCGACGCCGATGCCCTGGCCCGCACCGCCGCTGAGGTGGCAGCCCTCGGCGCCCGCGCCGTCCCCCGGACGGTGAACCTGGCAGACCGCGCGGCCATCGCCGGCGCCGCGCTCGAAACCCGGGCCGAGGGGCCGCTGGCGCTGCTGGTCAACAACGCCGGCATTGTCCGCGGCGCGTACTTCTGGGACCACACCCCGGACCGCGACATCGCCCTGACCATGGAGATCAACGCCCTGGCCCCCATGTATGTCACCCTCGAGTTCCTGCCGGACATGATGGCCGACGCCGGCCGCCCCCGCCG
>Ga0213841_1001237_pt1 | contig 13904 bp, 7 predicted proteins | sample SWPATP23_FD_160125 | JGI IMG/M metagenome (GOLD analysis project Ga0213841, IMG submission 160125) | Coastal seawater microbial communities from Marineland, Florida, United States - SWPA TP2 #3 | ecosystem: Environmental > Aquatic > Marine > Coastal | place: USA: Florida | collected 2016-08-14 | reverse complement strand
CTTGCAGGAGACAAACCCGGAAGCCGGCGCGATCGGCCTGTCGCCCCAAAACTTGGCCTATATCATCTACACCTCCGGTTCGACTGGGCAGCCCAAGGGCGTCATGATCGAACACGGCAATGTGGTGCCTTTGGTCAAGGGTGCGGATTACGTTCATCTCGGGCCGGACACGGTAATCCTGGCAGGTTCGACTCTGGCATTCGACGCATCAACGTTCGATGTCTGGGGGGCGCTCGCGAATGGCGGGAAATGCATCCTCATTGACCGGAATGTGCTGCTTTCGCCCACTGGTTACCGGGAAGCCCTTGTTTCCCACGGCGTAACTACCGTGTTCGTCACAACGGCGCTGTTCAATCAGTTTGCCCTTGAGAACCCGGGGATGTGGCAGGGGCTTGAAGAAGTTTTCTTCGGTGGAGAGGACGTCAACACAACCGTCGTTCATGATGTACTGCCGGTAGCGCCGCAGCGTCTGGTACATATCTATGGTCCAACCGAAGCAACCACTTTCAGCATCGCGTATGCCGTTTCCCCCGAACTGCCTGCCGATGGCCATGTTCCGATTGGCTGCCCGCTGTCTAATAATCGCGTCTACATCCTCGACACAGCGATGGCACCCGTGCCGGTCGGGGTGACGGGTGAGATCTATATCGGGGGTGAAGGGGTCGCCCGCGGTTACTTAAACAGGCCTGAACTGACAGCGGAACGGTTCGTTCAGAGTCCCTTCCTGCCGGGCGATCGTCTTTACAAGACGGGCGACCTTGCACGCTATCTTCCCGACGGAAATATCGAGTTCCAAGGGCGCAATGACTTTCAGGTGAAGATCCGTGGCTTCCGGATCGAACTTGGCGAGATCGAGGCGAAGCTGGCAGAACACCCCAGCGTGCGCAATGCCGTTGTGGTTGCGCGGCAGGAAGAAGACGGGGGCAAACGCCTTGTCGCCTACATCGTGCCGGAGCCGCTTCAGGCGGCGGAGGATTTAGAACAAGATGCCCTGGCCGGTGAATTCGTCAACCAATGGGAGACCTTGTTCGACGATACCTACACGAAAGGATTTAATGCGCCCAGCTTTGTCGGGTGGAACAGTAGCTATACGGGCGAGCCCATTCCAGAGGCGGAAATGAAGCAATGGGCTGCGTCTACCATACAGAGGATATCGGCTCTTGAGCCTTCCAGTATTATGGAAATCGGATGCGGCACTGGCCTGTTGCTCCAGCATCTGGCTCCCAAAGCTAGGGAATATGTTGCCACAGATTTCTCCGCGCCAGTGATAGAAAACCTCGCAAACTGGGCGGCAGGGAAAGATGACCTTCGGCATGTCGAATTTTCGCAATGCGAAGCGTCAGAATTCGATGGACTGACTGGGCGGAAATTCGATGCCATAGTGTTGAATTCAATAGTTCAGTATTTCCCGAGCATGGATTACCTGATCAAGGTAATCGAAGGTTCGATAGGCCTGATGAATGATGGCGGCGCGATTTTTGTAGGAGACGTCCGTAACTTCGACCTGCTCGAAGTGTTTCATGCCTCGGTTCAATATCACAAGGCACCGGACGAGATCGATGGTCTCCGGCTCAAATGGCAGGCAGAGCGTGCGGTATCAAATGACAAGGAACTGACTATTTCGCCTGATTTCTTCATGGCGTTGCAGCAGTGGATCCCGGCCATTTCCTCAGTTGAGATCCTCCTGAAAAGGGGAGGGACAGATAACGAACTCACCAAATACCGCTACGATGTGGTTCTCCATATCAACGGCGCCTGTGCATCGGACGTGGAAGTCCGGGAATGGGATTTGCAGCAGGAACCGCTCGAGACACTCGGGGATGTTTTGGGCGGCGAACGTCCTGCCGTGGTGCGTATCGCGCACGTGCCTAACCGCCGGCTGTTGCAGGATATCATGCTTCGGCAAGTGGTCATGGCCGCTGAACCCGACGACAGGAAAGCCGATCTTCTTGAGCGCAAGGTGTCGCCGTTGAGCGGTGACCATGAGCCGGAAACCTTCTGGCAGCTTGGCGAGAGGCACGGATACGAGGTTCGCGCCAGTTGGTCTCCGGGGGCAGCCGATCATTTCGATGTCGTGCTTTTCGATCGCAAGCAGCTATCAGGGCAGCCGCCGGAGTTTTGGCCTGCGGAGCGCCTGCAGGAACCGTTGAGCAACTATGGCAACAATCTGTTCATGCTGCCGGGTAACAAGGATCTGGTGCATCAGCTTTACGAGCACCTGCAGCAGAAATTGCCCGAATACATGCTACCTTCCGCCACCGTCCTGCTAGATAGCCTGCCTATCACGACCAACGGCAAGCTGAACCGCGCCGCGTTGCCAGCCCCGGAAGGCCGCCCGCATGGGCTTACCTGGGTTGCGCCGCGCACACCGACCGAAGAGGTGCTTGTGGAGATCTGGTCCGTCGTCCTCAAGGTAGATCGGGTGGGGATTACTGATGATTTTTTCGCCCTTGGGGGACACTCCTTGCTGGCGGTACGGGTTATCGCGCGAATCCGCGACCTTCTGGGAGTTGAACTGCCATTGCGCAGCGTGTTCGAAGCTCCGACGATCGAACAACTGGCCATAACGTTCTCCGAACTCCAGCGCGAAGGCGCGTGGCTGAGCGTGCCGTGTCTGGAAGTAGTGCAGGACCGCCCGGACGTCGTGCCGCTGTCCTATGCCCAGGAACGGCTCTGGTTCCTCGATCAGATGAGCATGATCGACGCGGCCTACAATATGCCGATGGGCCGCCGGATCGAGGGCGCGCTCGATGTCGAGGCGTTGCGTGCCAGCATGGACGAGATCCTTCGCCGGCACGAAGCGCTGCGCACGCGTTTCATTTTGGTCGGTGGCGAGCCGATGCAGGTGATCGATCCGCCAAGCCCTTTCGACTTCGAAAAGATCGACCTTTCGCACTTGTCCGTCCCGGCGCGTGAAAACCGTGCGCGCGAACTGGTTCAGGCAGACTTCGAACGCGGTTTCGACCTTGAGTGCGGGCCACTCTTGCGGGCCATGCTGCTGCAACTTACCACCGAGCAGCATGTGCTGTTTGTCAACCTGCATCACATCATTTCTGACGGCTGGTCGCTTGGCATCCTGAAGCAGGAGCTGGGTCTGCTTTACGAGGCTTTTAGTCAGGGGCGGTCCTCGCCGCTGGCCGATCTTCCAGCCCAGTATGCCGATTATGCCTTGTGGCAGCGCGGTTGGCTGCAAGGAGATGCGCTTGAGCGTCAGCTTGCCTACTGGCGTGAGCAGCTGCGCGATGCCCCGCCCGGGCTCGAACTACCAACCGACCGGCCGCGTCCGGCAACGGCAAGCTTCAAGGGCGGCACTGTACGCGTTTCCTTCCCGCGTAAGCTGACTGACCAACTCGTGGACTTGACGCGGAACCGGGGCGCGACGCTTTACATGCTGCTGCTGGCAGCCTTCCAGGTCGTGCTCGGGCGCTGGAGTGGGCAGGAAGACATCATCGTCGGCAGTCCGATCGCCGGTCGCACTGATCGCAAGCTGGATCAGCTGATCGGCTTTTTCGTCAACACACTGGCGCTGCGCACGGACCTGTCCGGCAACCCGACGTTTCTGGAGCTGCTCGATCGGGTGAAGGAAACCACGCTGGAGGCCTACACCCACCAGGACCTGCCTTTCGAAAAACTGGTCGCCGAACTGCAGCCCGTGCGTGATCTGAGCCGCCATCCGATTTTTCAGGTGATGTTCGCCTTGCAGAATGCGCCAGATGAGGGACTGGATTTGCCGGGGCTGATGTTAGACGATTTTGGCACCAGGGGCATTACCTCCAAGTTTGATATCTTTGTCAGCCTTACGGAACGGCCAACGGGTCTTGAGGGCTTTGTCGAATACGCTTCGGATATTTTCGACGGCGCCACAATCGAGCGGCTGCTCGGGCATATGCGGCAGGTGCTGGAACAGGTTGTCACGGCCCCGTCCTGCCGCTTGGACGAACTGGACTTGCTCACGGAAGAAGAACGCGAGCAGCTCCTGATCGAATGGAACGCGACCGCATCTGACTATCCGCGCGATGCCTGCATCCATGAGCTGTTTGAGCAGCAAGTCGTGCGGGCGCCGCAAGCAGTAGCATTGATCTTTGAGGACATATCGCTGAGCTACGGCGAACTCAACCAGCGTGCCAATCGGCTTGCCCATTATCTGTCGGCGAACGGCATAGGGCCAGACTGCCATGTAGCGATCTGCCTTAAGCGCAGCCCCGAAATGCTTGTTGGTCTGCTCGCCATCCTGAAGGCCGGTGGTTGTTATGTCCCGCTGGACCCGGACTATCCTATTGAGCGGCTCCGTTACATGATCGATGACAGCGCGCCCGCGGTTCTGCTGTGCGATCCAACTACGCAACCGCTGCTGGCCGACGTATTTGCTCAGGTAGCGCAACCGCCCCGGGTTGTCGACCTGGAGGCCATGCAGTCGGAGTGGGCCGACTTGCAGGAGACAAACCCGGAAGCCGGCGCGATCGGCCTGTCGCCCCAAAACTTGGCCTATATCATCTACACCTCCGGTTCGACTGGGCAGCCCAAGGGCGTCATGATCGAACACGGCAATGTGGTGAATTACATTTGCTCCCAAATAGAACAGCTTGATCTGGGTACCGTGGACCTGATCGGCGCTGTCACGACAATATCTTTCGATATAGCGGTAACCGAACTCTATTGTCCGCTCACCACTGGTGCAGGGGTAAACCTTGTTTCCGCGGAGTGCGCACGAGACGGCAAGGCCCTGGCATCGGAGATCGAAACGAACAATGTGACCATTCTTCAAGCCACGCCGAATACCTGGCGACTGCTGCTCGATCATTTACCCGAAGACTATCGCTTAAAAGCGCTTGTCGGCGGTGAGAGTATTGATAGCGGGCTTTACGGATCGCTTGTCGGCCGAAATCTCGAATTCTGGAATGTCTATGGACCGACCGAAACGACTGTCTGGTCAACGGCATTTCGCGGATCGAGCGAATTTCCGCCACCTGTCGGTCGTCCGTTGGCTAATACTCGCGTCTACATCCTCGACACAGCGATGGCACCCGTGCCGGTCGGGGTGACGGGTGAGATTTATATCGGGGGTGAAGGGGTCGCCCGCGGTTACTTAAACAGGCCTGAACTGACAGCGGAACACTTCGTTCAGAGTCCCTTCATGCGGGGCGATCGTCTTTACAAGACGGGAGACCTTGCACGCTATCTTCCCGATGGGGATATCGAGTTCCTGGGGCGCAATGACTTTCAGGTGAAGATCCGCGGCTTCCGGATCGAACTTGGCGAGATCGAGGCGAAGCTGGCCGAGCATCCCAGTGTGCGTGATGCTGTTGTGGTTGCGCAGCAGGAAAAGGACGGGGACAAGAGGCTCGTCGCCTATCACACAATCATGCCCGATAGTGAGAGCGAACCTGATACGGAGGCCTTGCGCACCTGGCTGGCTCAGGAGCTGCCGCGTCACATGGTGCCTGTGGTCTATGTCCGGCTCCGCAAGTTGCCGCTGACTCTCAACGGCAAGGTTGACCGAAAGGCTCTTCCGGCTCCCGATTCATGGCAACCGGATAGCAATCACGTCGCCCCCGAAACGGCGACCGAAGCGATTCTGATGGAAATCTGGGCTGCAGTGCTTAAGTTGGATCAGGTTGGCGTGACCGACGACTTCTTTGCGCTTGGCGGCCATTCGATGCTCGCAACCCAAATTATTGCAAGGGCGAATCAGGAACTGGATGTGGAAATAGCGCTGAACCTGATTTTCCGCTTTCCCACAATTAGAGCTCTGGCGTCGTTGATCGACAGAGGTGGCAAGCATCAAATTCCGCAGGAGTCCAATGATCGCTACGAGGAATGCGTGATCTGAGGAGATTACACAAAATTCGTTGGATAACCGACCACTATCACTGGCTCACTCATCAGGATGAAACACTCATTTCTGTTTTGGGGCCAAATCTTATGCAAGAGGTTTTGCCAGTAAGCCGGGAGGAACTGAATGATCCAGGCGATTAATTACCTTGTCACGATTTTAGAAAAGAAAAATGCTGCGGAATTATTTTAGAGGTTTCGCACGATTCTCGTTACTATTTTAAAGCAGGATATGGGATCTCATATGAAAACAAAGCTAGAAAGGTATGTCATCGAAGCAATCAGCCGTCGTAGCGGTGCTGATGTCAATTATGCATTGGCGCTCCATGCGATATCACCTGCAGCGCTCAAGAAGGTGGGAAGTGTAAACAAGCTACTTTATCATCGCGAAACCGTTCCTGTCGATGCGGCCTATGCGGCGCAAATCGTCGGATCACTGGCAGAAGGCTGCGGGTCGTGCGTTCAAACTCATATCGACGCGGCGCTCAATGCCGGCATGTCCGAAGATCTGATTGAAGCCGTGTTGATGGGCGATAAAACATCGGCTTCTTTCGATGTGGCGCTCGCCATGCGATTCGCCAGAGCAATGACATTTCGTTTAGAAGACGAGATAGGCGCTCGCGAAGCAGTGGAACGGGAGTGGGGACCAAAGGGAGTCGTCGATCTGACATTGGCGACTCAGGTTAGCCGGTTTCTGAGCATGCTGAAATATGGGTTTGGCTATGCTACGGAATGCTCGAAACAGCGAGTGGGGGCGCGCGAGGTATTTCCTCGGTGCGAGGATTTCTGACACGCGTTGATCTGACGTTTCGATGTGGCAAACCACTTCTGGCCACTCTCGCCATGCTGTGTGTCTCGACTTTCCTTCGGCCTGTAAGTGTGGCATAAGATGAAACCACATCCGGTGCAGGTTCTGCGAAGAGGCTGCTACCGCACCGAGGATGCCTCAGTGCCGCTAGAAGTTGAACGGCGCGTTCAATATACCCGTGCTTGAGTTCGCAGACTTTCGCAAGATTTGCACATCGAGAGCAACGACTTCGCGTTGCGGAACGATCTGTCGTATGTGCAGAGACGGAATCGGAACGCCGTCACTTTGTGCGCAGACCGCTACGAGATGACTGGATGTCGGCATGAATTGAAAGAAGTGCCAGCTTTCAGCCCGGTCATGCAGATCGGCCTCGATTTCAATAGCAACGCTATAGTCGTCAGGAAAATGAAAGGCGAACTTGTCCAATGGCAGGTATATCCCCATTCCGAGCGCCTTTATGTAGGATTCCTTGAAGGTCCAGTACTCGAAGAAACGATAAGCCTTTTGAGAGGTTGGGACTTTATTCAGGGCAGCGATTTCGGCTGGTGCGAAAAACCGTTGCGCTTCATCCACAAGGGGTTCATCCGGCCGGATGGTCTCAATATCGATGCCCACTTCGCCCCCGCGCGAAACGGCCATGATGATCATGTCCTGGGTGTGCGAAATGTTAAAATGGATGTCTAATAAACCGAAACCTGCATTCACGACAACAGGACGACCGAACGGGCTTGTCGAAAATTCCCATTCGTAAGGTTTTGTCTCCACGTAACGGGAAAGCACTGTCCTGGCCAGGGCTCGTGTAACCAAATATCGCAGGCGATCCGCTGGAAAGCGGAAGAACTGTTCTTTGGCCAGTTCGGAGGCATCCAGAATTGACCGATATTCATCGATCAACACATCGTCATCGATGCATTTTACATCGCACAGCCAAAGATCGAGTTCAGCGGACATTATAGACGATCAGTGACAGGATCGAAGAGCGCTTTATGTAGCACGATCGCGGGGCCTGTATCGCATCTCGGCAGGCAAAAAGCGGATTTCGTGGTTTTTGCGACATACGCTGTAACTGACTCTTGTGCGCGTACGCTAGCCCGCATCCCTGCGATGTATGTGCCTCATAGGCTATCACTTTCCGGCTTATGAATGGTCCGACCGGTGCGGTCTTCGCTCCTGCATTCAGGGGCGTTCCTGCAAGGATCGTCAGCCGACTAAAGCGTCGTCGTATCATGCTCGTTCCAGCCCCGTCTGCTCCCGCTTGTTAAGATGTTTAATCCGTTTCTGCGATCACATATGCGCCTGGCGGTGCCAAAATGTACTGCATCGTGCGCTTCGCCGCTTCGTCTACATGTATTTTCGGGTCTGCAGGCGGATCACTTTCATAGTAGGTGCTCGGGCCATAGAACTGGCCGTATTTCAGGACGACCCCCCCGGCAGCAAGTACAGAGGCTTCATGAGCGTCAACGATCGGACCACCTGGCCAGGCGATGCTTTGAGCAATGAAGCCGGAGACACCAGCTAACCGCGCGGCCGCAAGCAAGTTGCTCGTTCCTTCGCTTCTCACCCGATTGTTGGCCTTGAAATACGCGGCGATCTCCTTAATGTCGTCGGGAAGGTCAGTGACCTGGTGTATCAGGACCTCCGGATTAAAGTCTTGTACGGCTGCTTCCAGAGCCGACTTGTCAAAAATATCGCACAAGACGGGGGTCGCACCGGCTGCCGCGATATCCGCTAGCTTTTGGGGTGAACGGGTCATGGCTGCAACATCGTAGCCTGCCTTGATAAGAAGTGGAACCAATCGCGTGCCTATGACACCTGTTGATCCGGCTAAAAAGAGGCGCATATAACAATCTCCTAAGTATTATTCTGCTGATATTTTTGAATCTCGCGGTTGTTGAGTTTGATAAACGATTTTTTTACTGGCTGGGGTGTATATTTAGCATCGATCGGCGCACTCGTCATGACAGAGGAAGCTAATATGATACTCCCCCGGTTTTTTGTTTTCTACTTCGTCGTAACATAGTTTTCCGAATTCCTGAGCAGCTCACCAAGGGTGGCGACTCTCGAAGTCACTAAAGTGGGAATTGTAAGTCGAGATTTCCAGGTACTTCTTGTTTTATTCATCAATCACTAATCCTTAAAAATTAATATGTATTTGTCAATGATCTATGTGAATTCTTTTCTTTGTGTGGAAATTTCTATGTAACAGATTTACAGAGTACAAAAACTATTCAGGGATGATAAACCCATGATAAAGGTTTAACCTGAAGTCGGTACTGTTTGTTTTATCATTTAGGGGCTTTTGATATGCTATAGCGTGTGCATAACTGACTCGATCTAATAGACTAGCCGCTTTAATTTCAGTTAGATTATGTGCTAGGAAGTTCATATCTGTTTGCTAATGCTATTCCACTTAGGGACTACCCAGGCTAACGCAGATACAGAAAGACCCTGGGTGCACCGTAGATAATATGGCTGACTGCATAAGAAGCCGAAATCAATTCAAAAATCTGTAGGTTTTCAATAGCCCTGTCAGATAGCGGCTATTGCAGCCATTTATAAAAACCTCTACGAGCAACATCGAGCAGGGAGCACATGGTGAGCACGCTGGATTGACGTCGATACTCGTGAATAAACTTGGACTTTACTAGGACAGGCTTGCAAAGTATCGAGTGCCCCTTTTAAGATATTTCGTTCTTCTTCGTTAATTCGGAGCTGGAGACAGAGTTTGCGTGTTTTGCTTTAAGCTTTCCGTAGCTCCTTGTCCTACTCGTCGTTTTTTCAAGTTCGACGGCACTAATCCATTTGTAAAGGCTATGGACTGAAACACTCAAGCGACAGGATATCTAACCACACTATAGTCCCTCTAGCAATATGGTGAACAGACTCCTCTTTGAATTCTTGTGTGTATCGTTGACTGGTCGTATGGATTCCTCCTATACTCAACGAATAGCTCAGAGTTGTCCACTAGAGCGTGGCAAGTCCACACACCAAAATGCATAAACAAATAACAAAAATCAGATGATATGAGCAGATTTGACGAGGTGTTTGACTACGTGGTGGTAGGAAGCGGTGGTGGATCCATGTGCGCCGCGCTGGTTATGAATAAGGCGGGAAAGTCTAGCATTATCCTTGAGAAGACAGAATTCATTGGTGGCACCACGGCGCGCTCTGGCGGTGCGATGTGGATTCCCAATAACCGATACATGAAGCGGGATGGTATTGCTGATAGCACCGAGAAAGCCATGACCTATCTCGATGATATCGTCGGCGATGATCCTACTGCACCCGGAGCCTTAAGAGAGCGTCGGCTTAAATATGTCACCGAGGCTCCGCGGATGATCGACTTCATTGTTGACCAAGGGGTTCGGTTAACACGGACAGACTTTTGGCCTGACTATTACGACAACCGGCCCGGAGGCAGCCTGGACAGCCGCAGCGTGTTTTCGGAAATTTTTGACGCCAATGAACTTGGCGATTGGGCGGAAAAACTACGTCCGGGATTCATACCGATGCCAGTGGACCTCGCAGAAGTCTTACCGCTGCCACAGTTTTTAGCGCGTCGGGCAGGCCACCGCCTGATGGTGATGGTTGGCTCGATGAATCTTGGGCAGATGATGAAGTTACCTCTCTTCAAAAAAAGTTGGGCTGGTCGATGGATGATGGTCAAAGTCGGTTTGGCATGGATATATGGCAAGTTGACTGGCAAAAGGTTTGTGGCGGCAGGCGCTGGTCTGCAGGGGCAGATGCTGAAGGCTGCGCTGATAGCTGGAGTCAATATCCGTGTGAACTCACCGGTTACGGAGTTGATAGAGGAAAATAGAAGGATCACGGGTGTTGTCACTAAGAAGGACGGTCGCTCCTGGCGTATTGGAGCCAACTGTGGCGTGCTTGTCAATGCGGGAGGCTTCGCCCATAACCAAGCAATGCGAGATCAATATGCGCCCGGCACTCGGATTGAATGGACCAGCGCAACCGAAGGCGACACTGGCGAAATGTTGTTGGAGATGATGCGCCATGGTGCAGCAGTCGCTCAGATGGAAGAGATGATCGGCAACCAGACGACCCCAGTGCCTGGATTCGAAAAAATGAGCGTGAAGCCATCGATGCAGAGCATCACCGCTAAACCACACTGCGTCCTCGTCGACCAGAGTGGTGTGCGCTACCAGACGGAAGGAGGGTCATATTCGGCTTACTGCAAGGGCATGCTAGAGCGCAATGAGACGGTCCCTGCGGTGCCGAGCTGGGCGATCTTTGACGAGCGCCTGCTCCGGAATTACATGTTTGTCGGCAGCATGCCGGGTGCCGCGCTGACCAAGACTGATGAGTGGATCGAGGCGGGCTATATGAAAAAAGCCGATAACATTGAAGCGCTGGCCAAACAGATTGAGATTGAACCGACGACTCTCAGGGCCACAATCGATCGTTTCAACGGTTTCGTGGACAAGGGAGTGGATGAAGACTTCCGCCGTGGTGATAGTGCCTATGATACCTGGCTGGGTGATCCCTATCACAAACCATCCAGCTCCCTCGGTAGGATTGACCAGGGGCCATTCTACGCTGTGCACGTATTGCCAGGCGATATGGGCACTTATGGTGGTGTAGTCACTGATGTTTACGGCCGGGTACTACGTGAGGATGGGTCGGTTATTCATGGGCTATACGCTACCGGTGTCTCTACCGCAAGTGTCATGGGGCGGTCTTATCCTGGCGGTGGTGCCAGTATCGGGCCATCCTTCACCTTTGGCTTTATCGCCGCCAGGCATGCGGCTGGTATGGACAATTCGACCCTTTGACCGGGAAGTACGGTTCTAACGTCGCAATTCGCATGCTGTGATAAGATCCTGGGTTCTGTAAAAGCTGAGTCTGAAAATGGTTCCTCTCCTAGTGAATCGGATATACTACGCCGCTTTTTAAGAGTAGGAACTCTTTTTCATGAATTGCCCGGACTGCGGTTCGGATGTGTTGCAAATAATTAACTGCGTACAAAAAGTACACGGTCATGTTGCTATGCAGCAATACCAAACAAACCTTCTACAAATCGGATTTGCGCCAATGTATCGCCTTTACCAATATATCTGACTTGAGCATTGTGAATCATATTCATGGTTTCTACACCACGCAAGGTTTTCCAGGCGCTGTGAAATGGCTTAAAGAAAGGACCTTTAATTTTGATAGGCCGGTGACTTTGGTGAGTAGACCGCGGGAACCTCCCCCGCAGCCTCTCGCAAAACGGTACGTGAAGTAGGGTAGGCCGCCAGCGAGTTGCTCAAAAAGTACTTTCCCAACGGCCCCCCACCGAACCACGCATGCCCGTTTCCGTAGCACGTGGCTCTCCAGTGAACTATGCCGACAACTTGTGTCGCGAGGAACGTTCACGGTGAATTTCCTCATGACACTTCCGGCAGACAACCAGGGTCTTTCGAAGACTTGCAGCCATTCGTTTTACCCATGGTGGTTTCTCCCTTTGTCCAGGTCGATCCAGGTCAGCGAGTTTGCGAATATGATGGACCTCGCAAGGTCCGGTAGATCCACAAATTTCACAGGTCTGGGCCAGAAGGCGTTGTACCAACTCCGATCTACCATTATAGATCTCCTTCGGTCGATCATTGATGATTGGCACGTTTTTGCCAACGAAGTTCAATGCCGCCAAATCGCGTGATTAATGGCTCTTTATCGACTCCTCGATGGTGAATTACCTCAAGCACTTTAAGAGTACCATGCGGCGTAGGCATCGTCGTTTTATATCGTCGAAAGACCTTGGAGACGCTGAGTTTGAATTTATCAGCGAGGGTCTTTGCTAGTGAAAGCTCCATGACACGATGCAGCCACCAAAGACGGTGGACATTGAAAGCCATAAGATAGTACTGCACGAATCCCTGGTACTGAGCCACAATACTGTAATCAGAATCATGGATTCGAGCGGCCAGTTGGATTGGTTTTCCGCGTTGCATGTACTTGGAACATTGGCTTCGTATGACATCCACAGGCACTTTTAACCCAATACTGCCGTTGATACAGCGACGGCGCAAGGCCCGATGCTGTTTATCATCAGCAGACAGGTTGATGATTTCGTAGCCGAGAAAACGTGCGGATTCTGTCCGGGCGTTCGTGATCAATGTCTTTTCCTGGGAGAGTTCAAGTTTGAGAGCCTCGCGCAAGAACTCAGCCAGGAGGCATTTGATCGCCTCGGCCTCTACCCGTGGACCGCTGAAACCGAGTAGCCAATCATCCGCATATCTGACATACCAGAGTCGGCGAAAGTCCGGATCTAAGGGGTCACGTGAGGGCATATGCTGCGCTAGGAGGCGTAGCTCTTTTGCCTTCTTGTGGTCCCCGGTTGATCTGGCTTTCTGCACGGCTTTGAGAAGTGCCATGTAGGGAGGGTTGGGGTTTCTCCGGTCTCCACGGTTGTTCACTGGAAGTAATACGGTTTCAACAAACTGATCCAGCCGATCAAGGTAGATATTACTGAGAATTGGACTGACCACTCCACCTTATCGATAGTAAGTCGTTATGCAAAGTAAATGGCTGTGTGGTGCATTTTTTCGGTAACCAGCATAGATTTTACTTTGCATAATATCACGTCATTTGATGCTACAGGGTAAGCGCCAATATCTAGGCGTTCTACCACCATTGAATGTCATGGGGTGATAATAGATCCCACATTCAATGGAGGCAAACATGAATCAAAAAGTCAGCTCAAAGCAACAATTCTGGTCCGCTCATATCCAAGCTCATAGGCAGTCTGAGCTTAGCCAGAACGAATATTGCAGACGGAACAACCTTCAAGCCGGTCAATTCAGGTATTGGAACAAGAAATTGGAAGAGCAATCCGGTGAGTCGGCAGCCTTGGAGGGTAAGGTGAAGAGTAACCAACAGCCGTTTGTCGCTGTAAGTGTTGAAGAGGCACCACCTCCATCGTATGGTCTATCACTGCACCTGCCGGGAGGCTGCCAACTAACCGGCATTACCGAGAGTAACGTCTCGTTGGTCCGCTTGATCATAGGGAGTTTCTAATGAACTATGCCATCCGGCCAGCCACGACACTACCTGTTGCTTATCTCTATCGTGATCCAGTAGATTTTCGTAAGTCCCACCGGGGGCTGGCTGCGATCGTAGAATTAGAACTGGGGAAGAATCCGTTTTTATGTGGCGGATTTCAATATGTGGCGGCGATGATAATTGAGTCCTCTAGGTACTTTGTCTTTCGTGCTCTGCTAAATACTCGCCGCCACATAATTATTAGCTATTTTCGAGGATGCGA
>Ga0213841_1001229_pt1 | contig 13990 bp, 9 predicted proteins | sample SWPATP23_FD_160125 | JGI IMG/M metagenome (GOLD analysis project Ga0213841, IMG submission 160125) | Coastal seawater microbial communities from Marineland, Florida, United States - SWPA TP2 #3 | ecosystem: Environmental > Aquatic > Marine > Coastal | place: USA: Florida | collected 2016-08-14 | reverse complement strand
CCGCTGAAGTCTTGCCAGGGTTCTTCCTTGTATGATTGCATTTCCATGTGTTTGAGTTTTTGATGGAGCAAATCAAGGCTCCACCGCAAAGGCTCACAATCGCACAATCATGTCATTTTCCCCCGGGTCACCTGACCATACATGCCTAACTACCAGAATGCAAGTCCCGATTTCAGGGGGATTTCATGTTTCAGGAAAGAAACGCATCGCACAATCGTGTCATTTTGGGCACAGCCTCATAAAACAGCGCAGGCAATCGGCTTAACTTGTTTAAAATCAAAAATGAATGCCATGCTAAACCAACCAAAAACCTCCGTAAAAAAGAGCCGCGTGCTCATTGTCGATGATCAGCCCATTATCAATGATGGGCTTCGACTTATTCTTCAAAACCATCCGATGGTCAGTGACATCACTACTGCCACGGACTACGGTTCATCCATAGCGCTATTGCGACAACACGCCTTTGATCTGCTCATTACCGATCTGGCGTTGCAGGGCAGTGATGAAGACGGATTCCAATTGGCGCAACAGGTGAAAGAGTTGTTCCCCGATATACGCATCATCGTATTTACCATGTACGTCCGCATCGATCTGGTGGATAGGCTATTCCACACATTGGGTGTGGATGCGTACTTAGACAAAAACATTGGGGTAGAGGCTTTGCATGAAGCCGTAACCAAGGTGTTGACTGGCGAGCGATACTTACAACCTGAAGTGGCCGAGGTGATATCCAAAGGCAATCCCTACCGCATCAGTTCACGGGAAAAGGAAGTGTTGTGTCTTCTTGCCAAGGGCAAAACCAAACAGGAAATCGCGGATGAACTGTTCCTCAGCTTTCACACGGTCAATACCCATATCAGAAACCTATTCGCCAAGTTTGAGGTGACGACTACGGCTGAGTTGGTCAAAAAATTTACCGAGTATTTTCTATCCAATACCGAAGATGTAAGCACAAACCCTGGCTTTAACCGCATCTAAACACGAACATGAAATCATCGTGAAAACAGGTGTTTGATTCCAGCACTTTTTGTGCTAGGGTTCTGGGGCTCTTTCGTCCATCTTACAGATCATACAACGTCCATGCTTTTCTAGCCCGGGCGTTTTTTGTTGCCCCCGATACTAAGACCAATCGCAAAATCAAACTTATGCACCAGGAGCAAAGTATGCATACGCTGCCTGACACTATCTGTCAAGGCAGTGATTAGAAAAGGGAGAGCGTTATTTCTAACCCTTTTTAAGCATGTCTCATAATGCTGTTACGCGTACATCTATTCTCAGCAAGAAGCACCGAATCTGGCTCGAAACCGGAGTCAAAATACATCTCGATCAAGCCAGTAGGTCCCTTATCCAAACCTTGAGAATGTCCTACAAAATCGATCCCAATTGCCTCCAAATGGATGAGAAAAGCCGCGTTTTTCTATTTGAGTTTGAAGGCTTCGATGACACGCGAGGTGATGCCGAAGAACCACTCCAATTTGGATTGGAGGGAGAGCTGCTGAATCATTGGGATTTGTCCTAATTGCTCCCTATTTCTTATCCCATCTCTTCATGAAAATCACCGCCCTTTTGATTGACTACAAACGTTATGCTCTCTACGAACGAGGAATCCGACCGCGTTCTTACGACTCCATTCGCTCTACCGTTGTTCGCCTAACGAGGTTTGCGCATTCGGATAACCTCCAGGACTACACATCGGGAGCCGTTCGTGCATTCCTTCACGAGAGCCAGGAACGGTTCGGCTGGTCACCCAGAACGTTCCGTAATCACAGACAGTATCTGGATTCCTTCTTTTCATGGTGCACAAAATGTGGATATGTGCAGTTCAACCCAGTATCAAGCATCGGCAAGCCAAAAGTGCCCCAAGCATTGCCTCGATACCTCACAAGAAATGAAGTGGAAAAGCTCCTATCGCAGCTCGCTTTGTTCCCTTGGGGAAGCGAATATGAGTCTATCCGAAACGAGACCATTATTTACACGTTTTTGTACTCAGGGGTTCGCTTACGAGAACTTTTGGGGCTTCGCGTCATGGATGTAAGCCTGGATGAGCAGCAGCTTTTCATCAGCATGGGGAAGGGGCAGAAGGATAGAGTAATTCCGATACATCCGACATTGGCTATCCGATTACGAACGTACTTGGAAGCGAGGAGAAGAAAAGGCAACACATCTGTTTGGTTGTTCACTGGACTACATTCGGAAAAGCAGTTGTGGCCCAAAGACATTCACCGTATTTGCATGCGTATTTCCATCGTATCGAAGGTGAAATTCACCCCACATCAGCTCCGGCATACGCTGGGGAGGTTATCAATAGACGCCAATCTGAGTCCTTATAAGCTGAAGGAGATATTAGGGCATTCAGACATCTCTACTACAATGATCTACGCTTCTGTGTCGAATGAATCGCTGCATGAGTCGTTTCGGGATTTGAAGTTGGTTTAAGATTATCGCTTTGCAATAATTTCAAAGGACGAACTGTTCATGCCAACAATCAGTTTGGTTTTCGAAAAAAGTCTGAGAAGGCCACTTTTGTTTAGGCAATCTATTGTCCAAGCAATCGGAATTTCTTTCTGTTTGTCCTTTTCTCGTAGGAGCTTATTTCCTTGACCAAGGATTCCGTCAACGTGCAGAACATCACTTGTCCCAGCAAGTCTACATATCGGTACGTTTTCTTTTACGGCAACGTAATCCAAACATCGATATCCGCTGTCATGTGTGAGGTTAGTTGGTAAAATGACAAGGGAATTAAATTCCTTGAAGTTTTTGATTTCATTACAGGAAGGAAGTTGTTCAAAATCGGAGATAGAGTAATCGTCAATTAGTTTTGTTGGCCGATTGCTGCCGGAAGCGTTGGTATCACTAGCTGACATTTAAGGTAGGGTTGCCCGAATCATACTCTAATCTTCCTGAGACTTCAAACCTTAATCATGATTTTAGGTGGTGACCTATTTATTGGTCGTGAATAGCCTGAAATGAGCTTATGCGCGCAGTTGGCTATAGTCGTATAATTTTCTCGCGGACTCCAAACCGTGGGACGTGGACAATGTAAACCCCAGACGCTATGGAAGAGAGATCAATGGAAGAAGGGGTTGTCTCCGTTAGTACAATTTGACCACGTGTACTTGAAACAATAACCTCATATTCGGGCGGAGTTGGCGTATTCCACTCAAAAAAGATTTCAGCGGTTGTTGGGTTGGGGTAGAGTCTCAATCGATAGATCAAAAGTTTGGGTTGCGTGTCAATGGGGTCTGCTGGCACTGCTGGGATCAGTGTTGTATCATAAGTCGTCCAATTTGAGAATGTCCAATTAGTTCCTCTGTTAAATGCCTCATCAACATACTCAATGGTATCGTAGGAATAGACCAGACAGGATTTTGTTTGGATGATCTTGTCGGTAAAAACAAAGGTCGATGTATCGCTGTAAATACTATCCAGTCGTAAATAGTTTAGTTCCCGTACAATGATCGAATCAACCGTGTCTCTGAAGACGGTTTGTAAGAATGTAAAAGACACCGTATCCAACTGAATGTGGGTAGAGTCATATGATTGAATGGCAGAGATTGTATCTATTCTGGTAAGCGTATCTGAAATATTGTAATCAATCCCAATTCTGTTACGTCCGACTCTTAAGATATCATCTAATCCGTCATTGTCTACATCGACCACTTGACGCCCCGCATCATCTGAGTTCAAAAAGACTTGTGGATAAGAAACCGTCATTAAGAAACCCGTATCAATTTGCTCGAAACAAACGTAGCCATTACTATTTCCGTGATGAGATAGTGTCACTAAATCATCTTTTCCTGAGCATGAAAAATGTCCGGATACCAGGTCGTTCTGATACGTTCTACCCTCACCTAGAAATACCTTTTTATTAAAAGTATACCCCGTGTCTTGAAACCACACCACGAAAGTCGTATCAATGAGGTTATTACGACACAAAACAGCAATATCATCTAATCCGTCACTGTTAAAATCTCCCGTTGCAGAAGAACGCCCCATTGGTGCAATATTCTCATGGTAAAAGAAATCGTATTGAGTTTGCATGCCTGTGGCAGAGCCTCTCCAGATTGCTACTCCACTCATCATGGCACCAATCTTAGCACCGTATATTGTAATGTCTGTGAATCCGTCATTGTTGAAGTCCCCAAACCCAATATCACTCTGTGTAGTAACAAATCCAACCGATCCTGTACTCCACCGATGCAGTTCACCACTATCTCGAGGTGTTATTACGTGTAGGCTTCCAGGCGCTAAAAACTCTCCAGTTACCACTGTGAACCTACTAGTATCATCATTGTAAAGATCGTTCACCTTCATATCAATGATAGGTGCATTTAGACAAATGGAGTCCACAATTTCAAAGTCTCCGTTGGGCATGTATCTAAAGACTTCAAGATACCAACCATAAGCCACAGCAATTTCTGTTAATGAATCTCCCAAGAAATCTCCCCCATACATGGCTTGAGCACCATAGAACCGATTTGGTAGCCAAAAAGTGTCAGGCACGTTAAAACCGGTTTGATCTTGCTTGAAGGTTAAGAAATAGAGGCCCTCTTGTAGATTAAAATTGTTGCTTTTGCGCTCTGCAAGACAGATCAAATCAACTAGACCATTATTGTCTAGGTCGGTCATGCAAGCATAATGAGCGTCAAAAGAACCCATGTGCTCGATATACATCTGTTCGTTCTTGAAGCCAATTTGCCCTAAAATGGGAATCGTCCAAATGAACAGTAAGATGGACAAGATGCTTTTGGAGCGCATAAGACAAAGCTAGTAAACTAGCGGCTGTCTAATTCCCACCCTGTCAATTGGAAATATGCCTTGTAAGTCGAAGAACAGCTTCATATCTAAAAATTCAAAGGATGTTTGGTGATTTGCCTTTGCAGTTGAGTAACCGTAGCCGAAAGATAAATGGTTGTTGTTTTAATGTCACTATGCCCCATCATTTTGGACAAACTGTAAATGTCACAACCTCCTTCAAGCATAAGCGTGGCGAACGTATGGCGTAGTGGATGAGCTGAGAACGCAATCCCACTACGCTCTTTTAGTTTATCGAAAAGCCGTTTGACAGCTCCTTCTCCCATCGGGATGTCATATCGCAAGGAGATAAAGAAGCTCATGCTTTGCGCGTTTCGTTTTTTGCGCGTTTCAAGGTACTGTCTGAGCAGTTGTAACACTTTTGCGTTCAAAGGAATCAGTCGATCTTTTTCTCCTTTACCACTTTGAACAAAAAGTGTTCTGTTCTCCAAATCCACGTCATGAAGTTTCAGGTTCAGTAGCTCTTGCTTCCGAATACCTGTAAAGATGAAAAGGCCCATTATGGCTTGGGCACGGTTTCGCTCAAATGCAAATGTGTAATCCAAGTGTTTTGACCAGTCGAGTAGGGTAAGGGCTTCTTCTTTGGTAAGGCTCTTAGGAAGTTTCTTTGGCAATTTGGGTTTTGGAATTCGGTCAATAGGGTTTGATTCGAGGTAGTTGCGTTCGACCAGCCATTTGAAGAACAACCCAAGAGCGCACATCCTAGTGCGAATGGTTTTAGCACTCCATTTCTTTTCCAACTTTCCTTGCAATAACCATCGCTCAACAGTGATCTGATCAATTTCTGATGCATTCGCAACTCCTGCCTGGGTCGAGAAATATTTAAAAATCTCCTTCAACCAACGAATGGTTCTAGGAGAGTTACCCTTCAGGGCTAGGGAATGTTCGCAGAAAAGTTCGTGTAACGATTGAAGGTTTGGCATGATTGACGTAGAGACGACTTTATCCGAAGGTCGCCAGAGGTCAATTTTTCATCTTCTTATCCTCGATTTTCTGCACTATAACTGGATTTTGGTTGCGGAGGCAGGATTTGAACCTGCGACCTTCGGGTTATGAGTACAGACTATGTTTTAGAAATGGACTTTCTCTACTCTAATAGAGGTTTTGTAGAGATTTTGAGATGGTTTTTTGACGAAATCCGATGACTTTCGGGTCGTTTGGATTCTACTTGAAAAGGTTGAGCTGTCAAATGCAATTACAAAAATTACGAAAGGAGCTAGCATTAGTCAAACTGCATGGTGAATCTATAAGCATCATTAGGATATAGATAGCATATGGCGTAGTTCTGACAAGAACAACATAGTTTTGAGGTGAAACCTAGTTAATGCACAACATCCTAGTTATACTGCTGCTATTTTTAAGTAGTGTGGCGTATTCATCTAACCATGCCTTTGGATTAAAGTTAAACGGAGGAGTCTCAAGAATCTCAAACCCCGTTACCTTTCCATACTGGACTTGGAATGTTCGATTTGGTCCTTCCGGTAGCGGAGGGTTCTACTATAATTACCAGTTTGATGGTAGATCCATTTTAGGAGCCGAATTACTTTTTTCACAGATTGAAGGAAGAGAAGAGGCCAAAGGCTTATTCGATGATGGCGCACGAGGATATGAGACATTTCACAGGAGTATTTCTTACATAAGTCTCCCTGTCTTTTATGGATTTAACTATAATAAATTCACTTTTCAGATAGGGGTACAAGTGTCATATGCTCTAAGAAATAATACTAAATGGAGTGGGTATTTTATAACATCTGATGGCAGTAGAAGAGATTGGGACTTTACAAGGGTGCACAACATTGATAATTTCGATTTCGGCCCAAAGGCCATAGTGTCCTATAACATTAGGGACAATTTTGCCATAGAAGCATCTTACTACTATGGTGTTAATGATATCGCAAGTAAAATTAATTGGATATCAGTAGGGGTATGGCGAGTCCAGCAGGCTACCATTGGAATCAAATACGCTTTCTGGGATAGCAAAAGGCTCAAAACAAAGTAACAATCTACTCTTTTATTATTCTCAGGGTATTCAGTTTCTCAATCGAGAGAACCTTAATTAGGTACACCCCAGCCGCCTGACCAGACAAGTCCAATTCATGCACTTGATTCGAAGTTGCCTTCAAGATCAATTCCCCTTGCATATTGAATAGCTCAACCTCTACAGGAGTGGAAGATTGAACTGTAAAAGCCCCTCTCGTAGGATTGGGGTAAACAAATACATCACTGAGAGCCTGAGTGATCTCAATGCCCGTACATGTGTCTTTAACGACTTGAATCGAGTCTGTCCATCCACAGCTATTTGAATCTACTACCGCAAGCCAATGTGTTCCAAATTGAGTGATGGTTTCTGTAGAAAGGGCTGTTCCCGTAGACCACAAGTAAGTTGTCATATTAACCGGCCCATTAAGCACTAGCCCTTGAAGCAGAGAGTCCGAACACATCATCGTATCAGTGCCCAGACTAAACAAGGGCAAGTCATTTACTTCAATATTCACTGTATCCGATGTAATGCAGCCATTGGTATCCTCAATGTCCAGCGTAACTGTTTGGGTATCTGTTACCCAAATACACGAGCCAATCTCTCCAGTACTCCAGATATGCAATCCAGGCGAGTCGGCACATAGCTCTACACTATCCCCGTCACAGATAGCCGTGTCATTGCCAAGGTCATTGACAGGAGCCAAAAATTGATAGCCTAGCGTGGTCATGTGTTCTTTCTCGCATCCATTGTCATCCGTTACGGTTAACGTGTACGGCCCAGGAAGATGCCCGTTCAAAGTATCTCCCATAAATCCACTGCTCCAGGCATAGCTAAAACTTCCTATTCCGCCTAGGGCCAGTGCGATGATCATCCCATTATCATCATTGCTGCATGTGGCATTGATCACAGAATCCGACACCAGAATCTCATCCGGTTGATACAATGTATCAGATTGTTCTATGATGCATCCATTGCTGTCTGTGAGCGTAATGCTGTACACTCCGGCAGGCAGAAGCGAGTCCGCGTATCCGGTTGTTCCATTACTCCACGCATAGGTGTAAGGTGTTATTCCTCCCATGCCAGAATAGGCCAAATATCCACTGCTGTCTTCAAAACACGTCAGGTGCTCAACGGAGTCTAGATTGAGTTGCAGTTGCGCAGGCTGAGTGATTTGAATGGTCGTATCTATTTCACATCCGTTGGAGTCCGTAATCACTATGGTATGTATGTCGGCCCAGAGGTCTGTTTTGGTCGCCAGCGTGTCTCCATCTGGCCATAAATAGGCGGAGCTACCTGTACCTCCTAATGTGGATAAGGCGGCATATCCCGTGCTGTCACCAAAACACAGAATGTTGGAAAGAGAATCTACCGAAAGAGTCAATGCTGTAGGCTGTGTGATTAGCACAGATGTATCTGATTCACATCCATTGCTATCCGTTACTGTTATTGAATACGTGTTTGCTGTAAGTGAATCAATCGCTGATACCGTATCACCTGTATTCCACACATAGCTGTATGGTACGGTGCCACCCATTACACTACTTACAATGCCTCCCGTAGAATCACCAAAACACAGGTTATTCTGTGCGCTGAGGCTGATTTCTATGTCACCCGGCTGGGTAAGCACTACACTATCCGTCATGTTGCACCCATCCGCATCTGTAATGGTCAATACAAAGGTTCCTGCTGGTTTGTTGATCAGTGTGGCTGAGGTATCTCCGCTATTCCATGCGTAGCTGTATCCTCCGGCTCCTCCCTGAACGGAAGACTGAATGGTTCCATCGCTGAGTCCAAAACACGAGATGTTCTGCGTTGTCAATGCTGTGGTGATGGCTGTTGGACTATTTACAGCAATAGAAGTGTCCGCTTCGCAGCCATTGGCATCGGTGATGGTCAGCGTGTGTATCCCACTGTCCAAAGCAGTTGCAACACCCAACGTATCACCATTGCTCCAGGCATAAGTGTATCCACTGGTTCCCCCAACGGCCTGCGTGTGTACAGCTCCGTCATTCAGTCCGTGACAACTTACGTCATTGACCGAATCAATCTGAATCACCACAGCGGATGGTTCAGCTAACAATGTGGTTTTTTGATCGGTGCACCCGTTGGCATCGGTCAGGGTGATCGTGTATGTTCCTGTGCTCAAATTGCTAATGCTCGCGTTTGTAGCTCCAGTACTCCAAGCATAGCTGTACGGAGTGGTTCCTCCAGACACAGAACTGTTTAGTGCTCCGTTGTTATCTCCGCTGCACAGCAACGCCTGAGAAGTAGAAACGGACACGGACAGCGAATCCGGTTCGGTAATTTCCAATGAAGCGGCCTTCGAGCAACTCTGCTGGTCTGTAATTGTCAATGTATATGTACCCGCAATAAGACCCGAAATAGAATCGGTGGTGTTGCCATTGCTCCATAGGAAGTTGTAAGCAGGGGTTCCTCCACCAGAAGTAGATGACAGAGTTCCGCTTGCGCTTCCATAACAGTCGACATGCTGCGCAGTGACAGAGAGTTCCAGACTATCAGGCTCAGTAATAGTAAACGTATCCAGCGCCTCACAACCGTTCTGATCTGTGGTAGTCAGGGTATAGGTGTTAGTGATTAGGGATGAGTTATTCGCGGTGTTAGTGCCATTTGACCAAGCATACGAATATGTGCCACCGCCTCCGGTTGCGGTTGTGTTGATGCTTCCATCTGATAGGCCATAACAACTGACATCCGATACAGTACCCGTCACGCTAACAGGATTAACCTCCGTGATGTTGACGCTCAGGCTGTCTTCACATCCATTGGCGTCTGTGACAGTCAATGTGTGTGTGCCTGAAGCAAGCGTTAGGTTGTCTTCCGTGGTAATGCCGTTGGTCCAGGCATAGGTATATGCAGAGGTTCCTCCTGTAGCACTGACGTAGGCTTTGCCATCTGTAAAACCATTGCAGACCACATTGTCCAAGCTGTCGAGTACTAAACTCAATACAGCCGGTTCAGTGATGCTGAAAGATTGACTGGCCGTGCATCCGCCTTCTCCGCTGACGGTTACCGTGTATGTGCCTGCCATTTGACCACTTAAGGTAGCAGCACTGTCTCCGTTGTTCCACGAGTAGGTGTACGGGAAGTTCCCTCCGCTGACACTGGCTGTGATACTGCCGTCCGAAAGGCCATTGCACGATACTGCCGTGATGCTGGATGAGAGAGTAGGCGATGCAATGACGTGCACGGTGCTATAAGCCGTATCAGCTGCACAGGCGTTTTCGTAGATGTATGTGAGCGCGTGTATACCAAGGCCAGGCACGCTAGCTGTAAAGCTGTTGCCGGACACTCCGCTGCCGGAGTACACTCCGCTGGCGGGATAGCCATGGGTCAACGGCAGACTGACAGCACTTAAACAAATGGAATCCAATGTAGGCAAAACCACATCTGGGAAGCTATCTACCTGAATGGTGTCGATGGCTTCTGTGGTGCAACCGTCTTCAGTGACGCTGTAAGTTATTGGGTATGATCCCGGATTTACCACACCGGGTACAAAGTAATTGCCTGTTACACCTGTTCCGGAGTACACTCCACCTGAAGGGGAATTGCCTGTTAGAAGAACCGGACTGGCTGCTTCGCATGTAGTATCTGTACCTAGGTTTAGTGTTACAATGGGCGATGGGTTGACATCGACCATTATGCTGTCGGAACTGGAACATCCTGATTGCGTAATGGTGTAAACCAATGTTTGACTCCCAGTATCGCTCAGTGTAGGAGCGAATACATTGCCTGTAACTCCTTCGCCTGAGTAGGTTCCGCCTGTTGGGACTCCTGTCGTCAATGTAACGCTGTCTCCTGAGCACGCTTCAGTAAAGGATGGGAAGAAGTAGGCGGTTGGGCTATTGGTTACGGTCATGGTGGCGGATACGCTATCGACACAGCCTGTACTTTGGGTGTAGACGTAGTACACGGTGTAATTGCCTCCTCCGGTTTGCCCGGGGTCAAAGTAACCGCCTGATACGCCCGTTCCGGTGTAATAACCTCCAGTGGGTGTTCCTCCGGTTAAGGCATACGCGGAGTCATTGGAGCAGAAGGTGGTTTGGGGTGGGTTAAAGGATACCGTCTCTGGGCTTCCACTACTCACAACGTACTTATCTGACTTGCGTTGACACAAACTGTCGGTGATTTGCACAGAGTAGATTCCTGGTATGGATGCCTGATAAATGGAATCAGTAGCTCCTGGTATGGCGGTGCCGCTAAACAACCATTGATAGCCAATATCTTCAGCGGAACACTGGGCTTCCAGGGCTAATGATGCATTGCCACAAATCAAGGAATCACCTGAGATGCTTACTACCTCAGAGGTGAGGTGGTTGCAGGCTAGGTGCTTAATGACGTACCCACCGGAATTATCCATAGGGGCAAGCTCAAAAGTGTCTACTTCAAGCGAACCATAGCTCCCTCTAATACTTCCTCCAACGACAATATTCTGATATTGATCTACGTCAATGGCATAACAATCAGAAAAGTAATTATAAGAACTTATCTCAAATGGAATTGAGAACTCATCGGTGGAATCATTAAAAATGATTGGGACTGGTGTTTTCGTGTTTGGTGGAGATAATGTGTCATTTAAGTTTCCAATAGCAATGCGCTCGTATACGGTTGCACCTATGTAAACAAGTCCTTGTTCAATCTTTAATCCATTCCACGTAACGCCCCAAGGATTAGATGGATGACTAACGGGGTAATATTCGAGTAAAGAACCTGAGGTGTTTATTTTTCCAAAAATGTATTTCGTAGGTAAGTTAGAGTCAATAAGTTGCTCCTCATAGTACAGTGAACTACCAGTGCCTCCTGGAGCGGATATCGCAAAAAAGATATTATCAGAGTCAGAAGCTATCTCTAAGCTTTCAAATCCTGTTGGAATTGGAGTAATGCTCCTATGCCAAAGCAACTCGCATTGCGAATTATATCTGCAGATAAAAGCTCTTTTACTACTGATATTACTAGCTTGGATTGTGTCTAATCCAATGTTGAAACTGTCATGTTGAAATATCATATACACACTACCGTCAGTATGGCTAATAGATATCCCCCCCTTTCTTGAACCGCTTATCGCATCTAACGGGTTTACGATACTTACCGTATCTACTGCGCCTGAAGGGGCTAGCTTTACTAATGCACAATAGTCATCATTTAAATAAAAAAAATCCTCCTGAATTGTTGTGTCTCCAATAGTCAATGTATCTCCAAATACAAGACCGATATAGACTTCATTAAAAGTGTTCAGCTCTAACCCTATAAGCGTATTTAGATTTCCATTACTACTGCTTCCAGAACCCTCAAATAGTTGGTGCCAAATATATGTGCCCTCGGGACTGAATTTAGCAATAAGCATTGAACCGAAAGGAATGTTGGTAAATTCAACTGTGTCCAATTGAAAGCTTCCTTCTACCCGCATACCTACAACCACATTTCCCGCAGTATCTAATGCAACTTCATATGCCGAGCAATTACCATTGGTGCTCACAATACCATGAATCCAACCGGGATTTCCATGAACATCATATTGAACAATATAAGCTCCAGCATCAACACCGCTGGGTATTTCAAGGGTGTCCGTACCAAAAACCAGATCTGCATCGAAATAACCTGCAGCGTACACACTGCCATCCGAGGCAATTTCAACATCTTTTACAGCCTCATCATCCAAAACGTTATATGAACCATCAATAGTCTTAGCCCATTGAATAGTTTGGGCATTAGTGCAAAGCCCTAGTGTAATTAAAAGAACTTCTATAAGCAAAAAGCGTAGCAAAAGACCGGATAATCAATTAATGTCCATGCGATGTGGCATTTTCAAGTAAACGCTCGAACACGGACTCCATTAGCATAGCAACCTTTTTATTCTCAGCTTTAAACCTTTTGTTTAGTTCAACAAATCCCGCCTTGTATTGCTCTGGATGAGGACCGTCAAAATAGAATTGCCAAAAGGAAGTAACAGATTTTTCATCCATTTCATCAAGTAGCTCACAAGAAATCTTGACATTATTTGCAACTATAATCTGTAACTGTCTTTGGAAACCTCCTATTGCATCGGCTTCCCAATGCGCTTTTAGTGAAGTTTGAATGAATTTATTTAGAATTTGTCTTTTTTCTACGTAAAACAAGTTAGAAAGAAGGACTCCATAATGATAATCAAAGGAGAGAGTTAAATTTCGACCATCGACTAACTCATGTTTTTGACAAAAGAATTCCCTGTACTCATCAAAACTATTTGGTAACGCCTCAAAGAACTTTACTTCATCCTTTTGTGATAGAATAAGATTATGCTTTGACTCGATTTCAAATAATGTCGAGAGCCTAACTTCAAGCGACTGTTCAAGTGAACTAGCACTCTCGTTTTGTGCTTCTGCACACCCAAAAAAACAAACTAACGGAATAAACAAAAGTACTTTCATCTTATGACATTAAAAATATTCAATTTGACGTTTTGATATCCCATTTTATTAATAGAAGAATTAAGCACTTTTAGCTTAGGACGACTTGAACCAACAAAGTCACCACCATTCCATGAACTTCCTGGTAATAAACATCCTGTTGTATTACTTGGACCATTGCCTGCGTGCATGGTTATTCCTCGTGCTGAGGATACATTAGCATTATAAACCATGTAATCGCCTGGGTATGAAACCGTATTTGGCGTTAAATCGTATTCGCCTGTTGGCACCCTTCTATCTAAGTTTGCCGTTGTTGTTGGTGGACCTGCTGGTTCTAAGAAAAAGCCACTTACTCCTGTCAAGGGGACGCTAAAAACCGAGATAGTAGAAGCGACAGATTCCCAAATACGAAAAGAGTTAATTGTGTTTCTTCCTTCCACGATAAATTGAGCATAAGAAAGAAACTGAGAACCGTCATCCATCCAGTGCCCAACATCATAGAAGTGAACATCAGCTCCTCCTAAATCGGAAACTTTTCGCATCGTTCCTGTGGAAGCATCTAGAACGTATTCATAAGCAATAGCATTGTTGATATAGTTCATTCTTGCTTGTCTCAATAGTTGTTCAACCCCACCAGGTATTGCTGCAGTAGCTGCGCCAACGATTCCACTACGCACGGCCGTTTCGATGCCTGAACTATAAGCAGACCCCAAATCTTGTCCATTGACTAGAGCCGTCCCCATACCAGTTACAAAGCCTCCAGCCGCCGCACTCGTTCCACCAATTGCAG